>ERZ827156.2654-NODE-2654-length-17763-cov-5.227242_pt1 | contig 17763 bp, 37 predicted proteins | sample MGYA00519919_ERZ827156 | MGnify/ENA primary metagenome ERZ827156 (study PRJEB31778, sample SAMEA3449269) | human gut metagenome | biome: human gut; feature: human-associated habitat; material: faeces | place: United Kingdom | collected 2010/2012 ... | reverse complement strand
GATGTGCGCACGGGAGAGGTGGTAGGCGTCCGACACATAGCCTAGTCGTGAGGGCAAAAAGAGGGGGCCACCACACCACAGCGTGCCCAGAATGCCGCCAATCTCGATGCAGCTGATGGCGGAGGGGATGTGGCTGCGAGTGAGGGGAGAGGAAGAGACGGACTGAAATCATCACAAATCATTCGACTCCTTCGCCGTTAGCAATGCATTTACAAACTACAGACGATTATGAAATCATCAAAACTCTAGAACGGGGGAAATCGATTCACTGAAGCAATGATCCCTAGAGAACGCAGAATGACTTACAGGGTGTTGGAAAGGAATAGTGATCGAGTACAAGTGATGAAAAAGATAAGGAAGACCAAGAAGAAGATGGCATTCCCGCAATTGATGCAACGTCTTAAGGAACTTGATTCCCGTTTTCTTGTGCGGTATCTAAACTCCTCTGAAAAGGAAACGGGATGTCTTGTGGCATTTCTTGCTCCGTTTGATGGAATAGATTGTAATGGAGAATTGTGAAATGGGATCATTGCAAGAATGCATCGATAAGAAGGAGAAAGTGGATGAGGTTGGATTGTGCGCGATTGCGAGTTGCTGTCTGTTGGGTCTTGATTTCCTGCATTCGCATCATAGTATGCATGGAGTAATTGTTGAGTGAAGGAATAAGTGAATAGAACATCAAGCCATCGAATCTGTTCTTCAGTGAGGATGGCATCATAAAACTGGGAGATTATGGATTAGCAGTTAACAAGATTTCAAACGAGAGGAAATCGACCCAGCGGCATTCGGCACCTGAAGCATTCAATGGACAGAGGGAGTTGAAGAGTGATGTGTGGTCCCTTGGCATGACACTGATGGAATTGGCTGAGGAGGTGAATCTGTTTGAAGGTGTTGGTTGCAGTTGGGTGAAACATTGGGTTTGCGACGACGATCCTCCTTCTCTATCAAGCGAGAAGTGGTCGGATGAGTGTGTTGATTTCGTTGGGAAGTGTTTGGTGAAGGATGTGAAGGAGCGATGGAGTGTGAAGCAGTTGATGGAAGTGAGTGAAAGTGAGATGGCTAAGGCATAGCACCCGTTTGTGATTGATTCAATCAGAAGGATTCAGCAAGATGGCTACTCCAAACCACTCCTTGCATTGGCAAACAGGTGGAGAACCCAGAACTCCTGCGCCGAGTACATCAAGAAGGATAATGATCATTGCTTCTTAACCCTTTTCAACCACAACGGATTGTGTTGGTATCATGAAGGCATAGTGGAGAAGTCTTCTTCTGTGTTGTTAGAAATCAGTAAGGATAGGGTGATAGAAGTGGATACTGCATCCCACAAACTGTTACGAGTGAATGGAGAGGAGGTAAAAGACGTCGAGTCGAAGCAGGTATTGGATTTGAGTGATGATGGAGAGCGATGGGAAGGCGATGTGTTGAACAATGAACCCTATGGTTGGGGCGTGTTGTATGACAGTGAGAACCAAATAGTGTATGAGGGATTCCGAATTGGAGACGTGAATGTGTGCTATGGCAGAAGCTACTACTCTGACATTCAAAAACCAGAATACGAAGGAACAATCTGTGAAGGAAAGCGCTGGGGACGAGGCATTCACTATGATCGCAACGGCACAATTGTCTTTGTAGGAGAATGCATCAATGAACAGAAGATTGAAGTGCGAATTGAACTGGTGAGTGAACATCAACTCCTTCACAACCACCTTGAAGAATTGATCCTAAGAGACAATTGTTGTAATGGAAAAGAGTGGACGTCCTTTGATTTCTCCATTCTAACCAAGCTGAGAGTGTTACGAGTGAAAGATGAGTGCTTCAGATTTGTGGAGGAGGTGAAGTTTGTTGGACTGAGTCAGTTGGAGAGCGTGGTGATTGGAGAGGGTTGTTTCACGATGTACAAGAATGGCTGGCCTCAAACGATGAACCCAAATCGTCATTTTTACCTGAAGTATTGTGAGAGACTGAGAGAATTGAAGATTGGTCGTGTTTCCTTCTCCGATTATTCCCTGTGTGAGATTAGCAACCTGCCTTTGCTCGAGGCAATTGAAATGGGAGAATGGAATGATAGCAGTGACAGTTTCATGTATGCTTCATTGGAATTGAAGAGTAACTGTTTCATGAAAGAATGACTATTAGACTTGCCCCGTTTGCAATCACTTCAGATTGGTCGTTGCACATTTATCTATTGTTCTCATGTTGTGTTTGAGAGTGAATCTATCGGAAAGAGAATGATAAATAGACTTGCCTGAATTGACTTCCATTCGATTTGGCTATTATTCCTTTGTATTCAAGAATGATGATTCAAGTGAACTGATCATGCGAAGTGGTAAAGCAGAAAGGAACTGATGAATAGACTTGCCTAAACTCACTTTGCTCGCAACGTGCAACGACAGTGCTTCATTCTACAATCCTCGTATCATCACTCTGGAGGGTTTTCTCTGTCATTCTACCCTCACCAACAGACATACCTTCTCTCACCACCGTTACTCTCTACAAGAAGAATGCCTTCAGAAAGAAGAAGACCGTTCATACCAAGAGTCCCTCTTCCATCTCTCCTTCATTCCTAGACATCACTCCCGCTCTTTCTGATTACCTCTCCTTTCCTCCTTCTTTCAAACTCAACAATACCATCATTACAAACACTCCTCTCAAACGAAGAAAGCAAACAACACACAAAGATATCCAACAAACACCAATACGACACAAAAGAGAAGCACAACTACTTCATTCCCATCACAAGCGGCTTTTCCTCGCACACGGGGAGCTCCGTCCGATTGCCATACACAATGTTGAGCTTTCTCTCAAAAACCGGAATCAACCACTTGTACTGCCCCTGCTTGAAAGCCACAGAGAAATTGGAGTAGGGATGCGGCAAGTCCACCGCGAACGCGTTGTTCAGCACGTAAAAGTGCGGATCTACGCATCATGCCATCGCTCAACCGCCACTCAACGCGCGGATGTGGTTCACGTACTGCACCTTGTTGCCTCCGTAGTTGATAAACGCTTCGTCGAACAGCACCATGCCCTTATGCCGCTTCAGTACCATGTACGGCTCCTGCACGTCGTTCGGCCAGCACACCACGCGCCACAGCTTCGGACGGCGGTCGAAAATCCACTTGGACGTGACAAAGTTCTACCCCTCACACCCCCCGTTTTCGAGCACGTGCGTTGGCATGCCGTGCTTGGTGGACAAGCAGATGTTCTTCTTGTAACACTGCAACAAGGCATCCATGGTGCGCGGCGCGATCTGGAGGCCTCTGGGCGTCACAAGGAGGAAGAACACAAACCGCTGGATGCACGACGGAATAGTGTCGCACATGTTCATGTACTTCTTGGGGAAGAAGAAGGGCGGGACGATGATGGCGGAATCTTCACTGTCCAAAATGTCCCGCGGGAGAGCCATGATGGTGTCGTACAGGTTGACTAGCCGTGATGGAGAAGGGTGGCGCTCACACGACGGAATCAGGTCCGTGTCGAAGAAGAGGAAGTGGGAGGTTTCGGCGTGGCGAATGCACAGGTTTCGGAGGAAGTTGAGAGGGAAGGTGTCGTACAGCGTGTGGTTCACAGGAGGGGAAAACATGATGAACATGACTCTGGAACTGAAGTTGTACTCCTTGATGGACTGCACGATCGCGGGGATGTCCTCCTCGTGGACGATCATCGCGCCGCAGTACCGGCCCTTCCACACCTCCGTCGTGTTTTTGATTAGGAGGAAACGATTGGGACTAGGGTGAAGCGAAAACGATACGACAACCTCGCTGGAGCAACCATCGTGACATCCAAAGTGGAATTGTAAAACACGTCTAGATGTTATAAGAATGGGAGACAAGGGACAGGGGACATTTCGGAAGGGGACTTCCCGTGTTCCTACCCACTTTCGGCAATACCCCTTCCTGCAGAACCCCTTCACACGGTTATCAAGTAAGAACCGCTTGGTCGCACTGATATTTCTCTCCGTCGCGTTAACGACTTGCGGTACGTGGTAATAGTGCTTAGGACTTCTGTACTTCCAGTACTCGTCCGGGTTGTACCTGATAGTACTATTAATGGTCACAGTGGTGTTCAATAAAAGACGTTCTCTCTCCTTGATCCTCTGTATCGCAGCCTTGTCAGTAAACTACAGGGAATAATGATCAATGGGATACTACAGTACGGACAGGTGCAATTGAATGGAGACCCAGTACCGTGGGGGAATACGAAAAGCTATTGAAAGCAAACTGTTTGAGCACGACCTGGATGCAATTCAGCAGAAGTAGCCAGAGAATAAGCATGACAGGAAGCCACTTCGGTGACTCTAATGGGAGTAATGGGTTCGGAGTCGCAGTACGTGGGAAAAGGAGGTCATTCCCGCGGGAGTGTGTTAAGAGAGGCGTTGTTGCATAGGAGAGGGGTTTGCGAGGAGATTTGATGCTTATTGGTGGTAGTGAGTTGCGTTGGAGGATTTGAAGAGAGGGAGAGAGGGGAAGGGAATGCGGAGTGAAATGAACGATGTAATGGATTGGATATGAAGGAGAATTGTATTAAGAGTAGGGAATTGGGGGGATAGGGATAATGAGGGTATGGAGGCTGATTATCGGAATGGGAGGGGGAGAAGATTAGAGTTGAGAGGGTGATTTCAGGGACGGAGTTTGGAGGGTGATTGTGTGATGATGATTGGATTGGGAGGAAAAGGAGGTAAAGGATGTGGTTATTGAGGGATAGGGTGGAATGGAAGAGAGAGATTGGGGAATTGGGGAGAGGGAGAAATGGAGAAGGGGAGAGGACAGGGAATAATGGAATTGGATTATGGGAGAAGATAGAATTGAATGGAGGAGGAAAGGAGGAGGGGATCGAGGGAGGACATGGAATGGATAACTGACAGGTAGAGAAATGGGTGGGATGAAGAATAGGGGTGAGATGGAATTAGTTGATGAGGATTTCGACAAGGGTGAGAAACACACTGAGGAGTTCATTTCGAGGGGGGAGTTGAGGGATGAGAATCGCTTTTGTTTGGGGTTCCATCATGGATTGAGGGTTGTGTTTAACAAACAAGAGAATCGAGATACTTCTGAAGCGCAGGGGTGATGTCTAATTGTAATGAAGGCGAGGAAGAGAGACTGTTTGTGGTAACCTTCTTCTTAAAGCCAAATGCCTTCTTTGTGAGGTATACATTAGTGAGTCGAGGGAGATCTGATTATGAATGAATGGGGAAGAGAGGACCTTCAAATGTGATGAAATCTACGTTACTGAAAGAACTGTATTGGTCTTCTTCAACTGTAGTGAGCGATGTGAGGTTGGGTAGATCTAGCGGTTATTCGGGTGATGGAGAATAACTCCGCATGATGAGAGTATTGGTAGTAGAAAACTTGTAAAACAACAGAGCCCTAAATCCAAGTTGAATGGAAGTCAATCTGGGCAAACCTATATGTCATCTCCTTTTGACAGAATCACTCTCAAATACCACACGAGAACAATAACTGAATGCACTACGACCAAACAGAAGAGATTTCAAACTGGGCAAGTCTATTCATCATTTCATTCTTTGATAATCACTCTTCAATTCCAATGAAGCAAACCAGAAATTGCAACTCTTTTCATTCACTTCTCCAATTTCAATCACTTCCAAAGAAGGCAGGTTCTCAATCTCACACACGGAATAATCATCGAAAGAATAACAACCAATCTTCAATTCCCTCAATTTCTCACAATTCTTCAAATAGAAATGACGGTCAGGATTCATTTCATTTTTGTCAGCATCATATGAAACACTGTAAAAGCACCACTCCCCAATCATCACTCTCTCTAGTCCATTCAATCCAATCAGTTTCAATTCTTCTGTCTCTCTGAAACAATAATCACCCATTTGAATTGATTTCAATGAAGGCAAGTCTATTCATCATTCTCTCTTCAAACCATTCACTCTCAAGTACAATATGAGAACACTGATTAAATGCAAACTTGCCAAACAACAGTGATTTCAAACTGGGCATATCTATCCATCATTTCATTCCATCATAATCACTCTTCAATTCCAATGAAGCATAATAGAAATTGCCACTATCTTCATTCAATTCTCCCATTTCAATCACTTCCAAAGAAGGCATATTCTCAATCTCACACACGGAATAATCAACAAAGGAATAACAGCCCATCCTCAATTCTCTCAGTTTCTCACAATTCTTCAAATAGAAATGACGATTTGGATTCATTCCATCTTTGTTAGCATCATATGAAACACTGTAAAAGCACACCTCCCCAATCACCACCCTCTCTAACTCCTTCAATCCAATCAATTTCAATTCTTCTGTTTCTTTGAAACACCAATCACCCACTCTCAACTCCCTCAAACTCACAAACCGACTCAAATCCACTACTCTCACTTCCTCAACTTGACAACAACTATCACTCACCACAATCTCCACAACCAAGTTCACATCAATTCTCTCCCAATCATTCTTGCACGAAATCTCCACCTTCTTCTCCCATTTCCTTAGCTCCGCCAACTCTTTCATTCTTCCCACATTCTCCATCTTCAATACCTCCACACACTTGAACGCATTTGGCAATCTGCATTGCGTAATTCTCGGCATATTCATCAATTCCACATCTTCCACATTCCGCAGTGTATCAAAATTGCCCTTGATCACACTCAGGGCAGTCAAATCTATCCATCACTTCTCACCAACACTTCAACTCTTCATCACCAGCTTTCCGCTCTTCTTTCCAAACACCCACTTCCCCAACACCAGCATTTTCAAGCCACACAACTCTATTCCTCATTCTCACTCCTCATCCTCACCTTCAAACACCGTGTTCTCACAGTCCGCAAAGCAGCCATCTCCAATCTCCACTTCTTCCACTCCACAATCCTTCATCACAAACTCACTCCACTTCCCACACGAATCCTTCCCGATCTTCACACTCTTCAGCAGACCACACCCACTCACTTCCATTCTTCCCTTCGCTTTCATGAAGCAAGAACAACCAACTTCCACTCTCTCCAACTTCTTCAAACCCTTCAGCACAAACGCCATCACATTCTCCAAGCAGCGATCGCCAATGCGCAGCTCCTTCAACTTCGCACAAACATCCCAATCACACGATGTGATGTCAGGATGATTACACAAGCCTGATTTCACTTCAACCACCTCCACTTCCTCGTTCAGGTCGAAGATGTCCACGTCCTCCTTCACCACGAGAGTGTTCAGAGGCCTCGGCACATTCACCGTACTCACATTATCAATATTCATACTTGGAGGTGGCTGGACAAATAACCGTGAAGGACTCACTGAATGCAACTCCAGATTGAATGAACGCTGGGAAGGATTCACTGAAGGCCGCGAAGGCAACTCCTGATTCAGCTTCTGCGCCAGTGCAAACAGCGGCGCTGAATACCCCATTCTGCTAATCCTCTCCACGGAATCTCTCACGAAGGGATGCTATTCATCACACTCACTCACAATCACCCACTCGCAGCAACGCCCACACGTCCCATCGCTCGTTCACATCCTTCACCAAGCACTTGCCAACAAAGTCCACAAACTCCGAAGACCATCCTGAAGAAGTGAGCGAAGGCGGCTCCCCAAAGCACACACTCTTCATCACCTGCTTATCACTCTCTATCGTCATACCCACCTGCATGTCACTGTATGCAGCATACGGATTCTTCCTATCCGCCAATTCCACCAGCGAGATACCCAACGACCACACATCGCTCTTCCACTCTGTTTTCCTGTCATACACTTCAGGCGCCATATACCACGACGTGCCGCATGTAGTATTCCTTCTCGTGCACGTTGTGGTCAGTTTCACCGCCAGACCAAAATCGCCCAGTTTAATCACTCCCTTCTCGGAGATGAACAGATTGTCTGGCTTGATGTCCTATCCCATCATCTCCATCATTCCCCACAAACTCTGTGAACGATCTTCTTGGTGTTGTGAAGGTAATTCAACCCCAACAAGCAACAACTCGTAATCTCCCTCAGTTCATCCTCATTCAGGCGATTTCCATTCCGTATGTAACTCGCCAGTGAACCACAGTGGCAATACTCCATGATAATCTGTTGATGAAGCAATTGTCCAAAACCCACCCACAGCTCACTTCCGTTCTTTTCAGCACCGCAATAATTCACAATGAAGGGAAAATTGCAGGATTGCAGGGTGGCAATCTCATTCTCCAACGGCTGGGATTCATCAATGAGCGTTACCTTCTTGATTGCATACATCATGTATGTATTCCGATTCCGGGCAGACCATACCTCTCCGAAGCCTCTATCGCTAATCACTCCATAACAGCAGATACCCTCTCCCCAGCAGTTTTTCAAACTCAAACACGCTCACTGAGTGTGAATTCATCGCAAATGTCTTCCAACAAAATGTAATTCTGAGATTGGATTAACTGCGACCAACAAAACTCCCATCTCTTCTTCACCACCCATTTCCCACAAACACTACACATCTAAATGAATAATCACGCCTTCTTGTTCTGCTTCTGACGCAGGATCTCCGCCTTGCGGTTCTTCAGCTCCTCTCTCACCTGCTCTGCTCTTGTCACATCGATCTTCGTCGCCGCAGGCATGCGCTGCAGCATCTCCACGTTCTACCCGTCATCCCAAACCGCAACACCAACGCGAGCAATCACCACCTTCTTGCTCAATCGCTGATGCTCCTTCGCCAGAGCCATTCTACCCGTCATCGCACAGACCCACCACTACCTCTTCTCGTAGAAGCGCTTCTCGCGCACCTGCTGAATCTCGCTCACACGCTTCATGGCCTGCAGCGTCTTGGCCATCAGCTCGCGGTTGTACTTCACAGGGCGGTTGCGCGTCTTCTCGAACTCGAACGTGGAGTCCTACGCCATTACGCCCACCAGCCCGCTCCTCCTACCACACGAATGTCCTTTCCGTTCGCGCGTCGGAACGCCTTCGTCCAGCGCACCTTTCGCGGGTTCCGTCTCAGATTGAAGTTCTTTCGGCACTTCGAGCGGCAGAAGCGAAACACCTAGGCCGTTACACTCCTCCACCAACTCTCAATACTTTGCTGTCGTTGCGGACGAAAACGATTCCATGTCCGGGATAAATGGGACTGGAGCAAAAGTAGCACGTTTCTATTCTCATTCTCCGGAACTATCCAACGGGGAGGATGCGATCGGAAGAAAGAATGGAGAGAAACTCGGAAATAGAAAACGCCAAAAGCCCGTTTTGGTCCCAACAAACACACCGCTTAATCACTCTTAGAAACAACACGTTGCGTGAGCTCGGACTCGCCCGACTTGGACTTGCGCTTCACCTCCTTCGACATGGAATACAGGACCGAATCCACCATTCCCATCATGGTGAACACGCCACCGAGAATGGCGCACAACGAGGTGCACAGCTCGAAGAAGGGGAGGTGGGTTTCGCGAATGACCGATCGGAGCGGAGAAAACTCGTAGACGAAGTACAGACCGGGCATGAGCGAGGACCCGCTCTGCAGAGGCCGGATGTGGTGCGTCTCCGTCACCCTAGCGATCAACCCCGAATCGGCAGCCTGACTGGTAGGTGTTGGTGACATTGCCGCGACCGTCGATGTAGGTGGTGGGGATGGCGTTGACGAAGTACTGGTACATGGAGGCCGTGTCGGTGGTCATCACGCCGCGTCGCTCCTCAAAGGGCGACACCTGTCCCTGCACACTCACTCGCTCCTCCACCGCCCACCTGGATCGGCGTGCCCAGCGAGAACCAGTGGATGGTGTGCGTGACGTTCAGCGAGGTGGCGGTGCGGTGAAGACAACCTTCATCCCCGGCAAGGATATACTTGGCGCAGCTCGCCGGCGGTCAGAAGGTCGTTGGCGTGGGACGGAATGATGAACATGTGTCCCTGCACCTTGCTCACGTGCAGGTGACCCTCCACACGACACCCCTTCTCCACCCCGTTCTTCCACTTCTCGATGAAGCTATATCCCTTGCACTACGCCTCACACGCTCATCTCACACCCACCTGCGGGGCCGTCTGCTTGATCTGATCCACGTTCCAGTGCTTGCGCTGGTACGCGCGAAGCAGGGTCTGGCAGTCGTTGCAGCACTCGCCCTCCTCGCCCGCGCCGAAGCAGTCGCCGCAGGGCGTGTCAGCAGGCTTTGTGTCGTCGTGCTTCGTGGCCTCCAGGACCTCCTCCTTGGTGGGAACGGTGATGGTGATCTAGATGGGAGGAAGGGAAGTGATATACGGAGGATTTGTCGCGATTGCCGATCAGATTGCCGTTCACATCCAGACTCGTCTTGAAAATCTCGTTATCGATGTCGCTCCGGTCATTTCCCAGCGCATCACGGTAACCCACTTGGAGAAAGTCGCAGGGGATGCTACATCCTAATGCCAATCGAATCAACACCAACAAAGGGAAATCTACGGAGAGGGAAATGTCTGTTTGTGCCGTTGTCTCTTTATCGATGACCATATCTTCCACACGCTCCTGCACATAACAATAACACGAAGAAAAACAACATTATGCATGTACAACTTGAGTTCGCCCCAGAAGAGGACTGCCATGATGCTCACCGTGACAATAGAAACTATCCATCATGTCCTTCATACATTCCTACTAAATGCACCCGCAAGCGTTCTCACTTTGAATGAATCCTCCGTGGATGGATTCAGATCAAATTTCTTCAGCATACTCCGAATGGAACTCATTGTGACCAAAACAAGTGCCGAACGAGTCCTCCTTTTGGAAAACAAGAATCGCACAAAATCAGTCCGAATTCTGGAGTGAGGCAAACAAACAGAGAAAACACTGGATCGCTTGCTCAACAACTGCTCTGATTCTTCATCAGAGTGGGGGACCACGCGCTTCTGCTGAGTCGTCTCTACGCATGACGAACACGAATCACCCTCACCGTAGGAGTACCAGATCGATCCCAGAATGCAAATGATGCTCCCAAGGACGCCAATGGGCTTCATCTTGTTGTTGAACAGATACACGGAGAGGATGATCATCACCACCTGCTTCACGTTTCCCGCCACGTTCATCATGAGCGGCCCTCCTTCCTTCACCGCGTTGAAGTTCGCGACGTTCAGGAAGAAGGCGAGGATGCCGTGGATCAAAAGGAGCACGAGCGAGGACACGGGCGCGGATGGGAGCCAATTCTTCCAGAAGGGGAAGTCGTTGTAGAGAGAGAGGGGGAGCACTTCCAGGAAGGCGAGGGAGGAGTTCTATCGGTGAACGAGGCGGGAAGCGAGGACGATGTTCAACAACTGGAATGTGCTAAGGGGCTCGCCTTCCGAGAGGAGCTTCTTGGTGATGATGCCCTTGAGCGAGGAAATCGTGCAGCTCAGGAACAGAATCACGAAGCCGCCCACCGTTCCGTACACCTAGGCGTTAGAGCCGATCGGCATGCGCACATCTCCTGCACACACGAGCATCGTTCCCAGAATGACGGGGATGAGGGAAAGGTAAACACGAACAGGAAGCACTTTGCCATGGAGGAGGTACTCCAGAACGCAGGTAAACACGGGCATGGTACAGCGGAACATCTACGACTCAGCACGCGGAATCGCCAAAACCTGGTCCAGTGCGAGACTGTTGTACTTCAGGCTGGAATTGGACGTAACAATGTTCACAATAAAGATCACACTCACGAGGAACAGCATTTTCATTTCATTGGCCTTGATCGGACGGTACTTGAAGAATCCGGGCGCTACGTGCTTCATGATGGTGGAGTAGACTGCGCACGAGATCATGTGTATCTACCCGTCATGGGAGGCCCGGAGGAGCAACCATAGTGATTGACACGGGGTAGGGGCATTTGAGAGAAGTGAAGAGAGTCTTGTTGAGCGTCGTCACGCAGATAACGATGCAGAACCACGCAATCACCCAGAACATCATGGTGGAGAGAATTTGTGAACAAACAGCGGGACTTACTTTCTAATATCACAGTATACGATGGTGTTCCCATCGTACAACACGTTGCTTTCCTTCGCGCTCCTCTCCATCCTCCGGCTCTCATTCCACTTCTTCCCTCTTCCCTCGAAGCAGTCCATTCCATGGCTTCCTCCCTACTCCGTAAGAGCAACCGCGCGGTCCGTACTGCGAACAAGAAGAGATAGTCGGTAATCACATGCGGGAAGAACTGAAGCAGCGGAAGGAAGAATCCGACCAAGCGCTACATCTCAGAAGAGTCCGTCAGACCCACGGGCAGAATGATCTCGTCCTTCTCGTAGCGAATCGCATACACAATCTCCTTCGCAATGTCCTCCGCGGAGTTCTCCGGGAAGAAGAAGTTCTTCAAACGATGCCCCAGGTACCTACCGTGAAGACAGCCACTCACTCCCACTCCTTCGAGTAGGATCCGGAGAACATGCCCGTGCTCACAAACTGCGGGCAAATCGTGGTCACACGGATGTGGTCGTTGTTGTTGGCCTTGAAGTCCAGACGCAGACAGTCGCTCATGGCGCGCACCGCCGCCTTGGAGGCGCTGTAGGACCTGGGGATGAGATGATGCGGCGAGTCGTACGACAAGTGGGACGAGGGAACGAGCGCGATGAGCGACGACATGTTGACGATGTTGGCGACGCGCTGGTTCATGAGGTCAGGGAGGAATGTGCTGATTAGACTAAACTGACTGATTACGTTTACCTACGCATAACCTTGATGGTTAGCCACTTACGGAAAAGGTGTTGTCCACTTCCTGTACGCTAAGACTGTTGATCGGGTCGTCGTACACGATTCCTGCCTTTAACCCAACCCATTGCCTCTACCGGCGTTGTTCAGCAGGATAGACACTCGGTTCATTCCGCACTCCTCGAATTTGGTCTCCAGCTGCTTATACGCCTCCTTGATCTAGGCCATAAGGAGGAACGCGAGAGGTGAACGTTTGAACTGTCAGTAACGTCCACGACCTGCTGGATGAAGAAGTTGCCGTTACGGATGTGAGCGCTCACTTCCTTCTGCGTTTGCTCCATCGCCTCCTTGTTCTTGTCCCAGACCACGATGTTCACTCCGTTATCCGCAAGGGCCTTCGCGGCGGCTACGAAATCAGCACACCGCAGCACAACAAACCCAGTCCGATGCCGGACGCACCGCCCGTGATGAGCGCGGTCCTTCCTTCCAGTTGTACGTGCGCCTACGTGTCAGTTCGGCAGAATCAGCAGCGGTACCTTCTTCATGCGCCGATAGACGATGACAACGATGATAACGATAATGGCGTTTGTGATGGTAACGATATTGTTGAATGTTGTGGCTAGAAGATTCATTTTCTGAGCACGCGTTTCGAAGCAACAAACCCACTGTTGCGAGTCAACTAGCTGTTTTCTATGCTCCCGTGTCCAAAATCGACAGAGTCGGAGAGACCGTCAATGACCCTCTCAGCGAGCTCTCGGTCCGTCAGCAGGAGTTTCCTTGTCATGTGGTCGAATTGGCGTCTGCCCCGTCTTGACAGCACTCCCGCCTTCTTCTCGAGAACGGCAATGCGCTGGAACAGCTGCATGTGCCCGTTGAACTGCTTCTCCACGTACAGTGCGTTCCTACACATCACACATTAATGCCAAATCATACATCCACTCATATCCCGGAATGGACTGGATGCATTTCACGATTCCCGTTTCCCGTCGTTTCCGGTTGTACTCAAACAGAACCTCCTCCTCCACCTCCTCCAGCGACGTCACGACCTCCACCTCCGCCTCCAAGCAGCCGTACACTTTTCCCGCCAAGTCGTTGCCCATCTGCTGGTTCGTCCAGTAATGACACTACGCTCTCAATCCTTTTGTTTCGCCTACGGGGTGGAAGAAGCGACCCTCCACGAAGTTGTCATCTTCGCGTGTCGGCGAAGAATGACAAGAGTGGAGAGCTGTGACGACACACAGCGCATCGCATGCCGTCACCACCTCGTTCCATTCCTCCACCGCCGTGGGGTCCCCCGGATTCCACTCCACGTCCTCCTCAAAAGCGGGGGGCTCCCCCTCCTCCTTCTCCTCTCTCGAAAACAAGTCCTCCAACAGAAAGAAGGACGAAACTCCCGACTTCCACTTGGACGGCTTCGCCTCCTCGAACTCCTCCTCCGAGTTGGTCTCTCCCGTTCTACCGCTCATTTCCTCCTCTCTCCCTCACGCTAGCTTCGCCGCGCGCTTCGTCACCAGCACCGCCTCGCGCCCGAACCACGGCTGCTCGCGCGAGCAGAACAGGCGTCGTCCGTCCCGAGCGAAGAACACCAGGTGATACAGCCCGCGGGGCAGCGGCGGAATCGTCGCCTGCAGCTCGCGCGGGGACTTGGGTGTGAAGCGGAGCGGCAAGGCGCCTTCGTCGCAGCCTAGCAGCAGCACTTCACCCACGACGGTAACCGAGCCTTTTATAGTCACCTCGGCTCCCTCCAAGGGCAGGAGGGAGGGAGAAACGGAGTCCAGGCGGAAGGCGGGAAAAGGCGGCGCGGGCGAAGAAGCCGCGGGATGTTGGCGGGAAAAGAAGCGAAGGAAATTGGAGACCAAAAAGGAGTCGGTTTGATCGTCGTTCGGGAGATGCTGCGTTTCGCCGGTTTTGAGCCAGCGCTGTCCCGATTGTTTGTAGGGCCAATGGGCCATCCGGTCCCAGTCCATGAAGGACTCGAAGTCGGGGGACGCCGCCGCGAATTGGAGGGAATTCAGGGTTTGCCTGAAATCGAGCTGATTTCGCATCGCGGCTCTGTGGGTAAAAGAGGAGAGAAAAGGGACTCTCGAATGAGCGAGGGCGAGAAGGAGGAGGAGAAGACGAAGAGCGAGGGGAGGAGGTGGGCATAGAATTGTTGGGGCGTTGGGGGCATGAGAGTGAGGTGACGGGACGTGAGTGCCAGCACCTCGTCCTACGCATAACGGTGCGCTGGTGCGTGTACGGAGGGTGTGGCAGTGGTGATCAGAATGGGCGCCTTGGACTGGAGAATCAGCTGTCTGACGGATTTGAGGTACGACGGGCGTGTCGCGGGCTTCTGGCTGCAGTACCAGCAGTCCAGTGTGGTCAGCGCTCCGATGGGCGATGTGGCCCCCCATTCTTCGATCCCCGCACCACCCATACCTGTAAGAGAGAAGGCAACTGAGGTGCCTGAGGTGGGGGAGAGAGGGCACGGGAGGAAGGGCGCGGCGGGCTGCGCGTTGGCGTCCACGTCGTCCAGCAGAAGGATGGGGAAGGTGGCGCATTGCAGTGTGGCGGTGCGCGCCTTGGTCTTCTTCACGGTGCTGCGCAGGATGCGGCTCTGTGTGGCCTCCTGCACGTGGGGGATCAGGTTGATCACCTCCTGGTCCGCGTTGTTGATCTCGATGAGCTTACGTCGCAATGACCGCGCGAGGTGCGCCGCCAGCGCCGACTTGCCCTCCGCGCCGCTGATCAGATAGGCGTTGCTGGTGTAGTAGGGATCGACCTCCCACGCCAGGTCTGTTGCTGACTCCGCCTCACCACACCCACCCTCGTCGTCCTCCTCGGAGCGGTTCTCGAAGTCCTTCAGCCACGCGATCAGCGCCTTCACCTCCTCGCGCTGCTCCGCCTCGCACCACCACAGCTCCACGCCACCTGCCAGGCAGCGCTTCACCCACAGGTCGCTCGCATCGCCGACGGCACTGCGCAACTTGGTAAAGAAGGTTTTGGCTCGGGAGAGCAGGCTACTGTCGGTCTAGGCGTCAGGGGAGACAGTCACGGCCACGAGGAAGCATGCCAGCACTGCCTCGAAGTCGTGGTGAGAGGAGGGAAGGGGAAGAAGAGGTTCTTCGGGGGAGGGCAGACGGCCCGTGAAATAGTTGGGGGGTGGGGGGTCGTGGTGCAGCGGGACTCGGGTGTAGGAGGCGGGAGAAAGTGGCGGGAGAGGGTGGGGGCGTTCCACTGGAGGGAAGGGAGGGAACGGAATCTCCCGCCAAGCGATCGGCTTCTTGAAGCTGGTGTCCGCTTGCAGCGCCAGCCGCTCTCTCCGCACCGACGGCTTCTGGAACATGAGCGGGGTCACTCTCGTTTGTGATTTCTGTGGATGTTGTTCTGGTTGTTCGTGCTTTACGAATTGCACTGATTGTACTGACTGTACTGACTGTACTGACTGTTCTGACTGCGCTAATCCCGTAGCATTCGTTTCCGCCAATCGCCGCTGCTTCTCCTTTTTCTCCTCCCTCGTCAGAAACATGTCGGGAATGGACATGATGTCCTTCTCCTTGGCAGGATGATTTGGAGCATCCTCTCTTGTGGGAGTAGACAAATCGACTATATCGTCAAAGCGCAGCTGTTTCTGCTTATTGTGATCCTTCTAAACATGAGGATGGCCGATCGGACCACCTACTGCACCTTTCGCCTTTACATTCTGCTTCTCTTCCTGCTTGACTCTCTTTGATTTCGGGACTTCACTCTTCTTCAAAAAAAGGGGGCATATCTTCCGTTTTTGCTGTACAGCGGGCTTCTCGCTCCCACACTTTCCTCTTCCGGCTACACTTTGAATGCCACGCCCAACGACAAACCATCGTCCTCGCTCTCACAATCCACATCAATCACAGGGTTTCCCGGAGCCATTCTCTGGGAAAGCGCGTGTTTTGAAGCAACAACGAAAACAATCCTTACACCTTGCTAGGAGTGAGTTTTGTGTAGTTCACGCCCTTCGCTCCGTAGGAATACATAACGATGGCGATCATCACCAGCGCGCATCCGATCAGGAAGTTCGTGGTGATCTTAAAACCGAAGAGGTAGACAGAAATCCAGCTGGACACCAGAATCGACGCGGAGTTGCCGAAGGCCTTCAGAATGTTGTCCGCGTACTTCAGAACCATGGCAATGATCAGTCCGCCCATGGCCAGGAGAGCCACGGCGAGGAAGGCCCAAACGGAGTAACCGTGGAAGAAGTTGGCGGGAAGAAGGAGCGACGGCTTCTTGAACACAATTCCGATCACGCCGGCGATGATGCTGTAGGTGGCCAGCCAGACGTTACGCGACCAGAGGGAGAACTTGGCGTCCTTGAACATCTTCTCCATAAACACTCCGGCGAAGCCAGAGGTGGTGCAGGCGATCACCACGGCAATCAGGCCCAGCGTGAGGTTGCCGCTCGTCGTCGACTTGGCGTTGGGGTCGAACTGCACCAGCACCACGCCCGCGCCGAGGATGACCAGAGAGAACCACTGCATTCCGGAGATGTACTTCTTCAGGAAAGTGACGCTGAAAATAGCGGCAGTGAGGAGCTTCAACTGAGAGCTGACCTGAAAAACTGCGGCTTCCAAGTTGGTAATGGCAATGTACAAAAAGTTGTTCTGAATCGTGTACAGGATGGCGGGGACGGACTGCAGGAGAACGTCCCGGGAGTGGTTCGAGACCTCGTTCGCCAGCTGCGAAGCGGCGCCTTTCACCGACTTCTTTTCCATGGAAAGGAGAAGGAAGGACATCACCAGCTTCATGATCTCTCCCAGCAGCACAGCGGTGGAGGAGTCGTAGGGATCACCGGGAAGCGTCTTCGCGTAACGCATACACAGCACCTGGGCGCTCGTGAAGAACACGAGCAGCACCAGGCTCACGTATTTCATATTCACTTCGAATGCCATTGAGGAGAAGAACGGAAAAGCAGATATACCGCGGAAAAGAATCCAAAGTCTAGGGATGAACGCGCGAGCGGCACGGCGCCTACCTAAGGAATCCTTATCTGAGCAGGAGCCACACGGCGGAATCCACGCGCCACCCGCAAAATCGGTCCCCTTTCCGGCAATTCTCTGTTCCTCTCTTTCATCGCATAACCAAAGCGAAGCGCGTTCACTTTTGGATTTCTTTGTGGGCCTTTCCGCACTCCGTCCTCTCATCCTGTAGTAGCTTGAAAAGACAAGAATTGAACG
>ERZ827156.2646-NODE-2646-length-17815-cov-12.709459_pt1 | contig 17815 bp, 15 predicted proteins | sample MGYA00519919_ERZ827156 | MGnify/ENA primary metagenome ERZ827156 (study PRJEB31778, sample SAMEA3449269) | human gut metagenome | biome: human gut; feature: human-associated habitat; material: faeces | place: United Kingdom | collected 2010/2012 ... | reverse complement strand
ACTTATTGTATTAATATCTGGTAAATCTAGTGCAATTGGACAATTAGGTTCATATGCTTCACTTGCCAATATTAGTTATGGAATTGGTTTCTGGTTATTATGGATTGGTGCAGTTATTTCTGCAATCTACCCATTCTTATATAAAGGAAACGAAACAAAATAATTAAATATAACAAAAAACCTAAGTTTTAACTTAGGTTTTTTTCATTTTTATGCACTTTTTAATTCTAGTCTTAATTTATCTGCAATCATTGCTATAAATTCTGAATTTGTTGGCTTTCCTTTGCTTGCTGAAATCGTATAGCCAAAAATATTTTCAACTGCTTCTTGTTGGCCTCTTCCCCATGCGACCTCTATAGCATGGCGAATAGCACGTTCTACACGGCTTGGTGTTGTAGAATATTTCTAGCAATTTGTGGATATAAGCTTTTAGTAATTTGATTTATTACATCTATATCATTTACAACCATCATAATTGCTTCTCTTAAATATTGGTAACCTTTTATATGTGCTGGAACACCAACTTCATGTATTAAATTTGTAACTAAAGCCTCTAAATGTTCTTCAGTTTTTGTATCTACATTTGATATTTCTATATATTGTGGTTTTATTTCTCTTCCTACAAAATTATTTTTTTGACTTGGTTTATAAAATTTAAGTTCTCTTATTCTTTTAATTAATAACTCAATATCAAATGGTTTTACAACATAATATTCAGCTCCAAGTTCATTTTTTATAACAGTGTCTCTGTTAAGATCTTCTTTATCATCTTTATCCCATCTTCTCCAATATATATAAGTATAGTTTTTTCCACTTCCGTCTTTTTTTGTATTCCAGCCAGTAAACTTATATCCTTCTCTTACAGGTGTATATGGTAAAAGTGACATAGCTGTTCCTGAATTACCACCACCTAAATAGTCATATTTGTTAGATGTTTTACCATCAATAGTTCCACCGTTTGCATTTAATATTAATACTCTATCTGTTCCATCAAAAGTATCTTGAGTATATGTAGCAGTTAAATTAGCTACAGCGCTTTTGGCAAGAGCACTTGAATCAACTGAAGTAACAATTTTTCCATCTAAGTCCCAACCTTTAAAGGTATATCCTTTTCTTACAGGGGTATATTTTGTTAGATCAATTGTTTTAAATTCTGCTACTTTACTTTCTAATGTTATTTTTGCTTTACCATTTATTGTACCACCAAATGCATCAAAAGTTACATAGTATTTACCACTATCTTTTAATTCTTTATCTGAAAATTTAGCACTAAGAGTTAGTCCATTAGTATAATTAACTTCTTTACCTGTTGATGTATAAAAGTTACCACTACCAGTAAATTTTGCTATTTCTAATTCTTCACTAGCTTTTGTATTTTCTGCCATTTCCCAATGTGAAAACTCTGTTTTGCCATTAAAAGGAACAATTCCTTTTGTTAATTCAGATAATTTAACTGTTGTTTCTCCTGCTGCAATATTAAATCTTACAAGTTTAGAATATTCGCCATCAAAGCAACCATCAAATTCATTTGCTGTTAGCACTAATGAATATTTTCCATCGTCACTAATTGTAGCTGCATTTACTTTGTTTGAAAAAATAAACAGACATATACCAGCTAAAATTATTGTTAAAAATATTAAACTTTTTTTTATTTTCATTTTACTTTTCCTCCTTAATGTTTTCTTGATTTTTTCCTTTTTTAGTATTAACTATTACTAATGTAATAATTCCTAATATAGCAATTATAAACAATACAATGTACACTATAACATTATCACCTGTCTTTGGATTTATAGTATTGTCTTTTTGATCATTTTGTACTGCTACAGTTTTACTTGCTATTGCATAATTTGAAAAACTTGTTGTAGAAAATGTTATTGTATTAGTTTCACTATTATAAGTAGTTGGTATTATTTCATAAGTTCCATCATGTTTTTCATGAACAATTATAACTTCATTTCCATCTATTCCATCTTCTAATTTTAATGTGATTTTTGCAGGATTGTTTAGCTCTCTTAATTCATTTTCCCAAATATTTTCTTGATTACCTTTATATATAACCTGTGATAAATTAATATTCAAATATGAAGAAATATGATATCCATTTGCATTTTTTTCAAAGTTTGATATTTGTTCTTTTGATAAATTAATATCTTCAACTGATAATACAACTGTTCCAGTATCTATTTCTTTTTCATTAAGTTCTATTACTCCATTTTTTACTTTGTCAGATTTTGTGTTTACTTTATCATCAACTTTTTCAAAAATCCCACTAATATGAACATTGGTATCTGGCATAATATATTCAAATGTAGATTGTTCTTCTCCTGCTTCCAATTTTTTATCATTTATCGTAATTGAAGTTAATTGGTAACCATAATTGGGTTTTAATCTTAATATCACTTTAGAACCAGGTACAATACTTGCCCAACCATTATTTTTATCTAAATCCTGTTTTACATTATCTAACCCTACTGAATTACCACTTGAATCTTTAATGTCTAATATTTCTATTGTTCCATTTTTTAATAATTCATTGTCTTTAATAGAAGGATTGTTTGTTTTGTCAGAATCCCATATCATTGTTTTTGGTACATTTGAATTATCTTTACTTTTAGTTACAATTATTTCATATTTTTTGGCTGGTTCAACTTCAAATTCTGCTCTATCTGTTGTTCCATTAGCTAAAGTCATATATTTTCCATTAATACAAACACTTCCAATTTTCCCATCACCATAAGCAAGTTGTATTGTGATTTTATTTTTTATTTTTCCTGTTGTATAACCTTTAGCAATACCTTTTATATTTGCTGCTTCTGTTCCTACTCTTAAATCGTTTAATGATATTTCCATTCCAAATCCATTATATATTCCTTCTATTTCAATATCTTGTGTTGGAATAGCAATTATATTTAACTTACAATTAAAGAAATATCTTGAATAATAGTCGTCTCTTGTTTCATTAATAACAATACTTTCTGATTCTTCGTAAGCATTAAAAATACTATCAGGATCTTCAACTAGTATTTTTCCATCTCCATAATCTGTTGAATTATATGTTAATTTTGAACCAATTCTATTAATATAGCTGAAATTTAAATTATATGATTTATTCTCATCTAAATTTATTAAAGTCATTACTGCTTTATTTTCTTGTTTATTTCCCACAATTTTTATTATTGCTTCAGAATTATCTTCTGTTTTAATAAGACTGGCTTTATCATCATTTACAACAATTTTATAATAAACTGTTCCTTCCAAATCTGACATAGCACTTAAGGCTTTAGATAAATTATCTTCTTTTGTAAAGTCTATAATATAATCTTTATCCTTTTCTAAATTAATATCATTTGTTACTTGATAATCATCATAATCAGGTACAACAGTTGTATTTACTTTTACTTTAGAGCCTCCCGTAACATCAGTAACTCCTGCATAAATATAACTGTTAGATAAAAGGATTATAATAATTGTTAATAAAGCAAATATTTTCTTTGTCTTTGTCATTTATTTTACCTCCTTTCCTCTAATATTTTGTCTTCATTCTATCATAAAGTATTATAATATACTATATTATTTTTTTGTAATCGCCAATTTCTCATTGACAATTTGGCGATTACTTTTATTATGCATTTATGTTATATTATAATAAACTTGAATTATTTGGAGGTTTTTTTATGACTTTTTGTGAACAATTAAATAAATATATAAAACAGATTGGATGTTCTCCTAAAGAACTTGTAAATGCTTCAGGTCTAGCAACCGTTCTTTCAAAAAATAAAGAACTACTTCATTCAAATAAGTAGTTCTTTATTTTTAATGTTTTATTATTATTCAAAAGCCTTAATTCCTTCCAAATTAATATTGCATTATCCTATATATTCTATAAAACGTTGATTTTTCAACATTTAATATCTGGTGGAGGTGAGGAGAGTCGAACTCCTGTCCACTATACTTTCCACATAAACTTCTCCGAGTGCAGTTTGTTATTTTTATTCATTTATTATCACGCAAACAAACATGCTTAATATAAATATAGCCTTATAATACCCACTACTTTTAGGCAAAAGTAGCTTCGTTTCCTACAACTATAACACCTTTATTTAATGCGTAGGAACATTAAACAAGGCGTAGCTACCTTAAGCAGCTAATGCTAATTCTTCATTATCAGCGTTTATTATTAATTTCGCTTTTTTATAGTGGCCCAAGCGACCATCCACTACTCGCTATTCATGCTTCTAACATAATGTCGAAACCATTACACCCCCATGTGTACCTCACTTTCTTATTATATATCATTTTATTTAAATTTTCAATAGAATTACATTTTTTTACCCACGAAATTCTTCTGCAAGCTTTTCAATTGCTCTTGTTTCAATTCTTGAAACATAAGAACGTGAAATTCCCATTGCCTTTGCAATTTCTTTTTGAGTTTTAGGTTTTCCACCTCTTAATCCAAACCTTAATTCTATTATTGTTTTTTCTCTATCTTTTAAAACTTCTTTTATTTTTTCATAAACTCTATTAACTTTTATTTTAGTATCTACAATATCTTCAACACTTTTTGAATCATTTTCGAGTACTTCTTCTAATGTTATAACATTATCATCTTTATCTTTTCCGAATTGGCTCATTTAAATATACCTCTGCATTTAATTTTTTTGTAGCTCTTAAATACATTAAAACTTCATTATCTATACATCTAGAAACATATGTCGATAATTTCGACCCTTTTTCAGGTTTAAAACTATTTACACCTTTTATTAAACCTATTGTACCTATTGATAATAAATCATCTTGATCTATATTTGTATTTAAATATTTTTTACATACATGAACAACTAATCTTAAGTTTTTTTCTATTAATAAATTGCGTGCTTCCTCATCTTTTTCAGCTAATTTCTCAACTACTATTTTTTCTTCTTCTGGTGTTAATGGTTCAGGAAATAAGCTACTTCCCGTAATATATCCGAACTACTAATACAGCTGACTTTAAAAATTCTATAAAACCTGCCCAAAAAACACTTGAAAACATAAAGCACCTCCATTTTTCTATAACAAATTATATGCTATAAAAAAATAAAAGTGCCTGACCTTTGATTTTTTTAATTATCCCCATCTCAATATTTTGACATGGGGATAATCTTTTATTCTATTGGTATATATTTTTTTTCTGGTAATTCTTTCTTTTCTTCTTTTTTTGGAACTTCTATTGTTAATGTTCCATTTTTAAATTTAGCCTTTATTTCACTTTCTGTAACATTTTCTCCAACATAAAAACTTCTTGAACATTCTCCTGAATATCTTTCCTTACGAACGAATTTACCTTTTTCTTCATCTTTTTCTTCTTTGTTTACTGTTGCATGAATTGTTAAATATCCTTCTTGAATGTTTAATTTTATTCCATCTTTTTCATACCCAGGTAAATCAACATCAATTATATACTTATCTTTTTTCTCTTTAATGTCTGTTTTCATTAATTTACTTTCTCCTTTAGTAAAAAATGCATCTCCAAACATATCCTCAAATAAATCAAAATCATTTCTTCTTGGTATCATCATCATAATAATCAACTCCTTAAAATTATTTATGTGTTGACACTTGATGGGAGTGGCACATATATTTTGATAAACCTCTTTATCAATTACATTTATTATTATACCTCTTTTTTTAGCAATGTCAATACCTAAGTGCTAAAATTCACAAAACTTTCACAATTCTACTAAAATTAAGTCATCTCCTATACTTCTTATTTTTTCCCATTCTATAACAATATCATTACTTGAGGAAAAAAAATTTAATAACTTATTTGTTCCACCCGGTACAATTATAGAGGTTATTCTCCCTGTTTCTAAATCTGCACAAACATCTTGCACATAGCCTAGTCTTGTTGCATCTGTTATGTTTATAACTTCTTTTTTTCTAAAATCCATCCCTTTATCATTCATCTTTTTGCTCCTTCCATAAAACCAAAATTAATTTCCTTAAAACATTATATTCTAGAAACAAAAAAAATCTACTAATTATACCATCTTTTTATATGATCAATAGCACTTTTTTCAAGCCTCGAAACCTGTGCTTGAGATATTCCTATCTCTGTTGCAACTTCCATCTGTGTTCTTCCATCAAAAAACCTTTTAATTACAATTTCCTTTTCTTTCTCGTTTAATCTTTTCATCGCTTGCATAATAGTCATATTTTCAGCCCACGATTCATCCGTATTTTTTTTATCTTTTACTTGATCCATTATATAAATATTATCTTTTCCGTCATTATAAATCGGCTCTTGCAAAGAAATTGGATCTTGTATAGCATCTAAACTAAAAGCTACTTCTTCTTTTTTAATTTCCAATTCTTTTGCAATTTCTTCAATTTTTGGCTCTTTTCCATGTTCTTTATTATATTTTTCCTTATATTGAATAATTTTGTATGCTAAGTCTCTTGTTGACCTACTTACTCTTATACTATTGTTATCTCTTAAGTATCTTCTCACTTCTCCAATAATCATCGGCACTGCATATGTTGAAAATTGTACACCTTGCGTTAAATCAAAATTGTCTATTGCCTTTATTAAGCCCACACAACCAACTTGAAATAAATCGTCTGCCGATTCTCCTCTTCCTCTAAACCTTTGAATAACCGAAAGTACTAATCTTAAATTTCCATTTACAAATGCTTTTCTTGCATTATTGTCTCCCTTTTTTATTTTAATAAATAATTCATTTTTTTCTTCATTTGATAGCACTGGTAGTTTAGCTGTGTTTACTCCACAGATTTCTACTTTGTTTATCAAAAAGAAAACCTCCTTTAGAAATAATCTTATTTTAATTATTTCCAAAAGAAGTATTTTTTATTCTCAAATATTTATGCTTAATCTATTTTAATAATTTAGAGAAAAATTTTTCAGAACTTATTCTGCTAGGTCTATTATTTCTTTTAAGTAAAAATAGTCTTTCTTTATCTTTGTTAATATAATTTATTCCTTCTTCACATGATAATGACGCTTTAAATCCCATATTTTTTATAATATCTATAGATTCTTTAGAAATTGCCCCAAAAGGATATGTAAACGTATTTGGAACAAAGTTGGTATTTTCTTCAAATTCTTTTTGTAATTTTAATATATCTTCAGATAAATACTTTTCATATTGCTCTTGTGTTTGAGAAACTTTTTTCTTTGTTCCTCTTTTGCCATTTTTATTTGAATGTAAATTGTAAGTATGATTTTGGAATTCCACTAAACCTGTTTCCATCATTTGTTTTATATCTTTCCACCTAAGATAGCTATAATTTGCATTTGCTTCATCTGTTTTTGAATAATTATCTGTATATTCTCCAACAATTGAAATTACAGCCCTCATTTCATATTTTTCAAGTAAAGGCAATACATAAGTAAAATTATTATAATAACCATCATCAAAAGTTATAATTATTGGCTTTTCTGGTAAAGATGCATTTTCATCTTCTACATATTTTATTAAATCATTCATTGTAATTGTATTATAGCCTTTTTCTTTTATATATTTAAAATCCGCTTCTAGTTGATTTGGTGTTATAACATATTTTCCGCTTCTTACTGTATCTTTTAAAACACTATGATACATTATAATTGGCAAACTTATACCATCTGTTTCTTTTTTTGCGAAACATGGTTTTAACATAAAACCTAATAATATTAAAATTATTAATATTCCAATACCAAATATCACTTTATAATTTACTTTAATAACATGAATATGCAAACCTCTCCTCCTTTGGCAAGTTTTACCTTATAAAGTTTGTTTTGAAATTCTTTTCTATTTCTGGTTTTGGTACATCTAAATTAATACATTTTAAAATATATGCCATATTTCTTCCTAAATTTCTCATTGTTTGTAATCCCTCTAAATCTTGCTTTGCCTCATCTTTATTAGTTCCATGAATTTGGTTCCAATATGAACTACCTACCAAAAACATATTACTCATTAAAGCATATTTATTAATTTGGTCAAATGCAGAGCTTGCTCCACCTCTTCTACAGCTTACAACTGAAGCACATACCTTTCCTGCAAAAAGGCTTCCTCTTCCATAAAAAGCCCTATCTAAAAAAGATGTAAGAGCTCCACTTGCTCCTGCAAAATGTACAGGACTTCCAAATACAAAACCATCTGTAGTTTCCACTTTTTCCAAAAATTCATTTACTCTGTCATCCATAAAACACCTATTTCCATTTTGAAGACAATAATTGCATCCTATACAGCCTCCTATAGGGTTATTTTCTAGCCACATAATCTCTGTTTCAATTTTCTCACTCTTTAATATTTTTGCAATTTCTTCTAATGCAACATTTGTACATCCATCTTTATGAGGCCCACCATTTACTAAAATTACTTTCACAAAAAACTCCTTTCTAAAAACACTTTAATTTATAATGTTTTATTTTTTTAATAAACTCTAAATTCAATGTTTTATTTATTAAAATATATTCTTTAATTTCTACTATTATATCTTTTATTTTAGCTTTTTTACAATGTAGTTTATACTTTATAAACTTAAAAAGAGCTAAATTTTAGCTCTTTTTAGTCTTTTCAATACACTTTCTTTTCCAAGTACTTTAATTATTTCATACATATCTGGTGTGTTTGTTCTTCCTGTTAAGGCAACTCTTAAAACAGTACTTACATCCCCAACATGTGCTTTATACATACCTGGATTTGCTTTAAATTCCTTAACTTCTCTTGCATAGCCACACTCTTCAGCTAAATCCTTAATTTTATTAAACCACATTTCCTTGTCATCATTTTCATCAAAATATTTTTCAATATATAAAGATAAAATTTTATTAATATCTTCTTTAGAATTTATTACTTGATAAGGATATTCTATATTGCTATTAAAGAATTTCTCATCATACATATATTGAATGTTTTCTTGAACTTCCGACCATTTAGAAATATCTTTTCTTGGTTTTTTGTTTCCTCTTTCTATACCAAACACTTTTAAGCTATAATCTTTATCTTTTAACATTTCTTCTAATTCTTTATTATATTTTTTTGCCCACTCAAAAACATTATCATAAACATCTTCTGCTGTCATTTTAGAAATTACTGTTTTACCAATATCTAAAAGCTTAACCATATCAAACAAAGCTCCACTAACGCTCATTTTATTTAATTTAAAATCAAATTCTTCAATATTTTTGTCTGGGTTTGCTCTTCTCCAATTTTCAAAGCTGGAATTTGCAATATTAAGCAAATATTCTTTAACAGCTTCTACAGGTATACCTTCTTCTTTATAATAAGAAACTGCAGATTCTGGGTCTTTTCTTTTACTTAATTTACGTTTATTTCCTTGATCATTTTTCAAAATTGGTGCAATATGTGCATACTTAGGTGGTTTAAATCCTAGTTCTTGGAATAATTGCAAATGAAGTGGAACAGAAGCTAGCCATTCATCTCCTCTAATTACATGAGTAGTTCTCATTAAATGATCATCTACCGCATGTGCAAAATGGTATGTTGGAAGACCATCTGACTTTATAATAACAATATCTTGGTCATTTTCAGGGAATTCCACATTTCCTTTTATAATATCTTTATGTTTTATTTTTCTATCTTCTCTTCCTGGAGACTTAAATCTAATAACATAGTCTTCTCCATTATTTATTCTATTTATAGCTTCTTCTACAGTAATATTTCTACATTTTGCCCATATTCCATAATATCCAGGTCTTATTTTAGCCTCTTCTTGTTTTTGTCTTATAGCTTCTCCATCTTCTGGAGAACAAAAACATGGATATGCTTTTCCTTGCTCTATTAAATATTTAGCATATGCCTCATATATTTCTTTTCTTTGAGATTGTTTATATGGTCCATAATTTCCAAAAGATTCTTCTTCATTTAGCATTCCTTCATCTGGCTTCATTTCAAAATCTATTAAGCTATTTACAATATCTGATATTGCATTTTCTATTTCTCTTTTTTGGTCCGTATCTTCTATTCTTAAGAAAAAAACGCCATCTGTTTTTTTAGCTTCCATTATAGCAACTAATGATTGATATATTCCACCAATATGAACAACACCTGTTGGACTTGGTGCATATCTAGTAACTACAGCTCCTTCAGGTAAATTTCTTTCTGGATATTTTTCTTCATAATAACTTATTTCCTTTGCATTTGGAAAAATTAAATCTGCTAAATCTTTATATATCATTTTTTATATCATCCCTTCCTCAAGGCATAAATCTAGCTAAAAATTTTCAAATTTTAGCACTACCAAAATTATAATTATTTTTCAACTTTCTTCTTTCCTCTACCAATTTATTAGCTATATTTTACTATATATTAAGCCAAAAATCAAGAGTTTTGTTAATTTGACAGCTAAAAAGAATAAATTTTAATTTTTGTAGTATGTATCATTTTCTGAATTTATCTACATCTTTATGCCTTCTAAAATTAATAAATACCTATTTAACTAAAAATTTAAGAGGATTTTCTAAAAATCCTCTTTTAAACAATTTTCTTGTGGCTCTTTAAAACTTAAGTACCAACTAATTCCATTATTATTTTGCTCAATATATTCTTTTCTTTTTTCTAGTTCCGGATAAGTTTGCGGTGCTGGTAAAATCACTGGTTGGTTTGGAATCCAATTTACAGGGGTAGAAGCTTTTGCACAATCTGCCATTTGAAGTGCTTGAACTGTTCTAATTATTTCTGCTATGTTTCTCCCTACATTTAGTGGGTATGTTAATATTACTCTTATTGTACTTTCTGGATCAATTATAATAACATCTCTTACTGTTTGAGTACTACTTATATCTTTTGAAATCATACCATATAATCTTGCAATTTCTCCACTTCTATCTGCAACTATAGGAAATGGTAGCACTATTCTAGTTCTTTGGTATATATCATTCATCCATGCCAGATGTGATGCATTACTGTCTATGCTTAATCCTAATAACTCAGTATTCATTTTCTGAAAATGTGTGTATGCTTTAGAAAAAGCTATCATTTCAGTAGTACATACGGGGGTAAAAGCCTTCAATTTGGGGATATTATATTAATCGGCTAATTTCAGGTTTTAGCTCGAATTTCACGCTTTTATCGTGATAAATCCATATTTTATTAATTAAACACTCTAAAATATATCTATTAGGTTCATTAGATTTTAGAATATCATCAAAATATTCTATTGCCGTTTTTAATTTTTCTGTGTCTAAATCTTCTTGCTGTTGTTCTAATAGTTTTTGTAATTGTTCTATACGATTAGTCTTGTCTTTTTCCACTTCTTTATATGCATTTTCAACCATTTCTCGTTGATACTCATTTGTAGTATTAGTTAAATCTTTAATTTTTTGACTAATCAAAACTTTGTATTCAGCATTTAAGTTTTCGATTTCAAATTTGATTTTTTCTTTATTATTTGTTTTAGTATTAGTTTTTACTTGAAATTGTATTCTATTTATTTTATCTATGTATTTATTTTTAGTGAATTTTAAAAATTCCTTAAAATGTATAATTATATCTGATTCTTTAATTTCATGGCATTTACATCTAGCTTTACCATAAGTTCTATACCCAGAACATTCATAACCTTTTTGAGATTGTTTTCTAGTTATAGTTATGCCACTTACTCCAAATCCACAATCACCACATCTGCAAAGTCCTGAAAAGTAATAATTTCTTTTTCTCGTACTTGATGTACTTTTTGTATTTAGTTTTCTTTTTCTTATTTCTTGAGCTAAATTAAATGTCTCTTTAGATATAATTGCTTCATGATGATTTTCAAACACAAAATGTTCTTCCTCTGGAAGCTTTATTGCTTTGCCTCTTATGGATACAGTCTTTTTCTTATGAGTTCTAAGTGTGCCACAATATACATCATTTTCTAAAATATTTCTTACCATATATGTAGACCATAATTTTTGAACAGGATGTTTATATATTCTGCCTCTTTCCAGGTGTTTCATTTGATAGTAAACTGATGGAGTTGGATAATTATATTTACTATTTAGAATATCGCAAATTTTCTTTCTTCCAATTCCTTCTTCGGTATATAGCTTATATATCAATTCTATAACAGGTCGTAGTTCTTCATCAACATATAGCTTTGTTATATCCTCTGGATCTTTTATATATCCATAATAATTTCCCATAATTAATCTTCCTGTTTTTTGTTTAGAATACATGTGGTCTCTAGTTTTTCTTGAACAATCTTTAACATATCTTTCATTAAACCATGTTGTTATTCCAATAGTATCATCTCTATCATTTAAAACATCATAAGTTCCATCCATTTCAGAAACTAATATTAAATTCTTTTGAATATTCTTAAACTCATCTATTAAAACTAACACTCGTCCGTTATGTCTTCCAATTCTTGATAAATCCTTTGCTATAACTACATCAATTTTTCCTCCTTTTACTTTTTCAATCATTTTTGAAAATGCAGGTCTGTTAAAGGTATATCCCGAAACATTGTCATCTATGTAGAAGTCTACGATAGTCCAATTACGAGAAGTTGCATAGTCTTGAATAATTCTTTTTTGTTCTTCAATACTTGCATAGTTTTCTTTATCTTCATCTCTAGACAATCTACAATATCCGTACAACTGTCATATTATCCTCCAAATCTCGCCTGATATTGCTTGTTTTCATGTTAGCATACATTTTTATTTACTTCCACTTGTTTCGTAATTATTTTTTCAAGAATCTCGGGATAATTCTCTTTTCCACTTACGAAAATAGCCACGCTATATTTTTCTTGTTTATACTTTTGGGCTAAATCTTTTGTTTCTTTTTTCTGGAGTTCATCTTCTGTCAAATAAATTTGAACATACTTCGTGCCTTGTATTTCTGCTATTGTAAGTTTCATAATTTATTTTACCTTTCCGAAGTTAAATCTACATGTTTGGAAAAGAATTAAATTTTTACTAGGCAAACAAACAAGAAAACCGCAGGTGTGCTATTGCACATTGAGGATTTTCGAAGTGAAGTTTAACAACGTAAAAATTGTAATTATTTTTCAAATAACCTAACTCCTTCATAACATTATTAATAAATGTTATGCTAAAAAGATAATTGTTATCTCTTTTTATTTTAAATTACAATATAGAAATACAGTAAAACTTTTTCATATTTCTCAAATTTCATCACCTCACATTTCTATATATATGAAGCCAAAAATTTTATCAAATGTTGCATTTTTTTTAAAATTTTTTATTTTTTCAAACTTTTTTAAAGTTTGAAGGAACAGGGAGTCGCCCCGAATCCCAATAAGAGCCTAAAAGCGTGGCTTTTAGCGGGATACTAAAAAAATATAGAGGCGACATTTTGACGCCCCTATAAAATTATAGAACTATTATATAAATTGTAATTTCTCGAGATGATATTCAATTTAATATATATTAAAATATGTTATTTCATTTGAGTTTCTAGAATCAACTCGACCTTCTGCAACCATATCACTTTTAGCATTAAATGAATTTGTTACAGTAACATTCACCTTAAAAAACCAAACTCCGTTTCCTTCATATGTTTTTGCAAGCCATCCTGTTACCGTATGAATCTTTACTCCATATGGACAGTTATCTCTTATTTCAGCTAAAAAAGTATCTTCTGCATCATCTCTATGGTTTGCATCAGAATACTCCCCAGTTTTTGCTACTGTTGAATTGTTTTCAGTTGGTTTTGCTGGTTCTACTTTGTTTTCTTCAATAGGTTTAGATGTTTCTGTTTGATTATCTTCTGAGGGTTTATTTGTCTCTATAGTATTTTCTTGAGGAATAGTATTATTTTTTGTTGATAAAGAAGTTTCTGTATCTTTTTTTTCTTCTGGTGTGCTGACTGAAACTTCGATTCTGTCTCCCCCAATATATGATAAATGTAATTCATAACCTTTATCATTCTTTGCAGAATAAGTTTTTGTACCTTTGCTGTAATCAACTGTATATCCTGCATTTTGACAGTCTTTTACATATTCATTATATTCTGAAATCGTTGTTTTTCCAACATGAACTATAAAAGATTCTATATTGTCAATTGAAATTCTCCCATAATTTGATTTTGTTGCAGGTACTAAACTGCCTAATCCTGTTGTTGGCCATTCAAATTCGTGCATTTCTTCTGGACTTTTCAAGGTAATATCCATAATTTTTTTATCTTTTAAATATAAGATTCTAATATTATATCCTTTTTTATTAAACGCTCCATAAACAGAGCCTCCATCTTCAATATCAATATCATATCCCTCATTGTTACATTTCTGTGCGTAAGCCTTATATTCTTCTTCTTTTACTTTAGAAATTTTAATCCACAATGTATCTTTCCTATTTACACCAATTTCACCATAATCTTTTTCAATCTTTGGCAAATATTGTCCTAGTTCCAAAGTCGAATAATCTAATTTTTTAGATTTTGAATTGTTAGCTATTATACAAATAATTGCTATAACTATAATAGTTACTATAATTGCTATACCTATAAAATACCACTTTTTATTACCTTTCATTTTCTTGTCCCCCTATCATTTATGAAATCAAATCTAATCTCTTTATAATAATTTTTTATATAGCTTACATTTGATACCTATTCAAATTATATCATTTCTCATTTTAAATTGCAATTAGTTCTCCCCTACAACTTACTATTCATTGATTCTTTAACAAACACACATCACTTTTCTAATTTTAAATTTATTTTCTATATCCATTCCTTATATTTCTTTATATAAATTTTCTTTGCATAACTTGCTACAATACAATATAAGAATGTGACTCCAAATATCATGAAAATATATTTCAATGCAATTGGTGTTAAGTCTATCGCAGCTCCTAGAGGAGTGAATGGTACTAAAATCCCTATTATAATTAACAGAATTGAAGATATATAAACAGCCTTATGTGCATTACTTTGTATAAATGGTGTTTTTGCCGTTCTTATAATGTGCATTCCTATTAAATTTGATACTATACTGTAAGTGAACCATATTGTTTGAAAGTGCGTAACATCTCTAACTGTGAAAACAAACCATAATAGTAAAAATACAACTATATCAAATAGTGAACTTACAGGACCCATAAAAAACATAAACCTTTTTAAGCTTTTTATATTTAATTTTTTTGGCTTTCTAATCAATTCTTTATCTACATTGTCAAACGGAATTGTCATTTGACCAAAGTCATATAATAATCCTTCTACTAATAGTTGAATTGGTGTTTCAGGTAAAAATGGTAGTACAATGCTTGCAATAATTACTGAAACTACTTCCCCAAAGTTGAAGCTTGTTGCCATTTTTATATATTTCATTAAATTTACATATGTTTTTCTTCCGTTCCATTACACCATCTAATAGTACATTAAGGTCTTTTTCAAGTAATATAATATCAGCAGTTTCTTTTGCTATATCAACTGCAGTATCAACAGAAATTCCAACATCGGAATTTGTTAACGCTGGACTATCGTTTATTCCATCTCCCATATATCCTACAACATTTCCATTTTGTTTTAAAACTCTAACAATCCTTGCTTTTTGTATTGGAGAAAGTTTCGCAAATATATTATTTCTTTTTAATAATCTTGATAGTGCTGCATCTGATAATGTATCTATTTTATTTCCAGTTATGATTTCTTTTGAATTTATCCCTGCTTTATTGCAAACACATCTTGTAACTTCAACATTATCACCTGTAAGAACCATAACTCTTATTCCCGCATTGTTTAAACCTTCTATTGCTTCTTTTGCACTTTCCTTTGGTGGATCAAGAAAACCAATAAAACCTAGTAAAGTCATGTCTTTTTCATCAGTACTATTAAAATCTTTTTTATTATTAGTTATAATTTTTTTACAAATGGCAACAACCCTAAAGCCTTCCTCATTTAAGTTTTTATAAATTTTTCTCATGTTTTCTATTTTTTCATTTGTAAGCTTTTCCGTTTGTCCCTTATATTCAAATGTTGTACAAATATTTAGAATTTCTTCAACAGCACCTTTTGTTATTAATTCATCTTTATTATCAATTTCTACTGCTACAGATAAACACCTACGAGAAAAGTCAAAAGGAATTTCATCTATTTTTTTATATTTTTTTAAACTATTTTCAATTCCAACAGTTTTAGCTTTAGCAACTACTGCCTCGTCTATATTGCTTTTTAGTCCTGTTTGCAAATAGGCATTTAAAAAGGCATATTTTAAAATGTTGAAGTCTTCTTCTCCATTTACATTTAAGTATTTTTCTAGAACAATCTTGTCTTCTGTTAATGTTCCCGTCTTATCTGTGCAGAAAATGTTCATTGCTCCAAAGTTCTGAATTGAATCTAGCCTCTTAACAATAGTCTTCTTTTTTGACATTCTTACAGCACCTTTAGATAAACTTGAAGATAAAATAACAGGTAGCAATAGTGGTGTTATGCAAATGGCTATTGCAACAGCAAAAGTAAATGCTAGAATAATATCATGTTTTTCCACATTTATTAAAAATACTATTGGAATCATAAAAATCATAATTCTAATTAATAATTTACTTATACTTTCAATTCCTTTTTGAAATGCTGTTTTTTCTTTTCCAGAAGTTATAGTATTTGCTATTTTTCCAAAATATGTTGAATCTCCAACTTTTATTACAACACCTTTTGCTGAACCAGATACAACATTTGTACCCATAAAACAGATATTATCAAAATCTGATATACTGTCTAATTCTTCTTGCTTGTTCTCTAATTCAACGGTTTTCTTTATATTATCAGATTCTCCAGTTAATGAAGCCTGTCCTACATATAAGTCTTTTGATTCGATTATTCTTAAATCAGCTGGTATAATACTTCCAGCAGACAATAAAACAATGTCTCCTAAGGTTACATTTTTAACTGGTATATTTATTTTTTTGTTATCTCTAATAACTGTAGTAGTTGTTTCAACTATTTCCCTTAATTTTTCTGCTGCCTTATTAGATCTATATGACTCAAAAAAATCTAATAAAGTACTTGCAGTAACTAAAATTGCTATGACTATTATATTTGCATAGCTTGGTTCTATTGCTAAATATATATCTGTATATATTAAGATAATTGAAATACCAATTAAAATGCAGTTAAAAGGTGTTAGTAAACTTTGTAGTAAATAATTATACCACTTTTTAGGTTTAGCCTTTTTTGTTTCGTTAAGACCAAATTTCTTAATATTAATTTCAGCTTGTTTACTAGTAAGCCCCTTTTCATTTAAGTTATGCTTTTTTAAAAACTCATCTCTTTGTGTAGTACTGTCTTCTCCATACATTTTTAATACATCAACATTTCCTTTTGAATCACTCATATTTACACCTCTTTACAAAAAAATATATAAGCTAAATATAATAAGTTTCCTAATATAATTAATAATATTCCTGTTTTTATTTTTTCATAATCAATCCTCCATTTCAACAAATTTCTATTTTTCTAATTCATATAATAGCACAAACTCATTTATCCTGTCAAAATTATCCATTGGATAATTTTGCAGGAACGCTGTAAAGTATTTAGCTATCGTATCTTTATGTTCAAATCGGCTCTTTTGAAACTCTTCTTTTAACTTTTGATATTGATAATTTAGTTGACTATCTACAATTTCTAAATTACTTTTATCATCTTTAGTTATGATTGCTAAATCTTCCTAATCAATCGCCTCACGATTGATTTTGTGGCAATTTTTATTCATTTTAAAGTAAAGTCATCGATTAAAGAAATGTTAAGCAATATCAAGTGTTTCTGATATTTCCCCAAATTGTATGCTTATACTGGGGTAAATGCCTTCAATTTGGGGATATTATATTAATCGGCTAATTTCAGGTTTTAGCTCGAAT
>ERZ827156.2642-NODE-2642-length-17823-cov-16.487224_pt1 | contig 17823 bp, 15 predicted proteins | sample MGYA00519919_ERZ827156 | MGnify/ENA primary metagenome ERZ827156 (study PRJEB31778, sample SAMEA3449269) | human gut metagenome | biome: human gut; feature: human-associated habitat; material: faeces | place: United Kingdom | collected 2010/2012 ... | reverse complement strand
TTCGTTTCGTTCGTTGTTTAATTTACAAGGTACACGTCCGCAACCGCGGAACAGTTGCTATAATACTACGTCCCGTCCCATTTGTCAACCACCTTTTTTAGTTTTTTTCAACTTTTTTCCACAGCGGCGCCAGATGACATTTTTCGCCCGCTGTGGTATAATCATTACACCTTATTATGGGAGGAAAACTCCGTGGATATTCTGCACCTGAACGGCACCTTTGGCCGCCTGGATCACAGCGAGCTGACGCTCTCCGCCAGGCTGAATCTGCTGTATGCGCCCAATGAGACCGGCAAGTCCACCTGGGGCGCCTTTATCCGCACCATGCTGTACGGTCTGTCCACCCGGGAGCGCGGCCCCCTGGCGGATAAGAATCGCTACGCTCCCTGGGGCGGCGCCCCCATGCAGGGGCGAATGGACCTGTCCGCCGACGGCTGCGGCTGCACGCTGCTGCGGGAGACCCGCCGCGCCGCGTCGCCCATGGGCGAATTCTCCTGCACCTACGCCGGCACCGGCACCCCCGTCCCCGGCATCACCGGTCAGAACGCCGGGGACGTCCTGCTGGGTGTGCCCCGGGAGGTCTTTGAGCGCAGCGCCTTCATCGGGCAAAACGCGCTGGCGGTGGACCAGAACGCCGAGCTGGAGCGCCGCATCGCCGCCCTGATCACCACCGGTGAGGAGGACACCTCCTACACCGAGTCCTATGAGCGGCTGAAAAAGCAGCTGAACCGCCGCCGCCACAACAAGACCGGCCTTATCCCCGCCCTGGAGCGGGAGACGGACCATCTGCACGGCACGCTGGCCCAGCTGGACGCCCTGCAGGAGCAGGCCAGGCAGTCCCGCACGGAGCTGGACGCGCTGGAGTACCGGGCCGGGACGCTGCGGCAGCAGGTGTCCCAGTGGCAGGCGCTGGCCCTGCAGGAGCAGCGCAGCGCTTATTGCCAGGCGGAGCAGGCCGCTGCGGCCGCCCAGGCCAGGGCCGAGGCGCTGGAGGACACCTGCGCCGGGCTGCCGGACGACACTGCGCTGACGCTGCTGGAGGGTCAAGCCGCCGCCCTACCCGGCGAACTCTCCGCCCTGACGGAGAAGCGCCGTGCCGCCGAAGAGAGCGCCGCCGCAGCGGCGCACGCCCGCGCGGCGCTGGAGCAACACCCCCTCTATCCCGCCGCCGAGCCGGAGCTGCGGCAACAGGCGGAGGCCATCAAGCCCTCCCGGGACCCCGGGCTGTTCCTGCCCATTTTCGCCGGGCTGCTGATCCCCATCGCCGCCGTGCTGGCCTTCCTGTTCCGCGACAGCAGGCCCCTGCCCTTCTGGCTGTTCGTGGGCATGGCCGGGCTCGGCGCCGCCGCCACGCTGATGGCCGTCCGGGTCCGGCGGCGGCATATTCAGGAAAACCGCGCCTTCGCCGAGACGCAGCGCGCCGCGCTGGAGGCGCAGATCGCCGAATACCTCCCCCTGCGGCAGCAGGCGGAGGACGCCGCCGAGACGGCGCGCCGGGCGGAGGTCTCCGCCGCGGACGGGGAGGACGCCTGCCGGCGGCGGCTGCGGGAGCTGCTGACCCAGGTCTGCGCCTTCGCCCCCGCCGTCACCGACCTGAGCGGCGTGCAGCTGGCGCTGGCCGACGTGCGGCGGCGCAAAAGCGCCCTGGCCGACGCCCGGCAGCAGGCCCGGGAGGCCGCGCTGTACCGGGACGCCCTGGCGCGCCAGCTGCCGGAGCTGTCCGACGCCGGCCAGACGGTCCTTCCGCCCTCCGGCACCTCCTGCGCGCAGGCCGCCGAGGAGTTGGAGCGTGTCCAGGCGCTGCTGACCCAGGAGCGCTCCCGCTTTGACACGCTGATGGGGCGCATCCGCTCGCTGGACCGCAGCAGCGATTTGGAATCCCAGCTGTCCCAGAAGCAGGAGCAGCTGCAGACGCTGCAGACGGAGTACGACGCCATCGCCATGGCGATGGACGCGCTGTCCAGCGCCAACACCGTGCTGCAAAACCGCTTTTCCCCGGCGCTGGGCGCCCGGGCCGCGGAGATCTTCTCCGCCATCACCGGTGGGCGCTACGACAAGGTCCTGCTGAGCCGTGACTTCTCCCTGTCCGCCGAAGCGGCGGGCGACCCCGTGGGGCGCAGTGTTCATCTGCTGAGCCAGGGTGCGGCGGATCAGCTGTATCTGGCCGTGCGGCTGGCCATCTGCGACATGGTGCTGCCCGCCGACAAGCGCGTGCCGCTGATCCTGGACGATGCGCTGGTGACCTTCGATGATGAGCGGCTCCACGCGGCGCTGGAATATCTGCTCGCCGAGAGCCAAAAGCGGCAGATATTGCTGTTTACCTGTCAGAAGAGGGAGATGGACTATCTGCAGGGGCGGGAAAACGTCACCGTGACGGAACTGTGAGAAGGAGACAAAACGGCGCCATGTGTAAAAACCCTCCATACATCCCATCTCCCCGAAAAATGCCTCTTTTAGCCATTCTCTGCAGTTATGCTTTTTCCGGCATAAATGTATGTGCCGCAGGTATCATGACTAAAGCAAGCTATCCTCACTACGATGCGTTTTACATAATTGGCATAGGAATCATGTTTTTCTTACTGGTTCCCATTACGCTTGTGGATAAGCGAAAAGAGCATCGTGATGCTCGTTATGCACTATACACGGGAATAATGCATTTGGGGATATGTGCATATCTTTCTTATACGCTATCTCTGTGGTGGATATTGCTGTATCTTCTTGAGGTTTTTATTTACCTCGCCATCGGACATCTCATCAAAAGGCCCCATAGGAAGAAATCTCATTAGGGCGCACAGGGGTCGGCGTTCGCGCCCCCCTTGCAAATCTCCTCAAATCGTGCTATACATATATAAATGAGCGAAAGGAGCCCGCCTATGTCCGACTTTGCCTGTCTCCGCTGCGGTACGCCTATGCGCTTTATCGGACAGCACAAGCTGCAGCTGGGCAAGACCAGCTGGCTCTTCGGCGACCTGCCCAATCTGATGGCCGGCGCGCTGGAGGTGTCCATCCTCGCCTGCCCCGCCTGCGGAAAGCTGGAGCTTTTCACCGGCGGCCAGCCGCGGCACGAGGGCAACGACCCCGAGCTGCACCAGCGGCGCTGCCCGAAATGCGGCTTTGCCCACGATTTCGACTACCCTAAATGCCCCCTCTGCGGTCACACCTATACCGGGGCGGATGAATTGTAAAATTGTAAGTTATATATAACGCAAAAGGAGAACCAACTATGAGTGAATGTACCCATGATTGCAGCACCTGCGGCGAAAGCTGCGGCGAGCGCAAGGAAGCCAACGTATTTGAAAAGAAGCCCCTCCGCCCCGGCTGCCGCGTCGGTAAGGTCTACGGCGTGGTGTCCGGCAAGGGCGGCGTGGGCAAATCCATGGTCACCAGCCAGCTGGCGGTGGCGCTGCGGCGGGAGGGCTACCGCACCGCCATTCTGGACGCGGACATCACCGGCCCCTCCATCCCCAAGGCCTTCGGCATCCACGGCCGGGCCATGGGCCAGGGCGACGCCATTGTCCCCGTGACCACCGCCACCGGCATCCAGCTGATGTCCGTGAACCTGCTGCTGGAGCACGAGACCGACCCGGTCATCTGGCGCGGCCCCGTCATCGGCGGCGTGGTGCAGCAGTTCTGGAGCGATGTGCTGTGGGACGATGTGGACTACATGTTCGTGGATATGCCTCCCGGAACCGGCGACGTGGCCCTGAACGTGTTCCAGTCCCTGCCGGTGGACGGCGTGATCATTGTGGCCAGCCCCCAGGACCTGGTGTCCATGGTGGTGCAGAAGGCCGTGAAGATGGCCCAGATGATGAACATCCCCATCGTGGGCCTGGTGGAGAACATGAGCTATGTCCAGTGCCCCGACTGCGGCAAGAAGCTGTACATCTTCGGCGAGGGCAAGACGGAGGAGGCCGCCAGAGAGTACCACATCCCCCTGCTGGCCAAGATGCCCATCGACCCGGCGCTGGCCAAGCTCACCGACGATGGCGCCATCGAGCAGTTCGAGGGCCACTGGCTGGACAGCGTGGTGGAGACCATCCTCCGAAGCAAATAAGCAAAAAGAGACGGCCTCCGCCGTCTCTTTTTTGCTTATTTCAGCAGCTCCTGCACCAGCGTCACCAAGCCGCTGACGCCCACACCGATATACACCACCTGCCGGGCCACATCGCCGGACATTCGGCGGCTGAGCCGCAGGCCGATCCACAGCCCCGCCAGCACGCAAACCATGCCCAGCAGCGCCATGGGCAGCAGTTCCGCGCTGAAGTAGCCCCGCACCGCCCGCATGGCGAAGTTGATGAGGTTGGTGGTAAAGAACAGGAACTGCATGTTCCCCACATACGTCTCCTTATCCCGGGCGATGGCCACGAAATACAGTGCCATCATGGGCCCGCCGATGGTGAAGGCCCCGGCGCAGCAGCCGGAGAACGCGCTGCACAGCAGACCCGCCGCCAGGCCGGGCTGCTCCATCCTCACCCGCTTGGCAAAGAACAGGAAATACGCCGCCAGCGCGATCAGGAACGCCCCGAACAGCGCCGTCAGCACATGCAGGTCGAACCGCCCCAGCAAATTGATGATCACCAGACTGCACACGGTGTACAGCCCGATGGGCAGGGCGATCTGCCGCAGGTCGATGCGCCTGCGGTACATCCACGACATGGTGCTGGACTGGGCCATGCAGATCAGCGCCACCAGCGTGGGCGCGATGGTCATATCATAGAACGCGCTGGCCGCCACCATCATGATCACCGCCGCGCCGAAGCCCGTCAGCGGCTGGATGATGCCGCCCACCAGCGATGCCAGGCCCATCATCAAATACGCCATTCCGTCCACCGTCCCTTCGACAAGTCTCAGGGCATTATATCAGCCTTTGCCGCAAAAGGCAACGGAAAAACGCATTCCCCCGGCCGTCGGCCGGGGGAATATGCTTCAGCTCTTCTTTTTGCCCAGATAGGCTTCCTTGATGGACTCGTCCGCCAGCAGTTCCGCGCCGGTGCCGGACTTGGTGATGTTGCCGGTCTCCAGCACATAGGCATAGTCCGCGATCTTCAGCGCCATGTTGGCGTTCTGCTCGATCAGCAGCACCGTCATGCCCTGCTGGTTCACGGTGCGGATGATGTCAAAGATGCCCTGCACCACCAGGGGCGCCAGACCCAGCGACGGCTCATCCAGCATCAGCAGCTTGGGACGGCTCATCAGTGCGCGGCCCACGGCCAGCATCTGTTGCTCGCCGCCGGACAGCGTACCGGCCAGCTGCCAGTGCCGCTCCTCCAGCCGGGGGAACAGCTCATACACCCACTTGATGTCCTTCTCGATGCCGTCCTTGTCCGAGCGCAGGTACGCGCCGATCTTCAGGTTCTCCAGCACCGTAAGGTTAGGGAACACGCGGCGGCCCTCCGGAGATTGGGCGATGCCCGCCTCCAGGATCTTGTTGATGGGCTTGCCCAGCAGCTCCTGCCCGTCGTAGGTGATGGAGCCGCTGTCGGCCTTCACCAGGCCGGAGATGGTGCGCAGGGTGGTGGATTTACCGGCGCCGTTGGCGCCGATCAGCGTGACGATCTTGCCGTCGGGCACCCCAAGGCTGATGCCGCGCAGCGCCTTGATGCCGCCGTAAGACACATGCAAATTCTCAATCTTCAGCATCTTCTGCCACCCCCAAGTATGCGTCCACGACGCGCTCGTTGTTCTGTATCTCCTCCGGTGTGCCCTGCGCGATCAGCTTGCCGAAGTCCAGCACGTAGATCCGGTCGGCAATGCCCATGACCAGATCCATGTGGTGCTCGATCAGCAGGATGGTCTTGTGGAACTCACTGCGGATCTCCTTGATGAAGTCCGCCAGCTCCAACGTCTCCTGCGGGTTCATGCCGGCTGCCGGCTCGTCCAGCAGCAGCAGGGAGGGCTCGGTGGCCAGCGCGCGGGCGATCTCCAGCCGCCGCTGCTTGCCGTAGGGCAGGCTGGTGGCCAGCTCGTCCTTGACGTCCTCCAGCCCCACCACCTTCAGCAGCTCCATCACCTCGTCCCGCTGCTTGTGCTCCTCCTTGCCGTTCAGGTGGAGGGCGGCGGTGAACAGGTTGCTGGTGCGGCGCATATGCTTGGCGATCAGCACGTTGTCAAACACCGTCTGGGTCTTCCACAGGCGGATGTTCTGGAAGGTACGCGCCATGCCCAGCTTGGTGATGACGTCGGGCGTGGGCGCCAGAATACGGTCGGAGAAGGTGAACTCGTCCCGCGCCTTCTGCTCCGCCTTCCACGCCTTCAGCGCCTCGTCCTCCAAGGCTTCCTCCGGCGCGAAGTGGGCGGTGTACATCTCCGCGTGCTCGCCCTTGTAGGCCTTCTTCATCTTCCCGGTGGGGTGATTGCGGACGATGCACTTCTCGTTAAAGGACACGCGGCCATTGGTGGGGGCGTACACGCCGGTGATGACGTTGAAGGCCGTGGTCTTACCGGCGCCGTTGGGGCCGATCAGCGCCACGATCTCGCCCTCGTCCACCTTCAGGTTCAGGTTGTCCACGGCCACCACGCCGCCGAACTGCATGGTGACATTTTCCACGGACAGAACGTTCTTACTCATTTGGACGCCACCTCCTTCGCCGCTTTCTCCTTCTTTCTGAACAGCTTTCCGAAGAAGTTGATGATACCGTCCCACGAGAACTCCCGGTCGCCCATGATGCCCTTGCGGAAGAACAGCACCACGATCATGATGACCACGGAGAACACCAGCATACGGAAGCCGCCGCGCATGAAGGGGATGTTCACGCCCAGATAGGGCACGGGGTCATCCAAGAAGCGCAGCCACCACTCGGAGCAGGCGATGTACAGGAAGGAGCCGAGGATGGAGCCGGTGACGGAGCCGATACCGCCGATGACCACGATCAGCAATATCTCATAGGTCATGGTGGAGGTAAAGGCGTTGGCCTGCACGCTGGACTGGAACATGGCCAGCAGCGCGCCGCCCACACCGGCGAAGAAAGAGCTGATCAGGAACGCCTGCATCTTGTGCTGGGCCAGATTGATGCCCATGGCCTCGGCGGCGACCTCGTCGTCGCGGATGGCCTTGAAGGCGCGGCCGTAGGTGGAGTTGATGATCAGGACGATGATGGCGATGCAGATCCCGGAGACGATGAACGGGAACAGCACGCTGTCAAAGTTGGCGAACTTCTTCAGCAGGTTGGAGGAGTTGGTCAGCGGGCCCGCCACCTTCCACTGGATGATGGCGCGCATGATCTCGGCAAAGCCCAGCGTGGCAATGGCCAGATAGTCGCTCTTCAGCTTCAGCACCGGCAGACCGATAAGCCACGCGAAAAGCATGGGCACGATGCCCGCCAGCACCAGACCCACGATCATGGGCAGGCAGAACTGGACGATGCCGCCGTCAAAGTACTGGTACACGGAGGCGCGGGCCTCCACAGGGATGGTCAGGATGGCGTAGGTGTACGCGCCGATCATCATGAAGCCCGCCTGTCCCAGCGAGAACAGGCCGGTAAAGCCGTTCAGCAGGTTCAGGGACACCGCCACCAGCGAGTAGATCGCGCCCTTTTTCAGGACGGATGCCAGCATGGAATAGTGCTGATATTTGTCCACATACAGCAGAAAGACGAGGCAGACGGCGGCGAGGATCAAAGACAGCAGCAGATTTCTCTTCTTATTGTTCTTCATATCTCACACCTTCTCCGTCAGTTTTTCGCCGAACAGGCCGTTGGGCTTGCACAGCAGGATCACGATCAGCAGCGCGAACGTAAAGGCGTTGCTGAACACGGCGATGGTCTCGTTAGCCTTGATGAAGGACTCGCAGATACCGATGATGAAGGCGCCGATCACCGCGCCGGGGATGGAGCCGATACCGCCAAACACCGCCGCCACGAAGGCCTTCAGCCCGGGCATAGCGCCGATCATGGGGCTGACCTGCCCGTAGTTGGAGAAATACAGGATGGACGCCACGCCCGCCAGCAGCGAGCCGATGACGAAGGTCATGGAGATGACGCTGTTGATCTTGATGCCCATGAGCTGCGCCGTCTCGAAGTCCCGGGACACGGCGCGCATGGCCATGCCGATCTTGGTTTTCTGGATGAGGATTACCAGCACCACCACCAGCGCGATGGTCAGGATGGGGGTGATGATGGTAATGCGCTTGACGCTGAGGCTGCCCATCTGCATCACCTGCGTCAGGAAGGGGATGTCGGGATAGGCGCGGGCGATGCCGCCGGTGATATACGTGGCCAGATTTTGCAGCAGGTAGCTGACGCCGATGGCGGAGATCATCACCGACATACGGGGCGCGGTGCGCAGCGGGCTGTACGCCGCCTTTTCGATGGCGACGCCCAAGAGCACCGTAAGGATCAGCACCAGCGGGATAGACACGGCCATGGGCATGGTGGCGGACAGGTAGATCATAAAGAAGCCCGCCATCATGAAGATATCGCCGTGGGCAAAGTTGATAAGGCGCAGTATGCCGTACACCATCGTATAGCCGATGGCCACCAGCGCATACAGGCTGCCCACCGTGACGCCGGAGAGCAGCAGTTGGATATAATACGCTGCGTCATGCATAAGCTGAGTTCCCTCCTTCTGTATGATTCCTGCGCTTTCAGAAGCCGAAGTGCGCCTCCGGCTTTTCAAAACGCAAGAGTCATCAAAGTTGCACTGTGAGGGGAGCGGTGCCCCCCTCACAGTGGTCAGTATCTCAAGATATGGTCTCGCTTTGCGTTCGCTTACTCCAGACCGTTGAAGGTGCTGTAATACACGATCTCGCCGTCCTTGATGGTCTTGATAACGGCATAGTTCTTGATGGCGTCGCCGTTCTCGTCGAACTTCAGGTCGCCGGTGATCAGACCGTCGATCTCCAGAGTGGACAGAGCGTCGCGGATGGCGGGGCCGTCGGTGGACTGGGCCGCCTCGATGGCGCCCACAGCCGCCATGTAGGCGTCATAGCCGCAGGGGGTCACGCTGGAGATCACGTCGGACACGCCGCCGTTGTTCTCAAGGCGGGTGGAATCCTCGGCGACCCACTTGGTGAAGCCGTCCACGAAGGCCTTACCGGCCTCGTTGGTGGTGTCGGCGGCATCGAAGAACGCGGAGAAGTAGATGTCGGTGGCCTTGTCACCGGTACGCTGGGCGATGGAAACGTCGTCCCACGTATCACCGGCCATGATGGGGCAGGTGATACCGGCATCGCGGGCCTGAGAGATGACCATGGCGGCGGTCTCGATGGACACGGGGGCGAAGATGCCGTCGTACCCGGCGGACTTGATGGACGCCATGATGGTGGAGAAGTCAGCCTCGCCCTTCTGGAACTCCAGAACGGTAGCCTTGCCGCCCAGACGCTCCATCTCCTGCTGGAAGTAGTTGCCGAAACCGGCGGAGTAGTCGTCGCCGGACTCGATGATCAGTGCGCAGTTGACGCTGCCCTTCTCCTTGTTGGCGAAGTTGGCCATCACGGCGCCTTGGAACGGATCAATGTAGCCTACGCGGAAGTAGTAGTCGTTGCCCAGCGTCACCTGCGGGTTGGTGCAGGAGGTGCCGATGGCGGGAACCTTCGCGGAAGCGAACAGGTCACCGGCAGCGATGGCGCAGCCGGAGCCGTAGGTGCCGATCACCACGGACACGCCCTGAGAGATCAGGGTCTGCGCGGCGGAGGGCGCCTTGCTGGCGTCGGAGGCGTTGTCCGCGTAGACGAGCTGCACGGAATACTCCTCGCCGTTGATGGTAACGGTGGGCTTCAGGGAGTGGGCATACTCGATGCCGAGGATCTCCTTCTTGCCGCCGCCGCCGTTCTGGCCGGAAGTGGGCTCGAACACGCCGATCTTGACGACCTTGTCGCCGGTCTCACCGCTGACATCACCGGCATCGCCGCCGTCCGTCTTTTCGCCGCAGGCGACCAGAGACAGCGCCATGACCAGCGCCAGCATCAATGCTATAAGCTTCTTCATGGTAATTCCTCCTAAATTTCCCTTGCGGCGGCCGCTTCCCTATTCGGCCGCTCACAGAATATGTGTATTTTAACGGAAAAATGCGGCAAAAACAATTGTAACAACCTCTAAAAATACCGGCTTGCCCGCTCTGGAGTGGACAGCCACTCTCCCCCACTCCCGCCTTTTTGTCCTTGTATAGCGGACAAACGCTTTTTTACGGAGCACTCCCGTTTTTCGTCATTCGGCAGTGCCTCTTGTTTTTATGACTTTTTAGCGGAATCACGGTTTGCACTTCTCCCATAATTTGCGATTTTTACGCACTTTCTGCGCAAGTCAGTTAAAAAAGCGCCGGATTTTCGCCGGTAACGTTTTCTGAAGTGCGAAAAAAGCGCCGCCGCGGCGGCTGTCTCTCAGCGGCGGACGGTTTCCTTCGTCAAAACACACAAAAGGCGGGCGCTGACGCGCCCGCCTTTGCCGGTTTCCTATAAGCAGAACTGCGATTTTGTACAACACGTCCATGGCTTCGCCCGGTTTTTCCGGCATTCTGCGCTGTGCGCCGCCGCCTTTTTCCCGGCAGCGCCCCGGAGCTCACCGCTCACATGGCGTCGTTTTCCGTGCCCTCAGGCGCGGCAAAATAGCTCTTGAAGGTGTCGGCGTCCATGGTCTCGTGCTCCAGCAGATACTCGGCCACCGCCGTCAGCTGGGTCTTGTGCTTGGCCAGGATCTCCCGGCACTTCTCATACGCCTCGTCGATGATGGCCCGGATCTCGCCGTCCATCTCCGCCGCCGTCTCCTCGGAATAGGGCCGGGTGTGACCCATGGACTTGCCAATAAACACCTCGTCGGTGCCGGCGTCGAAGGCCACGTTGCCCAGCTTGGCGGACATGCCGTAGCTGCCCACCATCTTCCGGGCGATAGAGGTGGCCCGCTGTATGTCGCTGGAGGCGCCGGTGGAAATATCCCCCAGCATCATCTCCTCGGCGGCGCGGCCGCCCAGCAGCCCGGCCACCCGATCCAGCATGTAGCGCCGGGACAGATAGGAGCGGTCCTCCTCCGGCAGATAGATGGTCATGCCGCCGGCCTGCCCCCGGGGGACGATGGTGATCTGATGCACCGGGTCCAGATCCGGCAGGGCCTGCATCACCACGGCGTGACCGGCCTCGTGATAGGCCGTGAGCCGCCGCTCCGCCTCCGGCACCACGCGGCTGTGCTTCTCCGGGCCGGCGATGACCTTGATAACGGACTGGTGGATGGCCTCCTCGGTGATAAAGCGCTCGCCCCGCCGTCCGGTCAGCAGCGCCGCCTCGTTCAGCAGATTCTCCAGATCGGCTCCGGTAAAGCCGGAGGTGGCCCGGGCCACGCTGCCCAGGTCCACGTCCTCCGCCAGGGGCTTGCCCTTGGCGTGGATCTTCAGTATCTCCTCGCGGCCCTTGATGTCCGGCAGGCCCACGAACACCTGGCGGTCGAACCGTCCGGGCCGCAGCAGCGCCGGGTCCAGAATGTCCACGCGGTTGGTGGCGGCCAGCACCACCACGCCCTCGTTGGCGGCAAAGCCGTCCATCTCTACCAGCAGCTGGTTCAAGGTCTGCTCCCGCTCGTCGTGGCCGCCGCCCAGGCCGCTGCCGCGCTGGCGGCCCACGGCGTCGATCTCGTCGATAAAGACGATGGCCGGGGACTGCTTCTTGGCCTGCTCAAACAGGTCGCGGACGCGGCTGGCGCCCACGCCCACATACATCTCCACAAAGTCGGAGCCGGAGATGGACAGATATGCCACGTCCGCCTCCCCCGCCACGGCCTTGGCCAGCAGGGTCTTGCCGGTGCCTGGAGGGCCCACCAGCAGTACGCCCTTGGGGATGTGTGCCCCCAGTGCCGTATACTTCTCGGGGTCCCGCAGGAACTGGACGATCTCCTCCAGCTCCTCCTTCTCCTCATCGGCGCCGGCCACGTCCTGAAATGTCACCTTCTTGCTGCCCGTGGGTAAGCTCTGGGTGCGGGCCTCGCCGAAGCGGGCCATCTTGTCGTTGGCCGCCGCACCGCCGCCGTTCATCCGGTTCATCAGGTTCAGCAGCAGGATGAATCCCATGATCGCCAGTACATAGGGCAGCAGCACCTGCACCCAGTTGGTGGAGTGGTCGGCGTGGTAGTCGTAGGCCTCGATGACGCCCGCCTTGTTCTGCTCCACCACCAGATCGTTGAGATCCTCGTAAAACGTCTCAAAGCTGTACAGCTCGCAGGTGGCGGTGGTGCCGTCCCGCAGGCTGGCGGTGAGCCGCTCATTCTCGATGGCGAAGGACTGCACCTTCTCCTCCATGAACAGCGAGCGCAGCTGGCTGTACGCAATGTCTCCGGCGCGGCGCATGTTGCCCGCCAGATACCCCACGAATACCACCACAAGGACCACCAACAGCAGGCCGGTCGCCCCGAATCGTCTTCTTTCCAAAACCTTACGCCCCCTTTATCCGATCCACCGCACGCCCTGCCAGCTCTGGCCGGAGCCGATGGAGATGGCCAGCAGCATCCGGCCCTGCACCTGCGATACCGGAATGTACGGCTCCCGCAGATACCGGCTGTCATGAGAGCCTGTGCGGTTGTCGCCCATCACGAAAATGCAGTCCGCCGGTACCTGAAATGTGTCCTTTTCGCTCTGTGTGATACCGCTGACCGGCAGATAGTCCTCGTCCAGCTTCTCTCCGTTGATATAGACGAAGCCGCCCTCAAAGGACACCGTCTCTCCGGGCAGTCCCACCACCCGCTTCACCAGCACGTGGCCCATCTCCTCGTCCCAGAACGTGACGATGCTGCCCCGCTGCGGCGCCGGATCGCTGACCAGATAGGGCAGCCGCCAGCCTACCAGCAGCGATTTGGTGGGAATGGTGGTCTCCATGGAGCCGCTGGGCACGTAGGCCAGCTGCAGCAGCACGCGGAAGATGAGCACTACCACCGCCAGCGTCACCAGCAGATAGCCGTAGTCGCTCCACAGCCGCTTCCACCGGCTCTGCTGCACCGGTGCCGCGCCGCTCTCCGGCACGTCCGCCGCAGGCATCTTCCCCTGCGCCGTATCGTTCCGCGCCGCGTCCGCCCTGTTCCGGGCCAGACGCTTGCCGCCTTTGTCTTCCATATGGTCTCCTTTCGCCGCCGGATGGCTATACGAATTGTATAGCCATCCGTGGAAAATTACGTTTTGTTATGCTATCCGATCCAGCGGACACCCTGCCAGCTCTGGCCGGAGCCGATGGAGAACGCCAGCAGCATCTGCCCCTGGATGGATGCCGCCGGTATATACGGCTCCTGCAGCAGACGGCTGTCCTTGGACCACTCGCGGTTGTCGCCCATCACGAACACGCAGTCCTCCGGCACCTGGAACGTCTTGTCGCACAGGGTCTCCACGCCCTCCGGCAGATAGTCCTCGCCCAGCTGCGCCCCGTCGATATACACATCGCCGCCCTCGAAGGACACTGTCTCCCCGGGCAGTCCCACCACCCGCTTCACCAGCACCTCACCCTCCTCGCCGTTCCAGAACGTAACGATAGCGCCCCGCTGGGGCACAGGGTCGGCCACTGCATAGGGCAGCCGCCACCCCACCACCAGTGATCGGGTGGGGATGGTGGTCTCCATGGACGCGGTGGGCACGTAGATGAGCTGCAGCAGCACCCGCAGCAGGAACAGCATCACCGCCGCCGTGACGACCAGATAGCCCCAGTCGTCCCACAGCCGCCGCCACCGGCTCTTTCCCGCCGGTGCGCCGCCTGCCGCAGCCCGCTCCGCTATCGCCGCACCATCCGGTGCGCCGCCTGCCAGCCGTTTGCCGCCCTTGTCCCTCATCTGTCTGCGTCCCCCGTTCTCTATACGATGCGTATATAAAATACGCCGTTTTACTTGCTGTATACCTCCGGCTTCAGCACGCCGATGTAGGGCATGTTGCGGTACTGCTGGGCGTAGTCCAGCCCGTAGCCCACTACGAACTCGTCGGGCACCTCGAAGCCCACATAATCGGCCTTGATGGGCTTTTCCCGCCGCGCCGGCTTATCCAGCAGGGTAGCGATGGTAACGGACGCCGCGCCCTTGGTCCTGAGATAGTCCGTCAGGAACGCCAGCGTGTTGCCGGAGTCCAGAATGTCCTCCACCACGATGATGTCGCGGCCGCTGATGTCCCGCTGCAGATCGCGGGTGATCTGCACCACGCCGGAGGACTTGGTCCCGTTGTTGTAGGAGGACACGCCGATAAACTCCAGCTCGCTCTTGAGCTGGGCCGCCCGCACCAGATCCGCCATAAAGATGAAGCAGCCGTTCAGCACACCCACAAACATGGGGTTTTTATCGCAGAACGCATCATAGATCTCCTCGCCCAGTTTCGCCACGCGGGTCTTGATCTCTTCCTCAGACAGCAGGACCTTCAGAATATCCTGATCCATATTGCTCTTCGCCATACCGTTTTGTCCTCCGTTAGCTTTCTCTCATTATAATATAATATATGCCCTCGCCGGATGGCTCCGGCAGGAAGCTCCTGTCCACGCCGATGCCCCACGCGGCGGCGGCCACGCCGTCCACACACAGCACCGGTATTTTCCGGCGGTTCTCGGGTCTCACGCCCCGCTCCGCCATGAGCCGCTTCAGACTCCGCGCCCCGCGGCCGTCCGGCAGTGTCAGCCGGTCCTCCCGCCGCCAGCAGCGGGCCGTCAGGCGCTGCTCCGCGCCGCACCGCAGTGCCAGCGCTCCCTCCATGGGGCTTCTGCTCACCATGAGGTATCCCGCGCCGTAGGGATTCTCTCCCCGGCGCAGTACCGTCTCCTCCGGTGCCGTCTCCGCCATGCGCAGAGTCAGCACGCCGCCGCGGCACACCGCCTCCACGCCCTCCGGCAGCGACAGCGCGCCCTCACCGGCGGCCAGCCGCTCCAGTGCCGCCAGATGCACTGCGCCCAGATCCTTCCGTCCCGTGGGCAGCCGGTCCAGCAGCAGCCGCAGCATTCTGGGCCGCAGGGCCCCCGGCGCCGCCAGCAGCGCTTCGCAGTCCACGTCGGTCCCCGTTGACCGCAGCCGCCCCTCCGCCAGTGCATCCAGATAGGCGTCCTCCCGCCGCAGGATGTCCGCCGTGCAGGCGATGTGTTCCGCCGCTCGGGGGTTGATTCCCTCCAGCTCCGGCCAGATCTCCAGCCGCAGCCGGTTACGGGCGTAGGCCGTGTCCCCGTTGGTCTCATCGGTGACATACGCCAGATCGTGCTCGGCAATATATCGCTCAATGTCCCGCCGCGGCGTGTCCAGCAGCGGCCGGACGATGTTGCCCCGCACCGGCGGGATACCCGTCAGGCCCTGGGGCCCCGTGCCCCGCAGCAGCTGCAGCAGCACCGTCTCCGCCAGATCGTTCTGGTGGTGGGCCGTGGCGATCTTCTCCGCGCCGATGGTCTCCGCCGTCCGCTGCAAAAACTCGTACCGCGCGCGGCGCCCCGTCTCCTCCACCGTCAGGCCCCACGTGCCGCATAGGGCGTACACGTCGGCCCGTTCCGTGTAGAACGGGATGTCACGCCGGGCGCAGAAGCTGCGGACGAAGTCCTCGTCCCGCTGGGCGGTGGGGCGCATCAGATGGTTCAGATGCCCCGCCGCGGCGGTAAAGCCCCGCTCCTGCCCCAGCGTGTGCAGATAGTCCAGCAGGCAGATGGAATCCCGCCCGCCGGACACGCCGCACAGCACGATGCCGCCCTGTTCGGGCAGCATGTGCCAGCGCTCCATCCACGGCGTCAGGTCCATGGCTCACTCCTCATCGTCATAGCGGTTCTCCAGCGTGCCGAAGGCGGTGTACTCCGGCATCCACCGCAGCTCCACCTTGCCGGTCTCGCCGTGGCGGTTCTTGGCCACGATGCACTCCGCCACGTTGCGCTTTTCCGAATCGCTGTTGTAGTAATCGTCACGATACAGGAACAGCACGATGTCCGCGTCCTGCTCGATGGCGCCGGATTCGCGGAGATCCGACAGCATAGGCCGCTTGTCGTCGCGCTTTTCGTTGGCACGGCTCAGCTGGCTCAGGCACAGCACCGGCACCTGCAGCTCCTTGGCCATGATCTTCAGCATACGGCTGATGTCCGACACCGCCTGCTGGCGGTTCTCGCCGGAGTAGCCCTTTCCGCCGGCGGAGGTCATCAATTGCAGGTAGTCGATGACCACCAGCCCCAGATTCTCCAGCCTGCGGCATTTTGCGTTCATATCCGCCACCGTCAGCAGCGGATTGTCGTCTATGCGGATATCCATCCGGCTCAGGGAGGACGCGGCCTCGGCGATGCGCTGCCAGTCGCTCTCCCGCAGGTTGCCTGTCACCAGACGGGTATTCTCCACCAGTCCCTCGCTGGCGATGAGCCGCGTCACCAGCTGCTCCCGCGACATTTCCAGGGAGAAGATGGCCACGGTCTTGCCGGATTCCTTGGCGGCGGACAGCGCCACGTTCAGGGCCATACTGGTCTTTCCCATGCCCGGGCGTGCGGCCAGCAGCAGCAGGTCGGACTTGTTCAGGCCGTTGATCTTGGCGTCCACGGCGGACAGGCCGGTGGACAGGCCCGGCAGCGTCTTGCCGCCGCTGGCAGTGAGCTCCGCCAGATGGTTCATCACGTCCTGCAGCACCATGCTCACCGTCACCATGTTCTGGGCGCTGCGGCCCCGCCGGATGGCGTAGACCTTCTGCTCCGCTGACTCCAGCATGTCGCCTGCGTCGCCGTTGCCCTCCTGCACCATGGCGGTGATGCTGCCGGCGGCTGCCGCCACCTGCCGCATCAGCGACTTGTCCAGCACGATCTTCACGTATTCCATGACGTTGGCGCTGGTGGGCGTCACGTCCATCAGCTGCACCAGATAGTCCCGGGTGTTGTCGTTATAGACGCCGTTTCGCTCCATCTCCCCCGCCACAGTGACGCCGTCAATGGGCCTGGAATAGATGAACATATGGTAGATGGTCTCAAAGATATCGCGGTTGGCCCGCAGATAAAAGTCCTCCGGCTGCAGCTTGTCCATGACGTCCTTGATGCAGTCGGGGTCGATGAGCATGGAGCCCAGCACCGCCTGCTCCGCCTGGGGCGAATGAGGCGCCTGCCGCAGCAGCAGATCGTCCGCAGCCATATGAGACCCTCCTCTCCGTGGTAAAAGTTACTTCTCCTCAATGACCAGCACGTACACAGTGCCGCTGACCTCAAAGCCCAGCTTGGCCTTGACCTCGTAGCTGCCGAAGCTCTTGATGGGCTGATCCAGTACCAGTTTCTTGCCGTCGATCTCCATGCCGAACTGCTCCTTCAGCGCACCGGCGATCTCCTTGCCGGTGACGGCGCCGAACAGCTTGCCGCCTTCGCCGCCCTTGGCCGCGATCTTCACCTGGCAGCTCTTCAGCTTCTCGGCAATGGCCAGCGCCTCCGCCTTGGCCTCCGCGTCCGCCTTGGCCTTGGCCTTGGCCTGCAGCTTCATGGTGTTCACCGCGTCGGCAGTGGCCTCCACGGCCAGTCCCTTGGGCAGCAGGAAATTGCGGGCATAGCCCTCCGCCGCCTCGATGAGCTGGCCCTTCTTGCCCTTGCCCTTCACGTCCTGCTTCAAAATCACTTTCATCGCTCTGTATCTCCTTTTCGTCAGTTTTCAAAGTAACGGTCGATGGCCTCCAGCAGTCTGGCCTTGGCCTCCTCCACCGAGATGTTGTCCGCCTGACCGCCGGCGGTGGTGGAATTGCCGCCGCCGCCCAGCGCCTCCAGAATGACCTGCACGTTCACCTCGCCCAGCGAACGGGCCGACATGTACACGCCCTCTCCCTTCCGGTACAGGACAAAGGACGCCTTGATGCCGCGGATGGTCAGCAGTTCATCCGCCGCCTTGGCCGCCGTCACGCGGTCGCACTCGTCCTCCAGCGCCACCACGGCGATGTCGTCGTGGTACAGCTCCGCCTGCCGGATGATGG
>ERZ827156.2633-NODE-2633-length-17880-cov-4.431080_pt1 | contig 17880 bp, 32 predicted proteins | sample MGYA00519919_ERZ827156 | MGnify/ENA primary metagenome ERZ827156 (study PRJEB31778, sample SAMEA3449269) | human gut metagenome | biome: human gut; feature: human-associated habitat; material: faeces | place: United Kingdom | collected 2010/2012 ... | reverse complement strand
TATGAGACAAGGATTTGTGGATGTCATATGTCAAGCAAGCACTTCTGTGACGGCTTGTGTGTTTAGAGCAAACACATCAATTGACAGACTTCCACTGGCGACGAAGAAGCTCCCACGTGAAGTCCTGGAAGTCCAGACGCATGACCAGCACCGCATCTCCCTCCTGCTTCACCACCAGATCCACAGTGCTTCCCAGCACCAGCGGCGAGGTCTTGCCCTGCAGGAAGCACCGCATGATCTCGCTCATGTCGCTGTCGATGTCGAAGTAGGACATCTTCTTCAGCAGGTTCAGCATCAGCCCTGCGAAACTGTACTACTCCTCACCGCCCGCTCGCTTCCTCACGTAGTTCTCCTCCTCCGGCACGACACTCTTCACGCCCTCCACACGCCCGCGCACCGCCTCGCAGCTCTCCCGTAGCTGCTCACGCGCCCGCTCGCTCAGACGCAGCGGCACAAACGGCTCGTTGCTGCCCGTCGCGAAGGACGCGGGTAGCGTGCCCTCCTCCTCGCTGCGTGTCCTGTTCATGCTAGTTGCACCGCCAGCACCAGAAGGTTTGACAGGCACTTTGATGGACGCCTTGACGGATGACCGCGGGACTGGAGCGGCGTCCTGTGCAGCGGCGGACAGCTTCACCGTCTTCACACGAATCTTGGCGGGACTCGTCTGCGCAGCAGCGGAGGGAACCGGCTTCTTGGCGGAGGAAACGGTCACGTTCAGTCTCTTCGAAGAGGGGGAAGCGACCTCCTTGGAGAGCGACTCGGCTCGGTGCCGCTTCTTCATCGTTCCCACCGTTCCCTTCACTAGGGGTGATTCACGACTGTGGATCGTACCAACAGGCGTGGGATTGGTTCGGAGTGGAAGGACCACAGGCTCGGAGAGATGGGAGTGAATGCTGGAGCTCCATTCTCCCTGTTTTAGAGAGTGATTGCAAAGGAAGGACGGGACGGGAGATTGAAAAAGCGAATCTATTGCTCACTCTGCATACATTCCACATACTTGATTTGAAAGCAGCCGATATCGTTTGTGCCTGTTGTTGAAACCCAAGGGACTTGGCATCCCCGCTCTCATGGGCATCGATCGACGGAGGGAAAAGACACCGTGCGACTGACGATACCCACTATTACTCAAAGGGAACGTGAAAAGGAACATCCGCCTCATCGTTTCGACACGAGTCCACGAAGGATTGAATCATATTCTTGTGTGCATCGCGATATGCGGGGGAGGCGATGGAAAACTGGAGGAGCAATCGAACCTACGACATAAGGACTCCCGTTTGCGTCTCACCTTGGTCTCGACTCCCATATACTCAAATGTGTGCATAAAATCGTCGTCCTTCTGAATCTCCAGCTCTTTCGGCGTGGAGAGGAAGGACCATCCATCCCTTGTGTAGTCCTCAACGAACTTCACAAACGTCTTGTCCATTTCGCTTGCTTTGAAGAAACAAGAATGAATGTGCTAGTGCTTTCCACCCTCCTCCGCCTCCGTGATCACCTCGTTGCTTACAAGCTCTTCGCGTTGCAAAGGGACCTGCACCTCTTCCGCCGCCCCACTGTCTCTCGCCTCCATTTCCTTTCTCAGCTTCTCCCGGCACATCAGACAGCGGTGGTATCCGTTCAGAAAGGAGTTCTTGCGACCCACGACGCTCTGCTTCCACTCCACGCCATGCTCGCACTTCCAGTACACGATCTTCTCGCTGTTGGGAGAGATGGCGTAGGGCGTGTCCTTCCCGTTCTTGGCGTAGTCCCAGTCGCGCGCCATGGAGGGGTAGAGCGACGACAGACTGAAGTCGTTGAATCGCTTGTGCTTGCAGTAGGGACAGCCCCAGTGGAAGCGCACGCGGTAGTTCACCGGACAGTCCCAGATGTGTTCTGGGTTCTCGCTGCACTGCCACCAGACCTTGCCGGTGTAGGATGGGAGGACATGATCGGGAGTCAGCTCGCCGTTTTTGGCCTGGTACCACTGCTTCGCGAGGTCCGGGTGGGTGACGGCAAGGTTGTTGGTGGAGCAGACCTTCATGTTGTTGCAATACGGACACCCCCGATGGGAGTACGTCCGATCATTTGGCGATGTGCAATAGACATGATCGGGGTTCTTGCTGCACCGCCACCAGACGTTTTTGTTCGAGCCGTATGTGATCTTGTCCGGAGTCAGGTCTCCGTTCTTTTCGTAGCACCATTCCTTTGCAATTTCGGGGTAGCGCGTCGCGAGCGAGTTGGTTACGGACACTTTCCTTCCCAGGCAGTATATGCACACAACTAGGAATCACCAAGCTTAATCATAATCACAGTGATGTGCCTTCTTGTAGGAGCGGATGCGATTGCCCAGTTCGGAAGACCACACATGATCGGGCCCTTTGTCGCACACCCACTTCACCATTTGCTTGGACCCCACCCACGGCTGATCGAACAGGGCGCGCGAGTCCGGGTGGACATGGCTGTACAATTCGGGATACTGGGTTTTGAAATTGCGCACCTTGGCGAAGGCACGCTGGAGAATGCCGCGGGAAAGGCTGAGCTCGGAAGCGAAACGATGCTGAATCGATGCGAGCATGGGGAAATGTTCTGGATTGCTGTCACCTGCGATTGACGGTTTTAGACAAAGGGAAGAATAGGGAAGAACAGAGAATTGGCGCTGAGAAGGAGCGAGGCAAGTCTCTGTTCTTTCAATCTGGTGCAGTGGTTCCCGTTTCCTTAATGGAATGACGAGTGACGGGTTCGATCCGGAGGCGTGCTTGTTTCTTTGGAACAGTATCCATTTCATCCAGACCCGCAGTGGCGAGGTTTCGTTCCTTTTGACCTACGCGCTTGGAAATCGTTATTGTCTCGGAGAATGCAACCGTAGCGCGTCGTTGTGTGGCCTCAGGGATTGTAGGGAGGAGCTCAACCAGCCCTACGCCTATTCAATACGGACACGGGGTCAGCGCATGTCCTGCGTGATTACTGTGGGATTCTTGTTCTCGGTGTTACTTTCAGAATCCGCTGATGAATTCTCTCAACTCTGTCGAGGCTATCGTCGACAGCATGAATATTATATCGGTAAGCCTCACGGCAGCGAATGAAGCCGTAGAACTTGCCCCCTCCCTACGAAATGACCTACGTTCGGGAGGACGTGCGGATCCAATTATCGACGAGTGGGAGTTGCTGGTCCAGTATCCGCCGCAGCCGTCGTTCGCGCCCACGGACTACGATATTTCTGTTTTTCAAATGATCACAAACGACAAGGTGCGGTCCATGCGGTGCAGCTCGAAGGAGACACTGTTCAATTCGCTGCACTCCTCGTTTGGCTCTTCCATTATTGCGAACAGTACGCTTGACGACAAGGAGATGGAGATGTGAGTGCTTGCGTCTCGGCATTCCCCGTAGTTGCCGGAACAAATTGAAGCGACTGGAGTATGAGCGGCTGCGCATGCAGTCCACGACGAGTCCGACGGAGGAGGAGAACTCCTTCTCCTATGACATGACGTCGAACATGCCCTCCGCGGAGCCGTTGGACGTGAAGTGCATCAACGTGAGTGCATTTGAGTGGAGTGACGCGTAGGACTGCCTGTCGAGCCACTTCCACGACCTGCTGAACCCGCGGTCGCTGAGCTCGCCCGAAGGCTTCATTCCCTTCGCGGCGGAGGGCGGCGGCTCGACGCTGCGCCACGGGATGTCGCGCCACGACTCCTTCCTGGACTCGTCGTCGGACGAGGAGGAGGACCTGTTCGCACCGTTCGCGGCGGCGCTGCACAGCGAGACGCAGAGCGCGACGACGAACGTGTACCCGCTGGCGAAGGAGCCGGCGGCGCTGAAGAACGCGGTGCGCGGCATGAACCCGGCGGCGTCGGTGCAGGAGGAGCAGCTGTACGAGCGCGCGAAGGAGCACGACCGCAAGCACCCGAGCGCGCTGCCGCGGATGATCCGGCTGTCGGGCGACGACAGCGGCGTGTCGCTGCCGCATCGCCACCGCGCGTCGTCCACCTCCACCACGCTGGGCACCGACACGCTCAGCCGCGAGTCGTCGGCGTCGCTGTCGCAGGAGCCGATTCTGGACGTGCATACGGGCTTTTACCGCGTCCTGCAAGACGTGGTGGAGGTGTGCGGCGTGGAGCGGTCCAACGAGATCCGGCGCCGCGGGCGCGAGTACAACAACAAGCTGAGCCAGGTGCGGGCGGCGCGGCGCGCGCTGGCGGAGAAGGCGACGGGCGAGGGCGTGATCTGGAAGAACGCGGAGGACCTGGTGAGCGGGCTGAGCCACGTGGTGTACGACCGCGACGGGAACTTCGGGCTGTACCACAGCATGCTGTCCATGCGCATGTCCTACAACCCGCGCGTGCGCTCCTTCTCCTTCGAGACCATGGGGCTCACCGAGCCCAACGTCTTCGCGCAGCAGGAGCCCGCCTCCTCCTCCAGCAGCCTCCAGTGCTCTGAGCACCTGCCGCCCCTGCCGCCGCGCAATGAGTCCATGCCGCCGCAGGCTGTGCCGATGTCCCCTGCGAGCGACGGGGCGGCGGTGACGCCGTCGCCGCGCCTGATCGAGACGCCGCGGCTGCGCCCCCATGCGCGGCTGGTGCTGGGGAACCGCGTGAACACGCACGAGGTGACGATTCCGAAGGAGCTGAACATGGCGATCCTGAACACGGCCGCGCGGTCCGAGGAGCCGGCTCGCGTGTCGCTCCCTGAGTCTGTCCGGAGCGAGGGACGTCCGTCCAATGCGGGTGTTGTGGGTGAGGGACGTCCGTCCAATGCGGGTGTTGTGGGTGAGGGACGTACCTCCACCACACCCACTGTGAATGAAGGACGCACCTCCACCACACCCACTGTGAATGAAGGACACAGCACAAACACACCCGCTGTAAGTGAAGAACGCAGCACAAACACACCCGCTGTAAGTGAAGGACGCACACCCACAGCAGAGAACGCTACCCTCACGAGAGCCTCCTCTGCGCGGGACAGCGCGGGAGGCAGAACGCCGGAGGTGCCGGTGCTGCGGCGGACTCCTCTCAGCGGGCGGTCGAATGGCAGTGACGCCCCGGCCCTCGCCGTCTCTCGGACCGCACAGGAGAGTCTGCGACCCATCGCCAGCGCGAAGAGCGAGCCGGTGCAGACAGTGCCTGCCGCATCGCCCGTAACACCGCCGCCCATCCGCCGGGCGGAGACGCTGACGTCGGAGGTGCGGGCCGAGGCGCCGAGCGTGGAGAAGCCGCGGTTCACGGCGCCGGTGTCGACGGTGTCGGGCGAGCGGCGGGCGCGGATGGTCGTGCGGCAGATGAGCAACGACGAGATCAACCGCGACTTCCTGCCGATGGAGTGCTCGAGCTCGGAGGAGTCGGACGACGCGGCGGAGGAGCCGGCGCTGGAGATGGACAACGACATGACGCTGCTGCCGCAACGCAGGGACAGCGCGGGGACGGGCATGCCTGCCGCGACCCCCACGAACGTGCCGTCTGCACCGACGAACATGCTGTCTGCAAGCAGCGCGTTCTCTCGGTCGATACAGAATCTGACCAGCACACCGAGCGAGGCGTCGCACGAAGGCGAGAAGAAGAGAGGCGCGCCGAATGGGAGCGAGAGCGACCAGACGCGCATATCGTTTGTTGTGCAGGACCTGGAGGGGAAGAGAGGGAGCATCCTTCCAAACGCGGACATGCCCATCGATGTGGATTCGGACTTGGATTCGGAAATATCAGATTTCTTCGATGGCATTAGTTAGGAGGATTGTGTTGTGAGGGTTGTTTGTTGAAGTGTCTTCGTCTTGACAAGAGTCAGATTGAATGAGCGCCGAATCGATGAACGAGGGCTATCTCACTTCGCAGTACACTATGATTGTGGAGCTGCTGGAGAAGATCTACGCCGACGAAATCAAGATCAAGGGGAAGGTGAAGATGCTCAGCGAGCAGATTGCCTGCGGGCGTCTGCTGCTGAACACGGAGGCATCCCACAACGAAGACACGACCCCGTCTGTGACTCCGCGTAGGAAGGTATGTGTGTATAGCAATTCATCCCATCTAGCCTATGATGAGGGTAAATCCTAGAGAGAGGAGAATCGCAGGGGAGCAAAACCGATGCGCAGATGCGCGAATACGCTGCGCTGCAATCCTCAGCACAGCGTCTGCTGCAATCCATGGAGAAGATGCGTGAGAATCGAGACGCTTTTGTCGATGTGAGCAGTCTCCTCGAGAAACGGTTAGAGAAGCTGGAGATTCTGGTGACGATCACGTGCGAACACGTGGAAATGACACACAACCGATCGGTGGAAGTGAGAGGGATGGAGTAAGAGGTAGCGATCGGCCTCTTTCTCGTCGACAATGCCCGTGACGAAGAGGGAAAAGGACAAGGCGGAGCATCTCACGATGGAATGAGACCACGCACTCTTCCCTTCGCCTCTTTGTTGAATGAAACGTGGACAACAGGGAGGCGCAAAGAGAAGGAAGAGTGAGCGCCGATAAACAAAGAGAATTGGTTGACCTTGATAAGCAAGGAGACACTTGAATCACTGAACGCGGCCATTGGATGGAAAAGAGAGCGCAGAAGAATCTTTTGGCGAGAGGATGAGCAAATACGGCTCCGTGGAATACTGGAACGAACGATACACAAAGTAGGAAACGATAGAGTGTGTTGTAATGGGACTTAGAGAGGACCAAGGATTTGAGTGGTACAACGCCTACGGAACAATCAAGGACACGATTTGCAAATATATCAAGAAGGATACTTCCATTCTCAATATTGGTTGTGGCGATTCCAGTAGGCGAGGGGGCAGAACGTGAAGGACGTAGATCTTTCGGAAGATATGTATCGTGACGGATTCACAGACATTACAAGCTGTGACTTTAGTCCCATTGTGATTGAAAAGATGAAGGAGAAGTGTTCGGAGAAGAAGGGGATGAAATGTGTGGATAGTCAAATGCGTGTGACTCATAGGGGACGTTATGGACATTCATCACATGACATACGCCGATGCGTCGTTCGACGTGGTGCTGGATAAGGGAACGCTGGATGCGGTGATTTGTGGCGACGAGGCGACGTGTTTCCCCGAGAAGGTTGTGTCTGAAGTGTATCGTGTGCTGAAAACGGGCGGAATCTACATGCTGATTACATTCGGAATGCCGGAGAATCGGCTGAGCTACTTTGAGAATGCGCAGGAGAAGTGGAAGGTGACCCACATTTCCATCCGTAGGCGTTGTGTGTGGTGGTGATTCGTAGCCAAGACCGTTGTTTCTACGCAGTCCAGCCAGGCTGGAATTGAGTATTGTCATCATGTGTATATTTGTGAGAAGGAGGGGAATTGAGTTGTTTGTTTGTGATGCGTGTTGTCCGTTTTGAGTATAGTGAGGGTGCTTTGCTGTTTTTCTTTGCTGAGCATTGTTGCTAGTATAAGGTGTCTTCTTTTCTTCATCCTTCAAGGTTGTAATTGTGCAGCACACCTATTCCACATGCTTCACCATTCACACTATCATTCACACCACACACACAATCCCCACTCAAAAACAACACTCACACAACAAACACACCAAACTATTGTACACTTCATTGAAACAGAGGAAGAAAAGAGCTCAATGATTTCAATCAGCGCGAGCAAGGACGGCTGGAACAGGATGCCAGCGGCATTCAACTTGCACATGTCCTTCGCAGATAGGAACGCGAGGGAGACGCGGCAGATGGGCATGGCGGTGATGTGCTCGAAGGCAGCGCCGCCCACGTAAAGGACCTTCATTCCACAAGCACTAGCCGTAACGCCGCCGCCTCACACGCACTTGCACGCCTTGCAGATGGCGTAGTACTGCGACGGGTGCACCGTGACCCCCAGCGCCTGTCGCGGCGACGAGAGGAAGCGCGTGACGGCGTCCTCCACCTCCTCCCCGCTGCGGCAACTCATGTTGGGGTAGCCGCCCTCCGGCTTCCACATCTCCTTCTACGCCTCACCGACTCACGTCGTAGCCCACGTCGTAGCTCACGTCCATGTCGCGGCAGAAGATGACGCGCTTCGCGGCGCACAGCCGGTCCACGCTCTCCTGCGAGAAGTCGCCCCACACGCAGGGCAGCGAGATCACCACCACGCTCACACCGCCAATCTTCAGTAGAGCCTACGCGTCAACGCAGCGTCTTGCGACCACGTCCACGTCCAGCGGATACAGCCCCATCTGGCAGGACTGGCGCAGGAGCGGGATGCCGTTCTTGAGGACGAAGGGGAACTTCACGGAGTCCAGCTACGGGGAAGACGCGTCAATCACTCATACGGTGCCTGGCGAGGGAGGGCGCTCCTTGCTCCGGGTCGCAGCCGCGTAGAGCGTGCTCGATCCGGTCTTCACGACGATGCCGAAGAGCATGCCGTCGAGAAGGGGACAATGCGCGGGAATGAGGTTGGAGCTGCGTCTACTCATCATACGCAGGGCAGAAACGTACAGGGGATCGATATCGGATGGCTTTTCCTGCAAATCCTTGTAGTCGTGGTCAATGGAGGAGACGGAAGCCACATCCACGAGACTGCCGGGAGAGCAAACGATGACGCGGACGTCCGCGCCAGCAATATCACCAGCACTCATGAACACGATGTCTCCAACCACCAAATCGGAGGAAGGGATGCGGAGGTACTTCTTGTCGCGAATCACCACGGCCGTGTGCCGCACCTTCGATAGCACGTCGTCCCACCACGGCTCCTTCGAGACCAGCGAGGATGTGAAGAAGGAGGCGTTTTGAGGCAAACCGGGAAAGTCGTCCATTACGGTCGACACCTCCTTGCGTTTGGCCAAAGCGGAGGCGGAACTGACGCCGGAGCGAAGATTGACGCAGAGTTGGCCCGACAGCTTATACAGCGGAACGAGGTGCTGGTTGTAGTCCAAATAGTTGTAGACATCCTTCGGAAAGCGCTGCTCTTCGTCCTCAGTGAACTCCGTCCCATCCAAATACATCTTCCACTTCTCCGAGCAGTCATTAGCAACAGCGAGAAGACAGCCTTCGAGTATCTTCTTTGCTGAGATCATTTCTGTTTTTTGAGGGTGCAATTGCGTTATCGACTAGGGTGATGAAAAGGACTTGTATTTGCATTGAAAGGCGTGTTTGGGAGATTGACTTCATCAGGTCACCCTCACGGAGATGGCCTTGTGGGGGATTGCTGAAGGGAGGAGGAGGTGTGAAAGAGGCGGGAGGGGCCTCGTTTCCAACAATCCAAGGAGGGAATGAGACGCCTTGGTAATCAAGAGACGACGGGACGCGCGCTTCTACGATTCCACTTCCATGGAGTAGAATCATTTTGTCGCTATAGAGTATTGGATTAAGGCAACAATGGCGAGCACTGCGTATAATGGAATTGACACCCTTATGGAGGCCGAAAAGGAGGCCAGCGCCATCATTCAGGAAGCCAGACAGAGTAGGTGCTGAGGACCGTTTGTGGCCGCAATTTAACAGTGTTTTAGTGAGACAGTCTGCTATGTCTGAGGCGAGAGAGAAGGCAAAGGAGGAAGTTGAGACTTATCGCGCGCAAATGGAGGCTGAGTTCCAGGATAAGCAGAAGAACGTAATTCGATTGGGCGTATTCTCTTATGGAATAGTCCGTTGGTGCCGGATCTGCGAAGGAGGTGGAGGAGCTGACTGCCGAGACGGACCGTCAGATTGAGATGCTCAAGTAGGACGTGCGGTCGGGGGAAATGAGCCGTAGGAATGACTACAAGGAGAACTCGGAGAAGATGCTGAATTTAGTTGTTGAGGCCGTCCTCAACGTGAACCCTCAGATCCCTGAGAAGATGAAGAAGAGCGCGTAAGTGTATGTTCTATTCGTGGTTTGTTGAACAAATAAGGGATGGAAGTGGGTGTAGGAGGGGCCGAGGAACACGGAATGAGGAATATGGAAGAAGGGACCTTCGAGATGGAAAGCGCCACAAAAAGGAATCTTTCCCCTTCCGTACTGCGTATTGTGGCACATTGAAGAATGGCTGATCCATCAGCGTACAATGAGATATCGAAGATCAATCCCCAGCTCGCGGGAGCGATTTACCAATATGTGGGCGGAGCGTTGGCGGAGGTGACGTGTAGAATACAATCAGCAGCTCGATGCCCGCGGAGAAGGTTGATGTGGGTGTCTCTGGCTGTCCTCATGTGTAGCCCATGCTGCTCCAGCAGAACGCGTTTCAGGAGCAGATTGGTCGAACGGTGTACGTCGGAAACCTGAACCCGAAGGTCGTTTTGACTTTGAATGCTGAGTGGTAGATTGTGGAGGACCAGCTGATCAAAGTGTTTGGCACATGCGGAATCATCAACCTAGCAAAGGTGGCCCAGGAAGGCATGGGTCTGAAGCCCGATGCGGGTACTCGCTTTGGTTTTATCGAATTCCAGACGCGTGCTGGAGCGGAGGCGGCCACGAAGCTGGACGGCATTCTCTTGGGCGGCCGTCCCATTCGTGTGGGTCTTTCGAATGGCCCCATCATTCAACCCACTGCCTATGGTCCTGGCGCTGCGACGATGCGTAACCGACCCCCGCTGTACAAGGTTTCTGCTGTGCGTGTGCGTGAAGAGGGTGATGATTAGGGCGGCTTTGTGATTCTGGACCAGAACGCGGAGGACACCATCAACAAGCGTATAGACAATAAGGTGGGTGATGGGAGGTTGTTTGAGGGGTAGTTGAGCAGTGTGCTGAGTCGTCTGAATAAGAAGTATGGTGGGGGTTCGGGTCAGTCTTCTGCCCCTGCCATGCCTGCTGTGCCTGCTGTGCCAGCTGTGCCTGCTGTGTCTGCGAGTGGTGCGCCTGCTGTGCCTGCTGTGCCTGCTATGCCTGCGAGTGGTGCGCCTGCGAACACGGATGCGGAGAGAAGAGACGACAGAAGAAGGGATGAGAGGGACGACAGAAGAAGGGATGAGAGAAGAAGAGACGACAGAGACGACAGAAGAAGCCACAGACATGACGACAGGGACGACAGAAGAAGAGACGACAGGAACGACAGAAGAAGCCACAGATATGACGACAGGGACGACAGAAGAAGCCACAGACATGATGACAGGGACGACAGAAGAAGAGACGACAGAGACGACAGAAGAAGTCACAGAAGACACCGCAGCAGAAGCCGCAGCTACTCCCGTCACTCGAGACATTAAGTGTACCCTGTTTGTTACACAATTCTTCATGCCGTCCTTCTTCCAATCCTTGAAGGACACAAAGAGAAGGTACACGCAGAAATTGCGCGTTGCAACAGGCAGTTCTTTTCGCAGGAGACTTATCCACAGGTCATACGGTTCTGCCTTCCGATCAGAGTTTTCAAGATCTGCACCAGAAGTACGGACAAATCGAAAAGCATCTCAGCGCGCTAATGGAGTATTGCCTCCGTTTCATGAAAACAATCGAAAAGACGTCATCGAATCGACTGAAGGTGTCACAAGGGTACTGCACCTTTGTGAGCACACAGCCGCTGTTCGAGGACGAGGCAGTCTCGCAATACAAGCAGTATGTGACGGATTTGAACGCCCTTTGCGAGAAGCAGCATGAGGCCACAACCAAGGTGGTTTTGGAAGTGTTGAAGAAGCGGGTCGTGGTGCAAATCACCGCCTTCCTGAAGGATGGGACTGCAGACATGGAATCTTTGTACAAGAAGCGAAGCGACATTCGATTGGACTATGATTCCCACCTGCAAAAGACGGGTGTGTATGAGCGGAAGAATGCGATGGAAGAGGCGATGCGCTTTCACTCCAAAGCACGGCACGACAATGCAATGCTGAACGCCTTTACGGCGTATCTCACACGGCGGATGGAGGAATTCGTTTCTCTTGGACTGAAACTCCTTCTGCTGTGCACTACGACGATGGTGGCCTGCGAATTTTACCTGACGAAGCGACAGTACGATGCCTTGTGCATGATGGGGACGAATCTCAGCGAGGAAGATGTGTTTTCAATTACATCGGAGCTGACTACCCTGGTGCGGAAGGTGACTGCTGGAGAGTCCATCGAGAAGGATATCATCGCACCGCTCCTGGAGATTGATCCCCATCCTCCCTCGGAATATCCCGTGTACACGTCCTATGATGAGTGGGTGAAGAAGGGAGGCGAGGAAGCATTGTCTCCCGATGCGGAAGAGTTTGTGGAGGGTAATCCGTATGATAAGTGGAGGCGAGATTATGGTAGTGTGTGTGATGATGGGAAACGGGAGGAGGGCAATCCTTCTGGTGTTCGAAAAGGGGAGGAGGGCAATCCTTCTGGTGATCGAAAAGGGGAGGAGGGCAATCCTGGTGATCGAAAACGGGAGGATGGCAATCCTGGTGTTCGAAAAGGGGAGGATAGCAACTCCTCTTTTGAAAACTCGAATGAAACGAATGATCAATCAACACACCCCCCTCCACATCCCCCATTTCAGGTGAGGGCCGTGTATCCCTTTGAAGGCACGGAGGAGGGAGACTTGTCGTTTGAGGAGGGTGCGCTGATCACTGTGATCCGCGTGGATGAGAGCGATTGGTGGGAAGGAGAACTGGACGGGAAAACGGGCATCTTCCCCAGCAACTATGTAGAATACGATCCGAGTTGCGCTGCTTGTTGAAAACACGTTGATCGGGTTTTTAAGATCTTGGTTTCTCTCGAAAACACAAAGACCGTGTATTCTGGAGACAGACGACAACCCATGGCGGACGTTAGTAGGATTTTCGCGTTAGGAGCCCAGAAGCAGGCCCAGGAACTGTCCTGGCGTGATTTTGAAGGAGACTTCAGTGAAACGACGTTTATGGACCAGGTGACGTTACCCGCGATGCTGAAAGGTGGATTTTTCAACGCCCTCCGCGCTAATCGCATAGAGCCTTCAGCCGAGTGGGACGGACGAATCGATATAAAGAGACTGCGTAACATCCTGGATACAGCAAAATTACAAATCGTGGGCGTGCAGAAGACCGTGGATACCATGATCGAAGAGCAGGCTGAAAAGTGCAAGGTGGCGGGTACGGCAGCAATATATTTTCTCACGGAATAGAGAAGACGCTGCAGACGGAGAGCGAGCAGTACTTGGGGAATCTCGACACGCTGGTGGAGAACTACAACCGGATAAATGAAAAGTGGGAGAAGGAAGCGAGTGTGACGCGCAGATACACGACCGTTTCCTCCTCGTCCATTGCTGTGGGCCAAACCCTGAAGGCGCTCAACGCCCAAGTGAGAGCGCGTGCTTTGCGTGAGCGCTAGAGAGAGCGCGTGGTGAAAGCGCAGCGCCTGCTGCGGAACTTCTTGGCGTTCCAGGAGGACGAGAACTACATGCAGGAGCTGCTGCTGTCGGACGACCAGCTGCTGCAGGGCAGCGCGGCGCTGCAGGAGGTGGTGCTGCTGTGCGAGGGCCTGGACAAGAACGAGTACGGGACGGTGATCGACCGCGTGAACCGCCGCGTGCAGACGGTGGTGGACAAGCTGGTGGAGTCGCTGCAGGAGGCGACGATGAACAACGACGTAGGCTCGGGCGCGGGCGTGGAGCGTAGCTGAAGCAGCTGGCGCTGATCACGTCGTGCCTGTCGACGTTCCAGAAGGGCATGGGCGTGTACCAGACGTACACGAGCATCTCGCTGAAGAAGATGAAGGGCGAGCTGGACAAGGTGGAGCTGGCGGTGGAGGTGCGTGCGCGGGCGCGGCGGTGAAGCGTAGAAGATGTTTGACGACTTTTTGGTGTACATCTTACAGTACTTCAAGTGCCTGACGGAGCTGTTCCAGAAGGAGGTGAAGACGGTCTACGAGATCTTCGACAAGGACGCCGTGTGCCAGGTCATCGTGGCGCTGGTGGACCGCGTGTTCAACGACCAGACGCTCGGCGTGCAGTTCCTGCTGGCGCAGGTGGCGGGCTGCCCCGCGCTCTCCAAGGAGGAGAAGTTCGAGCTGCTGGCGCAGATCCGCGAGGCGAGCAACAAGTTCTACGACGAGGTAGTGGCGGCCATCGCGGCGAAGGAGAAGGGGCTCATCGGCCACGCGGAGCGCATCACGCGCGAGGAGGAGGGCCTCAAGGAGTCGCTGAACAACGCCTTTGCGCAGAACATGGTGGCTGCAAAGCGGCGGGCTGACGCACAGGAGACGTACTTCCACGACGAGCTGAGCACGCTGGAGGTGGCCTTCAAGGACATCATGGCCAACACGCTGAGTCTGCCCATCAACCCCGGCTCCTCCAAGTGCGCGCGCCGCGGCCGCCTCACGCCTAGGAGCGACATCAAGACGGCGCTGAAGCGCATGTCGCCGGACGGCAGCGCGGCGGACGTGATCAAGCAGTTCGTGACGGCCTCGCTGTCGCCCATCGCCATCCTGGAGTTCTTCAACACCGCCGCGCGCACGCTGGATATCCTTGTGTATTCCCCCAAGCTCCTTCACCGCACGCCGCCTGCAGCGCATGAAGGCGCAGGACGGGATGGTGTCCAGCGTCACGGAGGTCATCTTCCGCGCCATTACCGAGTACATCACGGTGCGCGTGACGCTGTGCCCTGACGCGTAGCTGGTGCTGGACACGGTGGCCGTGGCGAACGCGCGCGACTACCCCGCCACGATGCTGCCCGGCATGACGCCCAAGGAGCCGAACCTCGCCATCTTCGACACGGTGCGGGCGGTGCGCGCGCTTGACGGCTAGATCCAGACGCTGAACGGTGTGGTGCACTGCGTGCAGCAGAACTACCTGACGCGCATCCGCTCCAACGGTGCGGGCGGCGGGCCGGCGTGAGGCGTAGTGGCGGCGGGCTCGGAGGACGAGCAGATTTGCGAGATTGAGGTGAAGAAGATGTACATCGCCGTGGAGCGCCGCGTGTCGCAACTGCTGCAGGAGGAGCTGCGGCAGGTGGAGCTGTACGTGGGCTCGCTGTTCGACGTGCTGGCGAAGGAGAACACCTACCAGCCGCCGTCCAACGTGGGCATCACGCGCGCGAGCGGTGGGCGCGGTGCGGGGCGGTGAGGCGTAGACGTGTGCTACAGCGTGACGGGGTGGCTGAAGCGGCATCTGGAGTACATCAACAGCGCGCTGGACGGCGGGAACCGCGAGCAGTACATATCCTTGACGGGGCGGCGCGGGTCCTTGACCTCAGGCGGAGGCGGTGCTGCTGGTGTTCCAGAAGTGCTTCTACGAGTCGCTGATGAAGATCAAGAAGATCAGCAACACGGGCATCCTGCTGCTGGAGCTGGACATTTCCTGCTACGAGGAGGTTGCGTTGTTTTGGGGTTGATTAGCGGTAGACGCTGCTGCAGCTGAACATGGAGTCCGCCACGATCTTTGTGCGTGTGATGAAGAAGCTGCTGCACCTCGTGTCCATCCCGCAGAGCCTGCTGAAGGGGCACATTCAGGACTCGGACGTGCAGTCGCTGGACCGCAAGTACGTGGTGCAGGTGCTGAAGCTGCGCAGCGACTTTTACCGGAGCGAGGAGGTGAGAGAGTTGTGCAGAGATGTGGAAGCCAATGTGGTGTGGTGTGTTTGTTATTTGAGAGTTCGTTTTGTGAATGAGGAGTGCCTATTGTGATTGGAGGGTGCTTTGCTGTTGAGATGTGTTATTTGGGATTGGAGGGTGTTTTGTTGTTGGAGAGAGTTTTCCTGTTGAGGGATACAATCTGATATTGACGGATGATGTTCTTTGTCATTAGGAGGTGTATTCTGCCTTTGGAGAGTATCTTGTTAATGGGGAGTGTTCTATCAATTAGGAGTGGTGCATCCTGTTACAAAAGAGTGGTATACGTTGAAATTGAAGACTGCTTCATCCCTAATGAGTAATGATCGGAATTGTCTACGCAAACTCAATTGCATATGTTCAGTGACATAGCATAAACTCAGTAAGATAGACTCCAACAACAAACACACAAACTCATACACTTCCTCTTCAAATAATCACTATATGGCGGGTGAATGGGCTTCTGAACGGGAGGGTGGTAGACAAACTCCTCCGAATCCAGATGAAGCGGATACGACTTGTCACTGTCGTAGCCACACAGATCGCCGCACGCCAAGAAGGGAACAATCTCCCGTTCCGCCTGTGTGTTGAACTGCTCCGCGGAGTACACACCCGACAGGCACAGCGCAAACTGGTTCACGTCGAATCCCTCCGGAATGTGGAATCCGCGGCACACCACAAACGCCTCCATGGACGAATTGCGGCTACTCTTCGGTTTGCAGCAGGCAACCTCTCTGAAGAACACACGGAGCTGCGCGTACAGCAAGGTCACATCCCGACCACGGAAGATCTTCGCGATGAAGGTTCCCTCCTCATCGAGCACGCGGGCCGTAATGCTGAGCGCAGAAAGCAGAAGCTGGCTCTGCACGTACACGTCCATGTCGTGGAGACCCGTCACGTCCGGCGCTCCATCGCAAACAACCAATTGCGCCTTGCGGCCATCGAAGTGGTGAATAATCTCGTCCGCAGTGGTTTTGGAGGTGATGTCACCTTGAATTTGAATAACGCCCTCAATGGGAGCCATTTCCTGCAGATCAACGGCAACAATCTTGGTTTCTTCATTTCCGTCAACCTCGTTGCGCTTCAACTTCCGGCTCAACACCTGGCTCCAGCTACCTGGAGCGGCACAGAGATCGACCGCCCTGTGAACGTCTATAGAGTAAAGTACGGGAAATGAGACAACTGTGGAAAATATCGTATTCCTCGTCAATTTGGAGGAGTTTGAAGGCAGAACGCGCGCGGAAGCCCACTTCCTTTGCTTTTCGGTAGTAGATATCCTAGGGTTTAGAGAATGCTAGTGGATGGACTCGCTTATCCTTGGAGTACCTGCCCATTACCAATTTGTGAGGAGAAGGAAATGTGTGATTTGGGTTGAAGGGTGGGTCGTAGGATGGGAATGAATCGCATTTCGTTTTGGGGAAGGGTGATGGAGTTGTTGGTTTGCTGTGATGATTTGTGTTGTGTCTTGCTGCTAATTACCGTGGACCTTTTTTTATCTTTGTTTCGTCTAATGAGTGAATGGGATGAAGTAATGGCTATTGAGTATGAAAATGGGATGAAGGAGGTAGGGGTTGATGGCTAGTAGGAATGGGGGTGCTACCGCGGGTGTTCTGGGTTGATCGCTGTGGAAGTGGGAGAATGGAATAACCATTTGCATATGAGTTGCTTGTTGGTAGTACAAATGAATGGTGAAGGGATGGCGAGCCGGGCTTAATCACTTCTTTGTTTTCTTTGGCCCCATATCGCTCCTATCGATTGAGGAAAGGAATAGAAGATAGTTGGATATTAAGTGCTCCCCTGAAATCTCCTCTAGGAACATCTCAACAAGGAGAGCCTGAATCGAGAATCTGCCATTCATAACGCTTTACTCTTTGATTTAGCATTGATATGCAAGGAAAGAAACGGATTCACATCGTAATGCGCAAGAAGGAGTGAATCAATTCATACTTGCTACTAATAATCGTCACATAACAGCCGAAAACGGGAATATGTGATGTACAGTGGTTAATCACTAAACATAATCATCATGATTCATTATGGAAACCAATCCATTTCTCCACAGTTTATTATGAAGACGATCATTAGTCTTGTTCTGCTACTGGAACTCGCGTTATCTGCTGAGTTATGCACGTCGGATGTTTATGATTCCTATCTGGAGGCATTTCCCATGAAGTGTGGAAGTGACTGTGATGAGTACAAGAGGTGGACCGTGATAAAAGAGAAATAAGCGTGTAGACTCCACTTCCCCGATTTCCAGAAGAGTTGCCAGCATATGGTCTCCAGACAGCCCTACACGCCTTATCAGATGGAATTCACCATGCTTACTGACTTCTCTGAGGATGATTTGGATGAAGTGATGGATGTGAAACAGAAGCATTCGGGAAGAGGATCCTACTACGAACCCATTGAAGCGAAGGAGGAGGCTGTGGAGCCTGCGTTCACCACCATGGATCGCGACTTCTGTTCTGAGGATGCTGAACTGAGAGAGTATGCCAAGCCCAACAACTGTTCTCTGTCGTGGGTGACGATGATTGTGAACG
>ERZ827156.2631-NODE-2631-length-17915-cov-4.059351_pt1 | contig 17915 bp, 14 predicted proteins | sample MGYA00519919_ERZ827156 | MGnify/ENA primary metagenome ERZ827156 (study PRJEB31778, sample SAMEA3449269) | human gut metagenome | biome: human gut; feature: human-associated habitat; material: faeces | place: United Kingdom | collected 2010/2012 ... | reverse complement strand
GCACGAACTGTCTCGGCTGGCGCACGCCCTGCGTGTACTGCAGGTACAGCGTCACCGACGAGATCCACTCGCGACGGTTGTCCTCGAAGGCGATCGTCCAGTGGTTGTCGCCGCACGTGCTCTGGCCCATGGAGTTGTAGTAGAACAGGTCGGCGATCTGCTCGGGGCGGCCCGTCAGTTGCTCGTAGCTGATCGAGTAGTCGAACGCGCGCGAGCCCGCCAGCGCCAGCCGCACCGCGCAGTCGAAGGACGACGTCTTCTGCGATGCTGTCTGCGCCACCAGCGCGATGGCGATCGTGTTCGCGCCCTCCTGCAGGTAGTTCACCGCCGTTTCACCCATCGTGTTCACAGGGCTGTATGCCGCACCCATCGTTCGCACGGGCAGCGAGATCTTGCGGTAAATGGTGGAGGTGTACTTGTTCGTGGAGACGCTCTCCGAGCTCAAAACGCCCTCCACGCCGTTGCGGAACACCTCCACACCATTCACATACATCACACAACCATACAAATAGCGCAGCGAGATCACGAAGCCCGCCACGCCCTCCAGCGACGCCACGGTGAACGTCTTCTTGTACAGCTGAATCTGATTAGAAGACGCGGGGAAGGAGCCCATCACAGCGCTCTCCCAGCCAGCCTCCGTCTGCCAGCCGTCATACACACTGCCCATCTTGTACTGCCACGCGGTCTGCGGCACGACGGCCCAGTCCACGCGGAGCAGGTGCTTCTCGGGCAGGCCCAGCAGTGCGTCATAGCGCAGGCGCGCGACCGTGTCGCTGCTGTCGCCGCTCACCAGCGCGTCGAGCGTGAGGAAGGAGTTCTCTTGCCAGAAGGTGCCGCGCGAGCCCAGCACCACCTCCACCTTCGGCGCGGCCACACACAGCAGCGTGGACCACACCTGCTCGTCCGGCTGGCCCGCGTTGTACGCCACGCTCAGCAGCACCTCCTCCGTCGCCGCGTCCTTGATCGCGAAGGACTCCGCGTAGGCCGACTGCTGGTACGAGCGCGTGATGGACAGCAGCGTGTGCGCGCACTCCGTCACCTCCAGCGTGAACGTGCCCGAGATCAAAGCGCCCGTCATGCGCGAGGTGACGGTGAACACCGTGGGTGGCAGACTGGTCATCGCCTTGCCGGTGACCGTGCATTCCAGCGCGACCAGGCGCAGACCGGTGGGCAGCGCGGGCTGGATGGTGCAGGAGGAGAACTCGTTGATGGAGGGCGCGATGTTGACGTTCTGGTACTTGGCGTAGATGGTGTAGGAGGAGGAGGCGAAGGAGATGACGTTGACGGGCTCCAGCGCGCAGATCAGCGGTTGTATCTCGAACGCCTGCAGCGAGGAGGACGAGGAGGCGGCGGCCAGGAAGCGGAAACGGTAGGAGGAGTAAGAGCCGGCCTTGAAGTAGCTGTAGAACTCGCGGTGCTCGTTGACGCCGTACAGCGCGTCGGAGATGGTCAGCACGGGCGTGAAGCGGTTGCCCAGCGTCATGGCGTACCACACGAACGAGCCGGGAGCCGACGTCGGCGCGGCGTTGGGCCAGACGCGCAGGCCGTTGAAGAAGAAGCGCGGGCCGGAGAGCATCAGCATCACCATGGCGGGCAGGTTGGCGGGCTGCGCCTCGTAGGCGCTCGCCTTGTCAAAGTCGAAGATGGCGTCAGCGTCCGTACCCGTGGAGGAGCTGATGGACAGCGCGTAGGGGTAGATGAAGCACTTCTCGGCCGCGGAGGAGATCGAGGAGGCCACCGCCGCCACGTACGCGTCGAACTCCACCGCGTACGCCTCGACGGGGTAGCGGAAGTGCAGCTCCACCGCCAGGATGTTGGGGCTCGAAGCAAGCACCTCCGTCGCGGGGCGGATCACGCCGCGGAAGGCGTAGACGTCATAGCCGCCGACGGAGGCGGTGGAGGGCCTCACGGCGCCGGTGAAGGGCATCTGGTCGCGGAAGACCTCCTTGCCGTTGAGGTGGATGATGACGCCGTAGCGGTAGTTGACCTGGATCTCGTAGGCAGCCATGTCCTCCACGCCGCTGAACTGCTTGCGATAGTACTGCGTGCCGGTCTGCTGTGCGGTGATCGTGGCGGGGACGACCGTCTGCCACGTCGAATCGTCGAACGCAAGCGCGTTCCACGTCGCATCGATCTCGCTGAAGGTCACGAACATCTTCCATTGCTGCTGCTTGGAAATGGCGTAGTACAGCGAGAGGGGGAACGACTCCTCCACGTCCTCCGTCATGTAGTTCTTGAACACGATGTTGCCGTACAGGCCCGCCACGGAGATCCAGGCGCCGGCCATCCACGAATTGCGGGCACTGTCCTTCAGCTTCAGCACATACTGAGTATGTGCCGACGACGGCAGGCAGTACTCGTCGGTGCGCTGCTCATTCTCTGCAAAGGGAGAGCTGGTAATCACAACGGTGTTTTCACGCAAAATCTGGTAGGACTCTTCCTCTGCCATCGTTGTGCACTTCTTGGTGACCGCCACGTAGACTTGTTCAGCAGCGCAGGATGTCGTTGTCGCCACCACAGAAACCGAAACAGCAAGCAATAATAGGATGGTCATATGGAATGTACGCATCAGGTCTTGCTTAACTGTCATTCCTATTGGTCGCACGGGAGTTTCATGAAGGGCATGAAAAACCGCCACTCGGCAGGGCAGTCGATAGCACATAATGAATGTCAGTCCATGGAAGCGTAATGGATGCCAACTCGGGACAACCAGCAAACGACCCCCAGGCGTTGATTCTCTTCCGTCCTTTCACTGTTTCTGTTATTTCATAAGTGATGAAGAGTATGTGGGCCTTCAATCTTTATGCAAGGAGTTTTGTGCACCATCCGAAATGCGATCCACTTCCAATGCAATCCCCTTGTAACTCACGCCGAATGCAATCCCTAATTCACAATCCAGTACATCACTCACACTCCAATCCACAAGCAAGAGCAAGACTAACTCCCAACAAACACAAGCAGCGAGAATTTAGACCTTGGACGTGTTCTTGAGCTGCTTGGAACCGTTCTTGGAGCCAGAGCGCTTCACCTGCAGCCACACGTAGAAGCCAACAAAAGCAAGAATAATAACGGCGATGATGATGACCACAATCCACACGACGGTGGCAGTGGTGTTCTTGGGCTTGATGGTGTTGTAGGTGGGATTCACAGTGTAGATCAGATCGGCCATGTCCTTGTCGCGGGGCTGGAAGAAAGCCTCCTTGTTCTTCATGATCTGCAGAACGGGCTTCTTGGTTTTGTCCGTCTCAGAAGTCTCCTGGCTGAGAATCTTGTACAGAGAGTTGGCGCGAGTCTTAGCGCAGTCCACACGGACCTGCACATCCACACTGTCCGCAATGATGCCCTGAGAAATGCGGTAAATGGCAACCTCACCGTCATTCAGCAGGGTGTTGTAGGCAGAGATGATGGCCTTCATCACCTGGTTGGTCTTGTCGTTCTTGAAGCCGCTGTACTTCGCGTTGGTGAAGCGGTAGACCCAATCCACGTAACCCTTGTTCTCGTTCGTGTGGTACTTGGGAAGGCAGTAGGTGGAGTCAGCGTCTCTCCAACCATCCTTAGTGCACTCACGGGTCATCTTTCCGATCGTCTCTCCCTGGCAGTCCACAACAGCGATCTCTCCAGCCTGCTTACCGGGCCAGATACCGTCCTCAGCGCAGTTAGCATTAGCAAGAGCCAGAACAACTAATCAACGATTAGAGAAATCCAACCACAAAGCGGCGTTCAGCACGGTCACAACACCTACCCAAAACGGCACAGATGCAAAGATTGAACTTCATACTTAGTATTGTAGTTTTTAATGGAAAAGAGAAAGAGGAAACTAGACTTGCGAACGAGTTCCGCAGTGAAGATTCCTTGTGTTCGATTCCGTCGTGGCCCCGTAGAAACAAAAAAGAACCGCGGGAGATTGTGTCTATTCCACGATAGATCGCAACGCATGCTGGTTCCATTCGTGTTAGGTTGCATCTTTTCGCAGCGGATAAGCACGCCATTCTGCTCTCTATACTGCACCACACTGCATCCATACCATCAGTAACCCGTTCCCCCAATGAAGAACTCGAAATGAGGCGATGAAACACTCAATCGCTTTCACAGCAGTTTCCCATTACAACACCATTCCACACCATTTCAGATCGAGTCAGACTCATTTTCATTCCTTCCACCAAAATGGTTCGCACTATCACTACTAGCATCCTTATGAGTAGAGCGAAGCAACCACCAAGAAGGGAGACGAAGACGAGGCCCGTAATGGCACTTGCTCCTTTTGATTTCTGTAGCTGCGAGTGCCCAGGGAGAACAGATGGACGGACTGCTGGCCATGTAATCGGTGTAGGGATGGCGTTTACGACATAGGCTGTTGGGACCCGAGGAGAAGGGCTCGTTGGGCTCCAATTCCCAATCTTATCGCATAGAGAAAAGGAGAAAGCGAACGGAACGGGAGAAGCCGCCCCTTCGGAAGGAGGGGACAGCGAATATGAGTACGAGGATTACTCCGACGAAAGCACCGAGCTGCAGGTGTTCGTCGACCCGGAAGGAGTGCCGGACACATTCCAAGATGGACAGGCGAAGGTGGAGGAGCAGGTGGACGGTATGGTATCCATCCCCAACGAGGATAATATTTCTGCATTTGATATTGACATAAACCGACTGAAGATCAAGAAGTGGGAAATGACCGGAGAGGAGAGCGACTACTTCAACTACGGCCTTACGGAGTCCATGTGGAAGGTGGGGCATGCTGTGAGAGCTGAACAGTCAGGATTACGCGAGTATCATTCGGCAGCGCCGTGGCCACGTGCGAGTGGATGAGCTGAAGAGGCTGAGTGATACGCTGACGATCCAGGCGAGTTACGTAGTGTTAATGTCGGATGTGGACCGTAGATGCCCTATTCGTCGAGTGCCAGTCACGCCAGCACCATCAGCCGACGTCCCTCGCACAGCTCCTCGTTTGGGAGCAATGTGCTGCCTGCGTCGATTCAATCGCAGTACCAGGATCTTATCAACAACCCGGAGATGCTGAAGCAAATGCAGGAGCTCATCCAGTCGCAGCAGGGCAGTCGTCATGACCGCAGCCCCTCTTCGCACCGCCATCGCAGCCGTTCCTCCCATCGTCATCGCAGTTCGTCATCCCATCGTCATCGCAGCCGTTCTTCGCGTCGTCATCGCAGTCCCTCTTCACACCGCAATCGCAGTCCCTCTTCACACCGTCATCGTAGCCGTTCTTCACACCGCAATCACAGCCCCTCCTCACACCGCAATCGCAGTCCCTCCTCACACCGCAATCGCAGCCGCAGTCGCTCGTCGTATCACCGGTCAAGGCGTTACTGCTGTTTGTTTGACAGTTCCCTGTCACTCTATCATTCATCAAGTGAATCAACCCACCCTAAACCCGTGTCCATAAAGCATGAAGCACCCCACTCAGCATGAAGCATCTCACTCAGCAGGTAGAATCCCATTCAACATGAAGCACCCCACTCAGCATGAAGCATCTCACTCAACACAAAGAATCCACAAAGCAAGCACTCAAAACAAACACTCCACATATCAGCAAAGCAACTACAAGCATACTCAAATAGCTGGCGGCACTGGCTGTTGAGCGGGTCGAAGGCCAGCGCCCTCTCCAAGGCGACGCACGCCTGCTGCGCGCTGCCGCCCATCAAGTGCAGCATCCCGCTCAGCATGAAGAACCCGCACGAGTTCTATGGTGCACCCGCCTCACCAGCCCTACGGCCACCGGACCGCCTATCGTCTCCACTTGGTGAAGCATGCGCCACGCCAGCTCCACCTTGCCCTGCCGGCGGTAGATGTGCGCCAGGTTCAGGTACACGAACACCCACGCCTGCTTCTCGGCGGGCTCGTAGCCGTCGATCAGGCGCAGCACCGCCACGCACACCTCCTCCGCCTTCTCGTACTGCTTCAGCTCGTACAGCAGCACACCGCGCTCGTTCACCAGCAGCGGGTTCGCTGGGTCCAGCTGCAGGCACGTCTCCACCTCCTACGCCTCACGCCCCTTTCACAACTCCACCCGGAAGGCGTCCTTCGCCTTGCCCATCGCCTTGTACTCCTTCACCACTCCGTACCGAATCCAGCTGTTCTGCGGTTCCAGCTTCGCCGCGAACGACAGCGCCGTGATCGCCATCTCGTGCTCCTCCTACGCCTCACGTCGCCACGCCACACGAACCATCGCCGACCGCGTGAGGCCGATCGCCACCCACACCTGCCAGCAGGCCGGGTGCCGCGTCAGCAGCAGGTTGAAGTGCCGCAGCGCCTCGTAGAAGTCGTGGCGCAGCAGGGCGTGCAGGCCCATCAGGTACCCGTAGCCCAGCGTCTCGCTGTAAATCGTGAGGCCGTGCAGCAGCGCAAACAGCGAGTCGCTGTCTTCCTTCAGGAACAGCACCGCACCCAGCGCCAGAAAGAGCGCGTCCTGCCGCACGCCGTTGTTGTACAGGCGCCACAGTTGCGCCTCGCTCTCCTCCAGCGCGTTGCGCGCCAGCAGGCAGTGGCTGGCGGAGAGTGCCATGGCGGTGGTGGGTGTGGCGGCGCAGTCGAGCAACTGCTGGCGAGAGAGGAGGTAGGGGTGATTCTCGCATAGGGAGAGGAGAAGCGTCTTCCGCAGGAGCTGGGATACTCCGGGTGATGGGAATGGAGTGGTGGTTGTGGATGAGGTGAGTGGTTTAGTAGGAATGGCAGTGGATGAGGTGGGTGGTTGTGCAGTGGTGCTAATGGAAAATGATGTAGGTTGTTTAGCAGGAATGACAGTGGACGACGTAGGCTGCTTTGCAGAAACAGCAACGGATGACATCTTCACGGATGACGAAGCATTAGACGGAAACTGCTGAGAAAGAACACCCCTTGACTTTGTATAGGACTGCAGAGCAAACAGACGACGCTGGGAAAGCAGATGAGTGGGATCCAGCGCCACACTCGTCTCGTAGCTCTTCACAGCATTGGATGGATTCTCAGGCTCTTCCAATTGCCCCAGCGTGAAATAGAGCTGCGACAGAAGAGAAGCCTGTGGAGCAGCGTATCTACGCATTGGACACTCAGAAAAGCACAGATACGTGATTTCCAGCTTGGCATCAAGGAAGGAACGAAGAGTGTGCAGGGCAAGCGATTTCTCACCCATCTGGCACTACAATTCATCTCCAAAGGTAACCAAAACGAGTGCTCGAATATAGAAGGAGAAGGAGGGAAGTTGAGCGAGATGGTCCGAATCGCAATAGTTGCGTCTATCCCTAACCCAACTCGATCTATATCACGTGTAAAAGGATGCACACTCTGCAAATCGACGCGAGGCGAAGAGGAGGCGGATATGGAAGGCTAGATCACTTGCATTCTTGCATATCAACAACTACAACTCAACTGAAATCAACAAAACGACAAGCTGCTCGCTGTAGAAGAGGGCCATCTCATACTCCACAGAATCGGCATACTGCTTCACCAAACCACGCAGGGCTTCCTCGTCGGATGATTCCCCCATCCGTAGTGATGGTCCGTGTGGCGATGAAAAGAATAATACCCCTTGTTACGACCGTTATTCCTCTCCCTCTGCTCCCTTTCAGAGAGTAATCACAGCGATCACTGATTGAATACCATTTCTCTCCCCATGACGGAAAAGCGAGGACCGGAGGACAAGTAGGTGAACGGCAGTGGAGCCTAATGAAATAGAGTCGCTGTTGAGGAGAAGTGGGAATCACAACTCGTTCTCTAATGGACGTAGACGAATTCGCACAGAACCATCGGAGGAGGGGAATTCCACAACAACCGAGGTGGAAGACGTGCTTCCCATCAATGACTATGAAAAGGAGATCGTGGAGAGTGTCAAGTCGCACCAGGTGGTAATTATCACCGGAGAAACGGGCTCCGGCAAGTCCACGCAACTGCCTCAGATTCTGTGGCGAAACGGGTTTCTATTTTTCAATACAGTAACGCCTAGTTTGCTAAAGGAGGGAGCCATCGCAATTAGCCAGCCGCGCCGCGTGGCCGCGATTAACCTCGCTCGTCGCGTTTCCGAGGAAATGCACTGTGCGTTCGGAGAGAAGGTGGGCTACACGGTCCGGTGCTATCCTCTTCATCTCATTACGCGTAGCTTCGATGACAAGTCGTCTCCCGCTACTCAAATCAAGTACATCACGGACGGTTGCCTCGTGAAGGAGTTCATCACCGATCCCCAGCTCGGCCGCTACACGGTGATCATGCTGGACGAGGCGCACGACCGCAGCATCCACACCGACATCCTGTTCGGGCTCTGCAAGAAGCTGCTGCCGCAGCGCCCCGAGCTGCGCCTCATCATCACCTCCGCCACGCTGAACACGGCGCAGTTCGCGGCCTTCTACCCCGGCGCGGCGACGCTGTCCATCCCCGGCCGCCTGTACCCCGTGGCGATCTACCACAGCAAGGACGTTCCCTCCTCGAACCAGAACGAGGTGGTGGAGAAGGCGGTGGACGTGCTGAAGCGCATCCACAAGCGCGAGCCGGGCCACGTGCTGCTCTTCCTGCCTGGCCAATACGAGATCGAGAAGGCGGTGCGCCTGATCGAGGATTGGTGTGGTGATGGGCGTGGTGATGGGCGTGGTGATGGGCGTGGTGATGGGCGTGGTGATGGGGGTGGTGATAGACGCAGCAACGATCACAGCAACGATCACAGCAATGGACTGCGCCTGCGCGTGTTCCCACTCTACGCCGCGCTGCCCGCGGAGGAGCAGGCGCGCGTGTTCGAGCCGGTGCCGGCGGGCGTGCGCAAGGTGGTGGTCTGCACGAACATCGCCGAGACTTCCGTGACGGTGCCCGGCATTCGCTTCGTCATCGACCCCGGCTTCTCCCGCGAGAAGCACTACAACGCGCGCACCGGCATCGACGGACTAGACACTGTTCGCATCTCCAAGGTGGCGGCGCAGCAGCGCGCGGGACGAGCGGGCCGCACGGGTCCCGGCAAGTGCTACCGGCTGTACAGCAGCGAGGTGTACGCGCAGATGGAGGAGAGCGCCGTGCCTGAGATCCGCCGCAGCTCGCTGGTCGCCACCATGTTGTACCTGAAGGTGCTGGGCGTGGACGACGTGCTTGCCTTCGACTATCTCGACGCGCCCGCGCCCGAGGCCATCTCCGTGGCGCTCAAGCAGTTGTACATCCTCGGCGCGCTGGACGCCAATGGCGCCGTGACCGAGCTGGGCCGGCAGATGTCCGCGCTGCCGCTGGACCCGCCGCTGGTGGTCGAAAACGGGGGGCGTGAGGGGTAGGCGAAGACGCTGCTGCTGGCGTGCGCGAAGGGCTGCGTGGACGAGGCGATGATAGTCAGCGCGATGCTGAGCGTGGAGCGTGTCTTCTACACGTGCGCCACGACAGTTTAAATGATGACTAGCACGCCGTCGCGGCACGAGCACTCGCTGCAGCGGCGGCAGCGGCGACTGATGTCGGATCTGGGCGACCACTTCACGTACCTGAACGTGTTCAAGAAGTTTTTGAGCCACGGGCAGAGCCGCGAGTGGTGCGAGGACCACGGCGTGCACTTCCGCTCGCTGCGCACCGCGCTGAGCATCTACGAGCAGCTGAAGGAGGTGCTGAGCAAGAACCGCGTGACCGTGGGCCCGCCTGCGGAGGACGTGCTGGCGGCGCTGCAGGAGGTGCTGGTGCAGGGCTGCACGCTGAACCTGGCGCGGCGGTGCGCGAACGACTACTACCGCACGCTAATCGACATCCACGAGAACGGCGGCACACGGCTGGGCGAGGTGCACCTGTCGTCGGCGCTGGCCGTGCTGGAGAACTACCCGCCGTACCTGGTGTTCCAGGAGGTGGGCGTGGGCGTGGGAGGTGAGGCGTAGCTGGTGGTGAGCAATCGCAGCTACTACCGCAACTGCTGCGAGGTGAACGAAAAGGACGTGGTGGAGGTGCTGAAGAAGATCAAGGGGATGAAGGACGTGGCGCTCAGCGGTGGAAGCGAATTGGTGTTCTACACGAAGAGCGGGGAAAAGATCGACATCGAGGAGAAGCGGAAGGAGGAGGCGGCGCCGGAGACGACTATCAAGTCAAGCAGGGTGCTGATTGCGGATGTGACGTGTAGACGACATCGAGGCTGCCAAGCTGCGCTATCTCCAGCGAAAAGGCCTCCTGTGATCTTTGTCTTCTGTTTCTTGCACACTGCTTCGTCGCACTTGGTGGCAGCTGACACTCTTTTCCTTCTATTTCCCATTTTCTTTTTCATCCACATGGAATTCATCAAGCAAACGATCGCCACGAACCCCGTTGTCATCTTCGGCAAGTCCTATTGCCCCTACTGTAAGAAGGCCGTTCGCATTATGGAGCTGGTGGGATGTCCGTTCCTGAATATAAACCTCGATATGTTGGTGTTTGCGTCACTCGCTTCAGGGTTGTAGGAGAGAGGACGGAGCCGTGATCCAGAATGCCCTCTACGAAATGACCGGCCGGAGGACCGTCCCGAACGTGTTCGTGCATGGAAAGTCGATTGGCGGTGGAGACGACACGGAGCGCCTGTACAACCAGGGTAAGCTGCAGGAATTGATTTCTTCTTAACTGGCGTGTTTGTTTCAGTTTCCAATTCAAGATAGCGATCCATCATTTGGATGTGTGTCTGGATATTTTGTGTAATGAGGAGATGAGAGGCGTATTGAAAGGGTTGGATTGATGCTATTCACTTGTCACGCTCCATTCTTCTCCTTCCATCTCTGTATCAGTTCACAACCCATTCCTCCTTTCACTGACGCGAAATGAACCTCGATTCCGTTTCACTTCCCAATCACTCCCATACATCACTCATTATCTTCCATCAACACTCACAAATCCACTCCCTCCCTTTCACACCAATTTACTGTCCAGAGAAATGCTACCAAACCCTCCAGGCGCGCCGTTACACAGCCAGGAGGAGTTTGCGGCCTATATCGACAGGATGCTGCAGCCAGCGCTGCAAAATCTCATGACGCTGGAGAATCAGCAACCTGCGAATACAATTCCGCCCTATACTCCATCCCCCTACGACGGGTTGTATACGCTACCGTTTAACGACTTGATCGAGTTGTGTAAAGGCCACGGCATCGATACGAGCGGATGTCGCATCAAGCTCCATATCGTTTCTCGCATTCGCATGGTGGACGAGGCGTTTCATGTTCTGGAGGGGTATCAACTGCCTCCTCTCCCGCCAGACCAATTGATCCAGCAGTATCGCGATCAGCTTATGGCGTTCAATGGTGCTCCCGATATGGTAACTGCCGAAGAAGCTGCGGCGTTGGTCCGGAAGAAGCTCTCCAAGAAGCCCATCGATATCCCCATTGCGACGGGCAACGTGATCGTCATCGATCTGGGGAAGGTAAAGGCGGCCCCGTCCTTCTATACGCACAATTGCCTCTACCCGGTGGGATTTCACTCTCGGAAGCAGTACGAGTCGCTGAACGACCCGAAAGAAGAGGTGTGGTACGACTGCTGGATCCAGGAGAAGCAGGGGAAGGCGTTGTTCATCATTTCCCTCAACAACACGGTGGTCAGCTACGGGCTGAACATAAACGAGACGTGGAACGCGCTGCGCAACATGGTGAGCGAGAGGAGCGTGCTCCTGAACTACACGAAGAAGCAATTGCGCGCCAGTGCGAGCGTGGGCGAGGACTACTTCGGTCTGACCAACAAGACGGTGCAGATGGGCCTGGAGGTGCAGCCGGAAGCGCTGCAGTGCCGAGAGTACCTGTTCTACGCGCAGCGTGCAGCGCTGGGTCACGCGGAGTCAATCAGTGCGCACGAGATGGAGCTGGCGCGGCAGGAGCAGGACTACGTGCAGTCGCGGCTGCGCATCGTGCAGAGCTGCTTCGAGGAGCAGCACTTCTTCATCTCGAAGGGCGCGCTGGAGATCCTGGTGGCGAAATGTCGCGACATCCTGAAGAACCGGCGCGTGATCGCGCGGCTGCGCGCGGAGGAGTTCGCGGCGCGGGAGCAGGCCATGCGGAAGAACAACGAGCGCGTGCTGGCGGCGCTGCAGAAACAGAAGAGCGGCATCAAGATTACCATCAAGCGCAAGGCGCTGGAGGCGTTTCCTGAGCCGTCTGCTTTGCAAGCGCAGCGCCTGCCTGGCAACAAGCGTGCTGCGTCGGAGGATGCGGACTTCTCTGGCGATGTGAGCGCAGCACCCTACGGCGGGTACAACACGCGCAAGCGGCAGGAGAGGGCGGTGCAGCCGCAGGTGAACACGCGCAAGCGGCAGCGCGAGACGCAGGAGGAGGAGAACGTGGCGACGCACCCCTCGCCGCGCGAGCTCTTCTCCTTCCCCGTGCGCGCCGCCATGATCCGAAGTCTCGTGGTGGAGAAGGCGCCGCGGCCCGCCCGCAGCGACGGAGCTGCCGCCACGTCCCTCCGTTCGCAACCGGAGCTGCCGCAACTATCATCATTGGAGCCATTGGCACCACAGGCGCGACTGCCGAAGGATCTAGTGGACGACGCGCTGGCGTTATGGCACTTCCTGGCGGTGTTCGCGCGCGTGCTGCAGGTGCCGCGGCTCTCCTTCGACACCTTCGCCGCCTGCCTGGCGGACCCGCGCACGAGTCCCACACTGGACGAGGTGCTGACGATCCTGGTGCTGCAGCTGTTCACGCAGCTGAAGGCGGTGCTGACCCAGCAGGATTGCAGCGTGCCCGGCTGGAAGCCGTTCACCGGCCGGCGGCTGAACCTGCTGACGTGGCCGGAGTTCGCGCGGCTGCTCTTCGTGTGCAAGACGTGGGCGCTGAACGGGCGCGACGCGGGAAGCATTCTGCGCGTGTTCACGGAGGACAGTCGCAAGACGGTGGAGGCGGCGATGGTGGTGGACCCGATGGAGGACGTGATGCTGAAGGCGTCCACGCTGCGCAGCGAGGAGTTCGAGAAGGTGCTGGCGCCGCTGAGCAAGTTGGACCGGCTGCGCTGCATCCGCGCCGCGGCGCTCATCAAGCGACTGCGATTGCTGCCGCAGTGTGCGGACGTGCTGGAGCCGAGCAAGGTGAAGAGGGAGGAGGTGAAGAAGGAGGTGAAGAGGGAGGAGGTGAAGAAGGAGGTGAAGAGGGAGAGGGATTCAAGGGAAGTGAAGGAGGAGGTGAAGAGGGAGAGGGATTCAAGGGAAGTGAAGGAGGAGAAAAGGGAGAGGGATTCAAGGGAAGTGAAGGAGGTGAGGGAAGAGGAAATGGAGAAGGAAGAAAAGGAGGAAAAGGAGGAACCCCAAGAACAAGAGCCAAAAGAAGAGCCAGAAGAAACGATGGACCTGCACACACTAGACGAGGAGCTGCTGGCGGGCCAGTTCACGCGCGGCGGGGTGTTCGACGAGGACCTCTTCTCCGCGCAGCTGAGCCTGCTCTGGCGGCACGGCGACAACAAGGAGCTGGAGGAGGCGGTGAGCGCGCTGTACCACCGCTGGGTGGCGGACGCCGTGGAGGGCGAGCGCGGGCCGTGGGACGAGGTGGCGTACATCGGGCAGGGCTGCAAGCTGTGCCTGCTGTCGAACGAGGAGATGGCGGAGGAGGCGACGGTGACGTGCGACGTGTGCGAGGCCTCCTTCCACCTGTCGTGTCTGGTGCCGCCGCTGCGCGAGGTGCCGCAGGCGGGGTGGGTGTGCGGACTATGTCAGGGCTTTTCTTCGCAGGAGCGCTGGAAGCGGGAGGAGCAGAAGGCGGAGGCGCACAAGGCGGACTTCGACGCGGCGGTGCTGAACCCGGCGGTGCTGGGCACCATGCCGCTGAAGAGCGTGGTGGGCAGCAGCTCGTGCAGCCCGTACGACTTCCAGGCGCTGTTCGACGCGGAGACGCGCTCGCCTGTGTTCTTTGGGTATGACGTGTCCGTGGAGATGGGAGGGAAGATGAGGAAGAGAGAGGAAGAGGTGAAGGTGAAGAAGGAAGAGATGGAGGTGGAAACAAAGAAGGAGGAAGAAATGGAGGTGGAAACAAAGAAGGAGGAAGAAATGGAAGTGGAGGTGAAGAAGGAAGTTGAAGTGAAGAAGGAGAATAAGATGGAAATGGAGGTAAAGAGAGAAGAAGAGAAGGAGGTGGAAACAAAGGAGGAAGAGATGAAGCCAACAAAGGAAGGAGAGGAGGAAGACATTCTCTCTCTGCCTCCTCCGCTTCGTTACCAACGTCTGGCCATTCTCTTGGCGCACGAGGATCCGCACGACATGTCCCTGCGGCAACGGTTCGCCGTGGTGTCGGGCGTGATCACGCTGGCGGGCGACCTGCCGGAGATTCGCCACTTCGTGGAGGGCACGATGGAGGCGGCGGAGGCGAAGGTGCGCGAGGTGCACGGCAGCAAGGGCCGTGAGACGGCCGATGTGAAGCGATTCTGCGACAACATCGTGGGAGTGCTGAATAACCGCGGGACACGACGGCGAGGCGGGCGACGGTCGAAGAAGGAGCAGGAGCAGGCGGGTGAGAAGAAGGAGGATGTGGAGACAACGCCGTCGCAGACCCTTTCTTCACAAGCAACTGACAACCAAGCAACGGACACCTCCAATACCGAGACAACAAACACCCAAGCAACTGACACACAAACAACCGAATCAACCGACACAACAAAAACCACCGACACAGCAAAACCCGCTCACACAGAAAAGGGCAAGGCGCGCGGGTGGACGCGCGAGGAGGTGGAGACGCTGAAGCAGGCCGTGGCACAGATCGGCGAGGGCCACTGGACGCAGATCGTGCGCCAATACGGCGACCGCCTCGGCAACCGCTCCATCCCCGGTACGCTCATCACACGCCACTCACGCATAGCCATCCGCGAGAAGTGGAAGACACTGCACCCCGTGCTGCTGATGCGCGAGCCGCTGCACTGCACGCCGCTGCACCTGCCCGCCACCTACGGCGCCGTGACGATCGTGTCGTTGGGTACCATCCGAATGCACGCCGCCTACGCTTCCAAGCACTTCATCTTCCCCGTAGGCTTCTGCTCCTTCCGCCTGCTTCCCTCACTGGCGGACCCCACGCAGTGGGTGCGCTACACCTGCCAGATCCTGGACGGTGGCCCGAGCGGCCCGAGCTTCCGCGTGTCCTCGCCCGAGCTGGACTTCCACCGATGGACGGCCACGGCGGCGTGGGAGGACGCGGTGCGGTTCGTGGCGGAGAAGACGGGCCGCCGCCTGCTGGAGAGCGTGAACGGGCCCGACCTGTTCGGGTTCGGGATCGAGGAGGTGGCGATCGCCATCGCGAACCTGCCGAACGCGGGCTTCTTCAAGGGCTACGTGGGGTGCGAGCGGCAGAACGTGGTGACGAGCGTGGTGGAGGAGGAGACGACGCTGAAGACGCAGTGGCACCCCGCGTGTCTGGGCTACGCGATGGAGGAGACGGGCAGGGCGTGCGACGTGACGAAGTGGTCCCCCATTTTCATGGGGTACGCCGACACGCGGTGCTCGTACTGCGAGATCTGCGGCATGCCGGGTGAGTGTGTGGAGGTGCTGTGAGCGGTAGAGAAGGAGAGCGAGCGCGTGGGCGTGCGAACGATGGTGGACGTGGAAGCGTCCTTCGTGCGCTTCGAGCAGCAGGCGCAGCAAGACCAGCAGGCACAGCAGGCACAGCAGGCACAGCAGGCACAGCAGGCGGAGGAGGACGGACTTCAGAGCTGTGTGGTGTCCCACGAAATCAAGTGCCACGAGATGTGCTTCGGCGTGGTGGTGGCGGAGCTGAACGAGAAGCTGAAGCGATGGAAGCGCATCGCGGCGGAGAAGGCGAAGGAGGAGGCGGAGAAGGCGTTCTGGGCCTACGAGATCGAGTACAGTCTGGACCGCGTGTTCCTGGGCGCCGACCGCCACGGCCGCCAGTTCTTCTGCTTCATCGGCGCGCCGGACCGTCTGTTCGCGCGGTCGCTGGACGGCGAGTGGTTCTGCGTGGAGGCGGCGCGCTTGCCGCAGCTGGCGCAGGCGCTGACGCAGCCGGAGGAGAAGGAGCTGGCGCGCAATGTGGAGAACGCGGCGATGTACTTTTCCTCGCGACTCCCATGGGATGCCTCGCACCGGCTGGCTTCACAGGAGGCCGTGCAGGTGGCGCCGCTGCGCGCACAGGCGGTGTTGCAGCAGCTATTCCCGACACTGTTCGAGAAGGTTCCGCAGTGCGCGGTGTGTGGCGCCTTCGTCAGTGAGAGTTGCCGCCACTGTCCGCACTGCCACTTGGACTTTGACGACTCGCTGTTTGCTCAGCATGCGTGCGTGGAAGCGGAGTTACCAGAGGAGACAACAGTTCAGGAGACAACACAGACGACAACGCAATCACCAATTCACACAGCACGGCAAATGCTCATGCAACTGGAACTGGCAATCCCCTTTGCCTGCCTCACGAAGAAGGCGCGGATGTACTGGACGGCGGAGAAACGGGCGGCATGGCAGATGAAGGGTGAATGTGCTATAAGAGTGTGAGGCGTAGTGCGAAGGGCGAATTCTGGCTCGGAGCTAATGGCGTGTTTGTTCATCTTGGAGAAGAACATCGCGAAGGGAACGTATGTGCAATTCCAAAAGTCAACCCTAGCTTCCAACGGTGGTTCAAGTGGTCCATTCCGGTGATGGAGTACCAGAGCCAGATCCGGACACTGGCTTCGTTCTTCGTGCGTCTATTTGGTGTGGACGATGCGATTCGGTTTACGATCGGGCAGTCGGAGGGTGGAACGGAAGGAGCCAATCATGAAGAGGAGGAGAAGAGCCACAGTGTGCAGAAACGAAAGAGTGCTTCGAAGAAAAAAAGGAGGAGAGAGGAAAAGAGCGATTCGAGCTTGTTTGAATCCGAAAAGTGGACTGTTTGTGAAATACCCTCGATTTCTGGAGCGGGAGGGAATCTTCACATCGACCTTGGGAATCTTTGATTGTGTTCCTTCTGCTGTGAGGGATCAACTCGTGACTTCACATCCCCCTATTGTGTAATTCAGTGAAATGCAGCTCAAAAGGAAAGAGCAGAATTGACCGCTCATTTGTATCACCAAAGGAGCCTATTCGCAAGCAGCCATGAGGGTTTTGTCCTCCCTGAGCATGTGCCAGTGTGGAAATGGGGGTACAGAAAGAGTGGGTAAGAATCGCAGATTCCCGCGGAAGTGCCCGCTGTCCACCTGCTCAACCTGTCTTTCAGATTCAGTTTCAGGATTGAAGAAGAACAACCATGGTGGACGAGAATCCTACTAACAATGCGGTTCCCGTGGAGGGCGCTGCTGTAGCCTCCAATTCGGCTCCTTCTCCGGCACCTGCCGAACCGACGACTGCCGCCCCGGAGGTGGCTGCGCAGCCCAAGGAGATCGAGATGACCGAGCTGCATGTGAACAAGAACGTGGATGTAGGAAGAGTGCGTACGGCGGCTCATTGCTAGACGGAGGAGCTGTACAAGTGGACTCCGGACGATCTGGGTGCTCCAACGGCCGAGAAGAAGGATTCCCTGTTTGATTGGCAAATGGAAAACGACGGGCCCAAAACCCTGGAGCGCTTCGGCGGCGTCCACGGAATCATCAAATCGCTGGGCTCCGACAGCGAAAAGGTGCGTACCTTGCATTTTTCTGATGGGTAGGGCCTGAACGACGAGCAGGTAAGCGACCCTCGCCGCCTCGAAATCTACGGCTCGAACAAGCCGGAAGAGCGCAAGGGCGTGACGTATTGGGAGATTATCTGGGACGGTCTTCACGACATGACGCTGATCATTCTGATCATCGCTGCGTGCGTGTCCATCGTGCTGGGAATCTACAGCGACGGCATCCAGACCGGCTGGTTCGACGGCACGGCCATTCTGGCCGCTGTGGTGATCGTGCTGAATGTGACGGCCATCAACGACCTGCAGAAGGACAAGCAGTTCCGCGCGCTGAACGCGCTGAACAATCGCCGCAACATCAAGGTGCTGCGCAACGGCACGATGCTCACGGTGGTGACGGACGACCTGGTGGTGGGAGACATCGTGCAGATCAGCGCCGGCGACCCCATCCCCGCCGATGGCATTTACATCCGCGGC
>ERZ827156.2626-NODE-2626-length-17931-cov-3.960002_pt1 | contig 17931 bp, 21 predicted proteins | sample MGYA00519919_ERZ827156 | MGnify/ENA primary metagenome ERZ827156 (study PRJEB31778, sample SAMEA3449269) | human gut metagenome | biome: human gut; feature: human-associated habitat; material: faeces | place: United Kingdom | collected 2010/2012 ... | reverse complement strand
CATAATTCAACAACGTCTAATGTGTCGTCTGTGAACCTTATAAACAAAAAGAGAATAGCAAAAAGGAGGGTGAATATGCAGTGGTTCAAAATTCCGCCTAAGATATACTTTGAAAATGACTCTATTCAGTACCTTGAGAAGATGGAAAATATCGAAAGGGCATTTATCGTCACAGACGAAACTATGGTTAAACTTGGAAACGTGGATAAGGTTATTTATTATTTGAATAAAAGGAAAATGCCTTGTCACACAGAGGTTTACTACGACGTTGAGCCTGACCCAGACGTTGACACGATATCAAGAGGCGTACAGATAATGAACCAATTTAAGCCTGATGTTATAATCGCTTTAGGCGGTGGTTCGGCGATAGATGCAGCTAAGGGAATGTGGCTGTTTTACGAGCACCCTGACGCCACTTTTGACGGAATGAAACTTAAATTTATGGATATAAGAAAACGTGCTTACAAATTTCCAAGGCTCGGACAAAAAGCAAAGCTAGTTGCTATTCCAACCACTTCCGGTACAGGTTCAGAAGTAACGTCGTTTTCGGTTATAACAGATAAAAAATCCGGAAATATAAAATATCCGTTAGCCGACTACGCATTAACTCCTGATGTTGCGATAATAGACCCGCAATTTGTTATGACTCTTCCAAAGTCTGCAACTGCGGATACGGGTCTTGATGTACTGACACACGCAATAGAGGCTTATGTTTCGGTTATGGCGAGCGATTATACCGATGGTTTGGCACTTCAAGCTGCAGGAATGGTTTTTGAATATCTTGTTCGCTCTTACAAAAACGGCGACACAGACTCTCAGGCTAGAGAAAAAATGCATAATGCGTCGTGTATAGCCGGAATGGCGTTTACTAATGCTTTTCTGGGTCTTAACCACTCTATGGCGCATAAGCTCGGCGGAGAATACCATATACCTCATGGACGTGCAAACGCAATTTTACTGCCTTATGTTATAGAGTATAACGCTTCTAAGCCAACTAAATTTACAACGTTTCCTAAGTATGAAAAGTTTGTCGCAGATAAAAAGTATGCTAAGATTGCACAGTTTATTGGTGTTGGCGGGAAAAACACCGAAGAAAGCGTGAGAAATCTCATAGAGGCAATTAAAAAGCTGGAAAGAGAGTTATCCATGCCGATGAGTATAAAAGAATGTGGCGTTGATGAAGAACAATTTTTCAGTAATTTACAAAGACTTTCCGAAAATGCCCACGAAGACCAGTGTACAACCGCAAACCCACGCTACCCTCTCATAGACGAGATAAAACAGATATACACAAGAGCTTACTATGGAAAATAAATAAAAATGCAGAGAGCTTATTTAGCTCTCTGTTTTTATGCATCTGTGACTATATTTTTGCTTAGTTGCCAAGCCACCTCTAATATGTCTTTGAGATTTGTTGGTTTCAAGTATATTTTTAACGTCTTTATATAACTGTATGTTTATGTATTTTAATCGTTCCGAAACATCTTTATGAACTGTTGATTTTGACACTCCGAATTTTTGAGCAGCTTTTCTAACTGTCGCTTTATTTTCTATGATGTATTCTCCGAGTATTACAGCTCTTTCTTCTACTTTCTCTTTCACATATCAGCCCCCCTAAATTAAGTATCTTTGTCATTTATATGTCCATTTAAAGGGAAATATGAGGAGTTACAAACAATTATGAATGGTAAAAACAATTTATTTAAAATGCATATTTAATTTTGTATAAAAATAAAATTATATAATTTAATAAAAATTTAAAATAATTATACATATTTTTAATTGACTATAAAAATAATATATGTTATAATTACACAGTAATGATTAAACACAATTTATTAGGAGGGTTTATAGTCATGGATATAAATAATATGAGCGAGGAAATTAAAAAGAAATTATCAGATGATGGAATAGTTATTCCCGAGGAGTACAAAACTGCTGTTATTGAAAAAGTTCAGCAAGAGATAAATCATCCGGCTGAAATAAATGAAAATTCTCTTAATGTGGTGTCGGGAGGAGCAAGCAACTGGTTAAAAGAAAATTGGGGTAAAATTGCATCGGCCGTGTAAAAATTTCGCCGCAAATTATAAAATGAAAGGAAGATCAAAATGAAGGTAATGAATCAAGAATTATTTGATGAAGTATGCAAAGACAAGCAATTTTTAGAATATGTAGTATCCCTCGAAACTGATGAGCAAGTTAGGAAAGCCTTTTTTGAAAAAGGAATAGAAATGTCTGAAGACGAAATTAAAGAGTTTAAAAAATCTGTTATCACTACAATACAGAGTGGAAATTTATGTGACTTTGAACTTGAACAAATTTCAGGAGGTTCTGTCAAGACATGGCTTGGAAATAATTGGAATAAACTGATTTATGCAACGTGTGCTGTGACTGCCACCGGAGCGGTTGTTTATATAGCGAAAAATTTTAAAACAATCTCTCAATCTGTGGAAAATGTTGAAGCAAATATTAGTGACTCATGTAATAACTTAAATAGAACTGCTAATGTTGCAACTGAGTTGGCTACAAATGCCAACGAAAGGGTTAGAAGTTTGGGCACCGGATGGGTTGGGAGAGCATTTTTCGGGTCCCGAAGATAGATTTTTTTAACTTAATTAAGAGTATAATTTATGTAATAAAACACACTCATTTAGACCAATACTTATCTTATAGAATTTTATCTGTGATAAGGAGGGTCTATTTTTTATGTTTAAAAGAACTTTAGTGGTTTTTGGTTTACTTATGTTTTTTATTTGCTTGTGCATCATCAGGCTCGACGACATATCAAGCGGAAGTGACCTTTACGATGCAGCGTTATGTCAGCAATCTTATAAAATAAAAGTATGTGACATTAGAGGAAATATATATGATTGTAGAAATTACCCTTTGGTTAATCAAGACAACAAATTTGCAACCGTAGTAGTTCCGAGTGTACAGAGTATAAATGATGTGTATAAGTTTATAAGCGAGGACAATGTTTCCAAGGTTTGCGAGCAGTTTAAATTTGGACGTCCTTTTGTGGTTGAGATTAGTAAGAGAGATAACGTACCTAACATAGATATGTTTAAAATTCCCGTAAGGTATTCAAGCGTTACTCTCGCTCCTCACGTTATAGGCTACATTGATGGTGACAAAAATGGAGTTTATGGTATTGAAAAAGCTTATAATGAGTTTTTGAAAGACAAAGATAATGCTGTGTATGTTAAGTATAACGTCGACGCTGCTAATAAGATAATTACTGGGAATAATAAGTTTATAGACGACAAATCTTATATGATGTCTAAAGGAGTGGTGCTTAATATCGACGCAAGAATACAAAAATTAGCAGAAGAGGTTTCCAACAAATATATAGAAAAAGGAGCGGTTTTAATAACCGAGGTTCCGAATTGTGAGATAAGAGCTAGCGTAAGTTTGCCGTCGTTTTCACCACGAAATGTGTCGGATTATTTGAATGATAAAAATTCACCTCTTTTAAACAGGGTTATGTGTAAATACAATGTTGGTTCAATTTTTAAGCTTATTACTGCCGCTACTGCATTAGAATCGGGAGTTAGCGAAGACTACAGCTACGAATGCTCGGGTGGGATAGACATTCAAGACAAAGTATTTCACTGTTTTAACGGTAAACCTCACGGAACGGTCGATATGGAGAAAGCCATAGCTTATTCTTGTAACACATATTTTATTGAACTCTTAAAAAGTATCGACATCACAGATATGCTGAAACTTTCCAGTGAACTTAACTTTGGAAAGTCGCAAGAATTAGCTCCCGGAATAATTTCTTCGAGCGGCTATCTTCCAAGCGACGAAGAGCTTAAATCCGAAAAAAACAGAGCAAATTTTTCTTTTGGTCAGGGGAGTCTTTTGGCAACCCCACTTCAAATTTCGGGGTTAATAAACATGATAGCCTCCAAGGGAGAATACTCAGAGCCAAAGTTAGTTAAGGGACTAGTGAATGAAAATTTAAAGTTTATAAATTCTTGCGATAAGGCAAAGAAGAAAAGAGTTTTAAGTGAGCAGACTGCCGAAAAATTAAAAAAATACATGAAAGCTTCGATAGATTACGGCACAAGTTTAAAGGGTAGACCTGAAAATATGGAGGCGTGTGCGAAAACGTCTACCGCAGAAACAGGAATAAAAGATGGAGATAGGAGTATTATACAAGCTTGGTATGCGGGATTTTTTCCTTTAGATAAACCTAAATATTGTATTGTGATACTGTCGGAAGATGCTGTGAGGGGAGGGGGAGATAGCTGTGGACCGGTTTTTAAGGAGATTGTAGACAAAATGCAGAGTGATTTAAAAGAGCTATTTTTGGATTAGGATTAGTGTGTAAATTGTGAAAATATTGTCGTCTGAAAAATTATAAATGACATTGTCGATTAATTATATTATAATGGTATGTATGAGTTTAAATTCGTTTATTAGAAAGGGAGATAATATTGAAAGTAGTGTTGATTTCGCATACACCTAATCCCGAGAGATTAGTGGCTTCTGCGGCCAGACTTTGCTATTCGCCATCGTCTATAGAGGACACAGCTAAAAGTTTATCTGATGAAAAAATACAGTCTTTTGTTAAAATGTTAGCCGGAATAGGTCATGAAAGTCCGCTTGAACACATTAGCTTTACTTTCGGAATAGAGGGTGTGTCGAGGGCTTTTCTTGCTCAAATCACACGTCACAGAATAGCGTCATACAGCGTTCAAAGTCAGAGATATGTTAAAGAAGATATGTTTGAATTTGTTGTTCCGCCTGCTGTGGAGGGTGTGGCTGAGGCAAAACAGGAATTTTTAAAGGCTATGCAAAAAGACCAAGAGCATTATAATAAAATTTGTGATGTTTTGATGTGTAAATACAAAAAGGAGTTTATTGAGAGAGGAATAGAGGAGAAAAGTGCAGAAAAAATGGCGGAGAAAAAGGCTATAGAAGACGCTAGGTTTGTACTTCCGAATGCGTGCGAAACAAAGATGATTTGTACATTTAACGCTCGTAGTCTTCTAAACTTTTTTAAACACAGATGTTGTAACAGGGCTCAGTGGGAAATAAGAGAGGTTGCAACGGAAATGTTAAGACTTTGCAAAGGAGTTGCTCCGAATATTTTTAGTAAAGCAGGACCGTCGTGTTTAAGAGGAGCGTGTTCAGAGGGCAAGATGTCGTGTGGAGAATTTCAGCAGGTTCGCAAAAAATTTTCTGAGTTAGAGGGTAAAAACAATGAAGGGTAAATTGATAGTGATTGAAGGACTCGACGGCAGCGGAAAAGCAACACAGTCTATACTGCTCAAAAAATCTCTTGAACAAAAGAAACAAAATGTTACTCATATATCTTTTCCTGATTATAAAGAGCCTTCTTCTGCTTTGGTTAAGATGTACTTGAACTCAGAATTTGGCAGTGACCCATCGGATGTAAACGCTTATGCTGCTTCGTCTTTTTTCGCTGTCGACAGGTATGCAAGTTACAAAAAATTTTGGCAGAAAAATTATGATAACAACGGCATAATAATATGCGACAGATATGTTACTTCAAATGCTGTTTACCAGATGGCGAAGATGGAAGAGGAATTATGGGAAGGTTACTTAAACTGGCTTTATGATTATGAATACGATAAATTGGGCTTGCCAAGACCTGATTATGTGATTTATCTGCGTGTTCCGATTGAGGTTTCTCAGGTTCTTATGAATGGCAGATATGGTAATAACTCAGACGAAAAAGACTTGCATGAAAAAAATACAGTCTTTTTAAAAAAATGTCAGAGAGCGGCTGAGTATGTGTGTAATCGTGACGGGTGGACTGTTATAAATTGTAGCGAGAGCTCCACCATAAGGAGTATCGACCACATACATAATGATATAATTAAAACCCTTGAAAGTAAGGATATATATATAAATAGATAATCATTAAATGAAAGGTAATGATAAAAATGATATATATTTTTTTGGCAGACGGATTTGAAGAAATAGAAGCAATTTCGGTTATAGATATTTTGAGAAGAGCGGGAGTTGACATAAAGACCGTTGGAGTTGAAGGGGACTGTGTTAAAGGAACTCACGGTATAGAGCTTAGGTGCGATTGCTGTTTAAATGAAATCTCAAGTAGCGAAGCTGAGGGGGTAGTTCTTCCGGGGGGAATGCCGGGTACGACGAATTTACTAAAAAGTGAAAAGGTTTGCGACGCTATAAGAGACGCTTACTCAAAAGGAAAGCTTATTGGAGCGATTTGTGCTGCACCGTCAATTTTAGGCGAAATTGGAATCCTTAGCGGCAAAAATGTATGCTGTTATCCGGGATTTGAAAGTAAGCTGAAGTTAGCGAATATAAGCTTAGAAAACGTTTGTGTTGACGGAAATATAATTACATCTAAAGGTCCCGGAACGGCTATTGAATTTTCCTTGGAAATTGTTAAATATTTAAAGGGGACAAATGTTAAAGACAAAATTCAGGAGCAACTTCAATGGAAAATGTAGATAAAATATCTCAGATGAAAAATCAACTGAGAAAATTTTACTCTCAAAAAAGACTAAGTCTTCAAAGTCAAAATAAGTTTAAAATGGATGAGTTAATATATAATAAATTTATAAATTTACAAGAGTATCAAGAAAGCCAGAAAATATTTATTTATGTTTCTAAAGTTTCTGAGGTTGACTCTTGGAAGATAATAAAACACTCACTTCAAAATAAAAAAATTGTTTGCGTTCCGAGATGTGATACAAGTCAAAATACGATGAATTTTTATAAAATTAATTCCATAAAAGACCTAAAGATAGGCGCTTATGGGATATATGAACCCGTTGTTAGTGATAAAAGTAAGGCAGAAGAAAGCTTTTTAAAAGATTTATGCGTGGTTCCGGGGTTGTGTTATGACAAGCGTGGATACAGAATCGGATATGGCAAGGGTTATTATGATAAATTTTTAGAAAATTTTAATGGCGTGAAAGTTGGACTGTGTTATAGCGAATTTACTCAAGATGAACTTTTACACGATGATTTTGATAATAATGTTGATGTACTTTTAACCGAGCGTTACTCTTTATACACTGCAAAGCAAACATTTTATTTTTACTCTTAATTTAAGGAGATTTTTATGGATAATCAAAATAATATGGATAATGAAAACGGTTTTTTAAACGCAGACCAAAATAAATACGATATGGAAAATATCGACACTGGAAGGTTAGATGAAGACTTTAGTGTTAAAAAGAAGATTGTAAAAACACGAAAAAATGGATGTATGTTTAACATTATTTGGGGAGTATTGATTATTTTTATTTCGGTACTTATAACTAGGTATGCGCTTTCGGGAATAAACGATATGCTTGCAATTGGAAGAGAGGAAAACACTGTTAGTGTGGAAATCCCCGAAGAGGCTAATTTAGACACAGTTGCAGAGGCACTTGAAAAAAGCGGAGTGATTTATGAAAAAACATTTTTCAAAATGTATGCAACGGTCACGAAGGCGAGAAGAGGTTTTTCTCAGGGCACGTATGAAATGAAAACCAACATGGATTACCAAGCTATTTTGAATTATATTAGAAACCAATCCAACAGAAAAGATGTAGTTGAAGTAACATTCAGAGAGGGTTTGAGTGTGCTTGAGTGCGCAGACATATTAGAACAAAACGAGGTTTGTGATAAAGAAGAATTTTTGAAAAAATGTAATTCAGACGAGTTCGATAAAAGCTATCAATTTTTAGCTTCGATAACCAATAAAGACAGTCGTTATTACAAGCTTGAAGGGTATCTCTTCCCAGACACCTATCAATTTTATAAGGGTGCTAGTGCCACGGATGCAATAAAAAGATTTTTGAATAATTATCAAAAAAGGGTTGTAAAACCGAGTAACATAGAGGGATTTAGCGAAAACGTTAGTATTCAGGACATGGCAGTTCAATCCGGTAAAAATATGGAAGAGCTAGTAACGATTGCGTCTATAATCCAGGCTGAGGCGGCAAACAAAGAGGATATGTATAAAACTTCTTCGGTTATATATAACAGGCTCAAGACTCTTGAAACAGACGGAAGAAACGTTCATGGAGAATTTGGTTTAAAGTGTTTAAAGGTGGATTCAACCATTTGGTACCCGTATAGGACGAAGGCAATGGTCCCTGATAATAAAGTTGATAAATTTAAAAGTACTTACAACACGTATAGTATAGAAGGCTTGCCCCCCGGACCAATATGTAATCCGGGAATAGATGCTTTTAAAGCAGCTATTAATCCTATGGATACAGATTATTATTATTTTTGTCATAGCGATTCTGGAGATGCTTATTACGCCAGAACAAATGACGTACACGAATTAAATTTGAAAAAAGCCGGTCTTAAATGATAAGATAAAATTCAATTTTTAGGTGGGTTAAAATGATTAATAACGAAAATTTACAGTTTATTATGGACTACTACGAACTTACCATGGCAAATGGCTTTATGAAGAGCGGTATATACGATAAGACGGTTTATTTTGATATGTTTTACCGCAATGTCCCCGATAATGGCGGCTATGTTATAATGGCGGGACTTGAGCAGGTTGTAAATTTTTTTAAGATGTTAAAGTTTTCTGCTGACGAAATAGATTTTCTGAGAGCGAGAGGTATTTTTAGGGAAGATTTCTTGAATTATCTTAAAAATTTTGAATTTCAATGTGATGTTTGGGCGGTACCTGAAGGAACGCCTGTTTTTCCAAACGAACCTATAATCACGATAAAAGGTCCGGCAATTCAGGTACAGATGCTTGAAACGATGGTACTTTTGACAATAAATCATCAAAGCTTAATAGCAACAAAAGCAAGCAGGATAGTAAGGGCGGCTATGGGAAGATATGTGTCTGAATTCGGCTCCAGAAGGGCTCACAGCTATGCGGCTGCTCTTTACGGGGCGAGGGCTGCTTACATAGGTGGGGCTGATAGTACGGCTTGTACGCTAGCGGGCAAAAACTTTGGTATTCCTGTTGTTGGCACCATGGCTCACAGCTGGGTACAGATTTTTCCTTCTGAACTCGAAGCTTTTAGAGTGTATGCAAGGCAATACCCTGAAAATTGTGTTCTGCTGATTGATACATTTAGTACGCTTAAATCAGGACTTCCCAATGCTATAAAGGTGTTTAAAGAAGAAATCCTGCCAAGGGGGTTCAGACCTGCCGGGGTAAGGATTGACAGCGGAGATATAACGTATTTATCGAAGAGAGTCAGACAAATTTTAGATGATGAAGGATTTTATGATTGTAAGATAATCGTGTCTAACTCTTTGGATGAATACATAATAAGAGATATGCTTCTCCAAGGAGCCAAGGTTGATGGATTCGGAGTTGGCGAAAGACTTATTACTGCTTCTTCTTGTCCGATTCTTGACGGCGTTTATAAGTTGTGTGCAGTTGAGGAGAATGGCGAAATTTTACCTAAAATAAAAATAAGTAATAATGTCAATAAGATAAATATTCCCGGAGTTAAAGAGCTATGGCGGTTATATGACAATGCAACAGGCAAGGCTTTAGCAGACGTTTTAACGCTTGTTGATGAGGTTATAGACGACTCCGGAGAATACACGATATTTGACCCTCAGAATCCATGGAAGAGAAAGACGATTAAAAATTTTAAGGCTGTTAAATTGAGAAAGAAAATTTTTGAAAAAGGTAAATTGTGCTATAATATGCCCAAGGTTAGCCAAATAAGACAATACTGTGGTAAACAGTTAAGCTTTTTATGGGACGAAGTTAAGAGATTTGAAAATCCTCATTGTTATTATGTGGATTTATCTGAAAAATTGTGGACTCAAAAACAAAAATTATTATCTGAATGTGCAATTTAAGAGAAAATGTGATAAAATAATTAAAGACGTAAAATAAAAATTCCGGAGTTGAAATTATGAAAGAAAAAATTGTATTGAGCGCCGATAGTACATGCGACTTAGGCGAAGAGTTGGGGAAGCGATATAATGTTAATTATTATCCGTTTCATATAATTGTTGGCGATAAGGAGTACCGTGACGGGGTGGACATTACTCCAAATGACATATACAAAGCTTATCGTAATGAAAAAATTCTCCCTAAGACCGCTGCAATAGGAGTTGGAGAGTATGTGGAATATTTTCGACCGTTTGTTGAACAAGGATATAAGGTTATTCATCTTAATTTAGGTGGAGCTTTATCTTCTGCTTATCAAAATTGCTGTTTGGCAGCTGAGGAACTTGGTGGAAATGTTTATCCGATAAATTCTTGTAGTTTGTCGACGGGCGTTGGTCTGCTTGTTATAGAAGCAGCCGACATGATTAAAAAAGGAATGTGCGCTGAAGAAATCCAGAGCGAAATTAAAAATTTGATACCAAAAGTTCATGCCAGCTTTGTTTTAGACACCCTTGAATTTTTAAAAGCCGGGGGAAGATGTTCGGCTCTCGCATCTTTCGGGGCGAGCTTGCTAAAGATAAAGCCGTGTATAGAAGTTGATAACACCTCCGGAAATATGCATGTTGGAAAGAAGTACAGAGGAAATATAAATAAGGTTTTGATGGAATATACGTCTGACATCCTTGATAAGGTTGATGAGATTAGAAAAAACAGAATTTTTATTGTGCATTCAGGAATAGAAAATGATTTAGTTAGTATGGTTTACAAACGTATAGAAGAGACGAAAAGGTTTAATGAGATACATATTACTTGTGCGAGCTGTACGATATCGTCGCACTGCGGTCCAAACACAATCGGGATAATGTATATGAATATTTAGTGTTGTTAGAAACGTCGGGTAGCCGACGCTTTTTTTGTATGTGTAAATAATTGGCGATATTTAAAATAAAATATTAAATAATTTGCTCCATTTTGTTCTTGCTAGGACAAAAAATGGAGTTTTTTTATTGTTTATTGAAAATAAGTGATGGTAAGGAGATGAACTGAAAATGAAAACCAACAAAAGACAAGACTTAACAGAACGAGAATACAGTTTTTGCTACCACTACATAAACACAGGTAATGCCAGAGATGCAGCTATTCTCGCAGGATATACAACCGAGCCGGAACGTAAAGGTATGAAGCTGCTTGCGAATAAAAATATTAAAAGCAAGATAGACGAGCTTTACTCAGAAAAAAAGAAAAATCTTTGCTATAAAGCGTGTATCGGCTATGAGAGACTCGCCTTCGGAAATATTTCAGACGCAGTAAAACTATTGTGCAGCGACAATGTCAACGATTTGCCTCTTGACAAAATGGATTTATTTAGTGTTTCAGAGATTAAAAAGCCAAAAGATGGCGCTATGGAAATAAAATTTTTCGACAGACTCAAAGCTTTAGAAAGATTAGAACAATCTAATTTAGACGTAAAAAATGATGTTAACCCTTTTTACTATGCTCTTGAACAGGGATTAAAGTCTTTGAAGTCTGAGGAAAGGCAGGATTGATAAATTGGAGTTAGTGCCTTTTTCAAGAAAACAAATTATAGCGCTTACATGGTGGTGTAAAAACAGTAAGTATGAAAAGTTTGATGCCATTATTTGTGACGGCTCGATAAGAAGCGGTAAAACAATGAGTATGTCTATATCCTTTGTTCTTTGGGCTTTTTACAGATTTAATAATTCTTCTTTTGCTATGTGCGGCAAGACTATACGCTCCCTTAGAAGAAATGTTGTTACGCCTATTTTACCAACTTTAGCTAAGCTTGGATTTTTGTGTAAACAAAAATTATCTGAAAACTTGCTTGAAATAGAGTACCAAGGGCGGACAAACAGGTTCTATTTATTTGGCGGAAAAGATGAATCTTCGGCTTCTCTAATTCAAGGAATGACGCTGTCAGGCGTTATGTTTGACGAAGTTGCTTTAATGCCACGCTCGTTTGTTGAGCAAGCATTGGCTAGGTGCTCCGAAAGACACTCTAAGTATTGGTTTAACTGTAATCCCGAGCACCCTCAGCACTGGTTTTATAAAGAGTGGATTTTAAAGAAAAACGAAAGGAATGTGTTTTATCTTCATTTTACAATGTCGGATAATCCGTCGCTTTCGACTAAGGTTAAGGAGCGCTACAAAAGGCTTTACACAGGTTCGTTTTATCAGCGCTTTATAGAGGGTCGCTGGGTGGCTGTGGAGGGACTTATATATCCTTATATGACCGAGGATAAATCATTTTGTGATGTTCCGAATGCTAATTTTACAAATTATGCGGTTTCTTGCGACTACGGAATAGTTAATCCAACTTCGTGTGGACTTTGGGGGGAGTACGGCGGAGTGTGGTATCGAATAGATGAATACTACTATGATTCACGCAGAGAGGGTGAAACGAGGACTGATGAAGAACATTATAAAAGTCTTTGTGAGCTGATAGGTGACAGACATATTAAATGTATAACCGTGGACCCTTCGGCAGCGAGTTTTATAACTCTTATAAGACGTCATGGGAGGTATCGGGTTATTCCGGCTAAAAATAACGTGATTGACGGAATTCGAGAGGTATCCACAGCACTTAAAAAAGGAAATATAAAAATTTGTAAATCGTGCGTAAATTCCATTAGAGAGTTTAGTCTTTACAGATGGATGGAAGGAGGGAGTAAAGATGTGCCGATAAAAGAAAACGACCATGCTATGGACGATATTAGATATTTTGTATCTACAATAATGGCAGAATGTGAAGACGATTTTTTCGCAATAGCTGCCGAAAGATAAGGAAGTGTAAAATTGAAATTTTTTGGAAGAAAAGAAAAGCATCATAAAGCGGCTGTTCAGACCGTCGAAAATACAAATGTAAATAGTCACCCGTTTAGCATGCTTAGCCACTACAGACCTCTTTCAGATACTGAAATTAAGCTTTATTCCACTTTAAAAGAAGCTGTGCCGATAATAGACGCAGCTATATCTAAAATTGTTAGGCTTGTTGGAGAGTTTAGCATAAAATGTGAAGACCGCGAAATTGAATATATGATTAACAAGTTTATAACTAACGTTCAGATTAATTCTTGCGGACAAGGAGTAAATTCGTTTATAACCTCTCATTTAAATCAGCTTTTGACTTACGGTACTGCCATTGGTGAAATTGTCATTGACGGCAACGGCGAAAACATTAAAGCGCTGTACAATTCATCTTTAAAAAACGTTGAGCTTAAAATAGACGACAGTCCATTAAAGGTCAAGGTGTTTAGAAAGGACGACAAAGGTAACACCTACCCCGTTAAATATCCCGAGCTTATTTTAATATCTGCTTTGTCGCCGGAACCGGGAAGTATTTATGGCAGCTCAATTATGAAAGGGTTACCGTTTGTTAGCAATATACTCCTTAATATTTATTCAAGCATAGGCGCTAACTGGGAAAGAGTTGGCAACGTGAGATTTGCCGTTACATATAAGCCGTCGTCAGACGCAGGAGAAAAAGCTTATGCAAAGGAAAGAGCCACTCAGATAGCCAATGAATGGAGCAAGACCATGAAACATGGAGGAATTCCAAGCGACTTTATAGCGGTTGGCGATGTGGATATAAAAGTAATAGGAGCGGATAACCAGATATTAGACAGTCAAGTTCCTGTTAGACAAATGCTTGAACAAATCGTTAGCAAGCTTTCAATCCCGCCGTTCTTACTAGGACTTTCATGGTCAACAACCGAAAGAATGTCTTCTCAGCAGGCAGACATATTAACAAGTGAGCTAGAGGCATACAGAAGAATGCTTAACCCTGTTATATTTAAAATTTGTAATATGTGGATGAGACTTAATGGCTATCAGTGTGACTTTGAAGTGGTTTGGGACAACATAAATTTACAAGATGAAGTTCAGCTTGCCAATGCCCGTTTGATGGACGCAAAGGCAAGAGAGATTGAAAAGAAACTTGAAAGACAAAGTATGTAAAAACAAAAAGGAGGTACGTGTTGGTGAAAGATGGATACATATTAAAAAGCCACGACAGTGGACAACCCCAAAACGGAGAGATGGATTTAATAAACAATTATACCAGACGTAAATTAAAAAGTGAGGAGGTGTATGTTTTTACAGTAGTCCTGTGCGATAACGACATAGACCGTGAATATGAAAGGTTCTCAGACGAAGCTTTAAACGAGCTTTCTAAACTGTTTGTTGGAAAGACCGGTATTATGGACCACGAAACAACAAGCGAAAATCAGATGGCTAGAATATTTGACTGTAAGGTTGAGGAAGTTGAAGGGAAAGTAAATCAGGTTAACATGCCTTACAGAAGACTTGTTGCAAGAGCTTATATGCCTCGCTGTTCTAAAAATGAAGATTTCATCTTGGAATTAGACAGCGGAATAAAAAAGGAAGTAAGCGTTGGATGTTCTGTCGACAGTATAAAATGCAGTATTTGTGGGGAAGACGTTAAATCGTCCTTGTGTGACCACATAAAGGGCAGAGAATACAAAACAAGTGTTGGAAATCAAGTTTGTCATATGGTGCTTGACAATCCCAAAGACGCTTATGAATGGTCGTTTGTTGCTGTTCCGGCACAAAGAGAAGCCGGCGTTATAAAATCGTTTGGTAAATCTTTTGAGGGAGGTGAGATTGGAATGAATGAAGTAATGAAAAAATTGAGCCTTGGAGAAACAGTAAATCTGAGCAAGAGTCAAACTAGGGAGCTTTATAAATACATTTCTGAACTTGAAGAAAAGGCAACCGTTGGCAACGCTTATGTTGACGAGTTAAAAAGTGAAGTTTTAAAGCTTTCGGCGATGGTCCAGCCGGACATTGATTTAGCTGTTATGAAAAGCATTACAAATAAGATGAGTATAACCGAGCTTAAATCATTTAAAAAGTCGTATAAAGCGAAGGTGTCGAGCGTGGTACCGGTAAGTCCACAGCTTGTTTCTGAGAAATCAGAACCCCAGGATAGCGTTAATCTACAGTTTAAAATATAAAAATTTATAAATATACAGGAGGAATTTTAAATGGCATTTTGTGATTCAATAAAATTAGAAAAAGGTATGTATAAAGTTGGTGGAAAGAGTTTTACAAAAGTACTTGAAGACTTAGACCCATCTGAAAATTATAAAGGAACGGCTCTTGAGGGCTTAGACGCTTATCAAAGACAGCTAAAACGTTTCGACATAAAAGTTAGCGGACCGGGTTGTGATATGGTTGAAAAATTTTTCAGCTCAACTGACGCAGCAGTTCTTTTCCCTGAATACATAGCAAGGTCTGTGAAACAAGGCTTGGAGTCTGCAGATGTGTTGTCATCAATAGTTGCGACTAAAACCAACATTGACGGCATTGACTACAGAGCAATATCTTCAACAACAGAAACTTCAAGCACAAATTCAGTTAGCGAGGCTTCAGCTTTACGCAATGTAAATATTCGCACAAAGTCTAATTTAATCTCATTAATAAAACACGGCAGAATTATTAATTCATCATACGAAGCATTAAGATTCCAAAATATTGATGTGTTAAGTGTAATATTAAGGCAAATCGGAGCAGACATTGCAAACGAACAATTAGCAGATGCAGTTAGCGTGCTAATAAGCGGAGATGGAAATAGTAATGCAGCTTCTGAAATTGATGCAGCATACGGTTCAACAAAGCCAAGTACACCAACTTTGTCATATGCCTATCTATTACAATTGTGGGAAGGCGTTTCACCTCATGAATTAAACGTAATGTTAGCGTCAACCAAGACTATGAAAGACATTTTAAGTTTATCTGAAATGAAAGATGCAACAGCAGGTCTTGACTTCCAAGGAACAGGAAAAATCGTGACACCAATGGGTGCAAAATTAATTCACGCTCCGAGTGTTGCTGATTACAAAATCTTAGGATTTGATAAGAATTGTACGCTACAAATGGTACAAGCAGGCGACGTTAACATCGACTACGACAAGGTTATCGACAGACAACTAGAAAGAGCCGGAATAAGCGTTATGGCAGGATTTGCAAAAATATTCAACTCAGGCGTTAAGGTTCTTGATTACACTATATCACAATAAGCGAGGAGACGATTTACTTGAATATTCAAGAAATTCTCGAAAGATTTGCAATAATAGCAAACCTAACACTAGAAGAAGCATCACCTTGGTATAGAACATGTGAAGATGCGATGTATGAAATAGAGAGTAAATTAAAACCTAACGTTGACAAGGAGACTAACGGCAGGCGACTTAACATAGCCGCCGCCGCACTTGGATTTTATAAATACGTTTTGTATAGAGCATCGGGGTGTGGGATGGATTCATTTTCCGCCGGAGATATAAATATAAAAAGCGATAAAAAAACAAGCGTCGATATGGCATATAAAGTGTGGCAGGATGCTAAAAGGAATGTTGCGGATATTTTAGAGGACGACAATTTCCTTTTTGAAAGGATTGAAGAAATATGAAGTCCATATCGGCGAAGATGCTTATAAAAGAATATGGAGAAACCGTGAAAATACAGAAATATAATGAAACTAAAAAAGAAACAACAAAAGCTTTTATACAGCCGCTTAAACACAATGACAATAAAAATATTTGCGGAAACTATATGGATATAGGCTTTGAAAACGATGGTTTATATTTGTATATCGGCGACCCGAGAGTTAGGTTAGACACCTACCCGTTCGACAGTAAAATTGAAACCGGTATGGATAATTATGTGTTAAAAAACGCAGAAAAGATTTGTGTTGGAAATGAAATTATATATATAAGAGCAATATTAAAAAAATGTTCTTAACCAAGAAATAAGCCGTTTTGCACACGGCTTATAAATTTATAAGGAGCTTTAAAAATGAATTGTTTTAACTATATAATCAACGAAATAACTGAGGGGTTGTCTTCGAGCGAAAATCTGTCGGATATAAGCTTTATAAAGTCGTATCCTTTGACGCAGCGCCCAAGCCCAATAGATAAAGTTTACGTTACGATTGGATTTATAGGAATAGATATTCTAAAAAGGACATTTAGTGACTACATTGAACAGCTTTCAAGCTCTAAGATTTACGGAAGAGAAGTAAATATAAGCCTAAGAGTGAAGATATACAGTCCGAAAAGACGTGGAGGAGAAGGATGTATAGAAGCGTTTGAAAGAGTGTGCGATTGGCTTATATTTGGTCAGAAAGACTACTCAATAAAAAGTATCGAGAACACGAAGATAGACTACGACCCAAACTTAACCTCAATGACATTATCCAGCGTTGTAAAGATGAGTGCGTTTGTGAAAAACGAGTAACCTTTAACGTCTGAAAAATAAAATTAAGGGAGGCGGTTAAGATAGAACTTGTTTTTTTGCCTGAAGACGGCACGAGTATAGAAATAAACGGAGAAAAAGTTGGAAGTGTGGAAAAATACAAAGAGCAAGTATAGAGAGTACTGTAATAACTGTTTTTTTGTTTATAGATGATAACATATCTTTAAATTCACTTTTGTTTTTTGATATCATATTTGCTATTTTAATAATTGCAAAAAATAATGTGTATTGAATAACAAGTGCAATGGATAAATATTCCCAACTGTTAACGAAAATTTCTGAACTTATTTTAAAAATACTTATACATGTAAAAACAGATATTAATTCAGTTATCATTAAGGTTACAAGATTTATAACAACAATTGTAAGAGATTTTAACCAATCTATTTTCAATATGAATTTTGTTGCTATAAGTACAATTGGATAGGTAATTAATGTATTTAAGAACGGAAATATATTTGCAGTTAATCTGCCAATTATACTGCAAAGCAAAACAATAAAAAATAATATAAAAATTTTTCCTTTTTTTAAATTTTCATCTTCCTTTGAAATTATTTTAGAAACTGAGACGATAAAATAGGTCCATAGACCAGCTTCGAGGATTGAGCTTAGACCTCTAACTATTAAAATTTCCATATAAAAATCCCCTTTTTCATATACATTTATGCTATAATTCAAATTTGCTACTAATAGGACAAGAAAAATCCTTTCCGAAAAAGGCTTGTCCTTCTTTTTTATCAATGCTTAATACTTTATTAGAATTTAAAATGTACGATTTATGACATCTTAAAAAATTTTTTGGAAGT
>ERZ827156.2624-NODE-2624-length-17939-cov-2.719302_pt1 | contig 17939 bp, 20 predicted proteins | sample MGYA00519919_ERZ827156 | MGnify/ENA primary metagenome ERZ827156 (study PRJEB31778, sample SAMEA3449269) | human gut metagenome | biome: human gut; feature: human-associated habitat; material: faeces | place: United Kingdom | collected 2010/2012 ... | reverse complement strand
GGGGGCAGGATGCCCATGTTCGCGCCCATCGGCTGGAAGTTCTTGTTCTCGGTGGTCAGGTACTGCACCAGCGCGCCGCACATGGTGTCCGCCGGCGGGGGCGGCAGCTCCCGGCCTTCCAGCCGGGCATAGAGGTTCCGCGCGGCCAGCAGGCCGCAGGCGGCACTTTCCATGTAGCCCTCAAAGCCGGTGATCTGCCCTGCAAAGAACACATTGGGGTGCTCCTTCAGGCACAGGCCCGCACTCAATACACGAGGTGCGTCCAGGAAGGTGTTGCGGTGCATCACACCGTACCGCACGAACTCGGCATGTTCCAGGCCGGGGATCATGCTGAACACCCGCTTCTGCTCGCCCCACTTGAGGTTGGTCTGGAAGCCCACGATGTTATACAGGGTGCGCTCCTTGTTCTCGGCCCGCAGCTGGACGTTGGCCCAGGGGCGGTGGCCGGTGTTGGGGTCCACCAGGCCCACCGGGCGCAGGGGGCCAAACCGCATGGTGTCGGCACCGCGGGCAGCCATGATCTCGATGGGCATGCAGCCCTCGTACACGGTCACGGTATCGGCCTTTTTGCCGTGGGCGTCCGGGTCGGGCCGGGCGCTCTGCTCTGCCCCGGTGTCAAAGTCGTGCAGCGGGGCACGCTCGGCCGCAGCCAGCGCCGCATGGAACGCCTCATACTCGGCCTTGTTGAAGGGGCAGTTCAGGTAGTCGGCATCTCCGCGGCCATAGCGGGAGGCGGCAAACACCTTGTTGTAGTCCAGGCTCTCGGCGGTGACGATGGGCGCCACGGCATCGTAGAAGTGCAGGCGCTCGTCGCCGGTCAGGGCACCGATCTCGTCCGCCAGTTTCCCGTCGGTCAGGGGGCCGGTGGCCACCAGGATGGGGGCGCTTTCGTCGATGTGCTCCACCGGCTGGCGGTGCACGGTGATGTTGGGGCACTCCTCCACCCGGCGGGTGACCTCCGCGCTGAAGGCGTCCCGGTCCACGGCCAGTGCACCGCCGGCGGCCACGCGGGCCACCTCCGCCGCCTGCAGCAGCTGGCTGCCCATGCGGCGCATCTCTTCCTTCAGCAGACCGGACGCAGAGTCCAGCCGCTCGGCCTTCAGGCTGTTGGAGCAGATCAGCTCCGCAAAGCCCTCGCTCTTGTGTGCGGGCGAGAAGTGCATCGGCTTCTGCTCATACAGGTCCACCTGTACGCCCTTACCGGCCAGCCACAGGGCCGCTTCGCAGCCCGCCAGACCGGCGCCCAGAACAGTTACTTTATAATCGCTCATGTTGTCGTTTTTTCCTTTAATCCTTCTTCGGCACCGGCATCTCAAAGCCGCAGCCCTCTTTGGCGCAATAGAGCTTGGAGCCCTTGCGGAAGAGGGTGGAGCCGCACTTTTCGCACTTGGTGGCCACCGGCATGTCCCAGGTCATGAAGTCGCAGTCCGGGTAGCGCTCGCAGCCGTAGTAGATGCGGCCCTTGGCGCTCTTGCGCTCCAGCATACGGCCCTTGCCGCACTTGGGGCAGATGCCGCCGGTGTCCTTGACGAGACGCTTGGTGCCCCGGCACTCCGGGAAGCCGCTGCAGGCCAGGAACTTGCCGTACTTGCCCACCTTGATGACCATGGGGCGGCCGCACAGGTCGCACACCTCGCTGGAAGGCTCGTCCGGCACCTTGACCTTCTTGCCCTCCATGTTCTTCTCCGCCTGCATAATTTTTGACCAGTATCAGTTGCAAGCAGTCAAATTTTATGCTAAGCTGAGAGAAAATATTGACCGCTATACTGGTCGATATTTGCAGTGGAGGTATAAAAGTGGCCGATTATAAGAAAATGTACGCCGTATTATGCGGAACCGTAGACGATGTCATCGATGAATTGGAAACCATACCTTTGGCGTTGCCGGCGGCAATGAGCCTGCGAAATGCATTGCTGCAAACCGAAGAGATATATATTGATACCTGCATGTACTCTGAACCGAAATACGGCACCAATATAGTCGAACTGAAAACAGATACAAACGCTGAAGAAGATTAGCCGAACTGTGTTGCCATTTGCTGTCCCGTTGCTATGGGAGCAGTGTGGGAAAAGTGTGTTCGTAGGGGACGGCCTCTGTGCCGTCCCGATTTCTATACGCTGCAGTGTCTTTTACCTAATGGCAATAGACCGAGACTGGCGACCCCTCAGTCGGCTGCGCCGACAGCTCCCCTAAGAGAGGCGCCAAGGGCGCGCCCCCCTAATTTTCCCCCTTATCCATCGCGACCTCGGCGATGTACAGAATCAGCTCCTCCGGAGTCGGAAGCTCGCCCTCGCGGGGGACGCTCTGCCAGAACCGCTGCACATCGGCGTCCGTGCTGGCAAGGCCGTTCACCATTGCGATCTGTATGTTCCTCCTGACGGACTCAACGCTCTCGCCGCTGTCCGCGGCAATTTTTCTTATCGCGTCCTCTGCAATTTTCATTTTCAGTTTATCCATAACTTCACCTCACGGAACTATATTACATCTAAATTTACTTGAAGTAAATAAATATTTAGTTTAGCTCAATTATATTTCTGCCTGATTGTTGGTAGCATATCCGCATGGAGGTATAGATATGCATACCAGATTTGCGGATAAGTATATAACCATGGGTTTGAAGATAGCGTACTACCGGAAAAAGGCAGGGCTTACGCAGGAGCTGCTCGCAGAGAAGATCGGCCGCAGCGTGAACTTCATCGCTCAGGTGGAGGGGACGGGCACGGTGCGCGGCGTATCGCTGGAGACGCTGTTCAGCATTGCCGAGGTGCTCGGCATCCCTGCCTCCAAGCTGCTTGAGAACGATTGACCACTTGAAAAAATCACCGTTGAGATTTATAATCTTGACGGTGATTTTTATGTCGAAAAATACTGAAATACATACTCTGAATCTTGCGGGAGCGGATGAGCTTAATATAGTGAAAACCTTTGAATGCGGGCAGTGCTTCCGCTGGAACGCGGACGAAAACGGCATCTACACCGGCGTCGCCTTCGGGTATCCGGCGCGGGTATGGACGGAGAACGGCAGGGTGTACCTGCGCTCCGCCGCGCCCGATGAGCTGTGGCGCGAATATTTTGACCTCGACCGTGACTACGCCGCGGCCACGCGCAGCTTCGACGGCGGTGAATATCTGGCGCAGTGCGTCGAGTTCGGGCGCGGGATACGCATCCTGCGGCAGGACAGATGGGAGGCGCTGTGCTCGTTCATCATCTCCCAGTGCAACAACATCACGCGCATCAAGGGCATCGTTGAGCGCCTGTGCGCCATGTTCGGGGACGAGCTAGAATTCGAGGGGGAGCGTTTTTATTCTTTCCCGCCGGCGGAGCGGCTGGCCGGATTACAGGCGGCAGACCTTGCCCCACTGCGCTGCGGCTACCGCGCGCCGTACATCATAGACGCCGCAGCCGCTGTTGCGTCCGGTGCGCTGGAGCTTGACAGGCTCGCGGCGGAGGACGGCACGGCGGCGAAGAAGGAGCTTCTGAAGCTCAACGGCGTCGGCGAGAAGGTCGCAAACTGCGTCGTGTTGTTCGGGCTGTATCATATGGAGGCATTCCCGATAGACGTGTGGATACGCCGCGCACTGAAGGAGCATTTCCCGCCGGATTTCGATCCCGCCTCGCTCGGCGACTGCGCGGGGCTGGCTCAGCAATATATATTTTATTATGCGCGCAGCCACGGAAATGAATAAGCGGCGGCACAAAAACGGGCTTTTGAAAAAAATAACATTGACTTTCCTGCAGAATCTGATATAATTGTTAAAATTTTTTAAAGAAATGGGGTCTTTTCATATGGAGCAAAACAGTGTATATGCGCGCCGCTTTACCGGCGAGGGTCTGACCTTTGACGATGTGCTGCTGGTTCCCGCAGAGAGCGACGTGCTCCCCGCAGACGTCGATCTTTCCACCAAGCTCACGAACAAGGTCAAGCTCAACGTGCCGGTCATGAGCGCCGCGATGGATACGGTCACGGAATACAGAATGGCGATAGCCATTGCCCGCGAAGGCGGCATCGGCGTCATTCATAAGAATATGAGCATCGAGCGTCAGGCTGAGCAGGTCGATCTCGTCAAGCGCAGCGAAAACGGCGTCATCACGAACCCGTTTTTCCTCAACTCCGGCCACACGCTGGGCGACGCGGACGCGCTGATGGGCAAGTTCCGCATCTCCGGTGTTCCGATCACAGAGAACGGTCGTCTGGTCGGCATCATCACGAACCGTGACTTAAAGTTCGAAACCGATTTCACAAAGAAAATCAGTGAATCTATGACCTCCGAAGGTCTGATCACCGCTCCGGAAGGAATTACCTTAGAAGAAGCCAAAAAGATTCTTGCAAAAGCCAGAAAAGAAAAACTTCCGATTGTTGACAAGGATTTCAACTTAAAAGGTCTGATCACCATCAAAGATATTGAAAAACAGATCAAGTATCCGCTTTCTGCAAAGGATGATCAGGGACGTCTTCTCTGCGGTGCCGGTGTCGGTATCACCGGAAACATGATGGAGCGTGTCGATGCCCTGGTTGCTGCCCATGTCGATGTCATCGTTGTCGATTCCGCACACGGTCATTCCAAAAACATTCTGGAAGCCGTAAAGAAGATCAAGGCAAAATACCCGGATCTGCAGGTTATCGCCGGAAACATTGCAACCGGTGCTGCTGCACAGGCACTGATTGATGCCGGAGCTGATGCAGTTAAAGTTGGTATCGGACCTGGTTCTATCTGTACCACACGTATCGTTGCCGGTATCGGTGTTCCACAGATCTCCGCAATCATGGACTGCTATGAAGTTGCAAAACAGAGCGGCATCCCTGTCATCGCCGATGGTGGTATCAAATACTCCGGCGATATGACAAAGGCTATCGCAGCCGGTGCAAACGTATGTATGATGGGTTCCATGTTTGCAGGATGTGACGAAGCACCTGGTACATTTGAGCTCTTCCAGGGAAGAAAATACAAAGTATACCGTGGTATGGGTTCCATCGCTGCCATGGAAAACGGAAGCAAAGACCGTTACTTCCAGGAAGGTGCAAAGAAACTTGTTCCGGAAGGCGTAGAAGGCCGTGTTGCTTACAAGGGAACACTTGAAGATACCGTCTTCCAGCTGATCGGTGGTATCCGTTCCGGTATGGGTTACTGCGGATGTCCTACCATTGAGGATCTCAAGGAAAGAGGTAAATTTGTCAAGATTTCCGCTGCTTCCCTGCGTGAGAGCCATCCACACGATATTCATATTACAAAAGAAGCTCCAAACTACAGTACCGATGACAATAAATAAATCATAATAAATATAATTTGAGGTGAATTTTATTGGGCCCCAGTGAGACAGGTCAATTAATTACAGTGATTATCCTGCTGTGTCTGTCGGCGTTTTTTTCGTCGTCAGAGACAGCTCTTACAACCGTAAACCAGATTCGTATGCGTACCCTTGCAGACAATGGCGATAAACGCGCTGCACGGGTATTGCGTGTAACCGGAAATCCGGGAAAAATGTTATCTGCCATTCTGATCGGAAACAACATTGTGAACCTTTCGGCATCTTCCATTTCAACCTCCCTTGCCATCCATCTTTTTGGAAACACGGGTGCGGGAATTGCCACAGGTATTCTTACGTTTTTAATACTGATCTTTGGTGAAGTAACACCAAAAACCATGGCAACCATCAAAGCAGATTCTATGTCTTTGACAGCGGCCGCTCCGATTGGATTTCTGATGAAAATACTTACTCCTGTTATTTTTATCATCAACAAGCTCTCTCTCGGACTGATGTTTCTGCTGCATGTCAATATCAAAGATGCACAGAAAAAGATGACAGAAGAAGAACTCCGCACTATCGTGGACGTAAGTCAGGAAAATGGTGTCATCGAACATGAAGAACGGGATATGATTCATAACCTCTTTGATTTCGGTGATGCCGAAGCCAAGGAGATCATGGTTCCGCGAATCGATATGACCTTTGTTCAGGCAGATGCCACCTATCAGGAAGTACTTGATATCTTCCGTCAGGATATGTTTACACGCCTTCCTGTTTATGAAGACTCGACCGACAATGTAATCGGAATCATCAACATGAAAGACTTCCTGTTACAGAATGATACCCCGGAATTTTCCGTACGAAACCTTCTGCGGGAGCCATATTTTACATATGAGCACAAAAATACTGCAGATCTGTTTCTGGAAATGCGTAAATCCTCCATTTCTCTTGCGATTGTGCTGGACGAATACGGAGTAACCGCAGGACTCATTACTTTAGAAGACCTGTTGGAAGAAATTGTAGGGGAAATCCGTGATGAATATGATGCCGATGAAGAAGACGATATCACCCGGATCAGTGATCGCGAATTCTATGTACTTGGTTCCGCCAATCTCAACGATGTCAGTGAAGCGCTTTCCCTGCACTTTACTTCGGATGATTATGACACCATAGGAGGATATTGTCTGGGTCTTCTCGATCATCTGCCGGAAAAAAATGAAATTATTTTAACAGATAATAATATTCTTCTCCGTATTGACCGGATGGAAAAAAACAGAATCGAACGGATTTACATCCGGCTTCCGGAACCTCTGGAGGAAACCGGTTCCGAACAAAAATCCGAAGAATAATCCGTAAATTCTGAGGGCTGCTTTGCAGCCCTCATTTTTATGCCAGCAGCTGTCGAAGCCACACACGAAGAGAATCCTCCATGATCCATTTCGAATCTCCGGCAAGCCCTCCCCTTTCTTTTGGAATCAGATTCCGTCCGGCATCCTCAAAATATTTTTTGCTGATAAACCGGCAGTGAAACGAAATAATCTTTCCTCGTGGAAAATCTTCATCCGGATCTTTCGGTTTTACCGGATCGGGATCTCCGGAATCCGGTTTCGGATCTTCCCTGTCAGTCCCCGGAGTTTCCGGATCAGGGTCTGTTGGATCAGGTCCTGCCGGATCAGGGTCTGTCGGGTCAGGTCCTGTCGGATCAGGGTCTGTCGGGTCAGGGTCTGTCAGATCATCTGTGTTCTCCGTCTTCCACACTCCATAAAGATCAATTTTCGGACTGTATCTGATTATCCAGCTGTCCTTTACCACTGCCCCACATTTTAAGTCTGCTTTTTTTGCATCCGGCTTCATTGCCCATCCAACCAGTTTTTTTCCTTTCGTTTTCCACCCGATATTTTCCAAAGGCACTTTTCCATAACCATACGTCATTGTCTGCACATCCATTTCCGTATCATCTTTTGAACTGTTCCGGTGAAAGAAAATCTGCAGTTTCTTTTTCTGTCCATAGGCCACACACCGCACATCATTTGTCACATAAAATTCCTGTTTCTCTCTATCCCCGTAACAATCTCCTCTCCATTCTGCAAAATCATATCCTTTCTTTGCTTTTGCCTTTAAACATGCCGTGTATCCATAACAATACTCTCCACCACCGGAAACCGATGCAATCCCTTCTCCTGCAATCGCATCCACCCAGAAAAACAATCCCTGAATTTCTTTGTGGAAATAATTGTGAAAGGAAGTGTATGACTCTCTGCTCCAGCTTTCCGCACTGGAAATTCCCTGATAAGTCGTATATACTTTTCCAGAAACCGGCCCCTGATCATTCATGGTTCCCTGCGCTTTTCCTTTCCTTACCACAATCATTCAGGCATCCATCACCATAGACGCTTTGCCTTTATTTAATGCCTGACTTGCCTTTGCATTCAACCGGTCCTTCAGGTCTCCCAGTGTCAGCGCATACAGATTATATTCTGCACCACCTTTTCTGACACAATGCACCGCATACATATAGTTTCCGCCAAGTTTAAAATACATCGTCTGCAGTTTTTTCCCGGAAGAATCCTTTACCGACAACTTCCATCCGATTGTCCGGTAGCGGATATCCGAACTTGCCAGATTTGCTTTGGTGGCATAATAGATCATCCCATCGGTTTCCGAGAACGGGAAAAAGCATACATTATTTCCATACTCCTGATAATAACTGTATGCATTTTCTGATATTCCAGCATAAATTTCTGTATGTCTGAACGGAAGAAATGTCACCAGCAATGCCACGACCATCCCGAACACCACAATTTTTATCTTTTTTTCCATTAACCGATTGCCACCTCCCAGTATTCACATAATAACCTTCCGTTTTCATCCTGCTGTCCCCCTGTATATACCCCGATAAACTGATATATCTTCTCTCTTTTTGCAAGTGTTTTTGTATAATCCGGAAGTTCCTTTTCCGACGGAAATACACACACCGCTTTCTCAAGCATGGTGATTTTCCTGACCGGACAGTCCTTCTTTTGTAAAAACTCTTTTATCAGCCTGTCCAATTCCTTTCCCCCGAGCTTTCCCTTGGTCCACTTGCGCATCAGAACATCCATTTCTTTTTTGATGTTACAGTCAGTCACACTTCCATTGCTCTGATAATACAGCCATTGCGGTGTCAACAAATCCGTATCCTGTCTCTGTTTTCCTGTTATGAGGGCCGGATGTGAAATATCTCCTGCATGCGCTGCAGAAGATACATATTTTCCGTCACACAGCACGGAAAGTAACAGGGAAAACAGCATTGCGGTCACACATGCCGCAATTGTCAGTGCAAGGATCAACGCATGTTTTCCTTTGGTTGTCAGTTTTCCTTTTCTATTCATATCTCCTCCTCTTGCGGCCATATTTCTTCCGTCTCTGTTTCCTCTTCGATTACTTCCGTTTCTACCAGTATCGTTTTATCGCATGCTATGGACTTATGAAATCCTCCCGGAAGTACAAAATCTTCCGTTACCCTTACCGAAATAACACCCGAAACCATATCACAGCTTTTTACATCAATGGAAACCCTTGATGCCGTATGTAACTGCTGCCGGATTTCCTGCCGGACAAATGCTTCAACCTCCGTGTCCGACACTTCAGTCGCGTAATACCGGTTCAGATGATATTTAAGTACCTGCGAAATACAGTTTTCCATTTCATTTTTTCTTGTGGAAATACTGTAGATACTCAGACAGGAAACGATCGTATAAACTGCGATCATACAGCCCAGTATTCCTAATATTATGTTTTTCATCGACTCCTCCAGTACCCTTCAAACGCTGCTGTGTCTGTTTCACACAGTGCGCCACTCTTTGGAATTCCCTTTTCCACAACCACGCTCATTTCCGACACCAGCGCAATCAATACCAGTGCCGTCACAACCGCGATTGCCGTGCCTGCGTATTGTCTGATCAGTTCTTTCATCAACAGCCTCCGTTTCCCCAAACCTCGATCATCTGCATAATCAATCCCTGTCTGGACAGCAAAAACTGTCCCAGCGTGCCAAAAAACACAACTCCTCCCACCGCAGCCAGTACCGCACTGCCGTATTCTTTTACCACTGCTGCCATATTCTATACCCCCGCAATCAATTGCAGAACTTTCCCAAGCCCTGCCAGGACCCCTGTACCAATCACAAATAAAATTCCACCAATTCCATATTCTTCTATGATCTGTTCCATCTTATTTTTCTCCTTTACTTTGCATAGCTTACAAATGTATGCTGTCTGTTAATTCCCAGAAAAGCAACCTGAAATGGAAACTGCATTTCAATTTTTGCCATATCAACCCCATCCATTCCATATGGTATCTGACTGACCTGCGAAACGGTTGCCACCGTGGAATTTTCATTAAAAAATGTTACTTTCAGCTGATATCCGGCTTCCTCACTCTGCAAAAAACACTGTCGTACCACACCGGTATTAAAATCACTGTTTTCGATCTCATCAACAATTCGTGCCTGCATATCCTGTGCATTCATTACTTCCATATAGGCTGCCAGAATTCCCATTGCTGTCACCGCCATAAAAAGAGTCAGGAATACTCCCATGAATGCCTTTATGATCTGGCTCATTTTGTATCCTCCTCCCTTTTATCCAAGTCCTGCCCCTGACAGAAATGTCATCATAAACACTGCCATATCCACAAGAAGTTTTAATGACGCTGTCAATACCGGTGCAAGAAACAACAGATACATTCCACTGCTCAGATTTTTAAGCCGTCCCTTTTCTGCGACATCCAGCATCTCCAGATTCCGGTCAATCAGTTCCCCAATTTGCCGGTCCGCCCTGCCACTGTTTCCCATGGAAACGGAAAAGAGCATACTCATGGCAGAATGTACTTCCGGTATCTGAAAGCTTTTCAAAAACCGATGGTAGGGAAGCACGGACTCCGGTTCCATTTCCAGCTGGCCAACCAGTATATCCAGATCCCGCCGCAACACCGGCGGAACATGCTCCTGTGATTTCTGCAAAGCAACCTGAACGTTTTCACTCTGCAAAAGCAGTACAATATCCATCAGCCATCCCGGAAATGCACACTTGATACTGCGTACCAGCGTTTTTCTGGCAACCGCCCGTCCTACCCGGTGCTGATTTGCCATCAGAGCAACCAGAAGCAGTGCCGCCGCTGTCATCAGCTGATGTCCAAAATAATATGCAGCTGCTGCACCTGCCGCCGTCACAACAGCCAGAACTACCGACAAACGCTTCTCTTTTCGCTCATCATACCGGTAATATTCTTCTATTTTCTTTGCATCTGCCTCATCGGTATGTCCATCCAGGGCCAGCCAGTCGATGGCGAGATATTTCTGCGCTCTCGTAAAAATCAGATCATCAAGGATCACAACTACAATCGTAAGCACCTGAGAAATCAAATTTTTACTGATATCAATTTCCATAACCGGCAGATATAAAATCATCCCGCATATCAACAATGACGCGGCAATTGACATTACAATATCCACAAACATTTTCCTGCGTTCCTTCATAGAACCACAAATCCGCTGCTCCCATCTCTTTTTATCCGCCAGAAGCAATTCCACCGGTCTTTCTATTGCTCCTCCGTAAATCTCTACATGTACAATAAAATCATGTACATTTTTTATCCGGCTGCAGGCATATTCCCGTTCGATCATCTGCAGGGAATCCCGCATTACGTCAGTTTCATCAAATGTCATATGCATATGATCAATGGCTTTTTGGAGAACTCCGCGCATCGGACCATCCACCATCGCCGCATCTACATTCACCAGTGCTCTCTCCACTTTTTCTTCTTTGACGAAAGCATACAACAGCATATCCAGGTACTCGGATACCTCCTCAAATTTTCTCTCGTATACGATCTTTTTTTTGTACCATTTCCGGTGTCCGGAAATCCGAAGCAGCAGAAAACCGCCAATGACAACCGTCGTAATCCAGTGAAGTTTTAAGAGCAGATGCAGCGCATACAGTGCCGATAGTACAACCAGATAAATCATGTTTCCACCTCCCTGTCTGCATCCTTTCCAAGCTGCTGGTCCAAAAGGCTGCAAAGCAGCGGGTTGTCAACTCCCTCTCTTTTAAACCGCCGCAACAGCGATTCCGGAAATTCTTTCAGCACCAGTTTTCCATCGATCACTGCCATAATAATTTTGTTTTTTTGGCCTTCTCTGTCAAAAAAACATACCTGGTCAATATAACGGTACACCTGACCGGCCCCGTTCTTTTTCTTTCGGATCAGAACCCCGACATCCATTGCCTGATAGATATCGTTTTCCAGACGGTCCGCATCCACACGCGTTTCAAGCATATTTAAAATCCGGTCCGGGATATTCCGGACATCGTCCGTATGCAGGGTGGTCATTCCCCGTACTCCCGTTGACCACCCTTCCAAAAGGTATTTCACCTCTTTGGAACGTGCCTCCGAGAGCATGATCCATTTGGGATTTAACCGCAGGCTTGCCTTGATCGCATCCGCATAATCAAACCGGTCATTGACCCGCATCTCAATACAGTCTTTCCCCGGATTCGTTGCGGAATACCGGATCTCCATGGTATCTTCGATTGTGATGACACGCTCATTTCCCGGAACATATTGGGAAAAAAATTTTACACACTCCGTCTTTCCAATTCCCGGCATCCCGCAAAAAATCAGATTCATTTTCGTCAGCACGCAATTGACCAGTACTGCAAGAATATCCCTGCTGCAATACTGTTCCTGCAGTGCCTTTTCTGCTGTCAGCCGAATGACCGGCGGTGTTTTCCGGATGCTGATACTGCGCCCGGAACGTGCGATCGACTCATGCAGAACTGTCACCCGCAGCTCACTGGTTTCTGCCTCCAGCTCCGGATTCTGCTTGTTAAACTGCTGACTGACCACATTTGCAATCCGCTGGGTAAACTGTTCTACAAATGCCAAAGTCATATTCTCATCCACATACGCCTGATTCACCCGGTAACGTTCGTTATAGATATTGGTCAGCCAGATCTCCCGCCCATTGTAATCGACATCTGTGATCTCTTCGTTCGCAATATATTTCCACAATGGACCGAAATACTCTTTTCCAAGTTCCATACAGCCTCCTTAGGGTGTCGGCAGACCGGTATTTTTGTTCGCCTGGTCAATAAAATTTTTCACCAATGTCTGAAACGCACTTCCGATCGGTCCGCTTGTATCCGTTCCCACAACTGCTGTAATGACAAGGATCACTGCAAGAATCGCTACCACGGTAATTAAAATACCGCCATATTCCTGAAATATTTCTTTCATATTTTCATTTTCCTCCTGTATGAAGGACGTTCTTATGGGAAACCACAGAAGAATATCTGTGGGCACAAAAAATGCGGCGATTGCATCACATGCATTGCCGTACTGAAAAAAGATATTTTTACTATACCGTTTTTTGAGTTTTTGTAAATAGTTCTTTGGTACTAAAAAAGGACTTCCGCACCGGGAAGCCCTTCTTTTTGCTTTTACCTTAGTCATTCACTCTATTTTTCTGCCAAAAATTTTTCTGCTGCAACCATGCGTACCACAACAACAAATACATTTGCTGCCTGCTCAAGTTCGACAAGCGACGGATACGTCGGTGCAATACGGATGACAGAATCCTTCGGATCTTTTTTGTAAGGGAACGGGGAACCCGCACCGGTCAGTACCACCCCTGCCTCTTTACACTTTGAAACAATCTCCTTTGCGCATCCTTCCGGTGCCTCGAAGGAAATAAAATATCCACCAAGCGGATGCATCCATGTACCGATTCCGCGGGATGCCAGTTCATCGGAAAAGATCTTCTCAACAAGCTCAAATTTCGGGCGAATCAGATCTGCCTGTTTTTCCATATGTGCCTTGATGCCATCAACATTCTTAAAAAACTTCACATGACGCAGCTGGTTAATCTTATCATGGCCAATGGTCTGAATCGTCAGACGCTTCTTGATATCTGCAATGTTTGTCTCTGAGGAAGCGATTGCTGCAATACCGGAACCCGGGAAGCTGACTTTGCTGGTAGAACAGAATTCAAATACCATATCCGGATTTCCTGCCTTTTTGCACTCCTCTAAAATATCCAGAATCTGTGCCTGGTCCTCTTTGTAGAGATGATGTACCACATAGGCATTATCCCAGAAAATACGGAAATCTGCGGCTGCCGGCTTTAAGGCTGCAAATCTGCGGACCGTCTCATCCGAATAGACCACACCCTGTGGATTGGAATATTTCGGCACACACCAGATTCCTTTTACCGTCTCATCGTTATTCACATATTTTTCTACCAGATCCATATCCGGTCCATTCTCTGTCATTGGGATGTTGATCATCTCGATACCGAATGTCTCTGTGATGGCAAAATGTCTGTCATATCCCGGAACCGGGCAGAGGAATTTTACCTTATCGAGCTTACACCATGGAGTGTTGCCACAAATACCAAACATTTCTGCACGGGCAACCTGATCATACATGATATTCAGGCTGGAGTTACCATATATAATCACATTTTCCGGTTTCGTTCCGATCACATCTGCTATCAGTTTTTTAGCTTCCGGAATACCATCAAGGACACCATAGTTTCGCAGATCGGTGCCGTTTTCACTCTTTAATGCAGTCTTGGAATCAAGCACATCAAGCATTCCCATGCTTAAATCAAGCTGGTCTGCTCCCGGCTTTCCTCTGGACATATCCAGTGCAAGACACATGCCTTTTATTTTTTCATATTCGGCTTTGAGTGCGGTCAGCTCCTGTGTGAGTTCCTCTTTGCTCATCTCCTGATAGGTTTTCATGGTAAGTTTTCCTCCTTATTATTCCTCTGGATTTTCTTTGATTTTTTTATAATAGGCGCGAATCTGCTGCTCATATCCGTTTTCCGACGGCTCATAAAAAACCTCACCGGTCAGTCCGTCCGGCAGATACTGCTGCTTCACGTAGTGGTTTTTATAATCATGGGCATATTTGTAACCTTTTCCGTGCCCAAGCTTTCCTGCCGATTTGTAGTGGGCATCCTGCAAATGCACCGGTACCGGCGGTGTCTTTGTCTCCTGCACTACACGCATGGCCTTATCAATGGCATTGATCGCGGAATTACTCTTTGGCGCACTTGCCATATAAGTAACTGCCTGTGCCAATACAATCCGTGCTTCCGGCATTCCGAGCCGCTCCACCGCCTGTGCCGCAGCTACTGCAACCTGCAATGCCTGCGGATCAGCATTCCCGATATCCTCAGATGCCAGAATCATGATTCTTCTGGCAATAAATTTCACATCTTCCCCCGCATAAAGCATCCGTGCCAGATAATACACCGCGGCATCCGGATCTGATCCACGCATGCTCTTGATAAAAGCAGAGATCGTATCGTAGTGATTATCTCCCGCCTTATCGTAGCGGATCACACGTTTCTGGATACACTCTGATGCCACGCCGATCGTAAAGTGGATTTTCCCGTCTGCAGAACGCTCCGTTGTCAGCACACCAAGCTCTACAGCATTGAGTGCAGACCTGGCATCGCCGTCTGCCGCTTCTGCCAGAAAATCTGCCGCTTCCTCATCCATGCAGACATCATATGCCCCCATACCGCGTTCGCTGTCCGTGACCGCACGCAAAATCAGTTTTTTGATATCTTCTTTTTCAAGCGGTTTCAGTTCAAAAACTTTGGATCTGGAAAGCAAAGCACCGTTGACTTCAAAATAAGGATTCTCCGTTGTCGCCCCGATCAGCACCACTGTCCCGTCCTCAACAAACGGAAGTAAATAGTCCTGCTGCCCTTTGTTAAAACGATGGATCTCATCTACAAACAGAATCGTCCTCTTTCCATACATGCCCATCCTCTGTTTTGCCTCGGCAACGACTTCTTCCATATCTTTTTTACCTGCCACCGTAGCATTGATCTGCGTAAAAGCCGCACTCGTTGTGCCGGCGATCACTTTTGCGATCGTTGTCTTTCCGGTTCCCGGCGGTCCGTAAAAAATAACGGAACTGAGTTTATCTGCTTTGATCGCCCGGTAAAGCAGTTTATCTTTTGCCAGAATATGCTGCTGTCCGACAATCTCATCCAATGTCCTGGGCCGTATCCTAGAAGCAAGCGGTGCTTCACTCTCCATTTTCGTTTCTCTCATATAATCAAATAAATCCAAAGTTCTTCCTCCCCTCCTGTGTTTCTTTTTCGTTTGAAAGATACCGCACAAGTAACTCCGTCACAAAGTAACTTTCTATAACATCCTGTCATTCCAGTACAAGCTTATCTGCGGTTACAAATGTATAGCCCTGCTCCTTTAACAGATCCACGATCCGAAGTGCCGCTTCCACCGAAGCTTCATAGCGGTCATGCAGCAGGATAATGGCATTTTCTTTTGCCTCAGACATCACTTTTTCTACGATCTGATCCGCATTTTCTGTTTTCCAGTCCAGCGGATCGATGGTCCAGAGCACCGGAAACATCTCAAAACCGCACTCCAGGTTTTTGTTCCATGCCCCAAAAGGAGGTCTGATATATTCGGTGTCATAACCGACAATGCTTCTGACCAGCTCGCTCGTTTTTGTAATCTCTTCACATGCCTGTTTATCCGACATTTTTGTAACGTCCACATGGGACCAGGTATGGTTTCCGATCAGATGTCCATCTTCTGCCATCTGCTTTACCAATTCTTCATTTCCTTCGATATTTTCCCCGATCAGAAAAAAGGTTGCCTTTACGCCTCGTTTTCGCAGACCGTCCAGCAGCTTTTTCGTATAGACCGGATGTGGTCCGTCGTCGAAAGTCAGGGCAATCTCAGGCGGAATATCCGCTGATGCCGGAAGTGATCTTTCACACCAGCGGATATATTCCACACTGCCGATTCCGATTCCGGCAAGCAGTACAAACAGATAGATGTGAAAAAGCATGTTTTTCCAGTTTCTGTATAAAAATCCTTTCACCGGAATTTCGCCCTTTCCGTTTCTTTCATGCTATCCTATGTCTGCCGGAATCCTTCTATGCTATGTTTTATGATCTTACTTTGCCTGCCGCAATGCCTCCTTTTGCCAGCAGCTTGCTGTAAGCTTTCTTTTTGTTCTTCGGCACTTTTACGGTTACTTTTTTCGAAACGCCCTTAAATGCCGCCTTTTCTACTTTCTTCAGAGATTTTACTTTCTTCAGGCTGATGTTCTTTAACTTTTTATCGCCTTTGAATGCATTTTTGTTGATGGTCTGCAGTTTGCTGCCGTTCACGGTAACTTTCGTCAAGTTTTTGCAGTTTTCAAATGCACTTCTGCCAATCTTTTTCACATTGCCTCCGATGAGCACGGAAGTCATCTTTTTATTGCCCTTAAAGGCGTTTGCCGCAATACCGGTCACTTTGTAAGTCTTACTATTTGCTTTGATCGATGCAGAAATTTTTACAGCTTTCTTTGTTTTGCCCTTTGTTGCCATGCTCTTTACTTCCACGGTGTCATTTCCGGTGATCGTGTAGTTGAACACTCCGGCTGCATCTGCGATCACATCTCCGATCTTTCCGGCAGAACCAGAAGTGTTCTGGTCGGATTTGTTGTCCTTTGGTTTTTCGGTCTGATTTGGCTTTTCGGTCTGATCCGGTTTTTCTGTTTCATTCGGCTTTTCGGTCTGGTTCGGTTTTTCTGTCTCAGTCGGTTTTTCCGTCTCAGTCGGTTTGTCTTCTCCTGTTTTTTCCGGAACGGTCAGTCTGATCTGTGCCGCACTGCTGAAACATTTTCCAGCCTGTTCGGAAGTTGCATCCTTTACGACAAATTTCACATATTTTGCAGTAACTGGTCTGTCAAAAGAAGCCAGTTTCCAGGAAGTGTCTGCCGTCCAGTTTCCTTCTGCCGCTTTTGTATAATTCTCGCCGTCCATACTGGTGTAGATCTCGTAAGCTTTGATGATGCCGTTAAGACCTCCGCCCTGTCTTGGCTGATAACGAAGTCCGCCAAGTTTGACTGCCTCTTCCATTGTAAAAATCAGATAATGTTTCTCGTAGGAAGCCATGTCGGCTGCATTTGTGTAGTTGGTATGCCAGATTGTATCGGAACTTCCATCCAGGACATTGGCTGCTGCACCGTTCTCCTGGCTTGTCTCTTCCGAACCTGCTGTTACAGTCACTTTTCCGGTGTAATCGTTTGCACCATTTGCTGCCGGATCTTTGGAACTGTAATTTTTCAGGATATCTTCCCCGAATTCTTTTAAGTTTTTGCCGGATGCCTCTGTCGTGTATTCTTTGTGACTTCTTGCAAATGCCCACTCAAAAGCAAACCAGTTGATGTTCTGTGTGCTTTCGCCTTTCAGTTCTGCCTTTTTCTGATTGATATCGATCAGCACCAGTTCATTAAAAAGACCGCTCCCAAGTAAAGTATAGGCCGCGGTCGCCCCAACGGCGCCGCAGCCTACAATTGCACATTTCTGTATATTCATCACTTTTGCGCACCTCCAAAAAACAGTTCTGTAAGCTGCTCTTAGTCTGTGCAAAAATATGCTGCCTATGCAGTATATAAGATTAGATTTTAAAATTCGGTCTTCGGATCATTAAATTCTTTGACGCGGCGTTCATATGCCTGCATGATCACCGGTTCAAAGGCCAACTTTGCATCCAGTTTCATCACATCATTCAACAGGTATTTCGTGAACAGCGGATTTAGGATCAAAAAAGGGCCTACCAGATAAGTCGCAAAGAAATTATGGTCACGAATGCCTTCATTGGCTGTTCCTT
>ERZ827156.2622-NODE-2622-length-17944-cov-4.065627_pt1 | contig 17944 bp, 13 predicted proteins | sample MGYA00519919_ERZ827156 | MGnify/ENA primary metagenome ERZ827156 (study PRJEB31778, sample SAMEA3449269) | human gut metagenome | biome: human gut; feature: human-associated habitat; material: faeces | place: United Kingdom | collected 2010/2012 ... | reverse complement strand
ACAGCGCATCTTCGGCGATCGCGGCATCCAGCGACTCGTCCGAAGCCATCGCAAAAGCCTGCATCGCCGACTCCTTGTCCCCGGCGCGCAGGTAACAGTCGGCCAGGTGGTAGGAGGCGTTCTGCGTCAGCGCGTCTTCAGCGCCGCACGCCTTGCGCAGCCACTCCGCGGCCTCCGCATAGCGGGCCGTGCGGTAGAGCGAGAAGCCCTCCAGGTAGCTGGCGTCGCGGTCCATCTCCCCGCCGGCCTTCCGGAAAGCCGCGAGGTGCTCCAGCGTCCTGTTGAAATCCTCCAGCCGGAACCACGATTCGGCGACCACGCGCTCCAGCTCGGCGCGCCGCTCGGGAACGGCCCGGCGGGCCAGCGTCTCGCCGTTTTCGACCACATAGCGGTAGTTGCCCTCGCGGAACTCGATCTGCATGAGGTAATAGGGAACCACGTCGCGGTAGGCGTCGCTGCGCAGAAGCGCCGTGAAGGCCTGCTTCGCACGGCCGTAACGCCCTTCGGCGTAGTCGATATAGGCCTTGTAGTAACGGGCGTGATCGGCGTATTCGCTGCGGCTGCCGATACGGTCGAAATAGTCGTACGCCTTCCGGTAGTCGCCCCCGGCGAACGCGACGTAGCCCATGCGGATGTCGTACTGCTCGCGGCGCGGCGCGCTCAACGCCTTGTAATCGGTCTGCGCGAAAGCCTCGCGGGCCTTTTCCATGTTCCCCGCGGCGCAGTAGAACGAACCGAGTGCGAAACGCACGTCGTTGGCGTAGACCGATTCGGGATAACGCTCCGCGAATTCGCGCAAGGCCCCTTCGGCATCGGGGCTGCCCAGCTCCACGGCGCAGGCGGCCAGGTAAAAATCCGCCTCCTGGGCCAGCAGGCGGTCCGAAGGCGTCAGCACCGCCCTGACGCGCAGGAATTCCTGCCGGGCGTCGCTCCAGCGGCCGTAATCGAACAGGTCGCGGGCGCGCCCCGCGAGGGTCTCTATTTCAGGCCCGGCAGCCTGCGCGCCGAAGGCGCACGCCGCAAGGGCAAGGGTCAGCAATGAAATCCGGAATTTTCGCATATGCATTGTTTCACTAAATACGGGCAAATATACGAATTTTTGCCCATCCGCACACTACCAAAGGAACGGAATTTGCCCCCGGGTCATTGTTGAACACAAAAACCGAAATCCATGATTGAAAAAGTAACTTTACAGATGTCCGGAAACGGGAAATTCCGGACCGAAAACGGCACCGGATGCGACGCGATGAATCCCAAGACCCTGATGCTCTACGCCGCGGCGCAATGCTCCGCCCAGACGGCGCTGATGATCATGCAGAAAGAGCGCATCACGCCCAAACGCTTCGAAATCAGCTATTCGGGCGATTTATCCGCCGAGACGGTTCAATCCGAAAGCGTATACCGCTCGTTCCATGTGGTTTACAACGTCGAATGCAGCTCCGAAGACGACCAGGCGAAGGTCAGCCGCGCACTGGAACTGACACACGAAAAGTACTGCGGCATGGTGCAGATGCTGCGCAGGATCGCACCCGTGTCGCGCGAAATCGCGGTGGTCAGCACCCAGCCGGCGAAGGCGTAGAACGCCCGGCGGCAGGAAAAAACGGCGGAGAGATTCTCCGCCGTTTTTCTATTGCGCCGTGATGCGCTGGTAGTCCGACACCGCCACGGCATAGTTGTAATGCGCCCGGATGGCGTTCGAATAGAGCTGAATCCAGCTCAACTGGGCTTGCAGGACGTCGAGGATCGTCGCCAGGCCTTCGCCGTAGGAATAGGTGCTGATGGAGAGGTTCTCGCCCGCGATGCGGAGGCTCTCTTCCGAGGCGTCGACCTGCGCGCGGCTCTGCACGAGGGCCGTCCAGCCGTTCATCTCCTCGCGCACGATGTCGTCGTGCACGAGCGCGGCGTTCCACTCCTGCTGCAACTGCACGGCGCGCGCGGCCCCCACGGCCCGGCGGCGTTCGCCCCAGTGGAAGATCGGCACGGAGAGTTTCACGAAAGCCGATCCGTCGACGTAGGTCGCCCCCGTGCTGTTGGGGTAATAGGGCTGCCACATGCCGCCGACACCCACGCTCAACTGCGGATTGAACGGCGCGCGGACGGCCCGGATTCCCGCCTCGGCCTGCTCCGAGCGCAGCCGTGCGGCGGCATAGTCGGGACGCCGCTCCAGCGCCTCGGCCGCCACGACCCGTCCGGGCATCGGCAGCGAGTCGCGGATGCCCTGCGCGAGCTGTACGCCGAGCGCGGCGTCGGTTCCGCGGAGGATGTTGAAGTTATGGAGCGCGACCTCGTAACTCTGCTCGGCGCTCACGAGCGAGTATTCGGCCTCGCTCAACCGTGCGTCGATCATCAGCACGTCGCCCTTGGCGATATAGCCCTCCGAAAAGCGGCGGTCGACGACCTCCTTGAGCGAACGGATGATCGCGACATACTGCCGCATCGAGGCGGCATAGAGTTCCACGGCCGAGAGGTTCCAGTAGGCGTAGTCGGCGGCATAGCGCACGTCGAGGCGCGAAAACTCCTCGTCGCACAGCGCGATGCCGTAGCCCAGTTCGGCCTGCCGGGCCGCGGCCCGCACCGCACCGCCGCCGTAGACGGTCTGCACCAGCTGCGGCAGGAGGCTGAACGTCCAGCGTTCCACGCCGTCGAAATGGCGCACGGTCGCCGTGAAACTGCCGTCCATCGCGAGCCGCGGCAAGTAGCCCGTACGGGCCTGCCCCGCCGTCTCGGCCGCCGCATCGCTCTTCGAGGCGGCGATCTTCAGCTGCCAGCTGTAATCGGCGACGGCAGCGCGGTAGTCGGCGAGCGAGGTCTGCCCCAGCGCCGGGACGCAGAGCCAAAGGGCGATTATCGAAACTGTTATCTTCATGGCTTGCGGATATTGTAGAACAGCGCGTAGACCACCGGCAGGACGCAGACCGTCAGCAGCGTGGCGACCAGCAGTCCGCCCATGATCGTGGCGGCCATCGCGCCGAACATCGAGTCGAACAACAGCGGCAGCATGCCCAGAATGGTCGTTCCCGAGGCCATCGCCACCGGGACGATACGGCTGCGCGTCGCAGAGGTCAGGGCCTCGTAGGGGTCTTTGCCCGCGGCCCGCAGCACGCCGATCTGCTCGACGAGCACCACGGCGTTCTTGATGTTCATGCCGACGAGTCCCAGCAACCCCAGCAGGGAGAAAAAGTTGAACACCTTGCCCGTGACGGCCAGTCCCAGCACCACGCCGATGAAGATCAGGGGGATCATCAGTAGAATGACGACCGGCTCGCGGTAGTTGCGCAGCAGCAGCAGCAGGACGATGAGGATGAGCACCAGCGTCAGCGGCATGTATTCGGCCAGCGCCTCGTTGGACTCCTGCTGGCTCTCCTGCTCGCCGAAGACCTTCATCGAGTAGCCCTCGGGAAGCACCACGGCGCGGTCCACCGAATCGCGCAGCGCGGCGAACAACTGCATGGTGTTGACCCCGCGGCCCGGGTCGCATTGGGCCTTCATCACCCGCTGGCGGTTGAAACGCTTGATGACGCCCGGCCGGAAATCGAAACGGAATCCGTCGGTCGCCTGCTCGATCGAAAAGACCTTGCCCGAAGGATTGAAGATCGGCAGGGCCTGCAAATTGGTCAGGTTATACGAACCGATGTTCTCGTCTTTCAGAAGGATCGGCATGAACTGGTCGCCCTCGCGGTATTCGCCCAGCGTGTAGCCCTGCGTGGCGATGGTGATGCCGCGGGCCATCTGGCTGCGGGTGATACCGATGCGCTGGCCCTTCATCTGCGAGTAGACCGGCTGCCACATCGGCACGCGGTTGCCCCAGCCGTTGCGGATGTTTACGGCTCCGGGGGTGCGCCACATCACCTCTTCGGCCCGGGCCGCGAGACGGCGCAGCGTGTCGACGTCGTCGCCGATGAAGCCGAATTCGATGGCCGCGTCGGGCACGGGCGAGAGCTTGAAGAGCGACGAGCGCAGCCACACGTCGGGAAAATTCGCGGTGACATAGGCGTTGAAACGCTCCTCGACAACCTCGGTCTGCCGCTTGTCGTGCAGCTCGACGAGGATGTTGCCGAAATTGGGACGCAACGAAATGCTGCTGCTGGCCAGATAGTAACGCGGCGGCGTCGACCCGAGCGTCATCGAGACGGTCTTCACCTCGGGCTGCGCGCGCAGCCACTCCTCCATGGCGAGCAGATTACGCTCCGTATCGCGGATATTATACCCGTCGGGCAGCAGCACGTCGGCCCGGAAATAGGGTTTGTCGAGCGACGGAAAGAAGTTCTGGGGCATCAGCCCCATGACGGCCAGCGACAGGACGAACAGCCCCGCGACCGTCGCCGCGACGGCCCACCGCCACCGCAGCAGGGCGGCCAGCAGGCGGTCGAAGGCGCGGTAGAAGCGCGTGTCGTAGGGATCGCCGGCGACGGGTTTCACCTTGAGCATGAAATTGCCGAACAGCGGCGTCTGCGTCAGGGCCAGCACCCAGCTCAACAGCAGCGAGAGGGCCAGCACGACGAACAGCGGCTTGACGATTTCGGCCACCGACGAGGGGGCGAGGTACAGCGGCAGAAACGAGAATATGGCGATCAGCGTGGCCCCCAGCAGGCTCCACCGCGGGGCGTTGGCTCCGTCAACGACGGCGCTGCGGCGTGCCACGCCCCGCAGCATGGCCTGTTGTGCATTGTCGGTGACGACGATGGCGTTGTCGACGAGCATGCCCATCGCGATGATGAAACCGGCCAGCGAGGTGCGGTTGAGCCCCTCGCCCAGAAACTGCATCAGGAGAAGCGTGCCGCCGATCGAGAAGAGCAGCGAACTGCCGATCAGCACCCCGGCGCGGAAGCCCATGACGAGCATGATGATCAGAATGACGATCGCAACCGACTCGGCGAGGTTGAGAATGAACGTGGAATTGGCCTCCCGGGCGATGCGGTTCTCGGGATAGAGCACCGTCAGCTCCATGCCCAGCGGCATCTGCCGCGTGAGCGAAGCCAGCAGGGATTCGATCTCCGCACCGGTCTTCACCACGTCGACGCCCTCCTCGGTCGAGACGCCGATGCCCACGGCGCGGCGGCCGTCGACGCGCATCATCGTCTGCGGCGGCTCGGCGTAGCCCCGCTCGACGCGGGCGATGTCGCCCAGGCGGTACTGTTTGCCCGAAGAGGAGATCAGCAGCTGGTCCGAAAGGTCGTCGAGCGTCTTGTAGGTTCCGTCCTCGAGAATCTGTATCTGGAGTTTTCCGGCCTGCTTCTCGCCGCTGTCGACGATGGAATTCTGCTGGCCGATGGTCGCGACGATGGTTTCGGGACGGATGGCGAAATTGGCCAGCGTCGCCATGCTGACATAGACGTTCACCACGGGCGTCTGTTCGCCGTAAAGGGCCACCTTCTGCACGCCGTCGACCGTCACGAGCGCCGTTTTGAGCCGCTGCGCCCAGTCGCGCAGTTCGGACCAGGTGAAGCCTCCGTCGACCGAAAGCCCGTAGTAGATGCCGTACACGTCGCCGAAATCGTCGGCGACGGTCACCGCCGAAGCCCCCGCGGGCAGGCGCGGCTGGACGTTGAGCACCTTGCGGCGCAGTTCGTCCCACAGTTGCGGAATTTCGGCGGCGGGTGTGGCCGGGTCCAGTTCGACCTGTATCTTCGAAAGCCCGTAATAGGATTCCGAAGTGATTTTATGCACGCGGCGCATCGACTGCACCTCGCGTTCGATGGGTTCAGTGACAAGCTCCTCGACCTGCTGCGGCGTGGCCCCCGGATAGGAGCAGACGAGCGACGCCGACTTGATGACGAAGACCGCATCCTCCTTCTTGCCCAGCGTGGCGAACCCCAGGGCGCCTCCCGCCAGCAGCACGGCGAGGAAGAACCAGATCACCTTGGCGCTGCGCAGCGAATATTCGGGCAGGTTCATGGCGGCGTCAGTTTAAGATGCGGACCCGTTCGCCCTCGCGCAGCTGGTAAACGCCCGCCGTGACGACCCGTTCGCCGGGCGCAACGCCGCTGTCGATAACCACCCGGTCGCGGCCGAACAGCTCCCCGAGCGTCACCTCGCGGCGCATGACGCGGTCGCCCGCGCCGACGATCCAGACGTAGGTCCCGCCCCCGGCCGGGGCGTAGACGGCCGAAACGGGCAGCGACACGGCATCGGGAACGGGATCGGCGCTCAACATGGTGATCGTGCACGACATGCCGGGCGAGATGCGGTAACGGGCCGGATCGGGGTTTTCGAGAGTCAGCGACACGGGGAATCCCGAGGCGTCGGACGAGGTTTCGACATACTCTTTCAGGCGGGCCGGAATGGCCGCGCCCCGGTAGTTGTCGAACGCGACGGTAAAGCGCGTGGAGCTGTCCCGCAACAGCGGCAGCGCGTTTTCGGGCAGCGTGAACTGGACGGTCGAGGTGACGGGATTGACCAGCCGGAGAATCGGCTGTCCGGCCTGCACGCGTTCGAAATTATCGACGTACTTGCGCTCGACGACCCCGGCGAACGGGGCCTTCAGGCGGGTGTCCTTCAGCAGGTCGAGGGTGTTCTCGTAGGTCGAGCGGGCCTGCGCATAGCGCGTCGCGGCCGCTTCGGCCTCCTGCCGCGACACCGCCTCGTGCTCCAGCAGCCGCTGCATGCGCTGCTGCTGCGAGCGGGTCTCCTCGAAGGCCGAGCGGGTCGCCGCGACCTGCAACTCGATGTCCCGGGGGTCGAGTTCGGCGAGCAGCTCCCCCTTCTTCACGCCCGCGCCCTGCGAAACGGGCACGTCGAGGACCTGCCCCGCCACCTTGAAGGCGAGGTTCACAGCGTCGTCGGGAGTAGCCATGCCGGCGAAATCCTTGTCGATAAGTCCCGCGCCGGCAGCCGTCGCCACCTTCACGGGGCGTACCACCGCAGGTGCGGGCGTCTTACGGGAACACGCCCCGGCAAGCAGGGCGATCGCTAAAATGGGGATGATTCGCATACGAAAAAAGTTGACACCGTTTCCGGCGTCAACTTTCATACCAGCGTCCCGCAGGATGCCCCTACGGACGAATATCGCGACAGTTCTTTTTAGAGGTGATGGTTCCGTCGTCCAGCACGACAAGCCCGTTATCGGCGCGGAGCATGGTTTTCATCGTCGAGGCGTCGATGTTGTAGCACCGCACCTCCACCGTGCCGAACTCGTGCCACGTGACGCCGTAAAGCGGATCGGGCGTCAGGCAGACCACGTGCGCACCCTCCTCACGGGCGCGCTCCGCAAGCCGGGCCATGCGCCGTGCGCACGAACGCGGCAGGCGGTCGAAAGCCGTGACGCAGAGCATGTAAACCCGCCCCGGCATCGTCAGCACCTCCTCCGTGGCGTCGCCCTCGGCGTCGCGCAGGGCGAATTCGCTCACAAGAGGTCTCACGGCCGGGACTTCGCTCGTGGTGCGGGTGTCGACCCACTCCCATTTTTCGGCATCCTGCCACTCGGTGTCTTCCAGCGAGAACTCGCGCTCGCGGCCCGTCCGCCTGTTGCGGTAGACCAGCACGGTTTCCGACTCGCCCGGCTCGACGACGGGAGCCTGCATCGCCTCGCGGATATTGACCCCGACCTTATAGGGCAGGAAATCCACGAGCGGCAGGTGAATGTAACAGTAATAGCCGAGGTACATCGCCAGAAAGAAGAACGTGCAGGTAAGCACGATCTCCAGCGGTTTGAAGGCGAAAATCTTGTCGGGCCGGTAACGCCACCACACCACGAAGGCCATCGGCAGCAGCACGACGTTCTTGACGAAAGTCTCCCACGGGGTAAGTTTCAGCGCCTCGCCGAAGCACCCGCAGTCCTCGACGGGGATGAGCGTGGCGCTCAACAGCGTCAGCAGCGTGAAGAAAACCATCGACAGCACGGCGAAGATCGAAATCAGCCGGATACGGACCTTGAACAGCAGCATGCAGCCCATCATCAGCTCCGCGCCGCACAGCCAGATCGAAAAGACCATCGCCCCGGGCTGCAGGTAGTCGAGTCCGTAGATCGAAAGATACTCGTTGACCTTCAGCGCCGTGCCCCACGGATCTATCACCTTCGTGAAACCCGAAACGATGAATGTGCAGGCGAGGATCAGCCGGCAGACGTTGGCCGCGATTTTGAAAGTCCGGGTCTTTCTCATCGCGCGTCGAGTATCGGGGCCAGCACGGCCCGTATTTTTTCGAAATTATGTTCGGGCGAACCCATCGCCCCCGACGGATCGCTGCAATCGACCACACGCAGCGAATCGTCCTTCGCCGCGGCGGCGAGGTACACCTCGCGCACGCGCCGTTGCAGGTCGAGAGCGTCTTCGTGAATGTCCCGGCTGCCTTGCAGGTAGTCGCGGTCGTCTCCCTCGCGGACCTCCGTGAGCTTTCGTTCGGTGAAGGCGAACGGCACGTCGAGGAACAGCGACAGATCGGGGCGCGGCAGGTCGTTGTAACCGAATTCCAGGTCCAGAATCCACTGCGCGAGGCGGTCGCGCCGCTCGCCGGCAGGTAGTTTCGCACACTGGAAACCCACGTTCGAATAGACGTAACGGTCGAGGACCACGGCTTTGCCTTCGGCGATCCACGCCCGGATCTGCGGGCCGGCCGCCGCCCGGTCGCCCGCGAAGAGCAGGGCCACCAGATAGGGGTCGACTTCGTTCACGCCGCCGAATTCGCCGCGCAGAAAGCGGGCGATCAGTTCGCCGTAGACCGGCGCATCGAAACGCGGAAAATGAACGTATTCGCTCTCCACGCCACGTTCTGCGAGCAACTGGCGCAACATCCGGATCTGGGTCGACTTGCCCGCTCCGTCCAAGCCTTCGAGTACGATGAACATAGGTAGTAGTTTTTAATTTTCAGTTGCGCAGCATCTTCACGGCCCGTTCGACCCCGGCGGCCAGCGCATCGGCCTCCGCAAGCGTATTGTACAGTGCGAACGAGGCCCGGCACATGCCCGTCGTCCCGTAGTGGTCCATCACCGGCTCGGCGCAGTGCTGGCCCGTGCGGACCGCAATGCCCAGCTTGTCGAGAATCATCCCCATATCATAGGGATGCACCCCCTCGACATTGAACGAGAGAATGGCGCACTTGCCGGGCGCCGTGCCGTAAATCCGCAGTCCGCCGATCCCCTCCAGCCGCTCCGTGGCGCGGTGCAGCAGCGCCTCCTCGTGGGCTTCGATCTCCGCAGGGTCGAACCGCTGCATGAACTTCACCGCCTCGCCCAGTCCGATGGCGCCCACGAAATTGGCCGTTCCGGCCTCGAATTTCAGCGGCACGGGGGCATAGGTGGTCTTCGCGAACGTCACCGTGTCGACCATGTCGCCGCCGCCCATGAACGGCGGCATCCGTTCCAGCAGTTCGCGCTTGCCGTACAGCACGCCGATTCCCGTCGGCCCGTAGAGTTTGTGGCCCGAGAAGGCGTAGAAGTCGCAGTCCATCGCCCGGACATCGACCCCGCCGTGAACCACGCCCTGACAGCCGTCGACAACGACAACGGCCCCGACGGCATGCGCCGCTTCGACCACCGTCCGCAGGTCGGGCCGCGTGCCGAGCGTGTTGGACGCCTGCGTGACGGCCACCACGCGCGTACGTTCGTCCACGAGCGACGGCAGGAGGTCCGTGCGCAGCGCTCCCGCCTCGTCGAACGGCAGCACGCGGATTTCGGCCCCCTTGCGTTCGGCCAGCATCTGCCACGGCACGATGTTCGAGTGGTGCTCCATCTCGCTGACGAGGATGTTGTCCCCCGCTCCGACGAAGGCGTCGCCCCAGGCGTAAGCCACCGTGTTGAGCGACGCCGTGGCGCCCGCCGTGAAGACGATCTCCTCCTTTTCGGCCGCCCCGACGAACGCAGCGATCCGCTCCCGGGCGGCTTCATACAACACCGTCGCCTCCTCCGAGAGGAAATGCACCCCGCGGTGAATGTTGGCGTTCAGCTCCCGGTGAAGGCGATCGACCGTCTCGATCACCGTCCGGGGTTTCTGGGCCGTAGCCCCGCTGTCGAGGTAAACCAGCGGCTTGCCGTAGACTTCGCGGTGCAGGATCGGGAACTCCTCCCGTATTTTTTCAACGTCGAACATTTCTCACAGGGTTTCGATTTTCGCCGCGGTCCGTTCCAGGATCGCCCCGCACAGCGGCTCGATGCCGCAGCGGGTCACCACGTCGCCGACGAATCCCTCGATCTGCAACCGCCGGGCCTGGGCTTCGCTCAAACCGCGCTGGCGCATGTAAAGTATCGCCTCGGCATCCATCTGCCCCACCGTCGCACCGTGCGAGCATTTCACGTCGTCGGCGTAGATTTCCAGCTGCGGCTGGGTCGTGATGCGGGCCGTCCGGCTCAACAGGATGTTGCGGCTCTGCTGCCGGGCGTCGGTGCGCTGGGCGTCGGGGGCCACGTAGACCATTCCGCAGAACTCGCCCACGGCCTGCCCTCCGGCGACCCCCTTGACGTAGGAGTCGCTGCGGCAGTCGGCGACGTTGTGCGCCGTATGCAGTTTCAGCACGCAATGCTCTTCACCCGCGGCGAGGAACACCCCGCCCAGCTCGTTTTCGGCATCCGCACCGTCGAGGTCGATGCGGTACGAAGCGTTGGCGCTCGACAGCAGCGCCGTCGTCAGGCGGCAGCGGCTATGGGCGGCCTGCTTCACCGAGACCTCGGCGAAAGCCTCGGCCGTGAACAGTTCGGTCAGCTCCAGCTGCGCCCCTTCGGCCAGCGTCAGCGTCAGCGACGACACGTCGGGTGCGGTATGCAGCACGACGATCCGCGCCGAAGCGCCCGCCGCGGCCTCCACGCGCAGATGCCGGGGATCGACCGCCGCAAAGGGTTCGGCCTCGGCCCCGGCGATGCGGAGCACCTCGCCGTCCGCCGCGCGGAACCCGCGGATGATGTCGGGAATCGTCTCCATCACTTGTCGTATTCGTTGATGAGCCAGTCGTAACCCTCCTTTTCGAGCCTGAGCGCCAGCGACTTGTCCCCGGAGTAGATGATGCGCCCCTTGTAGAGCACGTGCACCACGTCGGGGACGATATAGTCCAGCAGACGCTGGTAGTGGGTGATGACCACCGTGGCGTTGTCCGCCCGGTGGAGTTTGGTGACGCCCGTGGCGACGATGCGCAGGGCGTCGATGTCGAGCCCCGAGTCGGTCTCGTCCAGGATCGCCAGCTTCGGATCGAGCATCGCCATCTGGAAAATCTCGTTCTTCTTCTTCTCGCCGCCCGAGAAACCTTCGTTCACGGCCCGCGAGGTGAGTTTCGACGAAAGCTCCACCACGGCGCTCTTCTCGCGCATGAGTTTCAGGAATTCGGCGGCCGAAAGCGGCTCCTCGCCGCGGAACTTGCGCTGCTCGTTGACGGCCAGCTTCATAAAATTAGCCATCGTGACGCCCGGGATCTCCACCGGATACTGGAAGCCCAGGAACAGCCCCAGCCGCGCCCGGTCCTCGATGGGCATCGACAGCAGGTCGCGGCCCAGAAACTCGGCCGACCCTTCGGTGACGGTGAACTTTTCATTGCCCGCCAGCACCGACGCCAGCGTCGACTTGCCCGAGCCGTTAGGCCCCATGATGGCATGCACCTCACCGGCCCTGACTTCGAGGTCGATACCCCGGAGAATCTCTTTGCCGTCGACCGAGGCGTGTAAATTATGTACCTTTAACATATCATCAACTTACTATTATTCTCGTTTCCTTTTTTCGCTCTCGCAGGTCGTTTCCACGGCGTTCCGCCGTGTTTGCAAGCCTGACCCCACCCTAAACCCCTTCCTCGGGAGGGGCTTATCGCATGCGACCGGATTGCAGACGCAAACAGCAAACTACCCTACGCTGCCTTCCAACTGGAGAGCCAGCAGTTTTTGCGCCTCGACGGCGAATTCCATCGGCAGTTTGGCCAGCACCTCGCGGGCATAGCCGTTGACGATCAGCCCCACGGCGTCTTCCGTCGAGAGTCCGCGCTGGTTGCAGTAGAACAGCTGGTCGTCGGAGATTTTCGAGGTCGTGGCCTCGTGCTCCACCACACCCGTCGGGTTGCGCACGTCGATCACCGGGAAGGTGTGCGCCCCGCACTTGTCGCCGATCAGCAGCGAATCGCACTGCGAGTAGTTGCGGGCGTTCTCCGCCCCCTTCGCCACGCGGACCATGCCGCGGTAGGAGTTCTCGCTCCGGCCCGCCGAAATGCCCTTCGAGACGATGCGGCTGCGGGTGTTGCGGCCGATGTGGATCATCTTCGTACCCGTGTCGGCCTGCTGGAAATTGTTGGTCATGGCCACCGAGTAGAACTCCCCGACGGAGTTGTCGCCCGCGAGGATGCAGCTCGGGTATTTCCACGTGATCGCCGAACCCGTCTCGACCTGCGTCCACGACAGGCGGGCGTTCTCTCGGCAGATGCCGCGCTTGGTGACGAAGTTATAAATGCCGCCCCGGCCCTGCTTGTCGCCGGGATACCAGTTCTGAACGGTGGAATACTTCACCTCGGCGTCCCGCTCGACCACGATCTCGACCACGGCGGCGTGCAGCTGGTTCTCGTCGCGCTGCGGCGCGGTGCACCCTTCGAGGTAGCTCACGTAGGCGCCCTCGTCGGCCACGATCAGCGTGCGTTCGAACTGCCCCGTGCCAGCGGCGTTGATGCGGAAATAGGTCGACAGCTCCATCGGGCAGCGCACCCCCTTGGGGATGTAGCAGAACGAGCCGTCGGAGAAGACCGCGGCGTTCAGCGCAGCGTAGAAGTTGTCGGTATAGGGCACGACGCTCCCGAGGTATTTTTTCACCAGCTCGGGAAAGTCGCGCAGCGCCTCGGAGATCGAACAGAAGAGGATGCCCTTCTCGGCCAGCACCTCCCTGAAAGTGGTCTTGACCGACACGGAGTCCATCACGGCGTCGACCGCGACGCCCGCAAGAGCCATCTGCTCTTCGAGCGGGATGCCCAGTTTGTCGAACGTGCGCTTCAGCTCGGGGTCGACCTCGTCCATCGAACCGAGCTGCTTTTTGGGCTTGGGAGCCGCGTAGTAAATAATGTCCTGAAAGTCGATCGGGGGGATCGTCAGGTGGGCCCAGGTCGGAGGCTCCAGCGTCAGCCAATGGCGGTAGGCCGCCACGCGCCGCTCGGTCATCCACTCCGGCTCGCCCTTTTTGGCGGAGATCAGCCGCACGACCTCCTCCGAAAGACCCTTGCCGATGGTTTCGGTTTCGATGTCCGTCGTGAAGCCGTACTTGTATTCCTGCTCTCCGATATTCTCCAGTATGTTTTTCTCGTTTTCTGCCATTACAAGCGAAATATCATGCAAAGATACAAAATTCCATTTACATTTTTACCATCTCCCCTGCAAATCCGGTTCCGCAACGGTCAAACGGCAAAAAAGAGGCGCGGAACGTTCCGCGCCTCTTTCATGCGAAGCCTTCCGGCTACCTGGCGGCCCCGGTATCGTCGGTCGCCGTCCACGTACTGTCGCCGGCAGCCCAGCTGGTCGGCAGGCCCGTGATGTTGGGCGAGAGCACACCCGCCGTGACCGAGAGGGTCATCGCATAGCCGGTTCCCGCGTCGCCGCCGCCCGAGCCGCCGCAGTCGGCGACGCTGACCGCATTCGAAGGAATCGCGGGCCGGGCGACCTGCGGCATCTCGAACGGAAGGTTGCAGGCCGGGGCGTGTGCGCGGCATCCTGCGGCGGCTGCCAGGAGCGCCGCGGCTGCGCAAATCGTCACTTGTCTGAAGTTCATAAGAGAGGTGGTTTTATTCGTATACGTAAAATTTTCGCAATTTCAGGTATACAAAAGTACACTGCCCCCGCTTATCGGACAGGGATTTTTTGACGCAAACGATGCACTTTTTCTCAAAACTGTCTGATCCGCGAAACGACGACCGGGGTCCGGGCCGCCCCCACCGACTCCATCAGTCCCAGGACGCATTCGGTATCGCTGCGGTCCTTGAGCCATTCGCTCTTGCGCCAGATCATCTCGAACGCGTAGTCGATCCGTCCGCGGGCATCGGGTGTGAGCTGGAAGAGGTAACTGGTCTTGTCGTCGGTCTGCGAAACGATCTGCCTCTGCGGCACGGCGACGGCCAGCCCGACGCTCTCGCGCTCCCACTTCACGGTGTCGTTTTCGGGGAAGTCGCGCCCGAAGGCGGCGATCACGTTATCGTTCTTACAAACCTCGCTTTCGGCCATCTTCATCACGCCGGTCGTGAAGACCAGTCCCCTGAAGTCGCCCTCGATGCGGTTTTCGACCTGCACGTCGCCGTGCCCGGCGTAAAGAATGTAGCGCGAGGTCATCGTGATCTCGCGCCCTCCGTAGCGCCACCCTTCGACCCGCATTTCGACCACCGTGCGGATGGGTCCGTCGGCCAGAATGCGCGCTTCGCGGCGTTTGAAATCGGTGATGTGGACCATCTTTCTCTTTTCGGCGTCCCAGCCCTTGAGCGTCCCCACGCCCACCGACCCGAAGACGCGCAGGTTGTCGTGGCCGTAGCCGCGGGAGAGCTGCTCGTCCGAAGGATACCACATCGTCTCGGCCAGCTCGAGCTGCGGACGCTTCTTGCCGTAGGTGTCGACGGTCTGCTTGTTGTCGAAATAGATGCGGTAGGCGGCGTACTCCGACTCGAAGGCCGGGCCGTGGTGGTGCAGTTTATGGTACATGTCGTTCTTCTCCAAGGAGGCGCAGCCGACGGCTCGCAGGGTCTTGTCGGGGTTCTTGAGCCACATCTGGGCATGTACGCGTTTTTTGAAAACGCGCTTGTCGGGGTCCGAGGAGTAGAGAACCTGGAAATTCTGGCTGCCGGAAATGTCAGAGACGAAGACCAGTTCGTCCAGTTCCCGGTCCAGCTGGGAGGGAATCCGGTGAACGCCGCCGAGCGACACGACGGCGCTCTGCGCCCACTCGGGCACATCGCGGATCACGACCGGACATTCGGCGCGCTAGCCCGTGACCGTCACACGGTAGAGGCATTTCCGGGTTTTGGCATTCAGGCTGCAAACGGCCCCGAGGACCAGTAAAAGCAAGAGAATCCGTTTCATGGCTATTCCAGTTTTTCGATGATTCGTTCCGGTCGTGCACAGCTTGGGAGAGCCGCCGGGGGCAGTCCGCCCGGGAAAGCGCACGGCGCAGCTTCGGGCAGCACCTCGGCGAGCGGCCGCCCGAAACGGTTTTCCGGCGCAGGCTGCGCTGCGGCGGACACCGCGACAAAAGCAGCACACCATATGTAATATGCAACGGATGCGTTTCAAACCGGGGTGCGAGGATTTACGCAAAAATACAAATTTTGACCGCATTTCTTTGTATTTCCCTAAAAAGATTCTATATTTGCACACCCTTTCGGAGTTAACAGCCGGAAGGCGTGTCCGGAGAGGTGGGTGAGTGGCTGAAACCACCGGTTTGCTAAACCGACGTACGGGGCAACCTGTACCACGAGTTCGAATCTCGTCCTCTCCGCAAAAGCCGACACGCAAAGCGGCTATAAAACAGAAAACCCTGCAAGATCAACGACTTGCAGGGTTTTACTTTTCCGGTCTGCGATTGTTGTCGTCGTTGGAGACCGGGATTACGCGTGGTCCGGGAACCGAACGGCTTCCGCCTCCGGGCGATATGGCTCCACCCGCAAACCGGAAAGGTTTGGAACGGTTCTTGCCAGACTCAAGCCTGCAATACAAAGTTCCGAGCCTCAAGATGTTAAAGGAAGGGTTTCTGTTCACGTTCATATCCGCCTTCATGGCGCTGTTCCCGGTGGCCAACCCGGTGGGAGCCGGATTCCTGGTCAACGGACTGCTGTCGGGGCTGAACGACGAGGACCGCAGGTCGATCATCCGCAGAATCGTCACCGACTATCTGCTCGTCGGGCTGGGCAGCCTGGCCGTGGGGCATTTCGTGCTGTCGCTTTTCGGGCTTTCGCTCCCGGTCATCCAACTGGGCGGAGGACTGCTGATCTGCCGCACCGCCCTGCAATGGCTCGGCGATTCGGACTCCTCGGTGGGACGGACGCAGGGCAAGGACGTCAACCCCATTCACAAATCGGCCATCGAGTCGCAGATCTTCTACCCGATCACCTTTCCCATCAGCATCGGCCCGGGCAGCGTCTCGGTCATCCTGACGCTGATGGCGTCGGTCAGCATGAAGAACGGCTGGGCGCGGGGCCTGCTCTCCTACGCGATCATCGCGCTGGTCATCGTACTGATGTGCCTGATACTTTATCTGTTCCTGTCGCAGGGCGAACGGATCATCCGCAAAATCGGCAACAGCGGCAGCATCGTCATCAACAAAATGGTCGCCTTCTTCACCTTCTGCGTCGGCGTCCAGATCGTCGTGACGGGCATCGCCAAGCTGTTCAACCTGCATGTCTGACCGAAAACCGGCCTCCCCGTCCCGGCCGGTCACTCCATTTCAGTCAGATGCTTCCAGTAACGGCGGGGCATCATACGGCGCTGCTGGCGCTCGTTGATGCGCTGGGGGATCGCCAGCGCCCGGAAATAGTTTTTCCACAGCAGCTGAAACTGCCGCTCGTCCTCGGCGAGCCATTCGTCGGCAAGTTTGTCGGCGATCATTCCCCGGTCGTCCTCCAGCGTGACGCACCGCGCCGTATGCCCGTCGTAATAGTAGCCGCAATCGCGCCGCCTGTCGTAGATCAGCCACCGCTGGTCGGCGAAACGGTCGGTGAAATAGTCCACCGCCAACGGCAGGGCGTCGAGCTCGGGCGTGACGGCGGCGAAATAGGTCCCGTCGGCGGCTTTCTGGAGGCGGACGAACTGTTTGAGACGTTCCCGCTCGTGGGAGACCTTGAGCGCCAACTGGAAAAGGGACTTCATGTCGGGATCGGCCTGGTCGGCCACGACGCCTCCGCCCTCGTCGAAAACGCGGCGCAGACAGCGCAGCATCAGCAGGTCGCCCTGCGGCTGCTCCCCGTGCCAGGCATAGACGAACATCGAACGGGTGCGGGCGGTCAGCCGCCGTTCCAGTCCCCGCCACACACGGCCGGCATGCGCCTCGTCGGTCGCAACGTCGTGGACGCGCTCCGTAAAAAGCGGTTCGGGTTCCCCGGGGCCGATCAGTGCATCGGGGAACAGACGCAGCGAATAAGCGTCGAACAGCGCAGAGAGCAGTCCATCGAAGGATTTGTCGTAACGAAAGACCAGCATGGCGTCAGAACAGGGTCAGCTGTCCCTCGTTTTTGTCGGATTTCCGCCGCTGCGGAGCGGTCAGCAGGCGGCGCACCTGCTCGGGGCGCAGTTCGTTGACGCCCTGCCCCGCAGTAAGTTCCCGGCAGCTGATGAAATACTGCGCCTTCTTCATCACCACGCCGATCTGCCGCAGCGACTGCTGCGTCAGCGTCCGGTAGCGGCGCGAGGAGACGATCAGCCGGGCCGACTTGACCCCGATGCCCGGCACGCGCAGCAGAGCCTCGTAGTCCGCACGGTTGACATCGACGGGAAAAAACGCGGGATTCCGCAAAGCCCAGGCCAGCTTGGGGTCGATGTCGAGATCCAGCCGGGGCGTCTGCTCGTCGGCGATCTCCTCGGCGCGGAACCCATAGAAACGCATCAGCCAGTCGGCCTGGTAGAGCCGGTTCTCGCGCACGAGCGGCGCCTTGTCGAGCGCCGGAAGCCGCTTGTCGTAGGGATTGACGGGAATGAAGCCCGAGTAGTAGACCCGCTTCATCGTGGGCCGTCCGTAGAGGGCCGACGAGAGCAGCAGGATGTCGCGGTCGCTCTCGTCCGTGGCCCCGACGATCATCTGCGTGCTCTGCCCGGCAGGAGCGAAGCGGGGCGCATGGCGGAAGCGCGTACGCTCCTCGGCGCTCTGGAGCACCCCCTGCTGGATGTAGCTCATCGGGCGGTAGATGCTTTCGTAATTCTTGTCGGGAGCCAGCAATTGCAGGTTGCGTTCGGTCGGGATTTCGATGTTGACGCTCATGCGGTCGGCGTAGCGTCCGGCCTCGGCCACCAGTTCGCGGCTGGCACCGGGAATGCTCTTCAGATGGATATATCCGTTGAAACGATGGATAGTGCGGAGGTCCTTGGCAACGC
>ERZ827156.2615-NODE-2615-length-17986-cov-3.024539_pt1 | contig 17986 bp, 16 predicted proteins | sample MGYA00519919_ERZ827156 | MGnify/ENA primary metagenome ERZ827156 (study PRJEB31778, sample SAMEA3449269) | human gut metagenome | biome: human gut; feature: human-associated habitat; material: faeces | place: United Kingdom | collected 2010/2012 ... | reverse complement strand
TCTCCACCCACGTCTCCCTGCGCGAAGCCTGCGACCGGGTCAAGAAAGAGCGTGTGCTGGAAGTTATCGAGATCGCCAATAAAGCCTGCAAGGATATGGGCATCGAGAACCCCCGCATCGCGGTGGCCGGCCTGAACCCCCACTGCGGCGAGAACGGCCTGTTCGGCCGCGAGGAGATCGAGGAGATCACCCCGGCCATCGAGGCTGCCAAGGCCGAGGGCATCACCGGTGTTGTGGGTCCCTGCCCGCCGGACAGCGTTTTCTCTCAGGCCATCGGCGGCTGGTACGACATCGTGGTCTGCATGTACCACGATCAGGGCCATATCCCCCTCAAGACCGTGGGCTTACGACCGCGAAAAGCAGGAGTGGAAGGCCGTGGAGGGTGTCAACGTCACGCTGGGTCTGCCCATCATCCGCGCCAGCGTGGACCATGGCACCGACTTCTACCATGCAGGCAAGGGCAACGGCAATGAGCTGAGCCTTGTCAACGCCATCAAGTATGCCGTCAAGATGACCGGCCGCGAGGCGTAAATTTTCCAATAGCTCCTTGCACACCCGCTTTTGCAGCTTTGCTGCGAGGCGGGTGTTTTTTTGCTTAACAGGCTGAAAGAAAAGTTCTATCCTGAAACGGATAAATCCGGGAAAGGCTGCTGAAATGTTCTAAAATGTTACGCTTTTAATAGAACATTCATGAAATATCCTGGAAATGTTTCAGAATGAAACGGAAACAAGGCGGTTTAGCCGTTGTAAGGGTCTGCTATTTTGAATATAATTTAGACAACAAAAACGAACAAAGACTGTGAAAAGCGGCGACGCCGCAGAAGAAGGCATGAAGTACACAGTCCGGTTCGCTACACGAGAACCCCAAGAGAAAAGGAGAACAAGATTATGAAGAAATGGATTTGTACAGTATGCGGATATGTACACGAAGGAGAACAGCCACCAGAGAAATGTCCACAGTGTGGAGTACCAGCTGATAAGTTCAAAGAGCAGGTAGAAGGAGAAAAAGAATGGGCAGCAGAACACGTAGTAGGTGTTGCCAAAGGTGTCAGCGAAGATATCTTAGCTGATCTAAGAGCAAACTTCGAAGGAGAATGTTCTGAAGTAGGAATGTACCTTGCAATGGCAAGAGTAGCTCACAGAGAAGGATATCCAGAGATCGGATTATACTGGGAGAAAGCAGCATACGAAGAAGCAGAACATGCAGCTAAATTCGCTGAATTATTAGGTGAAGTTGTAACAGACAGCACAAAGAAGAACTTAGAGATGCGTGTTGATGCAGAACACGGAGCAACAGAAGGTAAATTTGACCTTGCAAAACGTGCGAAAGCAGCAAACTTAGATGCAATCCATGATACAGTTCATGAGATGGCAAGAGACGAAGCACGTCATGGTAAAGCATTTGAAGGATTATTAAAGAGATACTTCGGATAAGAAGGATTAATTTTCAAAAAACAAATTGGCTGGGTTATTCATTATATGGAATAACCCAGCCAATTTGTTTTTTGACTTTATAGTAAAATCTTATAAAGTTAAAGAGATAATTATACAAATAAACGATCAAATTCTGTTTTTACAAATTCCCGGTATTCAGACATATCAGCAAATTCTGGTTCAAGTTTTGTTATTTTGCTTTCAGATAATTCAAAACTTGGAAGACCAAGCTGTTCAGTGAATGTTCGAATTGCATTTGCTCTTTCATGATTGTCTGTAGTAACATAACCATCCAATTGTTCAAAAAACTGTCCCATTTTGTCAAATTGCCAATTGGTATTTCCTAGCGAAAAGACACGGCTTTCAAGATCATATCTGATAACAAAAGGTTCAATTTCAGACCATACTTCTCCGTGAATATAAAGATTTTCATTATTAGTGTATAATTGAGAAAATCTTGAGATTAATTCCTCTATATCCTGATTCCTTATATCAGAAATATAACTGTTTGGTTTAGGAACAGGGATGATATCAATATGACTTTTATTTGGTGTAAAATAATTCTGATCTAAAACATAATAGTCTTGTCCGCGATATTTTGCGAGTTTTAGTGGAATAGGTTTAAATTCCTTAACATGTGTGTTCGCAGAAATAGGAAATTCACAAATTTTATTGGAATCTAATTTCATTTTTTCAATTCCAAATTGAGTCATATCAGGACAAGTAAATAAAATTTTATCGAATATCATGCTATAAAGCTTATTCTGATTAAAGTATATATGAGCTTTTGCAGAATTATCAGCTTCTGGCAAGAATAAATTATTTTGTTGTCTAGGCTCTACATAGTATTTTCCTTTTGTGTTATTCATATCTAAAAGAGTCAGCCAAACGGCTCTGATATAACCGAATCCAATCACATAGTCGAAGGATAAATCACCCCAGATTTTTTTACGTTCGCGTTCTAAAGTATTATTGTCTAATTTTTGGTAGGCATCATATACATTTTCAAATTTTTGCATATTACGAATAAGGTATTGTGTTTTTCTATATTGTTCCATGGTTTCACAATAAGTTCCTTTTCGTTGTAATACACGAACATGTTTGTCTAAACTTTCAATTTGAAGTTTTGATATCTCATCATCTAATCCTGTTGATAATAATAAAGTAACATCGAATCGTGTATGATCAATCTGTGATGTTAAATAATCAATACAAGGATAAATTATAGGGGATTCATTCCATTTTACATAAATGGCAATTGTCTCTTTTTCCTTCTTAAAAATATATTCCTTTGCAGTCATTGATTTCCCAAGAATGATATCAATTTTCTCCTGAGGAACATCAGGTTCTAAAATAGATTTATAAAATACATCTTTGATTCCATATAATTCATGAAGTTTATCTAACTGGTTATAATCATTAACAATGATTTTAGAAGATTTTAGCAATGCAGTAGAAAATGGAATACGATCGATTCGAGTTTTCTGTGCGAGTGTATTATGGGAACAAAGATAGATAACTGTTTGTTCTTCTCTTCTTATGAACCAAAATGGTAAAATACTGTCAGTAACAATTGTTTGTGCAGTTGCCAGATATTCATGAGCTTTCTCTGTTCGGAAACGATGTGTTTCAATTGTATTCTTCAGAATTTCGGCATCAATTTCTTTCTGCGCAATGGCAACAACTTTTTTATTTCCTTTATTGGCTAAAGTATCAGAAATGATACTGGAAAGTTCGTCGGAATCTTTTAAATTTGAGCCAACAAATAAAATTAAATCTGAACGAACAGAATCTTTTAATTTTGAGCCATAAGCGATGTTATATTTTCGTACATCATTCATTTCTTTTGCATATTTTCCGCAAAAGTCCTCATATGAGATTACGTTATTTTCCAATTCCATAGTATATCCTCCATCTTAAATTATAAGATTGCATTCTCAAATTCTTCATAAGCTTCTTTGTTATATTGTTCCAGATCAAAATTACAAACAGGTATATTACCATCACGGAATTCACAAAGAGCATTGTAAATACTTTCTGGGGTCTGTTTGATCAGCAGCTGTCCATCTGGGTATAGACTGCTTCGCACTGTTGAAAAATCAGAAACAATGATAGGAAGTCCACAAGAACGAGCTTCTAATAATACCATAGGAAGTCCCTCATGATGAGATGGAAGGACGAAACAATTACAACGGCGCATGATTGCAAAAGGATTTCTGACAATTCCTGTTAAAATGACGCTGTCTTCTAGTCCATATTCTTTGATTTCGGCTTCCAGATTTGGACGTAATGGTCCTTCTCCAACGATATATAATTTAGATTTTGGAGTTTCTTTATGGAATTTTCTAAAAGCTTTTATAAGTGAAGTATGGTTTTTCTCTGTAGATAAACGGCCACAGCTGACAAAACTGATTTCATCATCACTTGGCAGCTCAACTAAATCCATGCTGTATGCATTGACTTCAGAAGGAATATTTTCATTTGGCCAATATTTTTTGCCATTCATTTCAAAAACAGAATCGTCTTTGATACAGTTTTCGATTCGTTCAATATCAACAATATTTTTTGCATATGTAAATTTATCTTTTGTGTCTGAAGCTCCAAGTTTTTTCTTATTGACTTCCATTACAGATTCACCGCAGGAAACTAGACGATCAAATTTATTGTATATAGAAGTTACATAATTCATATTTCTTAACAATGGTTTTTTACCATTCACTGTTCGATTCATATCAGCTTTAATATCGTTATGCAGCCAGATGCATTTATGAATCGCATTGCCGGCTGAGAACATAGAAGCATTAATAGGGCTGTATCCATTAAATTCCACAATATAATCAAATTCAGCAAAACCAAATGCTCGTTTAAATTCACGTTTTGAGACTTGATGAGGGTAGATTTTATCTACAAATTTTTTAGTCTTTTCTCTGCTTAAGTAAATACAGAACTCTCGACGGATTTCTTCATCAAGGCTGGCTGATATAGGTCCTTTTCTTAGTAAAACACGAATTTCTTTTCTTAAATTTTCTACACGAGCATCCAAGGCCGCATTTTTTCTGCTGTCCTGAGTCAGGTATACAGTCACATCAAATTTATCATAGTCAATCATAGATAATAAATTTAAGAAGGAGTTTGTGATACCATTGTCTAACATCTTTGCACTGCTTAATAAAAGTTTTGGTTTCTTGGAAGAAGAAGTGATGGATTTTCCAGAAAAACTTCCTTCAAAAACAAGATCTGCTAAACGTTTTGTTACTTCACCATTGTCATATTTTGCAATTTTTTCTTTGACATCTGCATATTTTTCTTCATATTTTTTCTGGCGAGTATCAATATCTCCTAAAAATTCAGCAACTTCTTCTAATTCGCTGCTTGCAAATCCAGGGAGATCTTCAACACCAATTTTAAGACCTCTGACAGCACGGTAAGTTTCTAAGTCAGGAATATAGAATACAACAGGTTTTCCGGTAGCGAGATAGTCTAAAAAGATACTGGAATAATCAGAAACCATAACATCAACGATAGACATTAACTGGTTTGCATCAATTGTTGCAGGAATAAACATGTTTTTATACTCGTCCATATGTTTTAACTGCTGATATACATATTGGTGTGGTTTGATGAGAAGCTGGTATTCGTCTGAATTTATATGTTTTTCAATACAATTTTTAAATTCAATAAATTCATCAGGATTTACGACAGCAACATTTGAAGATGCTTCTCTCCAAGTTGGTGCATATAAAATAATCTTCTTATTTGGATCAACATGAATTCCTTCAGTTTCTAGTTCTTTTAAGAATTCAGCTTTGTCAGTCTGGAATAAGAAGTCATTTCTAGGATAACCATCCTCAATGATTTTTCCAGGATATAAACCTCTTAACTTATAGCTGTCCAGATACATGTTTGTCATTGTTTCGTTTGCAGAAATGAGATAGTCAGCTAATAAAAAATTTCGAACCATGTTATTGCTGGTAAGATTTCCCCCAACCTGTTCATATCCCATTGACTTTAAAGGGGTTCCATGCCATGTATTGATGTAAACCTGTTCATCTCTTTTTACGAAATAAGGCTTAAATGTTACGTTGTTGATTAAATATTTTGCAGTTGCCAGAGTTTCAAGATATTCTTTGCTTTCATACATAACGAAGCTTACATTGCTGAACTTCTTATATTTTTTTATGATGCGTTGGTTTGCTTCAAAATCATCGAGAACCCAAACATGTTTTAAATGAGAATATTTTGGTTCTGAAAGAAGATAAGAAAAGATTGCATGTGGATTATCAACGATACCACGACCCCAAAAGCTCTCATAGAGAACTATGTTATCCTGTACTTTGTTATTTTCACAGGCTTTAACATAAATATCTGTGTATTGACGCCAAATGCTTTTGGCGTATACTTGTTTTGTTTCCGCTTGAATACGAGAATATTCTTCTCTTATCTCTTTCGGTGTTCTTAATAGTGTCTTTAAATTCATTACTCGCCTCTCCATTGTTAATTTTTCGATAAAGTTTATTCTGTTATTATATCATATGGGGTTTATCTTTGTAAATTATTTACGCATTGGCAGGATGGCTTCTTTTTTTTTGCTATATTCCATGCTATAATAAAAAATAAGACTGAAAAAGCAGGTGAAAGCATATGATTTCAGAAGAGAAAGTAAAGATTATGGCAGAGATGGCCAGATATGAGAAGAATCACGGGAAAGATGATTTCCGTGTTTACAAATATGAGAAGAAAGACTATATCAGACTGGAACAACTAAAGACAAGTATCAGTTTGTTGATCGCATTTTTGATTTTGACAGGACTGCTGTGTGTTATGAAACTTGATACAGTGATCATGAACCTGCGAGATGGGAAGATCATTATATCAGCAGCAGTTATTCTGGCTATTTATATAGTAATTTATCTTACTTATATTCATTTTATAAAGAAACGTGCAGCCAGACATTATGATGAAGTAAGGGCAAGAGTTATGATCTATGACAAACATCTGGAGGAACTCGAGATGCTTTATAAAGTGGAAGAGAATGAGGATGTAAGTCCAACGATCGCACCGGAGGAAGATGAAGATGGAAAAATTATTGATATATAGAGAACGGCTTTTAAAATTTATAGCAGCAAGAGGAAGATATATTCAATCAGGAATCAGATTTCTAAGCGGATTTATCCTGTTTTATGCAATGGGAAGATTATTTGGTTATACAGATTTTTTTGCATCACCATTTTTCCTTGTTATGATGGGAATTATTAATGTATTTATTCCAACATCAGCCCTTTCATTGATTTTCTATGTAGTCATATTTTTACAGTTGGCACATGTTTCTCTGGAAGTTGCATTGTTTTTTTTACTTGCTGTTTTGTTATATTTTTTAGTGTACCAAAGAGTATTTCCGGAGACACGAATTTATTTGATCATGGTACCGGTATTCTTTTACTTTCAATTGCCAGCATGCATTCCGATCTTTGCAGGAATGTTTGCAGGAATTGCAGGAATTCCTGCTATCTTAATGGGAACATTTATTTATTATCTTGCAACGATGGTCTCACAGGCGGTGACACAGCTTCAGACAGGAGCAGCACATGGAAAGATATACAGCCTGGTCGCAGCAAGAGCAATAGATAATAAGGAATTATTGCTGTATTTTGGAATATTCTGTTTGATCGTGGTACTGATAACTGCGATCAGAAGAAAAGGTGCGGCACGCAGCTGGGAAGTATCAATTCTGGTAGGAGGAGCAGCGTATGTAATCTTATTGTTTGCAGGTGGATATTTTGCAAACAGTGAAGTTTCTATTTTGGCACAGATCGGGATGGTCGTAGTAAGTATCGTGATCGCGATCATCATCCAGTTTTTATATAATGTAATAGACTACACGAGAGAAGAGACATTTGAATTTGAAGATGAAGAATATTATTATTATGTAAGAGCAGTGCCAAAGGTATCTGTGGAAGAAGAAGAATTTAATGTGACGCAGATCACAGCACCGGCACATAGATTCAGTTTAAGAAGAAAAGAACATAAAGAACAAGACAAAGAGCATAAAAAGGGAGAATAGATTTGAGCAAATTTTTCAATGGACTTGAAAAGTATATATATTGGACATCAATACCGAAGATGGGGATCAATGATATTGTAGATATTTTGATCGTTAGTGTTATGATCTATCTGATCGTTAAGTGGATCAAGACAACAAGGGCATGGGTATTATTAAAAGGAATTATTATCCTTCTTTGTATCGCATTTGCAGCATATATTCTGCAGCTCCACACAGTATCATGGATTCTGTCTAATACGATGAGCGTTGGAATTACAGCAATTCTGATCGTATTCCAGCCAGAACTTCGTAATGCACTGGAACAGCTTGGAAGGAAGAACTGGGTAACAGATATCTTCTCTACGGAGAGCAGACAGGAAGAACAGGAATATACTGCAAGAACATTGCAGGAGATTTCAAGGGCAGCAATTGAGATGGGTAAAGTAAAGACAGGAGCATTGATCGTGTTGGAGAGAACGGTTGCACTTGGAGAATATGAGCGAACAGGAATTCCAATCGATGCTAAAGTCAGTAGCCAGCTGCTGATCAATATATTTGAACATAATACGCCGCTTCATGATGGGGCTGTTATCATCCGGGGCAACAGAGTGGTGTCTGCAACATGTTATCTCCCATTATCAGACAACATGGAGATCAGCAAAGAGCTGGGAACCAGACATCGTGCCGGTGTAGGTATCTCTGAAGTGACAGATGCGCTGACTATTATTGTTTCTGAGGAAACAGGCCATGTAAGTGTTACTTATGAAGGGAAGCTGTATCGTAATCTGGATGCCAATGCCCTGAGGGAGAAACTGCAGCTCATTCAGAATAAAGAAGTAGATGAGAAGAAGCACAGGTTATGGAAAGGAAGGGCTAAGGATGAAAAATAAGCTGACGCATAATCTGACACACAATCTCGGACTTAAAATTCTGGCACTGGTATTTTCCGTTGGTCTATGGTTTGTAGTAAACAATATTACAGACCCTGTTATTCGAAAGTCATTTACGAGTGTACCTGTTGAAATTACCAATGCAGATATGATTACCAATGAAGGTAAGGTATATGAAATACAGGATGAAACAGATTCTGTGACCGTTACGGTAAGAGGTAAGAGTTCTATCGTCAGCAGCCTGAACAAGGAAGATATCAAGGCTGTTGCTGATATGTCAGACCTCAGCTTTATGAATACGGTTACGATCAAGCTGTCCTGTACCAGAAGCAATTACAATTCTCAGCTGGAGCTGTCCAGTAATGTGGAGAATCTCAAGCTGATAATTGAAGATATGAAGAGAACACAGTTCGTAATCAATACGAATATATCCGGCGAACCGGCTGATGGTTATGTGGTAGGCACTGTTACACCGAGCCAGAACGTAGTGAGAGTATCCGGACCGGAGTCTATTATTAACCAGATTGACCATGTGGATGCAACTGTGGATATCAGAGATACCTATACTTCAGATATCACGACCAGTGTAGAACTGAAATTCCATGATGAGAATCATAATGAGATCAAGAGCAGTTCAATTAAAACAAATATTTCTGCGATTAATGTCGTAGTAACCATACTGGCAACCAAAGAGGTGCCTTTAAAATTTGCAGTTACCGGTGAACCCGCAAGCGGTTATCTGACAACCGGAAGTGTGGTCAGTGTGCCTGAGACAATTACGATTGCAGGACGTAAGAGTGTACTGGATAGTGTATCTGAAATTCTGATAGCAGACAGCTCTCTGAGTGTAGAGGATGCGACAGAAGATATTACGAGGATTATTTCTGCCAAGAAATATCTGCCTTCCGGCACACAGTTTGCAGACAGTACATTTAATGGTAATGTAAGCGTAACAGTTGGAGTAGAGCCGGAAGCTTCCAAAGAACTGGAAGTACCGGTCAAGAATTTTGCCATTGGCAATGCTCCGGAAGGATTTGATGTAGAAATCAAGGAATTCCAGGATGAATCAGTGAAGGCATATACAGTAGCCGTAACGGGTATTGCAGATGATGTGAACAGTCTCAATGCAAAAGACGTTATTGGTGTAGTAGATATGAATCAGATGCTTGATAAGCTTGCAATGACAGAGTGGCAGGGAGGTTCTTACACAGGAGAAATTACCTTTAACTTCCCGGATGATGTGAAGACACAGCAAAGCTACAGTCTGACACTGGTCGTTACACAGAAGAGTGAAGAGGAATAAAAATAGAGTATTTGGAGGAATAGTAGTAATTATGGCTAGATTATTTGGAACAGATGGTGTGCGTGGTGTCGCAAATGATGAATTGACACCGATGCTTGCAATGCAGCTTGGTCAGGCAGGTGCTTATGTACTTTCTAAAGAAAAGGCACATAAGCCTACGATCATGGTAGGCTGTGATACAAGAATTTCAGGAGATATGCTGGCAAATGCCCTGATGGCAGGTGCGTGCTCCGTAGGTGCAAATGTAGTATATGTAGGTGTCATTCCTACTCCTGCAATTGCGTATCTGACTAAGAAATATCGCGTAGATGCAGGCGTTGTGATCTCTGCTTCCCATAACCCGGTAGAATTCAATGGTATCAAGTTCTTTGACGGAAACGGATTCAAGCTTCCCGATGCACTGGAAGATGAAATTGAAGAACTGATTCGCAGTGGAATGAAGGATGTACAGTTCCCGACAGGACCAAGCGTAGGTAAGATCAAGTATCGTACAGATGCAAGAGAAGAATATATCAATCATGCAGTAAATGCCGTTGCAGTGGATTTGACAGGAATGAAGATTGTTGTTGACTGTGCAGAAGGTGCTTCACATTATACCTCTGTAGAGACACTAAAGGAGCTTGGTGCAGAGGTCGTAGCAATCCACAATAATCCAGATGGTACGAATATCAATGCCAACTGTGGCTCTACGCATATGGAAGAATTACAGGCAAGAGTAGTATATGAAAAAGCCAATGTAGGATTGGCTTTTGATGGTGATGCTGACAGACTTCTTGCGGTAGATGAGAAGGGTAAGAGAGTCGATGGCGATGAGATTATGGCGATTGTCGGCAATCATATGAAAGAACAGGGCAAGTTGAAGGATAATACGATTGTTGCTACTGTTATGAGTAACCTTGGCTTTTTCCTGATGGGCAAGGAGCAGGGAATCCATATTGAACAGGTGCTTCAGGATAACGACGCGTATCATGCGCTTCAGCGTACCGAGGGTCTCATCTTCACCGGAGATTGGTGCTAACCTTGGTGGTGAGCAGTCAGGTCATATCATTTTCCTGGATGAAAATACAACAGGAGACGGACTTTTGAGTGCATTGCATCTGTTACAGGTTATGGTAGATACAGGTAAGCCGCTTTCTGAGCTTTCTAAGATTATGACAGTTCTTCCACAGGCACTGGTAGGTGCCAAGGTTCCTAATCATAAGAAAGACAGCTATATGGAGTATACAGAGATTGCAGAAGCAATTGCACGTGTCAGTGCAAAGTTTGAAGGAGAGGGACGTGTCCTGATCAGACCATCAGGTACAGAGCCACTTGTAAGAGTCATGATAGAAGGTAAAGATCAGGAAATGATCGAGAAGGAAGCCAAAGATCTTGCAGAGCTGATTCAGAACGTGATGCTGTAATGACATTGATGGCAGTATAGATAACAAAAGTTACGATAGTAGGTATGGAGGAATAGATATGGTAAGCCAGAAGGTTAAGATTAAGAATCCTACAGGTCTTCACCTTAGACCAGCCGGAATTCTGTGCAAGGAAGCGATGCAGTTCCAGTCACTGATCACATTTACATTTCGTGAGAGTACTGCAAATGCCAAGAGTGTACTCAGCGTATTGGGAGCCTGCGTAAAAAGCGGTGATGAAATAGAGTTTCACTGTGATGGACCAGATGAAAAGGAAGCACTGGAAACCATGGTAAAGGCAGTAGAAGACGGACTTGGAGAATAGATAGCAATACAGCATGAAAACAGTCGGAGAAATGATTCGGCTGTTTTCTGTGGTTAATGTATAGAGACAGAAAGGGATTATTAAGATATGAAGAAGATTATTGTGACTGGCTGTAACGGTCAGTTGGGACGGGCAATCAACCAGGTGTATGCAGACAGCAGAGAGTATGAATGTGTGAATACAGATGTGGCACAGCTGGATATTACAAATATTGAAGCTGTTATGAAGCTGGCAGAAGAGGTAAAACCGTATGCAATCATCAACTGTGCAGCACATACTAATGTAAATGCCTGCGAAACAGATGTTGACAACGCTTATAAGATCAATGCTATTGGACCAAGAAACCTGAGTATAGCTGCTACCAGATACAATGCGAAGCTGGTACATATTTCAACGGATTATGTATTCAGCGGAGATTCCAAAGAGCCATATCTTGAATTTGACCAGACAGGTCCCAAGGGAATGTATGGTAAGACCAAGCTGGCAGGAGAGAACTTTGTAAAGGAATTTGCAAAGGATCATTTTATCATCCGTACAGCCTGGTTATATGGAGATGGCAAGAATTTTGTAAAGACAATGCTCAATTTGTCACAGAATCACGATACCGTCAGAGTAGTAGGGGATCAGATCGGTTCTCCAACAAGTGCAACAGAGCTTGCAAAAGCTATTGCTTATCTGCTTCCTACAGATAATTATGGACTTTTCCATGGAACCTGTGAAGGCTATACAAGCTGGGCTGAATTTACCAAAGAAATCTTCAGACTTGCAGGTAAGAAGACAAACGTTGAGACAATTACAACAGAAGAATATCTGGCAGATGCTACAGGAATCGTTGCACCACGTCCGGCATATTCTATTTTGGAGAATTATATGCTGAAGCTGACAACGAATCATATGTTTGCCCAGTGGGAAGATGCGATTGCAGAATATATGAAAAATCTGAACTGATGATGAAAAATGCTTCAGAGTACTTATTTTTCTACTCTGAAGCAATAGTTGTTAATGATACAGGTTCGTAACGGCAAAGGCGATTACAATGCCAAGGATAGCGCCCATCAGAACCTGTAATGGTGTATGGCCAACGAGCTCTTTGAGTTTCTCATCGGTGGATAATTCCTGATCCATATCCTGAAAAAGTGCGATCATCTCATTCAGGACTTTAGCCTGAATACCAGTCTCACGGCGGACACCAAGGGCATCATACATGACGATGATTGCCAGAATAGCGCAGATTGCAAACTGGAAGCTGTCGAGACCATACTGGATACCGGCTGCAGTGGATAATGCACATACAGTAGCTGAGTGAGAACTTGGCATACCACCACTTCCTACCAGACGTTCGGGAACAAAGCTTTTATTGAAATACATGTGAATTCCTGTTTTTAATAATTGAGCAACTAACCATCCAAGGACGGCAGCAATCAGAAGCTGATTGTGAAATAATAGAGTGAATTGGTTCATAGGATGAAGCGTCCTTTCTATATGTATTAATGTAACGATTTCATTATAACGGAGGGCGCAGAAAAGTACAACCGAATATTTATATTGCAACATAATGTTAAGACGTGTATACTATAAAAAGCGTAATATGCTCTGAATACGTGATTTTATGGGCAGAAATGAATAAATATGGTAATACATCAACCCAAATAAAGAGAGGTATATTTTATGAATAATAAGATAGCATTGATTACAGGTATCACAGGACAGGATGGTTCCTATCTTGCAGAGTTCCTGCTGGAGAAGGGATATGAAGTACATGGTCTGATCAGAAGACACAGTATTTCCAACACAGCAAGAATCGATCATTTAATTGCATCTGATTACTATAAGACAAAATTTTTCCTGCATTTTGCAGATACAACAGATTCTTCCAACTTAATGAGAATTATCGGAGAGATCAGACCTACAGAAGTATACAATCTGGCAGCACAGTCCCATGTAGGCGTGTCTTTTGAAGTACCTGAATATACAGCAGAAGCAACAGGTGTCAGCACCCTGAAGCTCTTAGAGGCAATCCGTGTAAATGGCGGTAATTGCAGATATTATCAGGCTTCTACTTCTGAATTATTCGGTGGTATTCCTGAAACTGCACCTCAGAGCGAAGCAACACCTTTTTATCCAAAGAGCCCTTATGGTGTAGCTAAGCTGTACTCTTACTGGATTACAGTAAATTATAGAGAATCCTATAATATGTTTACATGTAACGGTATTTTGTTCAACCATGAATCTCCAAGACGTGGTGAGAATTTCGTAACAAGAAAGATTACCCTTGCAATTGCCAACATCATTGCAGGCAGGCAGGAGAAGCTGTCTCTTGGTAATATGAATGCAAAGAGAGACTGGGGCTTTGCCGGAGACTATGTAGAAGGTATGTGGCTGATGTTACAGCAGGACAAGCCGGGAGATTATGTACTGGCGACCAATGAAACGCATACTGTACGTGAATTCGTAGAAGCAGCATTTGAAGAACTGGGTGTAGAAATCCGCTGGGAAGGCGAAGGCGTCAATGAGAAGGGCTATGATGCACAGACAGGAAGACTTCTTGTAGATGTAAACCCTGAATTCTATCGTCCGGCAGAAGTAGAATTCCTGTGGGGCAATGCAGCAAAGGCAGAGAAGGAACTGGGCTGGAAGCGTAAGATAGACTTCAAGCATCTGGTAGCTATGATGATGGATTCTGACCTGAAGGAAATCGCAGGCATGTCCACTGAAGAATACAGAAATCGTTAGAATAATATAAAGAGGTGTTAGTCATGTTAAACAAGACAGATAAAATCTATGTAGCAGGACACAGAGGATTAGTAGGTTCTGCAATTGTAAGAAATCTGAAAGCAAAGGGCTATACCGATGTGATCGGCAGAACTCATAAAGAGTTGAATCTGACCAATCAGGCAGCTGTAAGAACTTTCTTTGAAACAGAAAGACCGGATGTTGTTGTGCTCGCAGCAGCAAAAGTAGGTGGTATCAATGCCAACAATACAACACCTGCAGAGTTTGCCTATGAGAATATGCAGATTCAGTGTAACGTTATCAAATGCTGCCATGATTATAAAGTAAAGAAATTATTATTCCTTGGCAGTACATGCATCTATCCTAAGATGGCTCCACAGCCAATTCCTGAAGATGCACTGTTGACGGGTCCTCTTGAAGTGACCAATGAGGCATATGCAATTGCCAAGATTTCAGGGTTGGAAATGTGTAAATTCTATAAGAGACAGTATGGTGATGATTTCATCAGCTGTATGCCTACTAACCTGTATGGACCATATGATAATTATGATTTATCCGGTTCCCATGTTATGCCGGCAATGATCCGTAAGTTCCATGAAGCCAAAGTAAACAATGCACCAAGCGTTGAACTCTGGGGAACAGGTACGCCTCTTCGTGAGTTCCTCTATGTAGATGATATGGCGGATGCCTGCGTATTCCTTCTGGAAAACTACAGCGGAGAGCAGCATGTCAATATCGGTACCGGTAAAGAAGTGACTATTAAGGAACTGGCTGAGACCGTAAAGAGAACAGTAGGCTATACCGGAGAGATTGTATGGAATACAGCAATGCCTGATGGCACTCCAAGAAAACTGACTGATGTAACCAAACTGCACAATCTGGGATGGACACATAAAGTAGAGCTGGAAGAAGGCGTAAAGCTTGCTTATGACTGGTTCAGAGATAACGTATCTGAAGCCAGGATGTAGATAGAATGAAAAGAACTTCTAATCGCTCAGAGCAAAGGCTCTTTCGCGAAGAAGTTCTAAGTTTCATTCAGGAAAAACGCAGGCGTTTTTCGCTGGTATCTGGGAAGTTCAAGGTAGTATGAAATTAAGTGGAGAGAAAATGGAAGGTCAGGAAAGAGTAGAAGTATTGGGAGCAACAACTACAAAATTGTTGAGACTGGGGTTTCAGGCTCAGCAGATCGGGTATCGGTATCTGAGGGAGGCTGTATGGGTAGTGTGCAGTGACCCGGAGATGATTACCAGCGTGACCAAGCTTCTATATCCTGAAATAGCCAAACGTTTCTCCACCACGGATAAGCAGGTAGAACGTGCAATCCGCAATTCTATCGAGACTGCCTGGGTGAAAGGCAACAGGGATGCCTGGAAGGCTTTAGCCGGACAGTCGATACAGGAAAATGCAACCAGACCGACCAATAGGGAAATGATCAGCCTGTTGGTCGGATCTGTCAGTAAGGAGAGTTAAGAAGTGGGAGCATATACGAAGCTGTTAAGCATTATTGTCCCCTGCTACAATGAAGAGGAAAGTGTTCCTCTGTTTTATCAGGAGGCTATAAAGCAGGAGACTTTTTTCCATGAAAAAGATGTAGAACTGGAACTGATCTTTGTAGATGATGGTTCTAAGGATAAAACAGTTGAAGAAGTGAAAAAATTAAGGGAAAAGGATGAGAGAATCCATCTGGTGTCTTTTTCCAGAAACTTCGGAAAAGAAGCTGCAATCATAGCAGGGCTTGAGAAAGCAAAGGGAGATTTCACTGTATTAATGGATGCAGACCTTCAGGATCCACCTGCTCTTTTGCCGGAAATGTATGGCTATATTGAACAGGGATATGATTCTGTGGCGACCAGACGTGTTGACCGAAAGGGAGAACCGCCAATCAGATCGTTCTTTGCAAGAAGATTCTATGGTCTGATGCGTAAGATATCCAAGACAGAGATTGTAGATGGAGCAAGGGATTATCGTCTGATGACAAGACAGGTAACAGATGCCATTCTGTCCATGAGAGAATACAATCGTTTCTCCAAGGGAATCTTCGGCTGGGTAGGATATAAGACCAAATGGCTGGAATATGAGAATGTGCAGAGAGCTGCCGGTGAGACCAAGTGGAACTTCTGGAAGCTGTTTTTGTATTCGCTGGATGGTATTATGGCTTTTTCTACAATGCCGTTATCTATTGCATCTTTTTTTGGGATTTTATTTTGTATTCTGGCATTTGTCTTTATGATATTTATCTTTGTCAGAGCATTGATTTATGGAGATCCGGTAGCAGGCTGGCCTTCCATGGTATGTATTATTTCTTTTATCGGAGGCGTTCAGCTGCTGTGTCTGGGTATTATGGGACAGTATATGAGTAAGCTCTACATGGAAGTAAAAGACAGACCTAAATATCTGGTGAAGGAAGAATTCTAAAGATATGGAAATAAGAGACTGGAAAGAATATGCAGATACAGTCAGTATCATAGTACCTGTGTATAATGCCGGACGTTTTCTGGCAGAAACAATTGAAATGGTTCAAAAGCAGACCTATGCAGACTGGGAATTGCTTCTGATAGATGACTGTTCTGCTGATGACAGTATGGAGATCGCAAAGCGATATGCTGCACAGGATGATAGAATCCATCCTATTATACAGGAGAGAAATGTCGGTGCTGCATGTACAAGAAATGCAGGAATTGGACAGGCTAAAGGACGTTTCCTGTGTTTTCTGGATGCGGATGATATCTGGCTGGAAGATAAACTGGCAAAAGAGATGGCATATATGCGTGCTCAGAATGCAGGCTTTGTCTTTACCGGGTATGAATTTGCAGATGAAAAAGGTGTAGGGCTTGGTAAGATCGTGCATGTTCCGGCAACTATAAAATATGAGCAGGCGCTGAAGAATACAACGATATTTACGTCAACAGTCATGATTGACAGAGACAAGATTGCAGATGAGGATATTTATATGCCTCAGATTGCCAGTGAAGATACTGCAACCTGGTGGCATATTCTAAAAAAATACCATACAGGATATGGATTGGATGAGAATCTTGTAAAATACAGGAGATCACAGGGGTCTTTATCTTCTAATAAAATGGTGGCAATTCGCAGAATATGGGCATTGTATCGAAAACAGGAGAGACTTTCGGTAATCAGGAGTGCTTATTGTATGTGCTTCTGGGCCTGCAGGGCCGTATTACGCAGGGTATAGAGTATGAAAAGAACTTCTAATCACTCAGAGCAAAGGCTCTTTCGCGAAGAGGTTCTAAGTTTCACAAGTCATATTTATATGACTTTGGCTATATTGTGCCGCAGGCGTCACAAAGTAGCCATTATCGCAAAACCAAATTAGAAATTTGGTTTGCGTTTCCTTGACGAAAAGAACGTCTGCGGAATGGAGAGGAAAAATGAGCGACACCATGAAAGAATATATTGCAGAGGCGGAAAAAGACCTGCTGCATACCTATAACCGTTATCAGATCGTTCTGGATAAGGGCGAAGGCGTACATCTGTATGACACCGATGGGAAAAAATATCTGGATTTCGTAGCGGGAATCGCTGTATTTGCCCTGGGCTATCAGAACAAGGCATACAACGATGCGCTGAAAGCGCAGATCGACAAGGTGATCCACACCTCCAATTATTATTACAACGTGCCTGCCATCGAGGCGGCTCGTAAGATCAAAAAAGTATCCGGCATGGATCGTGTCTTTTTCACCAATTCCGGTGCGGAAGCAGTGGAAGGTGCCATTAAGGCTGCCAGAAAATATGCGTATCTGAAGGATGGCTGTACCGACCATGAGATCATTGCCATGAATCACTCCTTCCACGGCAGAACCATGGGAGCTTTGTCAGTAACGGGCAATCCCAAGTATC
>ERZ827156.2612-NODE-2612-length-18012-cov-4.622487_pt1 | contig 18012 bp, 20 predicted proteins | sample MGYA00519919_ERZ827156 | MGnify/ENA primary metagenome ERZ827156 (study PRJEB31778, sample SAMEA3449269) | human gut metagenome | biome: human gut; feature: human-associated habitat; material: faeces | place: United Kingdom | collected 2010/2012 ... | reverse complement strand
CCAAAAGGAATCCGGCGGGGCTTTTATCATGTAGGAAAGGCTTTGCGCTTATTCCCGCGGCTGGTCGGCGGCGATGTTCACGCCGATGCCGTTGACCTCCACGCCGTCATCAGCGGGGATCAGGAGATACTTGCGGCCGTCGATGATCCGGGTCTCGATGAGATAGCTGTTTTCCGGGGCGATGGAGATCTTCACCTCCGGGGTGGTGACCTGAAACTTGCGGCTCTCGATGATATTCACCGGATTCAGTGCGGCGTTTTCGCCGTACTGCTTTTCGCAGTTCGCTTTGAACGCTTCCACCTTTTCGGTGTCCACGCCGCTGTTGGCCAGTATGCAGCCCACGTCGGAAACCGTCAGCTCCAGCGGCTCCGGATCGTGGCTTTCCTTGTGGTCCTCGATCTTCGCCCGGATCTGCTCATGGACGGACTGCACCACGTCATAGCTGCAAGCCTCATCCAGCGCCTCCGTCAGCGCCGTATCAAAAACGTTTTTCTGTTCTGCCGCAGACATGGGCGGCTCCACCCGGAACAGCGCGTCAATGACCTCCTGATGCAGCTCCGCCGGGTTCTTGGCGTAGAACAGCAGGTCATAGATGTTGGCGGCGCGGCTGTCAAAGGCGGGGTACAGGAAGCCAAGCTCCGGGGCCAGCGCGATATGGCCGGTGGAGCCGGGATGGAATTCGTTCAGGTCATGATCGTACCGCAGCTCCAGAGTAGGGGCCTTTACCGGGCAGACGGCGCAGACAAAGTAGCGATACACCGTGTCTCCCGCGTCCGCCTGAAATTCATCGTCCCGGCTCTTGTGGGGCACATCGTAGGTGTCCGCAGCCAGCAGGATCAGGTAGTTGGTCTCTCCCATGTTCAGTGCGTCGATCAGCCGACGGCAGAAATCCTCCCGGGAGGCAGGGTCCTTCAGTTCCGTCTGCCGCATGGTCTGCAGCAGGCGATGCTCGTCACTGTCCGCCACCTGCGCCGTGGAAAACGTGATATCCACCAGATTTTTGCCCAAGGCCCCGGAGAGGGCCTTTTTCAGAAGGCCCAGATACATTTCCTGCTCCTCCTGCTGCATGAGGCCCATAGAGGCGTCGATCCAGGAAATGATCTCCTTATTGCTGTTGACATAGCAGCCAAAAATCTTGGAAATGCTGTTTTTATCCAGCTTGAAGCGCCGCCGGATCTCGTTGAGTTCTTTTTGATTCATGGTTATCCTTTCCCTTCGGTCAATGCTCGTACAGGAAGAAAGTGTACCACGGAACCGGCCGGAGGGCAAGGGAAAACCTACAAATCACACACAGCAAAACCGGCGGATACGCATACATGTATCCGCCGGTCATTTATTGTTCGGTCAGCCGATCAGCCGTTCTTCTTGCCGGCGCACAGCTTTTCCGCAAGGACGCACAGGAGAACGGTCAGGACCATATCCGGCAGAGTGTAGCCCACCGGGGTGTCCACGCCCATGAGCCAGCGATAGGCGATGAAGCCCACCAGCCAGATCACCAGATTCCGGCCGTCCGCCGCCACGGCAAAGCGATCCCGCTTGAGGAGGAAATGATCCGCGATCTGCACCGCGATCATGGGTGCAAACACAGAGCCGATCAGATACAGGAAGCCGGTGATATCATCCATGGGGAACAGAATGGCCCCCGCAGCGCCGATGACCGTCACCGCAATGGCGGTCTTTTTCCCGTTCAGCTTCTTGGAGAGGGACTCGGCAGAAATACCGGCGGACCAGGCGTCCAGGAAGGTGGTGGTGACGGTGGAGAACACCAGGATCACCAGCGCGGCAATGCCGAGACCGGCCTTCACCATAATGACGGCAATGTCATACTCCCCGGTAAAGATCGCCGCGCCCATGCCGATGACATACATCCAGCAGGACACCAGTCCGTACACCAGAACGCTGACCCAGGTGGCCTGCACAGGCTTTTCCGCCTCGCGGGTGTAGTCGCTGATGAGGGGCAGCCAGCTCAGAGGCATGGCCACCGCCAGCTCCACCGCCGCACCGAAGGTCATGGCCTCGCCGGAGGCCGCCATAGCGCTGCCGGAGAAGAAGATCACCTTGCACAGCACCAGGGTCAGGAGAAACAGGGCCGCCATGGTCAGCTTGTTGATCCAGCCCAGATCCGTGATGCCCACAGCGATCCACAGGATGATGAGGACACCGATGACCAGACACCAGACCCAATGGCCAAGATTGAAAATACCTCCGATAGCCAAGGCCCCGTCATAGATCATGATGGCAGTCCAGCCTACCAGTTGAAGCACATTCAGGAAGGCGAACAGCAAGCCGCCCTTCTGTCCAAAGCTCATTTTCACAGTCTCCATGGCGCTGCGGCCGGTGCGGCCGCCGATGAGGCCCGCCAGAAGCATCATGGCGCAGCCGATGATGTGGCCGATGACGATCGCCGCCAGGCCCTTGGCCATGCCCAAAGGCGCAAAGGCGGTGCCGGTGAGGATCTCCGCCAGAGAAACGCCTGCGCCGAACCAGATCAGTCCGTTTTGAAAGGTGGATGTCTTTTTCATACCTGCGCCCCGCCTTCCGTTCCGAAGCGGTCCGCCATATCCCAGAAGGATGCCTCATAGCGGGAACACGCCGTAAAGACCTCCTCCAGATAGCGGAGCTGCTCCTCGGTATAGTCCTTGGTCAGCCGCTCCAGCATATCCTTCAGGATCACGTTGTTGCCTGTGTAGCGGGGAGTGATGTAGCCCCGCACCCAACGCCCGTACATGGGGTGCTCGGGAGCGGAGGGGCACTCCTCCACGATCTTGCGGGCGATGACCTCATAGCTGTAAGCACAGGAGAAGATGGCCGTCAGAATTTCCGCCTCACCGCCCCGATAGGCAACGCTGAGCATATAGGAGGTGTAAGAGCGGTTATCCTGCTGGATAGGCGTGTGGTCCAGTTCCTCCTGGGTGATCCCAAAATCGGCCATATAGCCGTTGTGAACGTTGACCTCGCCGTCCAGGATCGCCTGGATGTACTTGGCAAAGAGTTTCATGACCTCCACGCTCTTGCTCTTGGCTACGCCGATGGCAAAAACCTTGGTATAGTCCATGAGATACCAGTAATCCTGAATGATATAGCTACGGAATTTCTTCTGATCCAGCGTGCCGTACTTCAATCCCTGCACAAAGGGCTTTTCGTGGTAGCTGGCCCAGATATCCTCGGTGGCTTTCAGAAGCCGATCAACAGTACCCATCATTTTGCCTCCCTTCTGGCAATGGCCCGCCGCATAAGCGTCAGCGGCAGCACCGATACGATCAAAATGCTCAAGATCCCCTCCGGAAGCCGGGAGGACAGGTTAAAGGCCAGACTGTAACCCCAGGCGCCCCAGCCGTCCCATGCGTTCTGGGAATAGAAGATCACACCGCTGATCACATGACCGAAGCAGCGGATCGCCACCGCCAGCGCCATGCCGCAGATGGCCTTCCAGCGCTTGTCGCTGCCGAACACGCCGGCATAGCCCAAGCAGGAGAAGCAGACCAACTGCTGCACAAAGATCTGCGCCCAGTGGACCGCCTGCCAGCCGGGGATCAGGAGCATCGCCAGAATACCGCACACCCAGCCGCTCAGCATGGACAGCCGATAATCATACAGCAGGGCCAGCAGCATCAGCGGGATCCAGGATCCGCAGGTGATGTTGGAGCCGGTGGGCAGGGGGATGCGGATCGTGGCCAGCACCAGTGTCATGGCGCAGACGATACCACCCAGGCACAGGTCCCGGACCGTCAGTCGGAAGCCCCGGCACAGCCAGATCGTTGCCAGCAGGTAGCCCACGGCGAATAAGATCGCAACCGTAGAGGTGATCATTCCGTAAAAGCTCCCTTCAGGGCAAACATGTGGTTCATGGGGCCGGAGCCGCGGCCCAGATCCAGCATGGCCGCCAGCGCGCCGGAGATGTATTCCTTGGCCCGCTCCACGGACTCGTCCAGATCATAGCCCTTGGCCAGATTGGAGGCAATGGCGCTGGAGAGGGTGCAGCCGGTGCCGTGGGTGTTGGGATTGTCGATCCGCTTGCCGTGGAACCACTTGCCGAAGCCGTTCCGCCACAGGAGATCGTCGGCGTCGTTGACCTTGTGGCCGCCCTTGCACAGCACGGCGCAGCCGTACTTTTCGCTGATGTACTTGGCGGCGGCCTCCATGCCGACGGCGTCGGTGATGGTCATGCCGGAGAGGATCTCCGCCTCGGGGATGTTGGGGGTCAGGACCGCCGCCAGCGGCAGCAGCTCCCGGCACAGGGCCTCCACCGCGTCATCCCGCAGCAGCTTTGCCCCGGAGGTGGCCACCATCACGGGGTCCACCACGATGTTCCTCGCCTTGTACTGCTTCAGTTTTTCCGCGATGACCACGATGAGGTCGGCGGAGGAAACCATGCCGATCTTCACCGCGTCGGGGAAAATATCGGTAAAAATAGCGTCCAGCTGCTCACCCAGGAAATGAGGAGTGGACTCCAGAATATCTGTGACGCCGGTGGTGTTCTGGGCGGTCAGGGCCGTGACGGCGCTCATGGCGTAAACGCCGTTGGCCGTCATGGTCTTCATATCCGCCTGGATACCGGCGCCTCCGCTGGAATCGCTTCCAGCAATGGTCAATGCTGTTTTCATGTGAATACTTCCTTTCTCTTTTACAGCACAGTTTTATAAAGCGATACAAGGTGGTGCCCCCAATGTACCGCCTGAACACAGGGCAAGGCCCTGAGCGTTCCGAATTTACTTGATGAGCGGTTCCCAATGGCCGGGAAACTCCGTCAGGGACGTGAGATAGACCTCCGCCGCCTTTTTCAGCCCCGCCTGATCTGTTTCCCCGTGGGCGTCCAATACGCCGACAGTGCGGAAACCCGCCGTCTTGGCGGTTTTCAGGGCGTAGAGGGAATCCTCGAATACCAGCGTTTCTGCCGGGGCCGTCCCCAACGCTTCCGCCGCCAGATAGTAGATCACCGGCTCATGCTTGCTGACGCCCACCTCGCCGGTGGTGAAAACCGCTTTCAGGTAGGGCAGCAAACCCAGCCGATCCAACGCGGCGGTCACGTGCGCCCGCGGGCTGGAGGTAGCCGCTGCCATGGAAACGCCCCGATCCGCCAGAAATTCCAGCAGCGCTGCCGCGCCGGGCTTGGCAGGGACCTCCTGAGCATAGTAGTCCTTCAGCATTTGGGCAATGCCGCCGCAAATTTCCGCCTCGCTCTGTTGAAGCGGGTAATGCGCTTTCAGATAGGCAGCCCCCTGTTCCATGCTCATGGGAAAGAGGACCTCATTCAGTCCCGGCTCCGGAGTGATGTGCAGCCGCCGGAGATACCGGGCGCCCAGATCTTCCCAGATACCCATAGAGTCCAGCAGAACGCCATCCAAATCGAAAATGGCCCCCCGGATCATACCCGCAGCATTTCTTCCACGGTGGCTTTCAAATCAGCGGCGGCAGCTTTGACGTCCTTGGCGGCGTAGATAGCGCTGATGACCGCCACGCCGCAGATGCCGCTGCCCGCCAGCTTGCCTACATTCTCGCCGGAAATGCCGCCGATGGCCACCACAGGAATGGACACGGCCTTGCAGATAGCCTTCAGGGTCTCGTAGGACATCTCCCCCACATCGCTCTTGGAGCTGGTGGGGAACACGGCTCCCACGCCCAGATAATCCGCTCCTTGCTTCTCTGCCAGCAGAGCCTCCTCCACCGTGTGGGCTGAGACACCGATGAGCTTGTCCGGCCCCAGCTTGGCCCGGGCATCCAGCGCCGCCATATCGTCCTGCCCCACATGAACGCCGTCAGCGTCCATGGCCTTGGCGATGTCCACGTTGTCATTGACGATAAAGGGAACATGCCGCTCCCGGCACAGGGCTTGCAGCTCCTTGGCTTCTTCCAGAAATTTGCCCTCATCCAGAGACTTTTCCCGAAGCTGGATCATGGTGACGCCGCCATCCAGACTCTCCTTGACCACGTCCACCAGCGTCCGTCCGTTCAGCCAGTGCCGGTCGGTGACGGCATACAGCAGCAGATCTTTCGGATCACATTTCATATTGAACACCTCTGCATCTTTTGAAATCCCGGCGGGCACCGCTCTTGTCTGTCCGGCACAAAGGACCGGATAGAAAACAAAATGCGGATATGCCTGAAAGACATATCCGCATTACGAGCTCCATGAGCGTGTCAGCGACGGTATCTCCCTACGTTGGCATTATCCAAATCAGGTTTACGGGTCTGGGCGATACATCCCACTCTCAGCCTGCTTGCGCAAGCTCCCCTGTTGACAAAGGGTATCATAGCACTATTCGCCCCGGTTTGCAAGGGATTTTTCCGGATACGGGGGAAATCGGTCAATTTTCCCCGCTCTGCGCGGACTGCACAGAAATTCTGGAGAAAATGCAGTGCGTTTCGCAAAAGTTCCGCGCATCGAGGACATCTGTCTTTTCAATGACCGCCATGAAGAGACCCCTTTGTGATCCTGCACGAAGTTTATTCGGAGGGGTAGACAAGTTTTCGCCACGGGTGTATATATGTATACAAGTATACAGCAAGCGTATCGCTGGAAAGGAGCCCGCCATGCTTGAATTATCCGCCAAAACCAATCTGCTGGAGGAAAATGACTACCGTTATTCCCTTCAGGATGTGAAGGACCCGGTGCTGTACCGGGACGTATATAACTATGACGAGGTCCCCAAGGTGGCCTTCAACCACCGCCGGGTGCCTATGTCCATGCCTGCCGATATCTGGATCACGGACACCTCCTTCCGGGATGGTCAGCAGTCCATGAACCCCTACACGCCGGAGCAGATCGAGCACCTGTTCAAGCTGCTGAGCAAGCTGGGCGGGCCTTACGGCCTGATCCGCCAGACGGAGTTTTTCATTTACAGCAAGCGGGACCGGGAGGCCATCGAACGCTGTCAGGCTTTGGGGCTGCGCTTCCCGGAGATCACTACCTGGATCCGGGCCACCCGGGAGGACTTCCGGATGGTGAAGGACCTTGGCATCAAGGAGACCGGTATTCTGGTGTCATGCAGCGACTACCACATCTTCAAGAAAATGCAGATGACCCGCCGGCAGGCGTTGGACTACTATCTGGCCACGGTGAAGGACGCCTTTGACGCCGGGGTCATGCCCCGATGCCATCTGGAGGACATCACCCGGGCGGACTTTTACGGCTTTGTGGTCCCCTTCGTCAACGAGCTGATGGAGCTTTCCCACCAGGCCAAGATCCCCGTCCGTATCCGGGCCTGCGACACTATGGGCTACGGTGTCCCCTATACAGAGGTGGCCCTGCCCCGCAGTGTCCCCGGCATCATCTACGGTTTGCAGCACTATTCCGGCGTGGAGAGCGAATATCTGGAATGGCACGGTCATAACGACTTCTACAAGGCCGTTGCCAACGCCGCCACCGCCTGGCTGTACGGCGCCAGCGGCGTAAACTGCTCCATGCTGGGCATCGGTGAGCGCACCGGCAACGTGCCGTTGGAAGCCATGGTGTTTGAATACGCCTCTCTCCGTGGCTCTCTGGACGGTATGGACCCCACCGCCATCACCGAGATCGCCGACTACTTCGAGCATGAGATCGGCTATCACATCCCCCCCATGACGCCCTTTGTGGGTCGGAACTTCAACGTCACCCGTGCAGGCATCCACGCTGACGGGCTTTTGAAGGACGAGGAGATCTACAACATTTTCAATACGGAAAAGCTGCTGGACCGGCCCGCCGCCGTAGCCATCAGCAAAACCTCCGGGCTGGCAGGCATCGCCTACTGGATCAACCAGAACTACCGGCTCCGCAGCGACCACCAGCTCAGCAAGCATGACGCACTGGTGGAAAAGCTGAAAGTCTGGGTGGACGAACAGTATGCCGGAGGCCGCACCACCGCCCTTTCCAATGAAGAACTGGAAGAAAAAATCGCAGAACTGTCCGGCGGCGTGCTGAAGCCCCGCCATTGAGGAGGAACCCACCATGATGAGAGATCACAAGCCCATTTCCATCGCCGATCAGGTTTTCGAAAAGCTGGAACGGGATATTCTGTCCGGTAAATACCCTCAGGGCGAGATTCTGAGCGAGCTGCGGCTGTCCGGCGAGCTGGGCGTCAGCCGCACCCCCATCCGGGAGGCCATCCGGCGGTTGGAACAGGAGCGCATTTTGGAGGACTCCGGACACGGTCTGGTGGTCATCGGCATCTCCCGGCAGGATATGCTGGATATCTACGAGATCCGCCTTCAGCTGGAGGGTCTGGCCGCAAAGCGGGCCGCCGCCAGCATCACTGACGATGTACTGAGTGAAATGAAGGAGGTCCTGGACCTGCAGCGCTTCTACATTGAAAGTGAAAAGGAGCCGGGTGAAAATTCCGATCAGATCAAAAACCTGGACTCCCGGTTCCATGAATTGCTTTACAACAGCTGCGGTAGCCGTCCCTATGCGGATACGCTGATCTCCCTCCATAAGAAGATCATCAAGTACCGCAAGGCCTCCGTCACCCACCACAGCCGGGCGGTCCACGCCTTAGAGGAGCACACCGCGATCTACGAGGCCCTTGCCGCCCATGATGGGGACCGGGCCGCAGAGTCGTCCCTACGTCATGTGGAAAACGCCCGGGCCAATCTGGCAGACATCATCCAAAAGGAGGGCTGAACCATGGGAAAGACATTGACAGAAAAGCTGATCGCCGCTCATCTGGTCAGCGGCAGCATGGAGCCGGGGACTGAGGTGGCCCTGCGCATTGACCAGACCCTGACGCAGGATGCCACCGGCACCATGGCCTATCTGGAATTTGAGTCCATGGGCATTGACCGGGTCAAAACAAAGCGGTCCGTGGCCTATATCGACCACAACACTCTCCAATCCGGCTTTGAAAACGCCGACGATCACCGGTACATCCAATCCGTTGCCGCCAAGCACGGCATCTGGTTCTCCCGCCCCGGCAACGGCATCTGCCATCAGGTGCATCTGGAACGCTTCGGCGTACCAGGGCAGACCCTCATCGGCTCCGACAGCCACACCCCCACCGGCGGCGGCATCGGAATGCTGGCTTTCGGCGCCGGCGGTATGGACGTGGCCGTGGCCATGGGCGGCGGAGCCTACTACATTACCATGCCCAGGGTCATCAAGGTCGAGCTGACCGGTGCGCTGCGCCCCTTCGTCACCGCCAAGGACATCAGCTTGGAGGTCCTGCGGCTCCTCTCCGTCAAGGGCGGCGTGGGTCATGTGATGGAATGGGGTGGTCCCGGCATCGCTGGACTGTCCGTTCCGGAGCGGGCCACCATCACCAATATGGGTACGGAACTAGGGGCTACCACCTCCATCTTCCCCTCCGATGAAGTGACCCGCGCCTTTTTGAAGGCACAGGGGCGGGAAGCCGACTTCACACCCCTTTCCGCTGATCCCGATGCGGCCTATGACCGGATTATCCACATTGATCTGGACACGCTGGAGCCGCTGATCGCCTGCCCCCACATGCCGGACAAGGTGGTGCCCGTCCGCAGTCTGAAGGGCGTTAAGGTGGATCAGGTCTGCGTCGGCTCCTGCACCAATTCCTCCCTGTACGATCTGCTGAAAACCGCCGCTATGCTGAAAGGCAGGACCGTGTCCCCCTCTGTCAGTATGTCCGTGTCCCCCGGCTCCCGGCAGGTCCTGACCATGCTGGCCAACTGCGGCGCGCTGTCGGATATTCTGGCCTCCGGTGCGCGGCTGCTGGAATGTGCCTGCGGCCCCTGTATCGGTATGGGCTTCTCCCCCAACTCCGGTGGTGTGAGCCTGCGGACCTTCAACCGCAACTTCGAGGGCCGCAGCGGTACGGCGGATGCCAAGGTGTATCTTGTGTCCCCGGAGACCGCCGTGGCCGCCGCCCTCACCGGGGAGATCACCGATCCCCGCGATTTGGGGCTGGACGCTCTCCATGTGGATCTGCCGGACCGCTTTCTCATCGATGACAGCGCCGTGCTAGCCCCTGCCACCCCGGAGGATGCGGCCCAATTGGAGGTGCTTCGCGGTCCCAACATCAAGGAATTCCCTCAGGGCAAGCCGGTGGGCGACACCATCACCGCCAAGCTGACCCTAAAGGTCGGGGATAACATCACCACCGACCACATCATGCCCGCAGGCTCTAAGATCCTGCCCTACCGCTCCAACATCCCCAAGCTGTCCGAGTTCTGCTTCGGCGTGTGCGACAAGGAGTTCGCCAAAAACGCCAAGGCAGCCGGAGAGACCATTTTAGTGGGCGGCAGCAACTACGGACAGGGTTCCTCAAGGGAACACGCGGCGCTGGTGCCCCTGTACTTAGGCGTCCGGGCGGTCATCGCTAAGAGCTTCGCCCGCATCCACGCCGCCAACCTCATCAACGCCGGGATCCTGCCCCTGACCTTTGCCGATCCCAACGACTATGACACCCTGACCCAGGGGGAGCCCCTGACCCTCACCGGCATCGACGCCGGTCTGGACAGTGGCACCATGACGCTTCACGCCGGGGACCGTGAAATTTCCGTCTGCGGCAGCTTCACCAAGCGGCAGGCAGCGATGCTCCGGGCAGGCGGTCTGCTGAATTACACGAAAGAAGGCAATGACTGATGGATCAGAACACATATATCGAACAGGCGGCGGCACATTTCCGCACCTTACTGACCGAGCAGTTAAACCGGCAGGAGCGCATGTCCCAAGGATCTCCCGCCAAGGACTTTTCCCGCATGGAGCGCATCGTCATCGGCCTGATCCCCGGTGACGGCATCGGTCCCATCCTCATGGCCCAGGCCCGGCGGGTGTTGGAAAAGCTGCTGGCAGCAGAGCTTGCCGTCGGCCGGGTGGAGCTGCGGGACATCGAGGGGTTGACCATTGAAAACCGCACTGCCCAGGGCAAAGCCATTCCTGATGAGGTGCTGGCCGCCATCAAGGACTGCGACGTGCTGTTGAAAGGCCCCACGGAGACTCCCAAGGGCGGTACGCTGGAAAGCGCCAATGTGGCCATGCGCCGGGAGCTGGACCTGTTTGCCAACGTGCGGCCTGTATCCGTCCCGAAGCTGGGCATCGACTGGACCTTCTTCCGGGAGAATACGGAGGGCGAATACGCTCTGGGCAGCCGGGGCGTTGAGGTGCCCGGTATGCTGAGCATGGATTTCAAGGTCACCACAGACGCCGGTACCCGCCGGATCGCCAAGGCCGCCTTTGACTTTGCCCGGGCCAACGGCAAAACCAATGTGGCCATCGTCACCAAGGCCAACATTATGAAAAAGACCGACGGAATGTTCACCCGCATCTGCCATGAGGTTGCGGCAGACTACCCGGAGATCACCGCCGAGGACTGGTACATCGACATTATGACCGCCAATCTGGTGAACCCGGAAATCCGGAGCAGGTTTCAGGTGTTCGTTCTGCCCAATCTGTACGGCGACATCATCACCGACGAGGCCGCCCAGATCCAGGGCGGCGTAGGCACGGCGGGCAGCGCCAACACCGGCAGTCAATATGCCATGTTCGAGGCCGTCCACGGCACCGCCCCCCGGCTCATCGCCGACGGCGAGGGGGACTACGCCAATCCCGCCAGCATTTTGAAAGCGGCAGAGCTGCTGCTGCGGCACATCGCCATGGCGGACAAGGCAGATCAGCTCGCCGCCGCTATGCGCCTCTGCACGGAAACGGAGCGGCGAGTGGTCATGACCGGCCACCGGGACGGGGCCTCCTGCGCCCAGTTCGTGGATTATCTGCTGGAAAAGCTGTAAAAGCAGCATCCAAAGGGTTCACTGTCCATATCGTCAAAATACGGTCCGCAGACATCTGCGGACCGCATTTTGGTATGTTAGAACAAATCAATCAACATGACAGAAAAACAGCAAAATAGGACACATTCACATTGCTGACTTCCACATGTGGCATTTTCAGAAGGAAAACAGAGATAGACTTCCACAGAAACTTCCATCCCAACGGCGGAGGACGCAAAAAGAGAGGGAATCGGTTTCCCGATTCCCCCTCAAAAGATTTTGGTTTTTGCGGAACTTACTTGTTGAAGTAACGCTTCAACAGGCCCTCCAGAGCCTTGCCGTGACGAGCCTCGTCGCGGGCCATCTGTCTCGCCGACGGGCAGGCCGCTTCGCGTCCTATGGGGAAACGCAGGAAATTCAATGCTTTCCCCTCCCGTTCCACTCCTAATGATAGCAAAGTCAAGAGCAAGCGATTTTAGAAAAGTGCCACTTAAATATCCACTTTTAGGAGGCACACTATGGCTAAACTTAATGACACAGGCGTTTATCAACTGACAAATAAGAATTGGGCGTTCCGCTATACCATCACAGCAGATGGGCGAAAGAAGGATGTCCGCAAAGCAAAGGACGAATTTGGCAATCCTCTGAAAACGAAGACAGAGGCTATCCGGGCAAGAAACAAAGCAGTCGAGCGGGAGCGGGAGGGCAAGAAGCCCGCTCCAAAAGTCAGAAAGTCCTTCAAAGAAGTGTATGAGGAATACTGCGGAAACGGCAGGAGAGACAGAGCCTACCGAACCAAACAAAAGCAGGACAGCCTTTGGAATAATCACCTTTGTGTGAAATACGGCAAGCGGTTCGTGGATGAAATCACGGCGGCGGAGGTCAATGATTATCTCTCCGATCTTTACTATGTGGAAGGTTTTTCGTATCAATACACCGAAGCCTTTTTGAAAATGTTTTACCTGATCTTCGGGCAAGCCTATTCCCGCAATTATCTGGAAGTAGATACCTACAACAAACTCTGTGTAAATAAAGACACCCGCATCAAAATGCCAAAGATGAAGACAGAGGATGATACCGATATTGTGGCGTTCAGCCGTGAGGAACTTGTTCTTCTGGATGATTATTTCAAAGGCACAAACGCAGAGACCGCTTACCTGTTGGGACGCTATTGCGGTCTGCGCATCAATGAAGCCTTTGGCCTGAAATGGGAAAATGTCGATTTGGAGAACGGCACAATTATCATCGACAGGCAAATGCAGTATCAGGATGGCCTTATCAAATTAGTTTCTCCCAAAACCCGCAATTCCAAACGGACGATCTTCCTTTGTCCCACGCTTCAAGAGCATTTGAAAAAGAAGTTCCAGCAGAGGGCGGAAGACGAAAAGCAGTTTGCCGAACTGCGGAAGCAGAAAACACGGTTCATTGATGATCTGGACGGCAGGAAAATCCCCTCTACGGATTTGGTGAATTGTCTGCCCGACGGCACACTTCAAACCGTCAATTCTATGAAATACTCATCCCGTGAAATCAAGGCCAAATTGGGCATCAATTTCAAATATCATTTTCTCCGGCATACTTACGGAACCTTAATGGCGGAAATGAATACTCCCACGCACTTGCTCTGTAATCAAATGGGACACGGACACATCCATACGACCCAGAGATATTACATTGCGGTTTCCAAAAGTGGAATTGAGATTTTACAGGGCAATTTGAATTGTCTTTGATTTGCGAGGAACATCTTCGAACATCTTTTTACATCTATGAACAAAAGGGAAGGTGATTGAACACCTTCCCTTCATCTTTACTCGTCTTGATACATCTCCGCAGCCTTTTGAAGAAACTTTTTCATTCCCTCAACTGCTGGCTCTGGGCTTAATATCTTCATTGATTTTCCAAAAGTAGCAACCCACGCATAAAATGGCGGACTTAACTCAACAGGCACATTGATGGTGAAATGGCTATCGTCATAGGGAACCATCATTGTATCCTTGCCGAACTGATCTATAACAGCATCCGCCAGCCGATTATGAACCCGTATCCTCACATTGTAGGCTTCCCCGTGATACATACTGAATACTTTTGCCCTTTGGTCGGTCAGGTTTCTTTTGTCGTATTCATCCCCACCATCCCGTTTTTCCAATAGCGGGCGAGAAATACCCTCCATTCTATCCACTCGGTATGTCCTGAACTTTTTGCCGTCATAAGCATAAAGATAATAATTGCCGTCGTTCCACATCAGGGCGTAGGGACTGACAATAATTCTTTCACCGCTCTTGGAATAGGTTTGCGGATTATCCTTGTTGGGGGTGTAATGGAAATAGCGGAACGCAATCTTGCGGTCTGCGGCGATGGCCTCGTGGATACGGTCAGCGTCTTTCACAACGCTTTCATTTAGACTGCGGACACGCCCAGCAACAAACGCCTGACGGTTCAGGGTGTCCTTTGTGTAGTTGTCCGCCATCTTTTTAATCTTGTTGCTGATTTCCCTTGCTTTTTCTTGCGTGATGAACTTGGAAGACTGAATGCTATCAACCATCAACCGCAATTCATACGGTTCAAATTGAGGCTTTGTGATGTAGTAGCCCCATTTCTTGGGATTGTATTCTACTGGAACGCCGAAGTCTATTTGGAGGCGGAGAATATCGTTGTAGATGGTTTTTTCCGTGGCAGCAATGCCCTTGGAGGCGAGATAACTGACAATGTGTTTTGCGTTTTTAGGATTGTCTTTGTTGGTATGGGTATAGAGATAATCCCGGATGTAAAGCAGTTTTACACCCTGACCGGATGACCGGCCTTGCCCTTTTGCCATCAAATCGCCCCTTTCAGTCTGTCAGCGATTGGAGATAAACAGAAAGCAACCGCAACGCAGTTTCTTTGTGTTTCGGGGAACACGCATTGAGGCGGGCAAAGATTTCTTCCTCTTGGACGCTGATTGCCTCGGTGTCTTTCTCGGTCAGAATTTCATTGGGCGTAATATGGAGGGCATTACAAATATGAAGAATGGTGTCCGCTTTCATATTTACGGTTCCACGCTCAATGTCCGCATAGGTGCGACTTGATAATCCGGCAGCTTCCGCAACCTCTGCTTGGGTCATCCCCGTAGTTTTGCGGATAGCCAACAATTTATTTCCAATCTTCCGCATATCCAAAAGAAGCATTTCTCTTCCTCCCTACAACTCTATATGGGAATTGTAGTTCCTATATCCCTTGACAAACAGGAGGCGTAGAAGCATAATTATAGGAAGAAAAGTTCCTGCTTAGGGGGTGAGCAATTATGCCTGTACTAAAAGAAACAACTCGCGACTTTGATTTTCAGAAAGAAGCAAAAGAGTATGTTATCAATATCCTCGGAAAGAGAAGAAAGCTACACAAAAAGAATGGCTGCCAGTTTTCTTTCATCTACCATGAGTATTACGATTTTGACAGTGTGGAAGAGGCTGAACAAAGCGGAATTGCATACACCCTTTGTGAGGTGTGCTTTTCAGATGCGCAAAGGTAATTAGGACGGGAAATATGTAGAGTATTACATCCCCTATGACATTGTATTTCGTAGTAGAACTTACACTGCTATGAAGAACTGTAAAAGTCTCGTTCAGTCAGTTTATAAAAGCATTGATGCGTATACATTAGGAGGGAGCTTATGATATTTTGGATTATAATGACATTGATTAGTGCTGCAGCCTTAGTAATCGGCATTAGTGATGGAGAAATTCTCGGTATTATAGCTGGTTTATGTGGAGTCCCCTTGGGGATTTGGTGTGTGATTTATTATCGTAAAAATAGCAAGAAAGAAAAAGAACGCAACAAAAAGCAGAACCAGCCAGAGAGACAGATAAGTATAGACATGGATTTTGACTATGACTGGCGGTTGATGAATGACCGAATCGTTAAAGGCATGATAGTTGAGCGCAAAATCTATTTAAATGAAATTATCAAATGTAATTGTATAATACGTTCTGTGGAGAGTTCCATTTATATTACAACCCCTCAACATAAAGACCTGTGCCTGTTCTTTAATATTACAGAGAAAGCAAAGGCCTTAGAGGCATACCATTATATTGTTGACCATTCGACTATGTCAGCGGAGGAGAAACGCAAGGCTCATAAGGATATTTTAAATATGATAGCGTTAACTGCTGAGGCTGCCAAGTATAGCAATACTCATAATGAACCGGTCAAAAAAGAAAAGGAAGAGAAGGATGCCAGCGTTATTGGACGTGCTGTTGCAGGAGCGGTTATCGCAGGACCAACAGGCGCTGTTGTTGGTGCTTTGAGTGCAGTTGATAAAAACAACAAAAAGAAGAAAGAATAACGAACAGGGAGCCAATCACGGCTCCCTGTTTTACCCTTCCAGAAGGTCAATGTATTTATAAACCGTTGTTCGGCTCAAATCACACACCCTCGCCAACTCGCTTACATTCAACTGCTTCTTCTTGTAGGCGGGATAATGGCGGAGGAACACGGCGGGAATATCATCCACGGTTGCCTGCGGCCTGCCGATCTTGGCTCCCTTGGCCTTGGCATTTGCCATCCCCGATCTGACACGCTCCCGGATAATACGCAATTCTAATTCGGCAAACACCCCGGACATTTGAATAAAAGCATTTGTCATTGGGTCGATCTCTCCATTGGAACAATCCACGGTAATGCTCCCCACAATCACCAGCCGCAAATGCTTCGCCTTGATGATTTCGATGATCTCACACAACTGCTTTGTGCTTCTGGCGAGGCGAGAGACTTCCAAAGTAATGATCGTGTCTCCCGGTTGTGCCTGTTCCAGAAGAGAGGACAACTGACACTTCACGGCAGCGTCCCCGTGTTCGTATTCCAAAAAGATGCTCTCCGCCCCGGCCTGCTTCAATTCCCGCACTTGGCGGTCTATGTCCTGCTTGCTCTCGTTGGTGGAGCATCTTGCGTATCCGTGGTTCATTTAATCTGTCTCCCTTCTGGATTGCTCCACGGGCTTTGTGTTGCCCGTGGAGCGTTTTTCTTATCAGCAGGATACGGAGAAACGGCGACAGCTGACGGGCTTTGTAAAGTCCTTGTAGAGGTCAGCATACAGACGCTTGAAGGTGGTGCTGTCGAAGCGGTTGGAGATCACATTGGTGAAACGGACGATGTAAGCCCCGGCAACCAGTTCTTCGGTGTTCTGCCGAACCATCTCTTCCTTGATGGCCTCCCGGATGGCGTCGGCCTTGGCCTTTGCTTTGGAAGCCAGCTCGTCGTAATTGTTCATCGTCTCAATCATAGAAATCATTTCGTTCTTGCTCATTTTTCATTTCTCCTTTTCTTTGTTTGATCGGGTGGATTATAGAGGGAATATCCGATTCGTCCTCGGCCCGTCCGTCGCAGCCACCCGATCTCTCTTAACTGTCTTTATTATAGCACTAATATATAGTGCTGCCTATTGGCAAATAACACTAATTTATAGTGCTATTGTTGTGTAAAATTAGCACTTGTTTTTAGTGCTATTCTCTGCTACAATAAGGATAATGGGAAAGGAGGCTCATTTTATGGCAATCCGCTACAAGGTCGATATAATGGCTGAACTAAAAAAGAAGGGGTATTCATCCACCAAAATCCGTGAAGAGAAGTTGATCGGGCAATCTTACCTCCAACAAATACGACACGGAGAATTAGTGTCGTGGAAGGCGATTGACACAATCTGCTCTCTGTTGGAATGTCAGCCCGGAGATTTGATTGAGTTTGTGAAAGAGGACGGCGTTCAGGAAAGGGGCTAATCTGTTTCTTGGACGAAATCAGCCTGTTTTCGGCGGTCTTCTGCCCGGTTTTCTCTGCTCCAAAAGTGTGCGGGAAATCATTTGTTTTTCTGGACGGATGGCCGGGGGCATATTCCGTGAAAATCAAAGAACTGTTTGCCGTTTCAATTTTGGCGTGGGCATCACTCCCGCTAAATGGCATTTTCAATCCAGAAGACGGTTTTGTTGGCTGTGATCGGCAGGAGAAGTTTTAACCCGTTGGACGGCAGAAAACGAAAAAAAGCGGTTTTAAGTCAATGTATTAACAGAAAATAATTAGGATAAAAATATTTCTGTTAAATGAATGACTTAAAACCGCCTTGTATTATTTCCAGTCCTTGAAAATATCGTCCAGAGCCTAATCCATTGCTGCTTTCAGGCTCTTTTCCATAATCCTAAAAAGTTCTGCTTCCAGTATGGATTGACGCTTCTTTTTCTTCTTGTCCTGTTCCTTTTGGCTGCTCATTTTACCTTCACCTCGCTTGTGATCTTGAACTCGGTGATTTCGGGTTCTACTGTTGCCATTTTGCGTTTTTTATAGGACCTGTTGACAAAGTGGCGCGCAGATCCTTTCTGTGGTAAAATAGTTATAGGA
>ERZ827156.2610-NODE-2610-length-18015-cov-4.308575_pt1 | contig 18015 bp, 35 predicted proteins | sample MGYA00519919_ERZ827156 | MGnify/ENA primary metagenome ERZ827156 (study PRJEB31778, sample SAMEA3449269) | human gut metagenome | biome: human gut; feature: human-associated habitat; material: faeces | place: United Kingdom | collected 2010/2012 ... | reverse complement strand
TGGAGAGGAACTGCGCCTTCTCTTTCAACACCGAAGCAATGCTAAGAGCCATTGGATGGTTATTTCTTCAGTAAAAGAGCCGCAAAGGAATGGCGCAAATCGGCACGTTTTTGGCAGTCACCGAATTGCGGTCTTCTCCACTGTCTAAACACACTACAGAGTCCACTCGACTCATCCGTGACTTGGACCCGGAATATCACACAAATCGTTTTCAGAGCCCAGTTTGCTTCTTTTCCATTGCCGTTGAGTTTAGTTCACATTTATATTGCCCAAAATGGAGTCCAAGAAGATAAAAACGGCGGAATCGTCTGTTCCGTTCGACAAAACGAATCGCACCTATCTGACGATGTACAACGAAGACAAGAGCATTGCAGCGCGGCTATCGGACATGCGGATGTAGTTCAGGAGGAAAGGGCTCATTTCTAGCTTTCCGAACGACAAGGAGGTGACCGAAGCCATGGCAGCCTATGCACATGCAAAGAAGTACGTGATTCCAGAGATCTCCGACAAGCCCGCCGAAGGGGATCTGAAGGATGCCATTCTGTGCGTTGGCGATGGCTCGACTCCTCGGTCTGCTGCCCTGTTCGCTCTGCACTTTCCGTCCTGGGAATGCTACAGCATCGATCCCCAGCTGAAGGAAGTGCCTGCTATCTGTCTCTTCTGACAGAATAGGGCTTCATTCACACGCTGGATCATGAAAAAGCATTGTTGAGGCAGAACATGGACGAGGTGCGCAAGAACCGCCGTGCTCTGTGGAACGAAGTTCCGAACCTGCACATCGTGGGCGACCTCGTCGAGGCCGTCCGAATCCGCTGTCGCAACGCGGTGATTGTGATGATCCACTGTCACCTGTCCTTCCAGCAGATTATGAGCTCTGTGGAGTGCGAGCGCGTCCTCGGCGTCGTGTCTCTCCCCTGCTGCAACTATTTCGAGGTGCAGAAGCAGTTCATGGGGCAATCCCCCACTTTCGAGTATGCGCGTCGTCTCCTCTCATCACCAGATTCACCGACGAAGCAATCTGGAGCGAGAAGAACACCGTCCGCGTGTGGGTGAAGCCCGCTCTGCAATGGGAGGGCGATTACCACCCCGTTCCCACCGATCATTCCAGTGACCGTTTTCCCCTCGATTTAGGACTAGTGATTCTTCCCTTCTGTCTGGGCAAGGAACAGCTCACCTCTTCGGCGGAGCTCGCGGCGCTGGAGGTGGGCACGAAGTGTCGCGTGGTGGGCGAAGTGCTGTCGGTGCGAAAGTGAGAGTGCTGGGCGAAGATGATTGACAGGTTCGCGAAGACTCTGACGTTCATCTTCGTCAACACAAGCAACGTGTTCTTCGACGCGAAGCTAGACGCCTACTTCTATTACGACGCGGACGCCTACGACTCGCATAACGCCTGCTTGAACATGCGGAGCATTCTAGTGAAGCTGTTCGTGGGGGTATCAAAGGCGGTTGACAAGCAGACGAAGAACAAGGACGAGCCTGCGTACCAGAAGTTGTACGCGATGCTGCCGTCTCTGAAGAAGCGTAGCCATTCGGATCATGAGTGATGTGCAGGCACGCTGATCGAGGCAATCGGAACGGTGGATCTCAGTTTGAGAGGAGAGAAGATTCTGGCATTGGAGAGTCTGTGCATTCTGAAGGAGTTTTATCAGTCATGGGTTGTAATGCGTAGTAACAAAACGGTGACCAATGCGCAGCGGTATATTACCGGCTTGGATGTGGATTTCCTGAACATCCACTGTGAGAATGAGCGGAACATTAATTTCGTGAACCGGAAACAGAACACAACGCAATTCCATGTTTGTTGCACAACGCGGTGCCATTCTTTTCTTCATTGCCTGCGATGCGTGTTCTAGATAAGAAGATTCAGAAGGTCCTGAATATGAAGACGACCCAGAGCGATATTCAGGAGGCTCTGGATTCCTTCGCGGAGTACTACGATACGACGGACAATTCGACGGACAGCCGCAAGAACCTGCGCTACTCCCTCGAAGGAATCAGCTGCGATCTTACCAAGCGGTTTGCATCCGAGCTGAGCAAGTTCTACACTGTGGGCAGTGCGGGCCAGATCCTGATGCGACTAGGTTTTCGAGAAGTTTTCCTCCTCCCTGGAAGAAGTGAACAAGCTCTGCAGTGACATCGAAACCACCATCGACGAGACGGAGAAGCAAACCCGCCCGCTGAATTCGTTTCATTCGGATACGGTGGAATATGAGTAATGTTTCTCGGATTCGGTGATGGCTAGACAGCGCCTGCGGTCACGCAAAGCAGCCATCGAAAAGTTCCTCCACGAGTACTCTCTGTCAGAGGAGGAAAAGGAGATTCTGCTCAAACGCCCGATCTTCGAGAACGGCTCTGACGCGTTTTTCAAGGTGCTCGAACGTGCGAACGCGATCAAGGAGCGGTGCACAGCCCTGATGCAGGATCCCTACTGCATGATGACGGCGACCATCGAGCTGCTGGAGACTATTTCCTCGGAGGAGGAGACGGCGTACCACCGACTGTTCACCTGGTGTCAGGGCGAGTGCCGCCTCGCGGGAGACAAGCAGTACTGCTTGGACGGCAGCAATGCCAGCTATCTCCGTCTCCAGCAGGGACTGCGCGTCCTACAGCAGAAAGAGTCCTTCTTCAACCACTGCGTGACAGATTTCGTGAATAACCGCCGCAATCTCCTCACGATTCTGCTTTCCGAGAATCTGGGCCAGTGGAGCCAGCAATCTCACGAACACCCCAACCAGCTGCTGAGCGACTTGTTTACGTGGCTGCACGAGTATATCAACGAAGAGCGGAGCGGCATTCAATTCCTGCTGGGCAAGGATAAGAACGAGAAGGTGGTGTCGGAGTGTTTGGACATTGTGTTCTCGGGAGCCAATTCCTTCATCCAGGAGTACGTCGTGCCCCTCTTCGAGGAGAACTCCAACCTGCCCCAACTTTTTGAATCCATGCAGATTCTCGCCTTTTACGAAAACACGCTTTCGAACCTCATTTCCCCCTCGAGTTCGATTTGTTCGACGCTGGTGTCGGTAGAGCAGACACTGTGGTCGCGCATTACCTCTCTGTTGGTGATGCGCGTCAAGCACTACTTCAAACTGTTCCCCTTCGTCACGAGCAGCTATCTCTCGGACGCATCGAGCAAGAAGAAGGTGGATACGAGCAGCGTGTTTACGGAATTGCTCCTCCTGCTTCGGCAGTGCTTCGATATGTGAGGGTTCATTTGCGCTTCTGAGGGTAGATTCAACAACGCGACGATGGACATGGCCCGCAAGACGGAGCTGTTCGACGATCTGGCGGGAATGGCGCTGAAGCCAATCACGGAGAACGCGCGCGACTACTTCCCCATTCTGGATTCGATGGAGCTGGCGATCACGCTGGTGAACGTGATGGAGGAGCTGAAATCGGTGGTTTCGCAGTACGGCTTCGCGATCAACTACAACTACTACCTGTGCGAAAAGAGCGAGATGTACATGGACAGCATCATCAAGGAAAAGGTTTGCGCTGCGCATTGGGATGATGTGTAGATCGACGGGCTATTCCGCGACTGCGACTTGCTCCGCCTGCTCCAGCAGATGGACTCGCTGTCGCCGCCGCTCTCCATTCACTCCATTGCGTCTCCCGCGGTGATCGAGAAGGGAACGCAATTGCTTGTTTCCAAGATGTACCTCTTTATCAACAACGAGTTTTACGCCATCCACCCGAAGCTGCGCACGCGCGTGCGTCTGGCCGTGAGTCGCCAGATTTCCGCGGAATACGAGCGTCTCTACAACGCGGTCCACGATCCGCAGAACGGCTACATCAATGTGGACACGCTCATGCTCCACACGCCCCAGCAGATCAAAACCCTTCTCGATTGTGAATAATGCTCATTTGTTCCAACACACAGCACAACAACACTATCTCCACTGGCTCGCACGCTTCTACGCATTATCGGATGCATCAGCGCTCACCCGGATCTCCACGACCTCCTCCGGCGTGAATTGGAAGATCGTCATCAGCGCGGTCTGCATGTGGTTCCTACGCCTCACGCGCCCTCCTCACGCCCACCTCGAATTCCGGTCCCTGGCACACAAGTAGTTGAAAAACAGATTCCGCAGATACTGCTACGCATCCCACACACCCCCCATTTTTACATTCTTCGTCAGAAGGTCCGAGCTGTTCACGTCCGCCTCTCTCGCCGGCATCAGCGCGGGCTCAGGCGTCCGCACGCTCTCCGCACCGCCCGACTTTTGCATCATCCGCACCATCTGCTCGTTCTTGCTCTTCATGTACTCCAGCTCGCGCCGCAGCGACTCGATCGTCTCCTTGTCCTCCACCACGCTCATCTCCGTGTTGATCACACGCTCCTGCTTCTTCTGCGCCTCACTCCCATCGCTCACGCCCACCTTCACCTCCTCCTTGTATTTCCGTCTCCAGTCCTCACACTCGTTTTTCAACAGCTCCAGCTTTCTCTTGTCGTTCTCCGCGTTTAGCTTCAACTCCTCCACGTCCAGCTTCAGTCCGTCAATCTCGCGCGCCAACTCCGCGTTCTTCTGTCGCATCGCTTCCTTCTGGATCTTCAGACCCTCCACGTCCTCCTGTCCCGGCGTTTGCGCGGGCAGTGCCGGCACTTCGGTCGCAGACGCCTTCAACTACTCTTCACATCCACACACCACGCTCACGCTCTCAATCTGCGCGTTCTTGTTCCACAGAGAGACCTCTACACCTTACAGCGCATCATCACACACACCCATGTCCACGCGATATTTCTTGTACTCCGCCTCCAGCGACTCGTACATCTTCTGAAGAGACTGCAGCTCCGATCGCTGAATGTGAGAACAGAATCAAGCCCGTACCAGCTGTGCAGCCTGCCCGGAGGACAGCGAGAAGGGAGGCAGGTCCAGCGTGCACCCGATGCTGTTCACGTGATCGATCAGCTCGTCCTGCGTCAGCCAGATGGTGGAGTTGTCGTGGTATTCTTCGTCCTCATCCTCATCTCTATGCGTTGAGCGATTCGACAAAAAGGACTCGTCCGCCTCGGCGCGCTCGGGGAATTTGACCAAGCACCAGACACTGTTTCCCACCTGAATGCGTTCCAGCACCGATTCGGGGGTCTGTCCCTCGAATTCCTCCAGCGACATTCCCCCCTTCTTCGACCGCAGCAACTACGCGTCAAAAATCTGCGCCACTGCAGACATCCAGTTCCTTGTCCTTTTCGTCCCTCTCCTTCTGAATCTTTTCCAGATTTTCCTTCGCGGCAGCGATGATCTTGTCCTTCAGCTCCGACTGCTTTGTGAGTTCCGAAATCTTTGTCGTTTGGGCCTTCATCTTGGTCTGAATGATCTGAACGACCTTCTTGAGCTTGTCAATCTATTCGCATTACGGTCGCTGCCAAAACGAAAGCCTACCTCCTGCTTCTGAGAATCGCCTTCCCCTTCATGCACTGCTTCCTTTGGAACGTTGTCAACACTGTCGCTCATTCTACGCACACAAACAAATGAACTGGGTTAATGATTATTGTCTTGGGATCCCGCACACATTTGAATGATCGTGCACATCTAATTGGAGGGCTCCCACTTGACCCGTTTCTCGTCACTACGGCTCCTTTCTTTCTTCGGATGGATCCAGAACACCAATTCAGAGACGTCGACGCCGAGGGCAATGCCGTAGAGAGTCGCGAGCTGCTCGTTACCGTTGGCGAGAAGGAGGAGGAACTCGAGCTTCACATTTATGCCACTACCTTTGTACGTCCTTTGTTTATTCAGGGACTCATGGGTAGAATGGGGAGCAGGGATTGCGTTTGGAGTTGAGCTCGTTCACGGACATTCTCTTTCTCCTGTACTGCGACTTACAAAAGGAGGCGTACCAGCAAATCGTGGAGCCCCAAAAGCTCTCCATTCCCTTCGAGTCGTTCACTGCGGACTTCTTCGCAATCCTGGACAAGGTCCAAGACAACAGCGAGCTGTACGGCGGTCTCTTTTCGTAGCGATGAGATGAGGGTTGAAGTGTAGCCTACAGATCGTTCTCCAGGGAGATGAGGAGAACAAGGCGCTCTCCATCATTCAGAAGTCCAATTTCCTCACGCTCCCCTTGATTTCGCTCCCTTTCCGTTCGGCGACCAATGAAGAGACAACCGATCACCTTGTGTCCATCATTCAAAACTACCAGAATGGGGTTTGCGGTACACCCTTGTTCTAACCCGGTAGACACGTAATGAAGAGATGATCCGCACGACCTTCCAATTCAACGCAAAGTTGAACGAAAAGACGGCAGAGACGAAGGAGCAGTACGAGCAGCAGATGAAGGAAATGAAGGAGACGCTCGAGAAGCAGATCGAGTCCCTGAAGCAGGAGCTCGCCACCATCGACGAGCAGCATAACTCTACGTTGGCGGAGCAAAACGCCCAGTGGCAGAAGAAGCTGGAGGACATCCAGGCTCAATTCACCGAATCGCAGAACCAGCTGTGACTAAGGAGGAGATAGGTGACGAATAGCCTGGCGCTGCAGGGAGAGAGAGACCAGCTGACGGCTACCGTGAGCACGCTGAAGGAGAAGGTGGCGATTGTGGAGAATGTGGAGGCGCTGCAGGAGGAGAGCAAGAAGCAGAGCGAAACGATCCAACAGATGGAGAGCGCTGCTGAGCAGCAGAAGAACACCATCGAGATGCAGAAGAAGGAGTTGAGCGAGAATGAGGAGACGATGAAGTCACTGGCTGTTTGGGTGCTGAGAAAGCGTGAGACATAGGTGCAGCTTTCAGAGCTGAGACAGAAATGCAGTGAACAGGAGGAATCGATGAGGAATCTGGAGTATGCGAATAAGATGAAGGACCGAGGTTGGCGGTGGTGAGGAGGTATAACACATAGCGATTACGTGCTTGAATGTGGAGATTAACAAGATGAAGCTGGGGACACGCTATTCTCCAGCGTGACGTGCACTGTACCCTTTCGTGTTTTTTTTTGGAGAGCGTGCTTTGTTTCCACAAACCATCATTCTTTTGCGTGTGGAGTCGTCGCTCCTCTAGTGCCCGACATTGAATGTCCTTCAATTCCTTAAGCGTCGGGAAGCTTAAGTTTATTGTAGCGAACCTCAAGGGTCTTTCTTCTGTCCAGCTGGGTGCGGAGCTCGACAGGTTGTGCGTCCGTGTTACAGGAGCGAGTAACTCTGTAGGCCGACCAGGATCCCATTTCTTTTTATAACTGTTTTGTAAATCACCCGAGAGAGGAGTCACTGATAGTTCCAAGCGTTAGATGTAAAGAGAAAGAACATCCTGTTCATGGGACCCCCCGGAACGGGAGTGGGAACCTGCATGCGGCTCGTTGCTCCGGTGCTTCTTGTATCGATTCGCCTCTCATGTCATTCTGTAGATCCCTACATTCCGGTCCAAATACGTGATTCAAAAGGAAATGCAACAGGGTACAGAGTTCGGAAAGACCGCCGAAGTGGGGAGTTGCCTTCTCTGTTCACACTAGAAATATGTGATGCGGGGAGAGTTGATTCCCGATGAGTACGTCATCCCGAAGATCATGGAAGTCCTTCATCAGCCCCAATACCGCTCCGGCCTCATCATGGTTTGGACATTGCACACTCGTTCCTTCTAGGATGGTTTCCCCCGAACCATTCGCCAAGCCGAGGCAATGGAAGAAGTGGAACCCTTCTGCCTTTGTTCATGTCTAGTTCTCTCCGATTGACATTGCCATTGCGTTTAGTTTGCCGAAGAGTGTTGTGGTGAAGAAGCTCATGAATCGGCGGTTCCCACTGTTTTCATTGTCTAAATCATAGCGTGTGTCCGAAGTGCAACCGTTCGTACATCCTCCACCCCATTCACGAGGGTTCCATCGCATTGCCCGCCATTCTCCCCAAGAAGGAGAACCTCTGCGACGACTGCAACGAGCCACTCGTCGTTCGTGCAGACGACAACCCCAAGATCATCGAGGCTCGGTTCGATGTCTTCGAGGAGCGCACAAAACCTGTGATGGAGTTCTATCGCGAGAAGGGAATCCTGCGCGAGCACCCGATCAAGCACGGAGTGCAGGATCTTCCCGACATTTTGAGGAGTATTCTCATCCAGTATTTAGTGAAGTACAATGTATAGGGTTGCATCTGTTTTGCACAAAAGCAATTCCATTTCCTTTTTTCGACACATCGCAGAAGCAAGTGCCTCTCACCATTCCCGTAGAATCAACCACTCCCTTTCGAAGAGAAAGGAGAACCCGTCCATCAACTCCATTCGTGCAAACGGGGAAGCAGCTGACTTGGAACAGTTTTTCTTTTTCCAGAATGAGCGGTGTGAAGAACTTCAACTACGCGAACCCTACGAGAATCGTGTTCGGCAAGGGTGAAATCAAGAGACTGTCCGAGTTGGTTCCCAAGAACTCTATCGTCTTCATGACCTATGGTGGCGGCAGCATCAAGCGCAACGGTGTGTACGATCAGGTGATGGACGCGCTCAAGGGATACGAGATCATCGAGTTCGGTGGAATCGAGGCGAATCCCGATTTCGACACGCTTGTGAAAGCTGTCGACGTCGTCAAGAAGCTTGACATGAGCCGCGTGTTCCTTCTCGCTGTTGGCGGCGGTTCTGTCGCGGATGGCACCAAGTTCATCGCCGCAGCCTGCAAGTACACCAAGTCGGATGACCTGTGGAACCTTGTGCTGGCCGGGGGCAGTGATTTGGAGGGTGCTCTTCCCATGGCGTGCGTGATGACTCTTCCCGCCGTAGGTGTTCCTCCAGAGTGTCACCGATAGACTGGATCGGAGAGCAACTGGGGTGCTGTGGTTTCGTGCCGCCGTCTAAATGTCCGTCCCTTAAGCTCTCCATCATGCGTAGTGCAAGTACTCCGTGAGAAACCCCGTTCTCTTCCCCGTGTTCTCGATTCTCGACCCCGAGACGACTATGTCGCTTCCCGAGCGTCAGACGATCAATGGCGTGGTGGACTCGTTCGTGCATGTATGTGAGCAGTACCTTACGGTGTGTGCCAGTACGCTCAGAGAGAGTGGGTAATGCGAAGATGCCGATGTGCAGGACCGCTACGCGGAGGCGCTCTGCAAGGTGCTGATCGACAACGGTCGCCTGATCATGAAGGACCCGAAGAACTACGCCGCCCGTGCCAACATCATGTGGGCATCGACGCAGGCGCTGAACCGTTGGATCACGCAGGGCGTGGTGGACGACTGGTCGACGCACATGACCGGCCACGAGCTGACGGCGTACCTGGGCATGGACCACGCGCGCACGCTGGCGTGCATCCAGCCGCGTGTGTTGGAGTACAAGTTCGAGGCGAAGAAGGGCAAGCTGGCGCAGATGGCGCGTCGTGTGTTTGGTGAGGAGGGCGACGACGAGGATGCGTTGGCGCACAAGGCGATTGAGCGCATTGTGGAGTTCTACGAGAAGGAGATGAAGATGCCGACGCACATCTCGGCGTTCGTGGAGAGCGATGACAAGTCGTGGGTGGATCGTCTCTACAAGAAGTGGGAGTGATGGCGGAGGGTAATGGCTAGATTCACGGAGAGACATACCGTACTGGGCGAGAACAAGGCCATCACCCCCAATGCCGTCAAGCAGATCATTTTGGATAGTTACTAATTGCGGAGCGGTCGGTCTGTTTGTTTTCAGGATTTGTTCTTTTCGGGGACGAATTGCGATTTCGCTCTTTGAGAATGTACTCCGTGGCGAACGCTGTTCACACCGCCACTAGGAACCCTAGTGTGTGGAGATCTTTCGGAACTGCCAAAAGTGGGATGTGTCAGGCGCAACCGTGATGGAATAGAAGCAAAACCATTTTGGAGGCGTATTGTGAATATGACCACAGTGAGTGCGGATTTCGCGCGCTTCTGCTCACTCGTAGCGGTTGCTGCTTCGGGAGGCGTTCTTTGGTACGCCTACACCCATCCGTTTGATCGCGAAACCTATATTCAGAGCCTCTCGAATCCTACGGCCTACGAGATGGAAGGACTCACGCCGAAACAAGTATTTGCTGTAGCGTGGGTCGGTAACGCGATAGATTGCCGCACACACCTTTTTGATGAACAGAACGTGTAGTCGTCTCATGGGAAAAGCCATGAATCTGGAGATGTGAGTTCTCCACCCGTCGTTCATCCGTAGTCCGAAGAGCTGGAGAAAGCCGCTGTATTCCAGAGTGTCCAAGTGGATTGGCATCAATGTCGACGAATTTGAGTAATTCTTGGTGTCGTTGGTGATAATTAGGGGCAACTTCGAGGACTACAAGACCCCGAATGCCTTCTTCACCCGCGATCTGAAGAAGGGCGTCCGCCCGATTGTCCGCTGCAAGAACCTGATCCTGTCCCCCGTGGACGGAACGGTGAGCATATATGAGAAGAATCTGCCCACCTCCAACGCCATCCAATTGCATCAAGTGAAGGGCGTGCGCTATGACCTGAACGAGTTCGTGGGCGAGCCAGTGCACATCGCGGACAGTAACAACCTGTACTCGGTGGTGCTTTACTTATCTCCCGCCAACTACCACCGTATCCACGCTCCCTCCAACTTCGCCGTGGAGAACCGCGTGCACGTGCCGGGCCAGCTGCTGCCCGTGAAGGCGTTCTACGCGAACAAGGTGAAGGGCCTGTTCACGCTGAACGAGCGCGTGGTGCTGAACGGTCGTTGGCAGGAGGGCTTCTTCTCCATGGGCCTGGTGGGCGCGTTCAACGTGGGCAGCATCCTGCTGGAGAACACGAAGGACCCCGTGGTGACCAACCGGCCGAACGAGCTGCTGTACAAGAACTACCGTCACCGCGCGCGGTACGAGGCGCCGTGGGAGGTGAGTCAGGGCGAGAAGGTGGGCGCGTTCGAGATGGGCTCCACGGTCGTGCTGGCATTCGAGGCGCCTCAGTTCACGTGGCTGGTGGCGCCGGGCGAGAAGGTGAGGGTGGGTCAGCCGCTGGGGTATGTGGAGTACGACGAGGAGGTGGAGCGAGTAACGGAGGTGGAGTACCCCGAGGCGGTGCGTCGCGGACTGCTGGAGTGTGATGAGTGTGCTGAGCAGCCTGCTGAGACTGCTGAGTCGGTGGAGGAGGTGGAGTCGACGGAGGTGGTGAAGGATGTGGTGGAGTCGGTGGAGTCGGTGAGTGACGTGGTGAATGTGGTGGAGGAAGTGAAGGACGTGGTGGAGGTGGTGAACGAGGTGGATGCGGTGGAGAAGGAGATGGATGCGGTGGTGAGTGAGATTGCCGAGGAGGTGGTGAAGGAGGTGGTGGAGGAGCCTGAGGTGCCGGTGGTGCCGGTGGTGCCTGAGGTGATCGAGCCAGTGAATGAGGTGGTGGAGGAGGATGCCTGGATTCTTCACCCCGCGAGTTGGGAGAGAAAGAACGAAGACATGTGGTAAAGTCGATTCTGACCGGATGGTAATCATCACTTGAGCGTTTTCCACATTCCATTTGTATTCGCGTGTTTCTTCGTCAAATAATTGGATTTCCGCATCAATTTCCCTTCTGGCAATACTATTGTCACAATCCTCGCTGAATGACAATAAGAATGTAATTGCCATGAATGGCCACAATATACAAACTTCAACAAACAAGTGCATGATAAAATGGCATACTTTTTCCTCGTCACTTCGTCAATCACTTCCGGAAGCAGGGACAGAGAGGCCGACTTGTAAAACAGAATCCGCAGCAGGCTTGCATTCTCTTCCGTCCAACTCGGTTTCGTTTCACCCTCTTGCAACTCCACATATCCATTCTTTGGAAGCAGGAACAACGAAAACACGTCATCATAGCGCTTACTTCGGATGATCACGTCCGAGTTGCAAAACAGCAAAACAACCTCTCTCATTCCCAAACCCTCCCATTTGAACTCTCTCGTCTTCAAATCGGGTATCCCTTTAAGAGAAGAAAGGTTCCGCTCTGGCTCTTGCTCATAGAGAAGGGATGTAATGAGAAACCGAGAATTGCCATACCGAGGCGCAATACCGAAGTACCGATACCCAGCAGCACGGTAGCAATCGTATTCGATGGGAGTCGTCAAAATGGAGGACACTTCGGCGAACGGAGAAGAGATCAGCTAATCATAAGGAATGAAGAGTGGCGGTACGATATTGCGATAGCAGAGTAACTGATCTCGGTTAAACTCCTTCTTGAGCGTCTTCCCGTACAGAAGCAGTGAGGGCTCCATAAGCGCCGAATGGGCGATTTCAAAGAACAGCTTCGAGCAAGGCTGTCTCCTCGAAACCGGAAAGAACGGGAGTACGACACGCTGAATCTAGAGTGAATGGGGAGGAAAGCACAGTACAGGAGACGAAAAGAGTGGATGAAGAGATTGGTAGAATGGAGGGAAGTACTGATGAAACGCCTCGACGCATTCATTCTGGGAAGCCGGTGGAGTGAGAAGAACCCAGGTGAGATTGGAGGGAGAATCTGGAAAAAGGGAGGGAAAGGAAGAGTTGACGAAGAAGAACGAAACGCCTTCATACCCCGAAAACTGGATGGGTTTCTTGTACGGATGAAAGTTCGTGGAGGGTCGCAAGTGTGAAGAGCGGACGGACGGTTCGGAAGAATCGAAGAAGTACACCTCATGCTTGAGACTGTTGATGCAAGCCCGATCTGCGTAGAGGAGGGAATAACGGTCACCATGATAGAGAGAATAGGGCGGTTGGTAGGAAAAGAGAGGACGACTATTCAGCGCTCGTTTTCGCATCTCCTTCTGATAGTGCCGGAATAGTAGATACCATGACTTCCTATAGAATGGAATCACGATGCTTCCATTCTTCCTTTCTTCACGAAGAGGAGGACTGGGTGTAACGGTTTCCCGTTCTTCAACAACAGCCGTCACAGTATTCACAACAGGAGTTGTAGGCGCGTCCGTTGACTCCTCGTCATAGTCACGGAGTTCGGTTTCAGTATACAAGCGAAATGAACTGGCAGTTTGAGCACGGCGAAACGCATAGAACTGAATAGAAAAGAAGCAGGTGAGGGCAATTGCGAAAAGAACAGCAAACCCCTTCATTACCATTGAGAATACACGCTAAGCGCCCGTTTCTGGAAATTCCATACAAAAGACGGAAGAACACTCCTCACTCGCAAGAAAAGTGTAGATTGTGGTTCATTTCGTTGCTGAGTCCGCTGCATTCAAATGAGCAAGAAGAGCAAGAAGAAGCAAAACAAGAAGGAGGGAGAGGAAGTGAAGAATCAGGAAACGGAAACTAAGCCCTCTACTAATGGTACGTGTGTATGCAGATGATTGACGTTATAGAAGAGCAGAAGAATAAGAGTAACGGATGGAGAAAAGGACCCTTATTGGTAGGTTTGGAAGAATACAAGCCTGGACTGCTGAGCAGCATGCTTTCCACAAAGACTATGGATACAAAGCCCCAGTTTGCTGTTAGTTCTGTGTGCACAGTGCGTGGTTGGTGATGTTTAGGACGATGAAGAGATTGAAGTAAACAGTGAAGAGGAGAAGTCGTGGAATCCTCAGGGTGATGATAATATGGATGAGGAAGTTGTTCTGCTGTTGTCCTTTCATGGGTAGATGATAAAGGCTATTGAGAAGATGCAGAAGAACCCGGATAAGTGGATGAAGAAGATGGAGATGGAGATGAGTGATTCGAGTTCCGAAGAGAGTGAGGAAGATGAAGAGGAGGAGAAGGAGGAGAAGGAGGAGAAGGAGGAGAAGGAGAGTGAAGAAGAGAGTGAGAGTGAAGAAGAGAAGGAGGAAATGGAGGAAGAGAAGGAAGAAGAGAGTGAGAGTGAAGAGAAGGAAGAGGAGAGTGAGGAGGAAGAAAAGGAAGAGGAGAAGGAAGAGGAGAGTGAGGAAGAGACGCCGAAGAAGCCAACGGCGAAGGAGCTGATGGAGCAGGAGAAGGCGAAGAAGCGCGAGGAGCTTCGCCAGCAGAGGGAGAGCGAGAAGACGGCCATGAAGTCCTTCAACAAGGACACTAGCGTGTAGACGTTTGGCTGCTGTCTCACAAGCAGGTATGTGAAGGGTATCTCGTACAGCTGCGAAGAGCCCAGCTTCCGTGAGGTGTTCAAAACCGCGGGGAAGATCACGAAGGTGTTCCTGGTCCGCAGAAACGACGGGAAGATCGCGGGATTCGGGTGGGTGTGTGGAGTGCCGGTGAAGTGTAGTGCGGTGGAGTTCGCGACGCCCGAGGCGATGAAGAAGGCCATGGCGCTGAGCGGAACGGAGGTGTGTGTGGTGTGGTGAGGTGAGAGATAGTATTTGGGCCGTCCGCTGAGTGTCGCGCAGCTGGAGGACACGTCGGTGTTGGACCGCCAGGAGAAGAGAAAGGAGCGGAAGCAGGAGAAGAAGGCGATGAAGCTGCAGGAGAAGGAGAAGGCGTTGAAGAAGCAGAAGATTATGAGGGGCAAGAGAGCGATGAAGGCTGCCAAGGCGAAGCAGGCAAAGCAGGCAAAGCAGGGCAAGAAGGGCAAGAAGTGGTATGTTTGTGGAACAAACTCGGGACTAAACAACAATTAGAAGCGGATCTGTCCCTTCATGATCATCTTCTTTCTGCGCTTGTTCTCGCGGCTGTTCTCGTTCTTCTGCCTCTTGCGGCGAATCGCCTCCTTCGGGTTCAGCACCTCCAGCTGCTTGATCTTCATCTTCTGCGCGTTCTTCTTCTTCCCCATCTACGCCTCACCCCACCTCGCTTCTCTCACCTCGTCCTGAAGCCTGCCGTACGCCTTGATGTACGTCGTCTGGTCCATTCTCTCCTCGATGCTCGTGTGAATCACACTCGTCGCTCTCTCCACCAGCTCCTGCTGATTCGCGTTGGCGCCGTTTACCACCTTCATCAGCGGCCGCAGCAACGGGGTCTATACCTCACCTCTCACACCCGTCCCCACAATGTGCTTCTCAATGGCTTCAGACGACATCACCGCGGTTATCGTCTCGATCACGCCCATCATCGCCAGCTTGATAGCGGGCTCGTTCATCGCTAGAGTGCTGCCAATCAGGAACAAGCAGTCCTCGAAGCGGTGCGGGTTGGGCACGCGACGCAGTGTGCTGAACAGTCGCGAGCCCTTCTTCTCCTTCTTCTCTTCCCTTTCTTCTTCACTCTTCTCTTCCTCTTCTTCCTTCTCGCTCTCTTCACTCTCCTTCTCTTCCTTCTCTTCTTCCATTTCCTCCTCACTCTCTTCACTCTTCTCTTCTTCACTCTCTTCACTCTTCTCCTCCTCAATCAAATCCATGTCATAGAACTGTCTCACATCCTCCTTCTTCTCCTCACTCTCCTCCTCCTCTCCAAACCCGCACAGCACTCTCAACTCCTTGTTATTCAAATACGTGGGGCGAGGCCACGCCCCATCTTCTCCAAACCCACACAACACCTCACTCAGCAATTCACTCTCCTGTCGAATCAACTCATTCGTGTGACTCAAGTGATACCCGATCAACACACGCTGCAACACAAAGAACACCGCGCCGGGCTCCTGAAGCCAGCTGTCCGCGTCACACGCCGACGACACGGCGAACTCTCCCGCGAAATAGTGCTTGAAAAAGATCACTGCCGCTAACCGCGGGAAACAGTGCTGGCTGACCAGGAGGATAGAACCGCGGTTCAGAAGCTCCTTGTTCCCGCGCACCGCCGCCTGCATCGGCTGCGCGAAACGCCCGTACAGCTCGTTCAGCAAAAGCAATGCGACGCACCAGTCCGCGTACGGATTCAAGGAAGTGAGATTCAGCGTGTACAAAGAGAATTGGTCGTCCGCCGAACACCCCTCATCCCCCAACATTTTGGTTTCATCGCTCTTCACGTCCAAGTCCGCCAGCTGCGTCGGCAGCAGCGCCTGAATAATCTCGCATAACCGCGGCAAGTCGCCTTTGACGACCTGTCCGCGTCCCTGCGTGAGAAGAAGAACGCCGACGAGCCCCGTGCGACGCATCACAGGCTTGTCGCTGTCGATCCATTGTTGGCAGAAACCGCGGAGTTTTTTGAAGACGTCGACGCTGACGCGCGAGGCGAGAAGCATGATGGCTATGAATGAGAGAGGGAGAAGAGATGAACTCTCATGAACCACTGCTTGGCAGAGTTTGTTGCCCTCATTCATCATACGCAACATGAAGGGAATGAAGAACAGCGCAGCAGAGGAGTTCAGGTACTATTCATCACATCACATCACCGCACTCACCTCCAGTGGGAACTCCTTCACCACCGCGTGCAGCAGATTCAGGTCCGCCAGCCGGCCCGAGGGCTCTTCGTACTCGATGTTCTTCAGCAGGAACGACACCATCTTCTCGATGCGACCCTCGCTCATCGGATAGTTCAACAGGAAGAACAACAGCACGCGCGAGCAGTGATTCCGCGTGGTCTCGCTGAAGGACTGAAGAAGTGTCACACTCAGCTCGTCCATCAAATCATATAACTCGCTGATCATCACCCGGCGAGTGAGAATGACGCGAACCAGCGCGAAAGCGGCGCTCTGGCGTTCGGGCAGGTTCAGATCGCGCTTTACCAGCATGATCAGAGCGCGCGCCTGGTTGTCGGAGAGCGGCGTTTTGCTGCGAGTGAGAGGGAAAAGAGACGCGTACGGGTAGGTGGTATAAATGACGGAAACGGTGTGGAACAGCGATCGTGTTAGATCCGCCGAGGTGGCGGAGAAATCAGACAGCATCGTGAACAGCAACTCTAGCCGTCAAAACCCGATCACGCGCCCACCCTTCAGCGCCTCCACGTTGTTCTTCAGCGCCTCCAGCCGCCATTGCAGCAGCGTGTCCACGAACTTCAGACACTGCGCCAACACCGGCGTGCTCTTGCACAGTCGCAGCGTGAAGAGGAGGTGATCGATCACCAGATCGAGGAGCTGGTGATGATGCGGGTCGCTCTGCTGCAGCACCTTCGCGCCCACCGCCGCGTTCAGCAACTACTCCTCACTCCCGCTCACCACACACACCTGCAGCGCGAAGCCCACGAACTCCTCCTTGCTGGTCTTGTTGATCTTCTTCCGGCGGTCCTCGTTCAGGTTGTTGCCCGTCAGCCGGCGCTCGGGCTGCACCAGCAGCTGGTCGCGGCCGTCGCTCGTGGTTCGCTGCGTGATCGCGCTGGTGGTCCAGATGGCGATGGAGTCCTTGATGGCCTTCTCGTCCTGGCGTTGCTTCTCGATCTCCTTCTCCGCGTCCTTCATGATCCCCACGCAGTACGCGATCAGCGTCGTCGCCTGCACCGAACGGTTCTCCATCATGCCAGCCACGCACGCTCGCATCACCTCGCGGAGACGCGTCAGTTGGGTCATGTCCTCGCAAGTCGTGACGCGTTGGAAGATAGGCGACAGCCAGAAGTGAACTAGGCATGACTCGCACCACACACGCGCACTCGCAGGGTTCGGCAGGAAAGGCAGCAGCGACGTGACGCGCTGCCACGTCTCGTAGGAACGGTTCACCGCCAGCTCGTGGTAGTTCGCCTTGGCGGCGGCGCGCAATTCCTCCACCTCGCGCGTGCGAGCGCCATCCTCGAAGAGGTCGTACAGCGTGATCTGGTGAATGAGCGACAGCGACCGCAACAGCGGGTAGCGCGTCCCGTCCAACTTCTCCTCCGACACGGCCGTTTCGTTCTACTCCTTAACGCTTCAAACAAACGCCACCTCCATCGTGATCTCCTGCACGGGGTCGTTCTTGATGCTGTCCTTCACCGCGTTGACCATGTCGCACAGCGAGTAGGACAGCACGAACAGCTGATTGCCCTCCGTCAGCGCGTGCTGCATCTGGCTCAGAATCAGGTGCAGGTACTCCACGCCCAACAGCTTCAGAATGTTCACCACTACAACTCACACGCGCCTCGCACGCCCACGCGTCTTCCGCGCCTCATCACGGTTGTCCTGCATCTTCTGCTTCAGCAGCAGCACCACCGTCTGCGTCACGCCGGGCAAGTAGCTTCCCATCACCCTCACCACCCTCACTCACATCTCGAACAGCTTCGTCGGCAGCTTTGTCAGCAGCTGCACGATCACCACCGCCACACCGCTATGCACCATCTGGTTCTTGCGCTCGTCCGTCGAGATCATGAGTCTACTCGTCAGCCGCGCTCAGCGCCCGCACTTGCGCAGGTCGGGGATCACCACCGTCAGGACCAGGCGGAGGATCTTCTGCTTGGCGATG
>ERZ827156.2601-NODE-2601-length-18061-cov-6.307175_pt1 | contig 18061 bp, 12 predicted proteins | sample MGYA00519919_ERZ827156 | MGnify/ENA primary metagenome ERZ827156 (study PRJEB31778, sample SAMEA3449269) | human gut metagenome | biome: human gut; feature: human-associated habitat; material: faeces | place: United Kingdom | collected 2010/2012 ... | reverse complement strand
GATTTTGCAGAAGCTTCAGAAGAAGTTCTTTATCATCAGCGGAGCTTTCCGTTGCGACAGGTTGAACCGGCTCCGGCGTTGCCTGTCTGCCTGAGTAGAACGCAGCTTCTAATCTTTCAGCGTTCAGTCTGCGGTCATCGTCGATGATATGGGAGTAAACATAGATAACTTGCTCTTCAAATGATATATCTTCCCAACGTAAGGCGCATATTTCACCGACACGCAAACCGGTAAACAAACATAATAGAATGCCGATATTATATGGGTTAGGTTCTGAATACAAATACCGGCAAAGTGTTTCCTGCTCTGTTTTACTTAGAACTCGCATTCCTTTTTGAACTTGCTTAATCTGAATACTACTTCCATCACACGGAACGGTTTTACCCTTTTTGATTGCAAACTTTAGTACACTGCGAATAACAGACAGTGTATCGCTAACTGTTTTCGGAGACAAGCCGTTCTCTCTTTTTCCACCCGAAGATAGAAGTTTCTGGCAATAATCTTCGATATAAACATAAGAAAACTCAGATAAAGGTTGATTTTTGCAGAATGGCAATATATATGAATCTAATAGATTTTGGTATTTGTTTGCAGTAGATTCTTTTGTTTGCAAGCGAGCATTACTCAACCATTCCTGAGCTAATGTTCCAAATAAATCTGGAGACATTATTGGGTCAGACGCTATTGGAGTAGCACATGACTTTTCGTGAAGTTTTGACCTAACCTCACGATATGTCTTCGCATAAATGTATCCATATATCGCTTTACCCTCAAGTGATCGAGATTTAATATACCGGCCTTCCCATCTGCTGTCTTTCCTTTTATAAATGTTTTCGCCTTTTCTTGGCATAAGGCATTCCTCCTTCCTTATGACTATAATTTTGACGGCAAATGTGAACATTGATAAATTCAAAATCCACTTTTTGATGCAAGTTTCGAACTAAAACAAGAAAAAAAGCACGTTGTCAATCATCCGACAGATTGACAAGTAATCTGACATCTTGTATAATAGGTAAATAATGTGAAGTGAACATGAAAAAACGGCGTTCGTGGAGTAAGATACTCTACGAAAATAATATTTCAAGAAAGGAGAACGAGTATATGGAGGAAACCGCTTTGAAATGGAGTAATATTTCTGATGCGGAAAAGAAAGAGCTTATCGCTCACTTAACATCCAACCTAAAAACTTTACGGGCAAAAGGAAACTTAACGCAAGAAGACATTGCAAATGCTATCGGTATTTCCCGGCAAACCTATAGCATGATAGAGTGCCAAAAAACGTCTATGGCTTGGAGCTTATATCTGTCGATTGTTTTTCTGCTTTCGTCCAGAGCGGATACAAAAGAGTTGCTAAAAGTTTTAGGTATTTTCCCTAATTCCTATATGGAACATGAAAGTAGGTCTGAAAAATGACCATTGACCTACAAAATAATTATATATGGGGAATTCCACCCTATGCTTTTTGGATTGGCATCGGTCTGTTATGTTCAGTAATTTTGTTTTTGTATTTGCTATATGACAATGAAATCAAAATTGACAAACAGCTTTTGATCTATGTTTGTGGTATTGTCGGTGTTATAGTGGGTGCCAAACTATTTGGAGTCATTAAAAATTTTCTGCTTACGCTTTATAATCAAGAACCACTTACTGTAGAAATATTAGGTAGTGCAGGCCTTGTGTTCTATGGTGGTTTATTGGGATTTTTACTGTGCACCTCCATTGCAATATTTGGGATGTATCGAAGATTAGACATGGCACTTATAAATCTCATAGTCATTACGATACCTTTATTTCACGGCTTTGGAAGAATCGGTTGCCTATTCGCTGGATGTTGCTTCGGAACAGAATACACTGATTTTTTATCAGTTACTTACATACACAGTCCCCAGGAAATTAGATCATGCTTTCCAACACAACTAGTAGAATCTATTTTCGAGTTTGCTATTTTTATTACATTATTTATAGTGCACAAAAAGAATAAGGAAAAAAATCTTCTAAAGATATATCTGGCAACTTACGCAGTTTTTCGTTTCGCCTTAGAATTCATGAGGGGCGATACCATAAGAGGTCTTTTCGGGCAACTTTCTTTTAGTCAATATATATCGCTCTTAATACTAACCATATTATTGTTGTTAACAATAATTCACAATACAAGGAATGTGAGGAGGTTCAAAAATGAAAATTGTTAAATACACAGCGTATGGAGCTTTAATCGGACTATGTATCGGCTTAGTTCTGAGTTTTTTTGTCGGATGCGAAGCTGCTTGTAGCTGTACCGAAGAATGGATCGATGCATTCTTTGGTTGCGGTAACGCCACCTGTGCAAGTGGATGTCAAGAATTTACGAGTGACCCAATTGTACGAAACTGCATTTTATACTCAACATTGATTTGCGCAGCAATTGGTGGGGCTTATGGAGCGTTCCAGACGTTACAGGAAAAAAATGCAGCCCAAAAAGCTGCTGAATTAGAACAAAGTGCTTCTGCAAAAAGACAACGAGTAACTTGGGCAAGCGAAATAAAGCAGAAAGCCTTAAATGTGAACAACACTTGCTCCAGAAACAAAACATCTGACAAACCGCTGGTTTCTACAACTTACAAAGCCAATGCTCAGATGACCGAAATTATGAATGAACTGACCAAGGTTGCAGAAAAACAAGGCAAAGTGGATTCCTTGGCAGAAGAATTGTCAAAGAAAGGTGGTGTTTCCGTATGAAAATTGTAAAATGCACAAAATGTAAGAAGTATGTACATAAAACTGGTAAGTGCTTTCATTGCGGTAACACCGTGGGATTTGATGAGGTAGAAATGCCTGCTATCCACGAGAATGCAGCTGCTGAATACTCCAAAGTTGAGTCCTTGGTAGAAAGCAAAAAATTTGCTGAAGCACTCACCCTCTCTCACACTGTTATTGAATGGATGCCGAATCTGGCAGGTATTTTCTGGCTGCGCCTTTTGGCAAAAAACAAATGTTCAAACGCTGTAGAGCTGATCCAGAAAGGATTTAATTGCGAAGAAGATTCTGATTTTTGCAATGCTCTGACTTTCTCAGCAGGTGCGGAGCGCAGCGCATACCAGGATGTACGAAGCATAGTACTGGCTGCTCAAAAAGCTCTGAAAGCAGAAGTCCTGAATTATGAATATCAATGCAAAATGAAAACTAACATTTTGCAAATCAAAAAAACTATGAAGGGCGAAATGGATGCCCGCAAAAAGAAGTTGTTCTCACTGTGGGCTGAGCTTGAAGAAACTGAGCATTCCATGTATACGCTGGAGAAGGACTGCATCCTGCTTTCTAAAGAACACAGCGATGCCCTTGACAAGGCTGCACAAGCCGCTTCTTCAATTAAAACGGAAACCTATCAGATAGAGGAATGTACTGCAGAGAACCTCCATAAGTATCAGGTCAGAATCGGTAATATCCTTCAGCAGTCTGAACAAGCTAAGGATGCATTGGAAAGCATGAAAAAACAGCATCCATGGGTTAAATCCTTTAATGATCTGGTTAAAAAGCGTGATGAACAGGTGAGACAGATTACTAACGAATTTTCTTCTTTGAAAATATATGAAGCAACAGTTCAGCAGACCCTTGATGAAATTGACCAAATTGAACAGCGACATCGTACCGCTATTCATGCCGTGGAAACTTTCGATTTCCTGGATGCCGCAAATCTGTTGGGAAAGGACACTTATAATACTGTCCTTCGTGGCATTGGTCTTGGTGTTGATGTTCAAATATCTGTTTCTTCTCAAGGTTGGCAGCCTAATACCACCTATACTACCCCTATCGACGTCGATGGCGACGATAGGGATGACTACTATAGTGCGTGGGGTCTGCCCAATGACAACTACTAATGGGAGGTGTGAAAAATGGAATATACATCAAAATTATTTGTTGATTTCTTAAAGAAGTTGATTGTCTTTGATAAAGATAGTCAATCTGCAATCCTGGTCGCATCTCGTGTGAAAAACGATCGTGATGCCGGAGAAAAGAATGAATGGGGTCGAGTTCGCACTACTGCTGAACAGCAGGCGAAAAATTTCTCTAGCAAAGTACAGTCTATTATCACAGATTTCCAGAAGCAGATGGATAACGTTCTTTCTCGTGATATAGGCGATAAAACTGCTACTTTTAACAGATTGCAGAAATGTAAAGAAGCTCTCATGTTGATTTCAAGCGCCGAAAAAAGCATCACTCGCAAGGACGTATATGAATCTAACAAAAATGGATCTTCTCAGCAGATTTCTATTTCTATCGAGGATATTATCAATGGAAAAATTGACTTTGTTTCCATGGCTTATGATCTGAATGAAGCCCTCAAGGGTTCCAGAAAAAGAGAAACAGCCAGTTCTTGCGCTTCTTTTTACAACACTTGTCGTGCAGCAGAAGCTATGTTGAATCAGGAAATTATTGCCCTCCGTGGTTCCATCGTACAGAATAGGGATTCGCTGCATCAAAACTATACCAATTTAGCAAGCAGTTCTCATCAGAAAGTTTCTTCCGAGTGGGATTCTGCTATGAATGCATTGACCACCACTGCTGGCAAATTCGCTCAGCAGAGAACGGCAAGTTTTGCTGAGACAGAAAAGGTTTTCGCAGGAAGCGATGATGCCTTGAGACAGCGCTTGGGAAAACTTGTTGATACATTCCACACGCAATTCCCTCCGCAGGAATTTGCTAATGAATATGCCAGACTTTATTCTCTGGAACCTTCCTTCGAACATTATGATTGCTATAAGGAAATGCCCCGCAATGTGCATATCAGCACCTTAGAGTATGACATTTCTGCATTGGGACTGAGCGACTATACAAAGGCTTTCTTGGATAGATACTATTTCTTCCTTTACCGAGACAATAAGCTTTGCATTCCCTACTGCGCTTCCTTCAGTCCTGAATTTAACTATCTGTTCAAGTTCAACGGCGAAGGTCGCCAAAATGTCGTTAAAAATGCCTGCGATCTTGGTATGCGTTTATTTATGATGCTTCCTCCTGGCAAACTCAACTTTACCTTTATCGACCCGGTTACTCTTGGCGAAAGCTTCGCAATGTTCACTCGACTGGTTGATGTTGACGATCGTACAAGCGAAGTAATTAACGGAAAGATCTGGTCTGCTCCTGCTGATATTGAGCAGAAGTTAAAAATCATGACCGACCATATTTCCAATGTTACTCAGCGTTGCTTACAGGGCAAGTATGACAACATTTATGAGTATAATCGTGTTGCCGAACAAAACGCCGAAGCCTATCAGGTTTTGATGCTCATGGATTTTCCTGCCGGTCTTACTGACCAGTCTCTAAAATTGCTTGAGCAGATTATAACTTCTGGACCGAAGTGCGGAGTCTTTACGATTATTTATCGAAACGAAAGCCAGTACAAAAAGATTTCTGAGCGTTCCTACCCTTTGATTACGAACATTGAAACCAGTTTCCAAGTGTTTAATTTCAATGATAATTGCACTCAGATCACCTGCTCTGGCGAAAAGGTAAAAGATAAAGCCTTACTTTGGAGTAACCTCCAGCTACCTAGCAATAATCAAATGGATCAGATTATTGCCACGCTCAAAAAAGGCATCAAAAATGCAGACAAAGTCGTTATCGGCATTGATAAAGTCAGCAATGCCGAAACCACTGAAACAACCAAGGATGGCATCCGAATTCCTATTGGTATCCATGGTGCTAATGAAGTTCAGTACCTTACTTTAGGTGTTGGTGGTAGCCACCATGCACTGATTGCGGGTGTGGCAGGTTCCGGTAAATCCAGCTTGTTACATACAATTATCCTCAGAGCACTTACTCAGTATTCGCCTGACGAGCTTTCTATTTACTTAGTTGATTTCAAACGTGGTGTTGAGTTCAAGATTTACGCTGATTTTGAACTTCCTTCGTTCAAGGTTGTGGCTATCGAAAGTGAGCGTGAGTTCGGATATAACATCTTGCTTGCACTGGAACGTGAGCAAAAAATCCGTGCAGATCTCTTTAAGAAAAGCCATGTCGATAAAATCGAGGAGTACCGTGCGTTGGGCAAAAAGATGCCTCGTGTGCTGGTTATTATGGACGAGTTCCACGAGTTGTTCTCCAATGCAAATGATGAATTTGCAAAGAAGTCTGCAACTATCATGGAGCGTATTGTGCGCCAAGGTCGTGCTTTCGGAGTTCATCTGATTCTTGCTTCTCAGAGCTACTCCAATATTACCGGCATTGACCGTGCTGTATTCGATCAGATGGCTGTACGAATTGTGCTGAAGTGTTCTAAGGCTGATGCAAATCTGCTTCTTGATAACGGTAGCACAGAAATTGACCAGATTTCTATTGATGATCCTGGTCGTGCTGTCTATAACTCTGAGGCAGGTAATAAAGAATATAACAGCCACTTCAGAGTTGCTTATATTGAACCAGAACGACACAGAGGTATGCTACAGGAAATTAGCGATAAAACAATTTCCTATGCAAAACAGCCTACTCGTATTCTGCTGTCCAATATCGAAGATAACAAGTACAGTATCTTCAATCAGTTCCAGAATTATGAGCCAAACCGTTGTCCTGTTCCTGGTCGTCTGTACATTGGCGAACCGCTTAGTGTTACAAACAACATGAATATGGATCTCACTCGCAACGATAATTCTAACTTGTTGATGCTGGGTAATGATACCGAGAAGGCAAGAAGTATGTTTGCCTTTGCAATCCTTAGTCTCTGCATTAACTACAAGATTAAACATGGCAAGGCACCGGATCAGCCGTTCATTTATCTACTTAATTGCAAACCTTTGGATGATAGCTATTTCAAGGACACTCCTCAGATTATTGCAAGTGAGTTGCTTCCTGAATATGTCAGATATATTCATTGCGGCGACGAAAGCGCTACACAAGATGTATTGTCCGAACTGCTTGACAATCTGAAAGGTACTACTCCTATCGGAGATACCGATAAATATTTCTTTGTATTTGGCTATCAGCGTGCTGAAGAACTAAAATCTGAGACAAAACTTTCTCAGGGCGATGATATTGACAGCCTGTTCAATCTGATGCCGAGTAGCTCCAATAAGCCTCAGCTCTCGCCTAAGGAGATCTTCCACCTCATCGTGAAAGATGGTGCAAAACGTGGCGTACACGCAATCCTCTGGCAGGATAGCTACAGCGCTCTTGAACAAGATGATAATAACATCATGTCCTACTTTAACCTGAAGGTAGCGTTTGATATGTCTCCTGAAGAATTCTCTCGTTCTGTTGGCGCAAATGACATCAGTTTGATGAGTGAAAACAACGCAATTTATTACAACAAGGCAAGAGATAATCAGAAGTTCCGTCCTTACCAGGCACCTGACAAGGATTGGCTGAACGATATTAGCACTAAACTGCACTAATTACGATGCGCAGAGTCGGGTTATACAATCTGGCTCTGCGCATTATGCTTATTTTTCGGAGGTGTGCATGGGAAAACTAAAATTAGAGGCGCAACGACGTGTTGAGCAGGAACGGTTGCGGAGTCAGGAAATCGTTGAATGCGGCGAGGAAAGACTCGAAGAAGCAGAATCTTACACTCATGCTCCAATTTTTAACCCACTCGAAGACATTGAAGCGATAGACATTGACGATATTACAGCTCTCATGGAGTGTGGAAAAAAACATACTGTCGAAGAACTTGTTGAACAATTTGGTATTTCTGTTGATGCTGCCAAATCTGTGTTAGCTCCTTGTGACCACATAGACATAGCTAAAACGATTGCGGAAGCCGAAAATACCGAAGCAATAGTCTCCATTTTTGAAAATGCAGATGAACATGAAACCGCAGAGTCTTCTGATAGTGATTTGCCGCTTAATGAGTCGTGGGATTATAGCGACGAAGAACTTGCCCGGATGGTATATGAACTTGAACACGCATTCGATTAAAACAGACATACATAATTAGAAACTTAGGAGGATTATCATGGGTTCTTTGAAACTTGAACAAAGACAAAAGGTTGAAAGCGATCAGGAAAAAGGTCGTGAAGTACAGGAAAGCGGCGAACAGAAATTAGAAGAGGCAGAAGCCTCTCAGGGGGCAATGGAACAAATCGAAGCCATTGACGATGATGATAAAGCTGCACTTGATGCTGCCAGAAGCGAATCGGATGGCATTGCCAAAGCGATTGCCGAAAGTGAAGTTAAGGAACCGGGACGTGAAGTTGGTGAATCCTTAAAGGAAACCTCTGAGCAGTCTACCGAGTATAGCGAAACCGAAATGGCTGATGCAGAAAAAGCATCTGAAATGGTCGGAGACTATTCTGAGGTTGGAGGTGAATTATCTAGCGAACTTCAGGAAAGCGGACAGGAATTCCAGGAAATTGCAGAGGAAAGCGATCAGGTAAATGACGAGTTGCAGTCTGAATACGACCAGCTTGCAGCCGCATTGGAAGGAGTCTTCTAAATGGATCAATTATATTACCTCTGTTTTTCAGTAAACAAACTACCAGATTTAACACTAACAAAGTACAGCGTCTTTGATGGTTCCAGCGTTGAGAACATCATGGATAAGCACGGCGTTTTCCTTCGCCAATTACATAGACTCGGATACACCTCTGGTGTGTATTTCCATTTGCTGTACTACTACAACCCGGATAAGAGCATTCCGAAAGGACACCACTTATCCATCATTTTCTATGCAACTTCTCAGAGCAAGACCAAGCTGGAGGGAATTCGTGAATTTTTGACGACCTCTGTTTTGAGCACCTACTATGAGTTTTTTTGCTATGAAATTGCTCAGAACTTCGCCATCGAGGAAGAGAAACTATCTGATGGTTCTGTCCTTCCGTTGCTCAAGTTGACGAATATTTCTGGAGCCATAAAAAAATACAGCCTTGGTAAAACCAAGCCAGAAGAAGTTATTACTGCAGCAAAGGAAATTGCTGGTGGCACACGCTCTCATATCGTTTGTGAGATTGCATCTGATGCAGATGCAATGTTGAGCTTCAATAAAATGCCTGTTGATAAAACGGGTCGAATTGTGTTGGAGAAAAAATTTGCCTATGGAGCATTTTTGACCAAAAAAGATTATTCCCTTCCGGCACAAAATAGATTGAATACGGACGGAGCCGGTGAAATCAACCTCTACTCTATCATGGAGTGGGAACCTTGCGAAACCGGCAGACTTTATAACGTTCTGAAACTGATGGAAGGATATGATCGAAGCGCTGTTCTTCGTATTGATATTTTCCCAGTAGAACACACACAAGCCATCCGTCAAAGATTGCCTTACACAGAAACACGACGCAGAATTTCGGATCGAGTACAGGGTAAAGATGACAACAGCGAAAGCATCGTGAAATCTTGGGATAAGTATCTCAATAATCTGATGAAATTCCCTCAGTTCCTTGCAAATGTCGTTGCTTTTGCTGATTCACAGGACATTGCCGTAATGCTTGCAGATAGCGTAGCTGCTGAAGCGGTTGAATCCGGAACTTATCTGATTGAGACAATGAGTTCCGAAAACGGCTTTAGTATGTATGAGAGTGATGCCAAAATCCTTCACAAGGAAAAAGAAGCAGGCAATTACGTCGCTCCATTCCTATCGCTGTACACCTTGGAGGAGATTCGTCCGATGTTCTCCTTCCCGATTTTGTACCCTGGCGAAGCTATCGAGTGTCAGAAAGAAACTGATCCTACTCCTTTCTCTAAGGAACTTAGCATAGACAAAGATACAGGAGAAGTCCATGAGGTTATTTCCTTGGGTGTTAGCTCCATGGGATATGATGTTACCTTCCCTGTAAAACTGTTCAAGAAACACGCATTTATCGCTGGTGTTCCGGGTGCCGGTAAAACCAACACCATGTTGTATTTAGTCACGACTCTCTGGCGTGACACACAGCAGCACGTTCCCTTCCTTGTGCTGGAACCTGCAAAACAGGAATATCGAGCATTAGCAATGATTGACGGTATGGAAGATCTCTGTGTCTTCTCTCCTGGTGCTGATACATATTTCCCTCTGCATATCAATCCGTTCCAGTTCCCAGTAGGTCTAACACTTGCCGAGCATATTGCCAACTTGAATGCTGTTTTTGCAGGTGCATTTGAACTGATTCCTCCGTCTCCGTTCTTGATTGATAGCTGTATTGAGAAAGTCTATCTCGATAAGGGCTGGAATATTAACGAACGAAATAACGGAACAAAAGAATACCCGACAATGCAGGAATTGTACGACTCACTGAAAGTAGCTGTGGAAGAATCTGGCTACGAAGGTGAATCCAAGGCAAATATCCGCTCTGTTATGGAAGTGCGAATTGGTAGCCTTTTACGACGTGAAATCGGTAATGTTTATAATGTCCGCAAATCAAGCATTGAACCTGAAGATTGGCTTAGTCGTCCGGTTATCATCGAACTGGAAGCACTTGGCGAAGGTCCCGCAAACTTTATGTCCCTCTTGATTTCCACATTGATTCGAGAGGTACTTAAGATTCGCAAAACAAGTGATGTCGCCAAAGCAAATGAAAGCGCACTTAAGCGTGAAATTGAACACATTATTTTCTATGAAGAAGCGCATAACCTTATCGGACCTACAACAGATGACCCTGTAGGCGGTTCCGTTGACCCTAAAATCTCTGCAACCAAATACCTTGTCAAAATGCTTGCCGAGGTTCGAGCTTTGGGAGAAGGTATCGTAATTGCCGATCAGCTTCCTACTGCGATGGCTCCAGAAGTTCTGAAAAATACTGGTCTCAAACTTGGCCATCGAATTACAGCACAGGACGACCGTAATTTGCTTGGCAGCACTATGTCCGCTTCTGCTGACCAGTTGGAAGAACAAGGCACGTTTGGCACAGGCCAAGCACTTATTTTCTATGAAAACCTTCTCAAACCTTTCAAGATGAGAGTCTGCGAATGGGAAAAAGGTGTTTCTCAGAAAAAATACGATTCTCCTACTAATACTCAGTTGTTTGAACGATTAAAGACAAACAAGACTTACAATACACTGTTAGCTCGAAGCGCAGTTATTATGCAGGAGAAAATGCGTGTAGAGTTTGACCTGCTCAGAAATCAGGCTCAGACCCTAAAAGCAAGCATCAGCAAAAAGTATGCTGAGTTAAATTATGTATCCAATAATCTTAGCGGTCTGCAGAGCAAGCTTGAACGACTCTTCAATGAGGATGATATTGCTGAAACCAAGAAGCATATTGCTGAAACTAAACTGGCTTACGAAAAGAAACAAAGAGAGTTTACCGGAGCACTGACCCGTGATTTGAAGAAGCTGTGTTGGGGCTTTGCAAACCAGTATTATGCGTACATGACCCTATCTAAGAATTACTATGTATATTCGGATGATATGTATATGTGTACTATCAACAACTACCTCTCCTTGTTCGGAATAATGAGATCTTTGCATGATGTTCCTCAGCTAAAAGCCATTCTCATGGAAGAAACAAAGAATGTTACAGCCGACATTGAACGTTATGTGGATTTCAGAACTCTTTCTTCCGACGCACTGTTGGCAAATCATCCTGGTTATGACAATGCGATTTATGAGACCGGCGACTATATCAGCAATCAAATTGATGTAGAAGCTGACAAATACTATGCAAAGGCTACAGAACTCCTGTCTCAAGAAAATGACATGGAGGAAAGCCTTACGGACTTCTGCAAAGAGTTTACCGCAAGTTTCTGGCGCTATCACCAGATTGCAGAAACCTACTACTCTACCACTCATGGTCTTGCGGAGAAGCTACAAAAAGGGCTTGAAGATACATTCATTTTTGGCACCGTTGAGTGGACTGAAGCAAATAAAAAGGCAACAGAATACTGCACACGAGCCACTTTACTGCATAAAGCACTGGCAGCTTATGTGGTGCGTATTTTTAGACGCCTTAGTGGACTTCAGGATATTAACCGAACAATCTTGCTTACCCAAACCAAGGATATGCTTGCTGAATTTAGAAAGATTGTTGATTATCGCAATAGAAAAGCAGAGACAATTCTTTCCTTGTGGAACGGCTATGAGGAACTCTGGAGAGGAACAAATGACATTGTTGTTCTTGAACTTGGTGCTCAGTTCTCCCGCTTCCATCGTCTCCGTGTAGAACAATTAGGTAATATGACAGCTCATAATGTGGATTTGGATGTTGTAACTAATCTGTGCAAGCAGTACAACGTTTTGTTCCAAGTATACTCCCGTATGGAAATTAACACCTTTGAGTACGATTATCTCCTAACAAACCACTACATTAAGTTCCTAAATGCAGTTTCTGCTCTGGGAGAGCAAGCGAAGGAAACAATCAGATTTACTTCCAATGGTAACTGGCGAATTTGTTCTAAAATGCTGAAACGATTGTCACAAGATGATCGTGTGTCTGACGCAAAGAAAGCTGAGTGGAGCAAACTATCAGTAACCATGAAAAAGATATGTGATATGTCTAACTAAACGGCACATCAATCACGTAGAAAGGGGGTACTATGGCTGTTAGATCAAGAGACTTCGTTGGAATAGCCGAAGGTATTCGTAGCCATGAATTATCTACCAAAAGCCAGATCGAAAATCTAAAAGGACGTATGTCTGAATTATCTGGCACAAGAAGTTCATTAAATAGCACAATTTCATATTTAGAAGCTGCTATTGCTGCTGCTTACGAAGATACCGACGAAGATGGTGATCCCGACTACGGTCTTATCGCTTCTTTGGAAGCACAGAAAAGTTCCGCTGAAAACGAATTGTCAGGAGTCGAGAATGACTTAGACTCTACGGGCAATGAGTTGGAAAACAAGCAAAATGAACTAGAAATGGTTGAGGAAGAAAAGGCGCAGACCTTGTTTGAAATCCAAGAACGTGCGAGAAAAACTTCTAACAACATCAGTTTGGCCGGTGGAATGTACGGGGCTTACGCTGGTGTAGGTGGCACACTACAAAATTCGTTGCAAACGAGTCTTTCTTCTTTAACCCAAGCTGCAGGCATCCTCGGAGGTTCCGTTGACGGAGCCTCCGGCGGAAGCCTTGGTGGTCCTTCTGGCTCAGGTAATGCAGCTTCGGGGGAAGTCGGAACCAGCCTTGGAGATAACGGTTCAGGAACAGGCCCGCTATCAGCATTCACCGGAGGATATTCTGGCGAAGCATTACCTTTATCAGCAAGCCAGTTTAGCACTAACCAGAATCAGCTGTCTACCCCGGCTACAATGCCTAATTATCACTCAGGACAAGGTTCCATTAACACTAGAGCACCGCAAAGTTTTTCTACAGAACAAGGTGCAAACGAATATGCTTTAAGTTCGTTTGGAGATGTCACTGCACCACAGGTCACTTCCCAAAGTGCCGATGGGTACAGAAGCAACCAAGCATCTCAAAATATGGAAAGTCAGTTTGTTCCCACTGATTCTTCTGCACCAGGAGCATCGTCTTCTAGTCCGGGTAGTCGTCAACATTCTTTTGCAGATTGGCTTAACCCTTACAACTATACCGAAGATGGTCATTATATTGGCGAGGGGCAATCATGGGGGTATAAACCTTATGGGAATGACACGAGCGAATACGCAGCCACAATAATGACACCGGCACAACAGGCGCTAAACAGTTATATGCAAGCGCATAATTACGGCAAGGGTGATTTCGCTGCCTATTCAAAAGATGCAGAATGGCAAAGACTTCACAAAGCTGCACATCCTGCTTCTGGATTAATGGATTCCCTCAAGGGAACTGCCCTTGCCCGTCAACATTTAACTGAATATATGTATGCCCATAACTACACCCAGGCAGATTTCCCAACGTTCTCAATGGATATAGAATGGCAAAGACTCCATCAGATGGCTTATCCTGATTTCAAAACACCATCAAGTGCAGTCGGTATAGCTCTAGCGAAGGAAGAATTATATCAGTATATGTATTCTCATGGATATACAGCTATGGATTATCCAGAGTATTCTACAGACCCCTATTGGCAGCAATTATATAATCGTGCGTTTCCTTCTGGGAATAAAGGTGACAAGTCCACACCTTTTATTAGAAATGTAAAACAGTGTGAGCATAAAGCTTTGTTACCTAAGGAGCATCAAATAGATGGAGTAATTGATGATATAAAAAAGGCTTCTGGTATTGTAAAAAACAGAGCGGAAGCTCAAAAAATGTTAGATAGTTTACATTCATATTCAGGTAGTAATTTTAGTTCTATCCGTTGGGCATATACAGCTGAAAATGCACCACAGCACTTAATTGATGAATTAAATGCCCTTGATTCATATGTACACCATGCGCCCAAATGGGAGGGAGAAGTTTACCGAGGTATAAATGTGTCCAAAGAAGTGGCAAAGAAAATACTGAATAGCGAATCTATTGACATGCTCGGTCCTTCTAGCTGGTCCTCGGACGAGATTGTTGCCAGAAGCTTTTCTAACGGTTTTAATGATATTGCGATAGTATTTGTGTTGCCAGAAAACAAAAGTGGTGTTAGTATCACACACCTAGCAACTTTTAATGGACAAGAATCTGAGGTTCTTGCTCCTTCTGGTGTAATTTACACAAAAGAAAAAATAACAAAACGAAAAATTAACGGTCAAAAATATATTTATATACATGTTCACGAACAAACTGAATATGAGAAGGAGATAAAATGAAGGAAGAAATTACCTATAAAGAATACTTGAATATATTTGCAAAAGATAAAAATGGAAAGTATTTACATTTAATTATCCCCAAAACAGAATTGTCTGCTGAAATAAATTTAATAGGAAAGACGGACGCTGAATTTACTATTGACGAGATAATAAAAATGAAACAGTACGCCTCTTACTTATTCACCCTAGTTGACAAAAACACGATTAAATGAGGAGAATTGTATGGACATTTTCGATCAGTACTTATTTGAAGAATTAACAACGCAATACTCAAAATCTGGCCTTTCCGCCGATGATTATGAGGAACTCTATATGCGTTTCTGCAATATGGATCATCTGGATGAAGTCCAGCCTTATTTGATGACTATGCGCTATTTCGGGTTAGGCACTGCCCCCGAAAAGAAGGCAGTACTTTCTGAGCTCAAGGCAAAACTCAGTGAAGATGATTGTATGCTAAAAGGACTGTATTATGATCTTCTTTTATCGGAAAGCAACAATAATACAGATGCACTGGTGAATCTGCGCCGAATGGTAGAAGAAGGTTATACAAACGTCTTTATAAAGGAAAAAACACACATTGAAAAAGCAAAGACACCGGTAAAAGCTTCTGCTTCTCAAGCAAATTCAACTTCTACTAAACCTGAAAGAGTTGATGAAGAAGTTGTCGTAGATTATATCACTTTTGAATGTAACAGCTACAGCGGATTATATTTTGCTGCCGGCGAAATCGACTATCTTGCTGCCAAGGTTTACATTAAGCCGTTCCACGGAAGAAAGCATATTAAGGTGCGGTCTCAAATTTTCTTGGACGGCGATACATTTTCTAAAGTATTCTCTAATGAATATGATATAGATTCCAATACCCGGTGGTTCAAAACACAGGGTTGGGGTAATACCAATTTTAGCTGCTACAGCAATAATATCTATAAATGGGTTATTGAAATCGACGGCAAAACAACATTCAGTCAAGAGTTCCGTATGTACAACGGTAAGATGAATAAGATTGGTCCAAAGGTCAATGATATGAAGTTGTTTGCATCGAAATCTTCTGGAGCGCTTGAGAAAGATCGTGACACCTATAAGGCAACCTTTGACGGTAGTACACTGGAATATATCTATTTTAAGTTTCTGATTAACACACCGGGCGAAGATATGAATGTTCAAGTTTTTATCAAAGTGACTTATATGGAAGATGAAACCATATTTCGAGATAAGTGCTTCTTTCATAAACTTAATGATAATACGATTGCGTTCTGGGAGGGCATCGGATTTTCTAAGCCCGGAAACTGGAAAAAGGGACTCTATAAATACTCCGCTTATGTCGGTAGCAGTCCCAAATATGAAGGAACATTTACCGTGTATTAAAGGAAATCCTGAAGATTATAAATAGAACGGGGAGGAAACAAATGAAGTGTCCATATTGCAACAATGAAGTGACTAACACACAGGATTATTGTCCCAACTGCGGACAAGCCATAAAAAGCGCATCCGAAAAAAATAGCTCTACTTCATCCTACTGGAATTCAGTAGAAAAAGAAAAATCACGTGATGAAAAAATCCGTATAGATGTCGAACGTCAAATTACCCAGAACCAAAACAAAAAGAAACGTACAACCATTGCTATCTTAGTTGTTCTCTGTATCATCGGCTTAGGCATCTTCTATGCAACTGTCATCCATCCAAATCAACAATACGACACTGCTCTATCTCTAATGCAAGAAGAAAAGTATGATGAAGCACGGGGAATTTTTGAAAGCCTTGGTAACTATAAGACAAGTGAACAAGAACTTCAAAAGTGCAATGAAGCATTGACCCAATTAAAATACGAAAATGCCGTAACGCTATTTGAGAACGGCGATATTACTACTGCTATGGTGGAATTCCATGATCTTGCGGATTATTCTGACAGCGAGCGTTACTACAGTATTTGTGAAATTGAAAGAATAAACCAAGCCCAAATAAATGACAAAGTTACCTTCGGAAAATTCGAGGGTGAAGATTTAAGATGGATTGTTTTGGAAAAGACTGACGATAAAGCTCTTTTGATAACTGAAAGCTACATAGCCAATATGCAGCTTGATGCTAATCGCTATCACGATGATTATAATGATAGGTGGATCTATCATTTTTGGAGTAGTTCTTCGTTGCGAGAATGGCTAAATGGTGAGTTTTTAACCTCTTTCACCAATACAGAGTTAGAACGAATCTGCGAGACTGATCTGTCTACAGACGAATATGAAACAGAAAATTATGATGGCTGGGGCGAAGAGGAAATTGTGGTAAACACCACCGACCGAGTTTATATTCCTACCATCGAAGATGTATTTGCCTATAGTCTGTATACTGATTCTGTGACCGGCAAGAGAGGTTGGCTTAGAGATCGTGGTCATGGGATTGCATTCGAATACACTTTGGACGAAGGTGGAAACATTGATAGCTATTGGAGTGATAGTGAAGCATGGGTCAGACCTATGATGAGCATCTCGCTTGATGGTTTGGAGCCAGTACAACTTGAAACATCTATTGATTGCTATAATGAAGAAACTCCTTTTGGCGGGAAGTATTGGGTGATCTACAGAAACGGACACCAGAACGAACGAATCGAAGCTACATCTGTAGATAGCACTCATGTTCCTGAGATGTTACATGCTGTTCTGGAAGACTATGAACTGACCCTCAATGATGATGATGGTGCTGACAACTGGACAGGATACATTCTCTCTGAAACCGGTGAGTGGATTGATGATGGTTATTCTTGGCCACTGGCTGATAAGACCAAAACTATCATAGCAAGTAATTTAGATGTTTATGATGATGAAGGAAATCTGATTCTTGCAAAGAGCAGATATTCTGATATAGATTGGAGCACAGTCAACTAATAGGTAATCAAAACAAATTGGCAAGCAGTGTAAACCTGTACAGGTTCACTCATTTTCTCGATTTTCCCTTCGGTGCAATCTTCGCAAATTTGCTTGTTGGGGAAGCATCCCCAATCCCCTTTGAACATCATCTGCCGATGATGGCTACACGATTTTCAATCGTTTCCAAAAGAACAGTAGAATAAAATTTGCCCATGGTCGAAAGCGCCGAAGTCGAAAAATAAAAAAGTAGCCACGATCCGCACCCTTTGGGGGAGTGCAGACCGTGGCTATTTGCTTTAACGGAAGTTCTTCTTTTGCTCTTTCTCTTGTTCTTTTTCCTGCTCTTTCTGTCTGTCGATATTCAGAATTGTTCCAACCGTCCGTTTGGCAATCAGCAATTCTTCCTTCTCTTTTCTGATTTGACGGTACTCAGCGTAGTCTTGCTTTTTCTGGACTGCCAGCTGATGAAATTCCTCATACAACGATTGCATGGACGGGAGCTTTGTAATCTGCAATTCATCAAAGGCTTGTTTCGCCGCTTTATGAATTGTGATTTCCTGACGGTGTTCTTCAAAGAATTTTTTGCTATATCCAGACTTGCGGTACTCGATATAGATTTGCCTTGTGTTGCGATAATT
>ERZ827156.2599-NODE-2599-length-18107-cov-4.029637_pt1 | contig 18107 bp, 32 predicted proteins | sample MGYA00519919_ERZ827156 | MGnify/ENA primary metagenome ERZ827156 (study PRJEB31778, sample SAMEA3449269) | human gut metagenome | biome: human gut; feature: human-associated habitat; material: faeces | place: United Kingdom | collected 2010/2012 ... | reverse complement strand
TGGAGCCACTGGAATCATCTCACCCTCCCCCACTGGACGGAGGAGGTGAACCGTCAATACCCGCAGAGACAACACCAGCCGCCGGACGACATCGCCGCCCGGTTTTACCCGTCTCTGGGCCCCTACTCCTCCACCGATCCTGCGGTGATTGAAGACCACATGAAACAGCTCGTCGAGGCTGGAGTGGGCGTTCTTGCCATTTCCTGGTACCCTCCCCACAGCCGAGATGACAGCGCCCTTATCTTCGTGGATGACTTCGTTCCCTTGATCCTGGACATCGCAGCCAAATACAACGAGAAGGTCTGCTTTCACATCGAACCGTACAAGGACCGGTCCGCCGCTTCCGTTCGAAGCGACATTGTCTACATCATCGACAAGTACCCGCTTTCATTCCACTCAAGTTGCAGATATGGGTCCCACCCCGCCTTCTATCGCTACCAGAACAAGCCTCTCATGTACATCTACGATTCTTACATCATCCCCTTTTCCGAGTGGAGAACCATCTTCTCCCCACAAGGTGCCTCCACCGTATATTCTTCCCTCAGTTTCCATCGTAGATCCGAAACACGCCCTACGACATCATCGCGGTGGGTCTGGTGGTGCAGAACGGCGACTGCGACAGCCTGGCGAAGGGCGGCTTCAACGGCTTCTACACCTACTTCGCGGCGCAGGGCTTCGTGTTCAGCAGCACACTGCACCACTGGCCGGCTCTGAAGGAATGTGCCAAGAGGCTTCAGCCGCCTGCGCTGTTCATCCCCTCCGTGGGGCCGGGCTATGACGACTCGCCTGTGCGGCCGTGGAACATGGCGAACACGCGGGCGCGGCGAGATGGCGCGTACTACGAGGAGATGTGGAATGCGGCGTTGGACTTGGAGAGCGAAGTGGTGTCCATCACATCGTTCAATGAGTGGCACGAGGGGTCCCAGATCGAGAAGGCGGTGGTGAAGAAGGGGTACGAGAATTACGGAAGAGATCCGTCGTTGTACTTGAAGCTGACGAAACGAGTTGGAAGTTGCTTGGATGGGATGACGGATAGATGGTGGAGCAGATGAGGGAGTGAAAGGAGTGTGTGGAAGAAAGAGGGGAATGCGGCTAAATGTATCATTGATTTTGGTTCTTGTTTTCTTTTGAACAGTCGTCTTGACCGCTCACGCGGTTGTGCATCCGGTAAGCCCATGCCGACACTTTGGACCGTTTGTACCCCTACGCAGTCACATCCCACTTGCAAAGCGTACGCGCTCCTTGCGGTAGCAGTCCCAGAACTCCTTCTCCACCGTTCCGCAAAAGTACTTCTTCTCGTAGCAATCAAGCAGTGCCTTGTGCAGATCGTTGCACTTTCGCAGCGCCTCCCTCTTGAACTCCTCCTGCACCTCTCGCGCAAGACCCGATTCTTCTCGGAACGCCTGGACTTCTTTCTCGTACTGTTCCGATTTCCTTCTTCGCTCCTCCGCCGAACTGTCCTGAGGCGATTCCATTTCCGTGCAAGAACAAATGTGCAGAAACAAACAGCCCTTACTCCACCGAAATGAACAAATCAGCCGTTTTCGTGCGGAAATAGGAAAAACTGTTATCAAATCCAAACTCCAGAACGCCATCCTCCTTACACTCATACAAGCCCCTACTCCTAAGAACCTGCATGTGCTGCTCACTTGATATCCTGCTTCGCGGGATCCACGCGATGGATCGCCTCCACCGTCTCAATCACGCTCTTCTTCTCCACTTCCGATTCAGCAGTCTCCTCCGCCACTTCCACCACCTCCTTCTTGAACAGAACACCAAAACCGATCTCTCCTCCCTCGGCCACCACCTCCCACCAAATCTTCTCTCCCTTCTACTTGTCACCCCAACACATGGTCTTCACCTTCACGTTCATGTAGTGGATCGTACTGAGGCCTGCCTTCAAATCGATGTGGGTCGATTCACGCGTTGCCGTTGGAGGCGGAGGAGGAAGAGAATAACCCTTGGGCAGTTCAGTCAGTGCAGTTCGCATGCTCTCCAGGATCAGGGAGTTCAGAGAACCCAACTACGTGTGATGGAGGGATATGGCGATTACGAACTCGTAGCCACTGCACAGGAACTGGTTGGTGTCCCGAATGTAGGACGTAACGTCGCTCTTCAACTGCAGCTTCTCGTTTTCCACCTGGCGATGAACTTGGTCACACTCCCCCTCCAGCTATCCCTCATTCTCTTATCGTTGTACTACAGAGAGGAGGTACTGCGGATCAATCTTCCTCCCGTCCTGCTGCTCCGCGCGAGTCGATTCCAGATTGGTGGACACCATGCGGAGTCGAGCACAATCCTGACTGCAGCGCTCGATGCGCTTGCGGATGGACGATAGGACTTCGCGACGCACCTCCAATTTGGCGAAAATGGTCTCCTCGATGCGGCTTCTCTGGTTTGTCATTCCAGCACACCAACCACTACGATCTGCTTCTCGAGCGTGTTGCTGCAGACATAAGACAGATTCTTGAAATGGCTGTTCATGTCCTTGGTGACGGGATTCTTGTTGAACGCGATCGTCAGCTCCTTCAGTGCCGTTCCGATGCTTGTGGTGGAGGCATTGCAGTACTCGAAGAAGGAGAAGATCTCGTTGGAAGCCTTTTCAATATCACTACGTTCACGAGGTAATACAGCCACTGTACCGCAGAGAAATCTCCATCGACTCAAGGGACGCGAGATGGGACAACAAGTCGGGATCGTCGATCTTACTCAATCCCAGGCTGTCGAGTGCGGCTCCTGCCAGTTGTTGAATTCTTCGCTGCATTCGTTTCGCTTCGATCTGCGAAGCGCTTTCGGACGCAAAAATCGTCCCGATTTGTGGAACTCAATCCCTCTTTTCAAGATCACGTGAACAAACACACAGCAACTCAATCACTTCTTACTCGTAATAGCCTTTGACTGCTCTAGCAGCATCGATATTCTGTGTTTCATCTCGCTCGTGTTCTTCTTCCCCATACTCATCCTGCTGAGCATGTCCCTTTGCTTCTGCAGCTCCTCAATCTGCTGCATGATGTCTACGTCCTCCTCGTCCTCGCTCTCCTCCTTTGCCTGCGTCTCCAACGAGTTCATGATCACAGGGTATTTCGCGATGATCGCGTTGTCCAGCTCCACACACTCCTTTGCCACAAGCGTGTTGCACGGCACGCACTCGTTCTTCACACTCAACACTAATCATCACTCCATCACGCCTCTCCCACAATTCACGCAGTCCCCCGCGAGGAACGTCGGCACCGCGTACTCCCGGATGCGTCGGACCATCAGCGCGAGCACTTGCGCAGCCGTCCGGTTGGCCGCGCCCTCCTCCAGCTGGTTGCTCACTTGAATGATACACAGCAACAGCGACCGCACGTCGGAATAGGAGCAGAGGCTACGGTGGAGGCAAGTGAGCAGCACTACAAGAAGAGAATCTGCTGGTAGCGCGCCTGGCGCTCCTCGTCCTTGCGGTGGAACTGGTAGTGATCGAGCTGAATGCCGCGCACCGCCGCGCGAAGAATGTGCTGAAGGGAGAGAAGAGAGAAGGGTGTGGTGAGATAGGAGAAGGACCGATTCGGGTTGAGGAGGATGAGGAGTGTGTTGATTAGTGATGACAGCAGCACCTCGTCCACCGCCTCCTGCTGCTCGCACAGCTCCTGCGACAGAAGCCGGGCCACCACGAAGGCACACGTGTCGGCCGCCTCCACCTTCTCCTCCGTCACCTCCTCCTACGCCTCACACACGGCTTCTTCACACACCTCCGCATACTCTGAAGCCACCGCCTTCACCGCGTCCAACGCGGCGGCGTAGCGCGCGCCGAACACCGTGTGGAGGAGCTGACGGTTCTGCAGGAGGGAGAGGAACAGAGTGTAGTCCTTCAGGTACTGAAGAGACTGGGCGAGAGGGGAGGCGGTGTGAGGCACAATCGGGTCCGGCTCGGGCAGAACCGGGTCAATGGGGTCACTCAGCGGCAACAGGTCCACCTCCTCCACCTCCAAGTCAAACAGTTGGAAGTGCGTTTCCGCGGGAAGAGACTCGGACTCCTTCTCGGACTCCTTCTCTTCCTTCACCACCTCCTTCTCCTCTTGTTCGCCCGCACTGGTCAGAATCTCTCGAACAAGCTGGCTACACTCCGGCGAGCAGTTTCCTGCCTACTTCTGATTCCCCGCCATCCGCACGCACGATGTGCTTCACCTCGTCCACCAGCGGCAGGGCGAAGGGCCGAAGCGCCTCCTGGTTCATCGCGTACAGCAGGAACTGGAGCGTGGTGCAGCGCACCGAATCGTGCAGATCGTACAGAGTGGGCACCAGTTTCTTGAAGAACTACGAGTCAGCGACAACGCGTATAAGCACCAGATTGATGTCGTCGTAGCAGGACAGCAGCGACGTGTAGAACCCGATGATCGTGGCACGCAACGCGGCGTCGGCCGAGAGACTGAGTGTGATGAGTGAGTCGGTGCACAGGTCCAGCTCGAACGCTGTCGGCACGATCCTGTTTGTCAGCCTCTCCCGTCAGCCTCACTCGTTGTTGATCATCTGCAGCAGCAGGCGGTCCAGCGTCGCCACCACGCTGTCGCGCACACCCTCGCTGCGCCGGTATAGGCAGAACCACAAGAACTTCAGGATCACGTCGACGTTCGCCGCCACCTCGGGGTCGTCGCGGTCCATCATCTCTCGCCATTGTACCAACGCCTCCGCCAGTGTCGCCTCGTCGCCCAGCAGCTCCTCCACGCTTACGCGCGGTGCTACCTCCTCCAGCTCGCGGCGCATCGTCGCCTCGCTCGCCTCCTCCAGCTGCCAGCCCTGCGACGCCGCCTCGCGTGCCTCCTTCGCTGCCGCCGGCTGTTCCAGGAAGAACCTCCCCACGTGCGGCACCTCGAACGACAGGTAGCTCGTGTCTATTCCTCACGCCCACTCGCCGCGCCCACCGCTCACCCGACTCGCCGTGAAGTCCCGCGCGCTGAAGGCGTCGGAGAAGGGCTGACGGCGGGGCTGCGGCTTCGGGATCGACGACTTCACGTGCTGGAACCGCGCCCTCATTCCCTCTCCCGGGTTGGGTCGCGCCAGCACCCGCGCGCCAGGACGCGCACTCAGCGACTGCTTCCTGCTGGCAGCCTCCGCTCTGTTGTCTACCACTGTGCCCGCCGCAGACTCCGTGGCAAACCCGGCGGTAAGCCCAGTGGCAAGCCCGGTGGTAAGCCCGGTGGTAAGCCCGGCAGTAAGCCCAGTGACAGGTGCGGTGATGGGCGTACCGGACAGGCGTGCCGACGCGCTGCTGAAGCGCCCGGAGGTGTAGAGACGGTCGACGATCTGATGGAGCGTGTTCATGTCGGGGGAGGGGCGCCCCACGATTTTGGCCTCCACCTCCCCCTGCGAGAGGTGGGCGCACACGACCTTCATGAGCGTGGCGGCCTCGGCGCGCACGGCAGCTTCCTTGCTGGTAAGACAGTCCATCACGCTGGATAGAAGCGTGGCGCAGGAGGCACGCTCGAGAAAGCCGGCGTAGTGATTCACCCATCGCAGCAGGCCCGCGCGGCCCTTCGTGATCTTCAGCCCCTGCACGAGACTGCCCATCAGGCTGTTGAAGATGGCGGGCGAGGCGGCGTGCGCGCCGACCCACGCGGTGAGCGCAGCAAATAACCCCTCCACCACGTTCTGCTTGGTCTCTCCACAGAGCTTCAGCAGCTCGGGCACCACCAGCGCCGTGTACTGCTGCGTCTCCTCGCCGATCGCCTCCGCCGTGCCGCGAATGCACTGTAACACGCGGGCGCGCAGGTTCAGGTTGGTCTCCGTCAGGCGCTCCTTCAGCACCGTCAGCAGCTCGCCCACGGCGCGGGTGTTCGCCACGCGTTTCTTGCGCGCCATCAGGTCGGTCACCGCCTCTACCGCCTCCTGTCGCGTCTTCCAGCTATCCTTGCCCTCCGTCGCGCGCAGCTTCTTCAGCAGCGGTTGCAGCTAGGCGTGAAGAGGCATGAGAGTTGCCACGTCCGCCGAGGCGTCGTACGGCTCCAGCAGGCTCGACAGCAGTAGGCTTTGCGATGGTGGTGTGATGGGTGTAGGGGCTGGTGGTGTGGGTGTTGTGATTGTTGCGGGAGTGGGTGGTGTGGGTGTAGGCTTGGGAGTTGTTGTGGATAGCTTCGGTACAGGCTTGGGCGTGGAGGCGACTTCCACCATTGCTTCCACTTTCACTTCCGGCTTTGCAGGAACACTTGAAACACCTCCAGAAACACCGGAAACACCACCCAATCTAGGGAACAGAAAGAAGAAACAGACTACGGAGTCTCGTCCAGCGCCTCCAGCACCTTCTTCTTCAGCAGGTCGTTTAGGTCGCTTTGCGCCACGACCGCTCGCACCGCCTCGCCCAGCTGGCGGTACAGCAGGCAGATCAGCTGGGTGGCGGCCGTCTTGACCTCCGGCTTGCTGCTTCCCAGTCCCTGGAGTGAGATCGGGAGAATGTGCCTACCTGGGGACCGAAGATGTAGGGGAGAAGCGATTTAATGTCGACCGTGGAGGCACCGAAGGATTCGATGACGGACGCGAAGAAATGAAGGACGGCACTCTGCTGCGCCGCGATGCGGGACGATTTCATGCAATTGCACACCTACGATGAATGACGCGCCAAATCGGTACAGAATGGATCACAGCGTTCGGACCGATCTTCTCACAGATGTCCAGCAGGAGGAGAGAGAGATCGGGACCCACCTTCTTGTCATGGATCTTGGCCACACAGGAATCGATAAGCACCCCGCAGGCACGAGGTCCCGCTCCGCAGTGCACAATGATACACTTTGCAATGAAATATGCCCCCTTGAGCAGATTGATGTTGGACGCCTTGAAGCCGTTGGACACGAGAGCGGCATAGCTGATCACCGCCTCTTGGATATGGGTAAAGGACTCAGAATGCGTGCTAATGAAATCGCACAACTGCTGCATTCCCTCCACCTTCTCCTGCCATTTCGGACTGGTAGTGATCACTTCATTGCATTTTGCAAAATCTGGATATGCCTTTTCCAGCTAGAATTCACTCCACCCTTCCAATTGTACCTCCTCCACACAATTATCCTTTGTGTACGTTGTTGCGGAATCCACACATAATGGATTTGAAATGGTACGGGCCAATTGTGCATCCTCTACAACGAATTAGCACAATGGAAGAAGAAATCGAACTTGGAGGGATATTCGATGTTTCACGGCGTGCTGGAAGGGAAGAAGGACGATCTGTCTCCGTTTTCACGGAGGAGCGCGCAGAAACAGAAGCAAATCGTGGGGGCGGTCTTGACTTCTGCGTGCTCGTGCTGTCGACAGGAATCTCGATCTGCATAACCCGATTGTGAAACAAACACTCCAATTCAGTGAAGAAGCCTTCCAAATTATCAGATTGTGGTCTTGCGCGGATGTGGCCATCAGTCTGCAGAACGAGGAATAGTCGATATAGCAGCAGGAGTTGTTGTGCGCCTTGATCTGGAGAGGTTTCACGAAGACGTTCTGCCGGAAAACGGGCCACAGGTACAGCACGCCGGCCAGTCCGCCCGTGATCAGATAGAGGTTCGGGATCACCCTATGATCAAGCAGAATCGCAAATGGCACTTCTCTTCAATCTCTTCGGCCTTTTCCGATTCCTCCAGAACCTGGGACAGCGACAAGTTGGAATCATCGAACAGAACGCAGTTCGAGCACGCAGACTTCAATTCCGGAACTAGATGTGAGACGGAAATGGAAATGAAGTGCTGTTGTAACTGGAGAGCTTTGTCAAGAACGCGTCGTTCCTATTCGTGATTTCAATGCAACAACACCACAATTGGTAAACGTCGATGACGTTGTTACGGTTGCTTACTGCCAAGTAATAGCCGTCTACGAGTCAGCCGATGCAAGGATGCAAACCCTGGGTCTCTTTGACGTACAGGCTCTGAATCTGGTAACCGTGTTGTGTAATTCGATTTACAATCTCATATGTGGAGTTGTGAATGACCAGAATCTCACCCTAGTGTTAAATAACGCTCCCTGCGAGTGCATCATTCGTTCCGGCAATGGTGTACTGTTTGTAAGAGGCAATCGCGTTCACCTGGGAGTGCAGGTCCAACCGCCTAGGCTCGCATGTGTTTGGAAGAGCGTACTTGATGATGCAGCGATTTGCCATATCAATGTACAGGAACGACTGAGAAGACCCGATCACGACGCAGATGTCAGAGTCCATGGTGGAGCACAGACAGGAGCTCATAGCAAGGAAATCGACGGCAACCTCCTTCTCCAGTTCGCCGGTCATCATCTTCCACACCTAGCATGTGAGAAAAGTAATAGGCACATACCTTCACCGTTTTGTCCACTGATGTGGTCACAATGTGTGTGTTGTCTTGCAGCCAGCTACACATAACCTGCAGTCGGTGCACATCACTTGATACTTGTTACAAGTCCATCGTGGCCTGTAATGGTTCGAATCTGCCTGTAAACGCCCTATCAAGAAGATACGTGTTTCAAGCGCATCGATGAGGTGGAGAAACGGTACAGAATGATGCTGCCGCTGAAACACCCGCAAGCCAGGACTTTGTCGCGGGGATTGAACTTGCAGCAATACACGCTCGTGCGAAAGATCTACCATGAAGAGCAGGAGAGAGTCCAACCTTCATACTGTCCAACAGACTCAGGCAGCTTGTTGTTTGTTTTGGCACTAGAATGAAAGCCCATCGACGTCAGTACGCTTCGACAAACTGCTGTCAATCGCCTTGTCAATGCCCTTGAGCACATCGAGATCGGAGGAGTCCCAGTCCCAATTGGCCAGCTGATCCTTGATGAGCGGCATGATTCTAGACACACTAGCATCATAATGAGGGTGAAAAGCCGTACCGCGACGAAAGGAGGAGATAGGATTCCTTGAGTTGCTTATTCTCCTTCTGGAGCCGAAAGGCGTAACTGCGCAGCGTTTCGATGTCGTTACAATCCTACCATCAATCCGATAAGGAATTATCACAAGCAATTTATCGTCCTCGACTGGCTGCTGCATCTTCGAGACACTATACCCAAAAGGAATGGGAAGAAGTGCGTTTTCTCTCTGTGATAGATAACCGCGGGAAATTGCTCGTTGAACACCGTCCGTCCCCTTCACTATTCTTGTTTCCGGCTAGGTAGCCCGCTCTCGGAAGCAAGGTACTTGCTGTTCTACATCCGAATTAATGGATAGTCTCTTTTCATTGGCTCGATTCTGCATCCCCTCATCGCGTCGATTATGGAGGGATTTCATGTAGGTGTTGGCTGACTACGCATAATCCCAGCAGTCTCCGCCAATGTATTCGAGAAACGACTATGCATACTCTACAGTCACGAACGATATGCGACTGGAAGCTCAGTAGCGCGGGGGTGATGCGGTGATGTCTAGAGCGTATCCGCACTATGCACAGGATAGCGAAGTTCCTTCTATGCGGATGAAGACGTGGTGCGCGCTGCGCTTCCTTCACGAGTAGATATCATCCTTATGATTACAGTTCGCAGAGAAGAGCGTCTTGTAACACTACTTGTGGATTGCGGTTGGAGGGAGTCATGCGTAGCCAACTATCAGAATGATAGTGTGTATGAGAGACAGCAATCTCCGCTTGTACGGAAGTCGTCTCAAGCGTTCTCATCATCTGATGGAGAAAACTACGCATACACCAGTTCTGAATACAACGAGTCCCCCAATTTTGTGCATTTTCCGAATTCTCGGGACAGTGGGGCTTTCGATTACCCATCACGCATTCCTAACCCCAAACAACATTTTGTCGACTATGGAGAGTCTTCCGTCAACCATCCCCAACGCTATGTACCACCACATCTCTCAATTCTGTATCCGTCTAATTCAAACCCCGTTGGCGAAATGCCGCTCCATCTGTTCCCGCAACGGGAGGAGCCGTCGTTCCGGACTGCAGGTACACATTACGCCCCTTATTCCGCATCATCGCATGATCCTCTCGGGAGGGATGCGAGCGCCTTCCCCTTGTCGAAGGCCTTCCCCTCCTCCCAGGAGTACTATCGCCCCTACTCGCATGCCATTGCTCCCGCCCCGCAGTACGGTCCAGGTTCCTTCCACCCCCACGCCGCAGACCCTTCGCCTGCCGACGCCTACCCCGTCTATGCCGACGCCTACCCCGCCGATGTGTACGGCGAGTACCCCGCCGATGTGTACGGCGAGTACTCCGCCGAGTTGTACGATGAGTACTCCGAGAGTCGCGTGGGCGCGTTGCGTCGCGTGCGCACGCCTGATGCCTCGTGCCGCCCGCACATGGCCGCGTCCCGGCCCTCACAATACGCTGTGCTGAACAGTCCGCGATCGCGCACGCCTCCGCACGCGTTGGTGCGCACGTCCTCTCGTGCGGCGCCGCGCTTGGGACCCAACGGTAGTCCGTTGGCGGAGTCTGTGCGCTTCGCGAAGAGCGTGTCGCCGCCTCGCTACAACGGTGCAGTGGACCGCACCGATTGGATCGACCGCGGTGACCCTGGCGACCTCCTCGATTCAAGCAGCCGATTTGATCGTGTTGATCGATTTGATCGTGTTGATCGATTTGATCGTGTTGACCACTATGACCACTATGACCGTTCTGATCAGGATAGCAAGTACACTCAATTCAACAGAGTGGATCGAAGTGACCGAGCCAGCCGAGACAACGCCCCGTCACTCCAGGCTTCCTTCCTAACGCTGCCGCTGTGGAACATCGCGCTGTACTCACAGCTGCGCCGCGACGGCGCGCTGAAGCTGGTAGAGGCGGAGACGACCCGCCGCCCGAGCGAGGCGCAGCTGAAGGCGGCGATGGACGAGGCGATCGAGTCCAAGCGACAAGGCTTCCTGAACCGCGCGCGCGTGGCGTTCCTGGAGCTGAGCTGCCGCTGCGCGTGGAGCGTGCAGGTGTGGCTGGAGTTCGGGCGACTGGAGCTGGAGTGCGGCGACTTCCGCAGCGCGCAGCTGGTGCTGCTGTCAGGCCTGGCGTACCACCCGCAGAGCGACCTGCTGCTGCAGAAGCTGCTGCGCGTGGACGAGAAGCTGCGCGACGTCGCCTTGCTGCGCGCAGCCATCAACAAGCTCATCACCGCCAACACGCAGAAGTCGCTGCGCGTGGCGGTGGAGGGCGTGCTCGCCGCCGCGCGTCTCGGCTACCGCCAGTACGCTCATCTCCTCTTCGACACCATCACGCGCTGTCACCGCTACGCCCTCGGTGTCTTCTACCTTCAGTGGCTCTACTTCGACCGCCGCTGCGGCCCCTACGCGGCGGTGCTCCCGCGCTGCCAGAGCCTCCTCCGCCGCTTCGCGCGCTACAGTCCGCTCTGGTTCGAGTACCTGGACCTGCTGGAGTACGACTTCACGCTCACGCAACGCCACGGCGTCGCGCAGCGCTGCGTGGACGTGTCGGCGTACGAGGAGGCGGTGACGCGCGCGCTGGGCAGTCTGACCAGCGACGTGGCGTGGCGCGTGCACTTCACCGCCGTGCTGTTCCTCCACCGCGTGCTCATCCTCGTCCGCGAAGCCACCTTCGTCAACGTGGGTGCGTTCCACCACCTTCACCCGTAGCCCGGCATCCTGGAGTACCTGCTGGTGTCCGAGCTGCGCCTCTGGCGCCTGATGCTGCAGCACCTGACGCACTGCCTCGCGCTCTGCTCCGAGTCGCTCGTCTGGAAGATCCTCATCATCCTCGGACGCTTCGCCGCCATGGAGGGCGACGCCGCCTCCGCCCGCGCCGTCGCCGTCGCCTCGCTCCTTCACGCGTAGCTGTCGCGCCGCGCGCTGCGCCTGGCGCCCGAGAAGGCGAAGCCGCAAGCCTTCCTGGACTTCGCCAAGGGCGAGTTCTTCTCCAACCACGCGACCGAGGCAGTGGCGCTGCTGCGCGAGGCGGCGCTCCGCTTCCCCGACGAGTGGAAGCTGCACCTGGAGCGCGTGCAGCAGCTAGTAGGCGTGGCGCGGGGTTTTGAGCGTAGGTGCTGCAGAGGCAACTGGCGGAGGCCCTGCGGCTGAACATGCTGGCGCTGCAGAGGCACGTGGGCGCCGGGCGGCTGTGGGCGTCGGCCATCCAGCTGATGCACCGGTGAGGATGAGGAGAGGCGTTGATCGTAGATTGGGGGGCCCCAACGCGGCGTTCGCGCTGTTCAAGAAGGCGCTGCAGCACGTGGCGAAGTCGGGGGAGGTGTGGTGCGAGGGGGGGCGCCTCTTTTTGAATCCGTGCTCCGGGCGGTTTGATGTGCAGAACGCCGTGAAGTGTCTGAGTTTTGCTGTGTTTTTCACTCCACAGTACGGGGACTCCTTCTTGGAGGTGGCCGCGTCCCAGCGTTGTGAGGCGTAGGCCCTGCATGTAATCCTACTGACAAGCGACGTGTTCTTGGCGTGTCATTCCATGGGGGATGTTCCACTGCTTGCGAGTCTTCTCGAATCGAGTATTCGTATACTGTTCTTCACGCGAAAGTACGCCTTTTCGGATCCGAATTACGGGTCGCTGTGGTTCCGATGCAAGGAGTACTTCGTTTCCTCTCCGAAGGAAGTGGGACTGGGGGCGTGGCGTGAGGCGTAGGCATTCTATCAGTCGCTCAACTCTCTTTCTGTTGGAATTGCCATGAATGCAGAAGTGTATTATGAAGCATTAGTGGATAATGCGAATCGTGTTGATCGTGGTAGCACGAGACAAAAGTGCGATTCCCTTCATAATGTGGGGCGTTTCTGGTTTACGCATGGATTTGGACCAGGAAACAACGACGAGCATCCGTATCCTTCGTGCATGCTTGGAAGGAAAGCTAGACTCGTCTACGGCTCGAGTCAGATGGACTGCTTGCGTCTTTGTGGAAACAAACAGAAACTACAACACATTAGTTACTGAAACAAAACACGCATCCATCGTAACTTCAGAGTGAGCTAGGTGTATCCTCAGTCTTATTCAGACATACGGAAATGTATCATCAGTGTTACGCATCACACATCAACAATCAGGATAGCAAAATAGGTTGTCCTCACTTGCAGTCAGAACAGGTCTGTTCGACTCATCACCTTGTTGATACGCTTCTCTGTCTCATCCACTTACCTTCTACGCAAACGCCGTCCTCACACAAAGAAAGAATGGTGAGAATGCCTCATGCGCCCTCCCGTGAGGGCTCAGCAGAGTGACAGGCAGTCCAATTCTTGGGGAACGGGGGATTGTGCAAACAAAGAGAGAAATGGCTAAAAGACGACACTTCGGAACCCTTGGAACCATCGGAACTGGCATGTCCTTGTAGTTCCAGCTCCCCATCATGCTTCCCACGATCAGAACCACTCTCCACTTCCTCCTTCGACGCATTCACTGTATCCTTCTGCAGTGCTTCTTCCTTCTTCAGCACCTTGTCAGGGACGGAGATGGATTGTGTTGGCTCCGTTCGCTTCCTCCCGGTGAGCGCGGCAAGCATCCGTTTCCGCTTCTGCTCCTGCTCTTCCGCCTATGCATCAGCGTCTCCTCCTTCCACAACCCGATGCACCACGCGATGTCGGCTCAGAGACGACGGCTGTGCGTACTCCTTTCCGCACACCTCACATTTGTACTTCCGGCGGTGGTGGTAGACGGCAATGTGATTCGCCAGAGATTGCTTCTACCGTTGATGCCTCCAGCAGCAACTACAGAGATGAACGTGTGGCCACATCCAGGAACCGTGCACAGGATGCGCGGGTTCGCGGTCGTCTCACTCCGCTTGACGATGCGATGCACCATCTCCAGGTGCTTCTTGAACTCGTCAACATTGCTCGTGGAGAAATTGCAACCCGTCACGGAGCACACACACTCAGAACCCTCCTTGTGCGTCTTCTCGTGAATAGTCAACCGAGCCTGGGAGAAGAACGCCTGAAAGCATCCCGGAAAGGAGCATGGGTAGGGCTTGATACCGGTGTGAAGCTGCGGGTGAAGAGAAGGGAAAGGAACAACGAATTCGTGCTTACGGAGCTGCTGCTTCTTGGTGAACGTCAGATCGCAGTAGCTGCACTTGTATAACTGCGGTGGCTGCGACTCCTTTTGAACGTGCTTCTTGATGTGGCGATTCAAGTTATACTCGCTTTTGAACCTACCGTCTACCGCATTCACCGCTCTTACTTCTTCTGGCAGCCCTCGTAGGGACAGTCAAACAGGAACTCCGCGTTGTGCGACAGCATGTGACGTGTTAAGTGATCCTTCCTTCCGAAGCACTTCTCACACCCCGGAAATGTGCAGTGGTAGGGTCTCTATGGATAACCGTCTCCATCACGCAATTACCTCCTTGGTGTGCGTGAGGAGATGCCTCGCTAATTTCGCATGCTTCCGGAATGTGGCCGAGCAGTATTGGCACGAATAGAGCGTCCTGGGACTCGTCACAGCCGGCTCGTCGGAAGAGCTCTCCTCCCCCTCCCAGCCGATTTCATCCTCTTCCGATGAAGAATACTCGTTTTCGTCCATCGGGCAATCCGTATTTGAAAAAGCATGGTGCGAAATAGTGGGGGCCCCACGCGAGAAGCAGTCCACTCTTCATCCCGATAAAAGCAAGATGAGCCTTTTGGACGACTATGATGTAGACATCATGCATGAAGAGAGGCTTTGCCCACATATGCGAGAACTCGTCACGTTGAGCGTTGTCATAAAAGGTAGTGTTGTGCCGGCGTTGTCACGGATAGACCCCTCTCATTGGTACTGTGTTCATTGCAATCAGGATTGTCCCGACTTGGACGCAGCCGTGGCCCATTCAGATACGAAGGAGTGGCACTCTTTTCTGTGTTCGTCATGGTCGTAGAACGCACGTGTGCTTCTTCCAGGAAAAGGAGGATTGCATCGTGTGCACCGCCTGCAGCAAGGCGTTGGTCCACTTTTGCAAGTACTTCAACGAGGCACATCACGGGCACGCGGAGGACGATGATCGCGATTCACACAGCAGCAATCCCGCGGACAGCGATGGCAGCAGCTCCTCCGACGATCTGCGTCGCTTTCCCACGGTGAGCGACGTCGCTTCGCTTCGCGGGGCTCATGTCTAGCTGAAGTACTGGGACTCCCCCATCACCATCGTGGACCTCGTCAACGGCCTCAGCCAGCACCGATTCCGCAACATCGTGGTGGTAGCGGGCGCGGGCATCTCCTGCGGTCAATCTCCCTCTCCGTGCTCATCGCTAGCCTCCGGCATCCCGGACTTCCGCTCCGCGAACGGCCTGTACCGCAATCTCAACAAGTACCCCGTCCCCTACCTTCGCGATCCATCGTGCATCTTCGACTACTACGACTTCAAAGACTACCCCGTGCCGTTCTGGATCCTCGCCAAGCAGATGTTCTACACCAACGACCAGTACCACCCCACGCCCTGTCACTTCTTCCTCCAGCTCCTCGCCCAAAAGGGTCTGCTGCGTCGCGTCTTCACGCAGAACATCGACGGGCTTGAGCGCAAGGCGGGCCTCGCGCCGCCCCTGCTGATCGAGGGCCACGGCACCTGCCTTCAGTGTGCCTGCGTCGACTGTGGGCAGCGCTTCGCCGCTTCTGTGCCGCAGGACGCGGTGAACACGCAGAATGTTCCGCTGTGTGGAAAGTGCGGCGGACTGATCAAACCCAGCATCGTGTTCTTCCATGAGAACCTGCCGGAGGAGTTCTATCGGTGTGTGATGGAGGACTGTCCGCGCGCGGACTTGTTGGTGGTGATGGGCACGTCGCTGTGCGTCTATCCGATGAGGTGGGCGTGAGCGGAGGTGGTGAGGCGTAGCTACATTCCCAAGCGAATCGAGGCGTCGGTGCCGCGCGTGCTGCTCAACAACCAGCTGGTGGGCACGTTCCGCGAGAAGGGGTGAGTGTTGCTGCGGGGAGTGAGGCGAAGCTACAACAACATGTCACTGCTGGGCGACTGCCAGAACCTGGCGCTGACGCTGATCGAGCTGTGCGGGTGGAAGGAGGACTACGAGACGCTGCTGCAGGCGTACAAGGCGGAGCACGACGTGACGCGCATTGTGTGGGAAGACACCTACAACTTCGACCGGATCGAGGATCACCTATGGGAGTACGAGAAGGAGCTGCAAGCCGGCACGCCCATGCAAGCGGACTCCGACAGCAGCGAGGAGGAGGAGGAGGAGGCGATGACAGAGGAGGCGAAGGAGGAGGAGGAGGACTCGTTCCTGTCCTTCTTGCGGAGCAGTCCGTACCTGCAACACTGCGTGGCGCGCGACGACGGGCGGACACTGCCGCAGTATGGCGAGAACGCGGAGGACGTGGAGGTGGCGACGCAGTACTTCTTCCGCGAGATCCTGAAGGGGCGGGTGAACAACTCCTTCGTGAAGGACGTGGGCACGGGCGATCGCGTGGTGCTGCGGCTGCGCGGCGTGCTGCTGACGCTGAACTCCGCGAACAGCCGCTGTTTTAAAGAGCTGCTGAAGTGGGGGACGAAGGAGTACACGGACTACAGTGAGTGGCCTGTTTGCAACAAACACAACACACGAAATAGGCTCGAAGAATCAGCTTCTTCGTCGTCTTCTACGCCTCACGCAGCTATGTCGATGCTCACAAAGATCTTGTTCTCCGAGGAGGACAAGGACTTGTCGATCAGCTTCTTGTACTCCTTGTTCTCCAGGCAGGTGTGCTGGTGCCGGATCAGCGTCGGTAGGTAATCTGTCTACATCTCCAGCAGGCGCGCCGCCCCCACCTTCAAATCGTCCGCCTTGGGCACCAGGTCCAGGTAGTCCAGCGACAGGCGGTTCAAAAAGTACACGCCCGTGTCGAAGAGATTGCTGTACAGTTTGAAGGAGGGGTACCTACGCCTGAGTCCACCGACGAGTAGCGACTCGCGAATCAGCGCGCACGGCAGCTTGAAGTCCTTGTTCCGGGCCAGCAAGTCGCCATACGACAGGATGCGCATGTCGTCTGTGATGCCGTAGATAGGGTTCGCCTGTTTATCAGCGAGTGCAGCCACACACACCTTATTCTTGTCCGCGACGTGCTTCTCATCCTTGCCAAGGACGACGAGGTACGCGCACTCCTTGCAGCGGTACACGTTGGCGATGCTATATAGATCCATGCACAGGGGCACGTTCCCCGTAACCACGATGCAGTCGCTGTTGATCTGCGGCTTCAGCTGGCGCAGCGCGTCCGCCGATCCGCGGAAGCCGTTCAGCTGGATGACGTTCACGAAAGACTCCTTACTACGGGTGGTCGCAGAAACCGAGAAGCCTACCCCTTTATGCACTCCGCCACCTGCGCCTTTTCCATATCATCTCTGCATACAATAATCACCTACAACCGTTAGGAGGCTCCACTCCATTACGCACTTTCTCAAAAGCGAGGTTCTCGAAATACTCTACCGTGTACGTCAGTCCCTGCTTGTCCTTCGAGTACGTCAGACACGCCGGAACCTTCTCCCGCTCAAGAGGCGAGTAACTCTCATCCTCGTTGGGAACAATCACCACCTACCCCTCACACCCCTTCTCCTGCCAAACCTGAAACTCTTGCGTCGTGTTCATCTCCAGAGGAAGCATTGTGTGTTCAACAAGAAAACCAAGCGCTCTTATCACTCTTGCTCGGAGCAAGCCACTCCCTCACCGATACGAACACCTGCGCGGGAATGATGCGAACGAGTGCCGTCAGCAGGTACAGCGGATACGGGTCGCAAATGAACGAGTCCTTTCGCTGCAGTCCCTCGAAAATGCGGTCCGCCATGTAGCTCGGCTCCAGCATCATGAAGGTCTTCTTTCCTTTCGTCATCTTCGTGTGCAGATAGCCGGGAGAAACGATAGTTAGGCTCACGCCGCTGCGGCGAAGCGGGCCCATCATGCCCTCCAGCATCACACGAACACAGTTCTTGCTTCCCTCGTAAATCGGGTCGGAACCGAAGGTACCGTTTCCCAGCGCGCCCACGATCACGCACAGTTGTCCCTTTCCCTCCTCTTTCATCTTGGGGACGAAAGGAAGGATGGTGTTCATCACGCCCTTCACATTCACATCGATGCACTCGTCCATGTAGGCCATCGGATCCTCGGGGGTGTTTGAGGTCGAGCGGATAATGCCCGCAGCGGCAATCACCAAATCGATCTTCTCCTCCGTGGCACACTTTTCAATCATCGACACGAACTTCTTCGAATCGGTAATATCTACCGCGTACGTCTTCACGTTGCACTTGCGATTCACGTTCTTGCACGCGGCCTCCGTTTCCTTCAGCTTCGCCTCGCTTCT
>ERZ827156.2597-NODE-2597-length-18118-cov-2.996955_pt1 | contig 18118 bp, 10 predicted proteins | sample MGYA00519919_ERZ827156 | MGnify/ENA primary metagenome ERZ827156 (study PRJEB31778, sample SAMEA3449269) | human gut metagenome | biome: human gut; feature: human-associated habitat; material: faeces | place: United Kingdom | collected 2010/2012 ... | reverse complement strand
CGTATAGAATCCGCCGTAAGGCACCGAGTCGTTCGGCGCGGCCGGGTCCAAATCGCAACGGTCGCGGAACGCGCCTACGCGCGTCAGCTCCGGATATTTCTTGATCTCGATCCGCCAGCCCTGATCCTGCGTCAGGTGCCAGTGGAAGCGATTGATCTTGTGCATGGCCAAAATGTCGATGAACTCCTTGACGTCGTCCACCGAGAAAAAGTGCCGGCCCACGTCGAGCATACCTCCGCGGTAAGCGAAATAAGGCTGGTCGGCGATTTCGACGACGGGCAGCTCGACAACGCCGGCTTTCTCGCCCCGGAGCACGGGCTCGGGCAACAGCTGGCGTATCGTCTGGAACGCATAATAGACGCCGGCGGGACTGCCCCCGACGATCCGGACGCCCTCGGGACGGATGCTGATCTCATAGGCTTCGGGCGCCAGATCGCCCAGCTCGACGCGGATCGCGTCGGAATCGGCGCAAGCTCCCGTTTCGACTTTCAGCGCGCGGCCGAGCGAAGGTTGCAGCAATCCGTTGAAGAAATCGGCGCTGCGCAACAGCATCGTGTCGTCGGACAACAGGCATATCTTCGTCGACCGGGTCAGATCGAACGCCCCGTCGGAGGCTTCGACCGTTACGGGACGGGGCACGATATCGACCGATTCAACCCGCGCAACACGCGGGCCGCAGGAACAAAGCGACAGGAAACCGGCACAGAAGACCGGCCAAAACAAGGCTTTCATAGATTGATGTTTTGGTTTCATAATCGGTAGTGAACAGTACAAAAGTAATTTTTTTTTGTCAAAATTCCGAATACCTCGCCTTCATTCGGCCGGCAGCACAAGGCAGACTCTCCGGCCGGCCGGATGCTCCGACTGCTGCAACGGACCGTCCGACACGGCGCGTACCGGCCGTCCGGTCTCCGACGATCGAATCCGGTACCCGCGCCTTTGCGCCCGGAGTCCACCCGCGATCCGAACCGCCATAAATGCCGGACCGCTTCCACCGTACGGTCCGGTCATGCCGTCCGGCCCGGACAGGCAAACCGGTTCGCATCGCCCCGGGCATCCGCGATTTTCCGGACCGCCATGGCCCCGAACATGGAAAAGCAACCGTAACGAGTGCTACGATTTCAACCGGCCGGGCTTCCGCCACAGCCCGCGCTGGCCGCGTCCGAGCACGGTCCGAATCAAAAGGGCGACGAACCGGACGATGGCGGGGCTGCCGGATTCCGGTATCCCGCGGAAAGAAAGCTCCGCCGCCCGAACGCCTTCCTCCCGCAGACTCACATGCCGGAACATTCGTTTATATCTCCGTCCGATTTGTCTCGAGTCGATAAAATTTTATAACTTTGTAAGCATTTGTACTTTTCGGTACACAGGGAAAACCAAAAACTATCTAATCAAAAACACTATGGCAAATAAAGAGCAAAAGCTTTTCGCCGAATTTCCCCCGGTCACGACCGAGCGGTGGGAGGAGGCGATCAAAGCGGACCTCAAGGGAGCCGACTACGAGAAAAAGCTGGTATGGAAAACGGCGGAAGGGTTCAACGTCCGCCCGTACTACCGCGCCGAGAATCTCGAGGGGCTCCGGTTCCTCGGCTCGCAGTGCGGCGAGTTCCCTTACGTCCGGGGAACCAAGAAAAACAACGACTGGCTGATCCTGCAAACGATCGAAGTCGAGTGCCCGCGCGAGGCCAACGCCCGCATTCACGCGCTGCTGACCAAGGGAGTCGAATCCATAGGACTCGTGATCGGCAACAAGGAATTCTCGGCGGACGATCTGGACACGCTGCTCGGCGGCGTCTCGCTGCGTAACACCGAGCTGACTTTCAGCGGCTGCGCGACGAAAAAGGTCGCCAGACTTTTCATAGAGAAACTCGACCGCGAAAACGCGGGGCCCGACGACGCGCGGGCGAACTTCGTTCTCGATCCGATCGTCAAGAAGCTGACCCTCAAAGGCACGATGGCATGCAAAAGCGGGCAGTGCAAAGGTTTCGAGAACCTCGCCTCGCTGATCGGAGCGGGAGCCAAATACAAGAAGCTGCGGACGGTCTCCGTTTCCGGCGAGACATTCCACAACAGCGGCTCGACGATCGTGCAGGAGCTGGCCTTCACGCTGGCGGCCGGACACGAATACCTCGTGCGGCTCACGGAGCTCGGCGTGCCGGTCGAAAAGGCGGCCCGCTCGATCCGCTTCTCGATGGCCGTCAGCTCGAACTACTTCATGGAGATCGCCAAGTTCCGCGCCGCGCGGATGTTGTGGGCCAACATCGTGGCGCAGTACGAGCCCTCATGCGAGTGCGCCGCCAAAATGTTCGCGCATGCCGTGACCTCGCGGTGGAACATGACCGTCTACGACCCCTACGTCAACATGTTGCGCGGCACGACCGAAGCGATGAGCGCGGCGATTGCCGGCGTTCACTCAATCGAGGTGCTGCCGTTCGACGCGGCCTACGAGAAGCCGACCGACTTCTCGGCCCGCATCGCGCGTAACGTGCAGTTGCTGCTCAAGGAAGAGTCGCATTTCAATCAGGTATGCGACGCGGCCGGCGGATCGTACTACATCGAGAACCTGACCGCCTCGATTGCCGAGCAGGCGTGGAGCCTGTTCAAGCAAGTCGAAGAAAAAGGAGGCTACATCGCCGCGTTCGAGGCCGGATTCATTCAGGATCAGGTCGAAGCCTCGGCCGCCAAGAAGAACCTGAACATCGCCAAGCGGCGCGAGACGCTGCTCGGAACGAATCAGTTCCCGAATTTCAGCGAGGTGGCCGGCGACGAAATCACCGAAGAGGTCGTTACGGGCAAGAGCTCGTGCCGTTGCGGCTGCTCGTCTCAGGCGCCCGAGGGCGTTCGCACGCTGAAGCCCTATCGCGGCGCGATGGCTTTCGAGCAGATGCGTCTGAAGGTCGACCGGAGCGGAAAGAGCCCGAAGGCTTTCATGGTGACAGTCGGAGCGCTCGCGTTCGCCCGGGCCCGGGCCCAGTTCTCGTGCAACTTCTTCGCCTGCGCCGGCATTCGCGTGCAGGACAACACTTATTTCCACAGCGTCGAGGAAGGGATACGCGCCGCCGTCGAGGCGAAAGCCGACATCGTCGTAATCTGCGCATCGGACGACGACTACGCGACGCTCGCCCCCGAAGCCTACAAGCTGCTCGACGGCCGGGCCATCTTCGTCGTGGCCGGAGCGCCCGCCTGCAAGGAGGAGCTCGAGGCGCAGGGCATCAAGAATTTCATCAGCATCCGCGACAACGTGCTCGAAACCCTTCACTACTACCTGAAGGAGCTGGGCATCTAAACAGGGATTAATCATGAGAGCCAAATTTTCAGACCTGACATATACGAACAGCGCCGCCGGAAAGTCCTGCGACGCGAAGGAGGGCGCCGAAGCGCAGCCTTGGATGACCCCCGAGCACATCGCCGTGAAGGGGACCTACACCGCCTCGGACCTCGAGGGCATGGAACACCTGAACTACGCCGCCGGCATCGCTCCGTTCCTGCGCGGCCCGTACAGCACGATGTACGTGATGCGCCCGTGGACGATCCGTCAGTACGCCGGTTTCTCGACCGCCGAGGAGTCGAACGCGTTTTACCGCCGCAACCTCGCTTCGGGACAGAAGGGACTGTCCGTAGCGTTCGACCTGGCCACGCACCGCGGCTACGACGCCGACCATCCGCGCGTCGTGGGCGACGTGGGCAAAGCGGGCGTGTCGATCTGCTCGGTCGAGGATATGAAAGTGCTGTTCGACGGCATTCCGCTCGACAAGATGTCCGTCTCGATGACGATGAACGGCGCCGTGCTGCCCGTACTGGCGTTCTACATCGTGGCGGGGCTGGAGCAGGGTTGCACGCTCGAGCAGCTGAGCGGCACGATCCAGAACGACATCCTCAAGGAGTTCATGGTCCGCAACACCTATATCTACCCGCCCGAATTCTCGATGAAGATCATCGCCGACATCTTCGAATACACGTCGAAGAACATGCCGAAATTCAACTCGATCTCCATTTCGGGCTACCATATGCAGGAAGCCGGCGCGACGGCCGACATCGAGTTGGCGTACACGCTGGCCGACGGACTGGAGTATCTGCGTACGGGAGTGAACGCAGGCATGAGCGTCGACACGTTCGCGCCCCGGCTGTCGTTCTTCTGGGCTATCGGCATGAACCACTTCATGGAAATCGCCAAGATGCGGGCCGCCCGCCTGCTCTGGGCCAAGATCGTGAAGCAGTTCGACCCGAAAAATCCCAAGTCGCTCGCCCTGCGCACGCATTCGCAGACGTCGGGCTGGTCGCTCACCGAGCAAGACCCGTTCAACAACGTGGCCCGTACGGCCATCGAGGCGATGGGCGCCGCGCTCGGCCACACGCAGAGCCTGCACACGAACGCGCTCGACGAGGCGATCGCCCTGCCGACCGACTTCTCGGCCCGCATCGCCCGCAACACCCAGATCTACATTCAGGAGGAGACCTACGTCACGCGCAGCGTCGACCCGTGGGCCGGCTCCTACTACGTGGAGTCGCTGACCAACGAGATCGTGCACAAGGCATGGGAACTGATCCAAGAGGTCGAAAAGCTCGGCGGCATGGCCAAAGCGATCGAGACCGGCATTCCGAAGATGCGCATCGAGGAAGCGGCCGCCCGCAAACAGGCCCGTATCGACTCGGGCAACGACACGATCGTCGGCATCAACCGCTACCGTCTGGAGAAGGAAGACCCGATCGACATCCTCGCCGTCGACAACACGGCCGTGCGGGAAGCTCAGATCAAACGCCTGAAGGAGCTGCGGGCGAACCGCGACGAGGCGAAAGTCCGCTCTGCGCTGGCGGCCATTACCGAGTGCGTCAAAACGAAAAAAGGAAACCTGCTGGAGCTGGCCGTCGAGGCTGCGAAGGCCCGCGCGTCGCTGGGCGAGATTTCCGACGCCTGCGAGGCGGTCGTCGGGCGCTACAAGGCCGTGATCCGCTCCATCTCCGGCGTATACTCAGCAGAAGTGAAAAACGACAAGAACTTCGAACAAGCCAAGGCTATGGCCGAGCAGTTCGCTAAGAAGGAAGGCCGCCAGCCGCGCATCATGATCGCCAAGCTGGGTCAGGACGGCCATGACCGGGGGGCCAAAGTAGTCGCCACCGGCTATGCCGACATCGGCTTCGACGTCGATATGGGACCGCTGTTCCAAACCCCGGCCGAGGCGGCCAAGCAGGCCGTCGAGAACGACGTGCACGTCGTCGGCGTCTCGTCGCTCGCGGCCGGACACAAGACGCTCGTGCCGCAGATCGTCGCCGAACTCAAGAAGCTCGGTCGCGAGGACATCGTCGTGATCGTCGGAGGTGTGATTCCCCATCAGGACTACGACGACCTGTACAAGGCCGGCGCCGCCGCGATCTTCGGCCCCGGAACTCCGATTGCGACCGCCGCGATCAAGATACTCGAAATCCTGCTCGCCGAATAACGACCGGCAAATAAGCGAAAAAGCCGCTCCGCGCTGTGCGCGGAGCGGCTTTTTCTATCCGACAGCCTGTCACGGTCTATGGCCGCGACCGATGGTCGTTCTCGTACGAAAAACCACTCATATGTTCTCCTGTACCCTCCCTCGGGTTCTCCATGTTTCCGACACCCCGGCATCCCTCCGCCGGAGAGGATTCAGGATAAGGACCCGATCGGACGCACGGCCTGCGGGCGGTTGCTGACCGCGACCGGCCGATGAAAAAATTCCGGTTGCGAACATATGGGTACATGGGGAGTATAATGGCCTCAAAAAAGCGGCATAACTTCCGCGAATAAACAGCCGTCCGCAAAAACGCCGCACGACACGGCGGGAAACGACGGCAACCCGGACCGCGGCACGGCGCCGTTCGACGGAGAATCCCATCCATTTCGAGTTTCAGGCGCGCGCTTTTCACGCGCCAACGGCCTGGAACGGGCCTTACCCCTTCTCCGACAAGCGTGCGGTCAGCCAGTCAATCCTGTTTTTCTGCAATTCGATGATTTCGTCTTTGGCTTCGATCACGCGACGGGCCATTTCCAGCAGGTCGGCCGGAGCCTCTTCGGGTCCGTTCGGCCGTACGATTTCGCCCTCGCCCCGTATCAGCCATTCCAGAGAAACTTCCGGATATGTGGCGATAAATTTCGCCAAAGTATCCTCGGTAATCCCGGTCGGACTCTCCAAGGTACCCCGGGATATACCGGTTTTACTGTAAAATTCTCGCTTGATAATAGACAGATTTTCAATATAATACAAAATTCTATCCTTAACTGGCGAAATATTTCGTCGTTTTTCTTGCATAATGGCGAAATCCTTCGTATTAATGCAGTGCTTTTACATCCGTTTTTATTCGTCGGCGAAGCTGGACACGCAAAAATCCGGCCCTGTTCGCTCGTGGCTATAAATCGGATAAAGATATACATTTTCAATTAATTTTTACTCAACAATTTTTCATTCGCGAAAGGCCGAAATCAAGGAGGGGGAGAGACACACTCAGACACTATTTTGTTCAACTCAAACAATTTAATCCAAAGACTATGAAGCGAATTTTTATCAACCGAGTTTTGGCGTTTCTCCTGATCGGGGCGACGCTGACTTACGCCGGCTGCAAGGACTACGACGACGACATCGGGAACGTGCAGACCGAACTGAGCGAGACGGCTGCCGCGCTGCAAGAGCAGCTGGGCGCCTTGCAGACGGCCCTGACCGGAGCTCAGAACGAGGCGGCTGCCGCGACACAGAAAGCCGCAGCAGCCAAGGAAGCCGCCGATGAGGCCGCCGAAACGGCTGCGGCAGCTCAGAAAGCCGTCGCCGATGCCAAGACGGAAGCCATTCGGGAGGCTATTTCTCAATGCCAGTCTCTGATTTCGGACAAGGCCGACCAAAGCGCGCTCGACGAGCTGGCCAGCCAGATCGAAGGTATCGAGAAAAACCTGTCGCAAACGCTGAAGGACTATGCCACGATCGACGACATGCAGAAATTCGAGAAAGCGCTGGAAGTACAGCAGAAAGCGCTGGAGAAGTACGCCGACGAGCTCGGCGACAAGGCTTCCTCGGCCGATCTGACGGCGCTCGATCAGAAACTGTCGGGACTGATCGAAAACATCCGCAAGAGTGCGATCGACCAGGCAACCCTCGAAAAGGCCGTGAAGGACCTGAACGCCGAGATCATGGAAAAAGTGGGAGAACAGCTTTCCTCGCTCAGCGGCGTACTCTCATCCCGGCTGACGAGCGTGACGCTGGTTCCCGGCCTCTATGTCGACGGAATCCCCACGATCGAGTTCCTGTCCGTATCGTACAATGCCCTGACGATCAATCCGGACGGTAGCACGAAGAAAGCCGCGAAAGCCACGATCGTCTCCGACGAGTCGACAACGGCCGATTATCGCCTGAATCCTACCGGAGTACAGAAGGAGGATATCGGAACGCCCTCGTTCGTTTCGACGACGGCCGTGACCCGAGCCGCCGAAACGGGAGAAAATACGCCTGTGAAAGTCGTCGGCCACGACATCGAAAACGGCATCCTGACCGTCAATGCGGCCAAGACCTCGACCGAGCCGCTGAAGCTCGACGGAAACAAGATCTATACCGTCGCGTTGAAAGTGCCCGTAGCGGACGACTGTCTGTTCGAGAACGAGACCGAAGCCTACGTCTACTCCGAATATGTCCGGCTCGCTGAGTCGACCGTAACGCCCGTTATCGCCGCGCAACTCGATAATTCGCAGCAGATTACCGATTTCGATTGTGCACACGGCGCGCATCATCATTTTTCGGACTACGCTACGATCTACGGTGCGGCACAGGCCGAAAAAATCTCCAAGAGCATCAAGTACAACGAGCCGTTCGACCTGGCCGGCATGGTGACGGGTTGCTACGACGACGGGGCGAACGCCAATGAAATGACCGCAGACAAGCTCGAAGGCTACGGCCTGAAGTTCCGTTTCGAGCTGGCACCCGATGCTTACAAGCTGGGACCCAACCAGACCGATCAGCAGCAATTCGCCCGCATCGACGGAACGACGATCACGTCGCAGGTTCCGGGCGGCGAGGTCAACAACCGCGCGGCTATCGACAAGGAGCCCATCGTGCGGGTAACGCTGGTCGACACGACGAACGAGAATCAGATAGTCGACGTGGCCTACTTCAAAATCAAGTGGGTAGAAAATTCCGTCAGCCCCGACCCGATCGAACTGGGCGAGATCAAGACTTACGTCCAGAATCTGAGCTGCTCCGCCATCGAAAACGACTTCCTCTGGAAAGACATGACGCAGTACGTCTATGCTAAGGTGAAGGAAGGCGGCATGTCGAAAGACGAATTCGAAGCTATCTATAAACTGAAAGCCAACGACGAAGGCACCTTTGGCGAAGGCGACGGCGTAATCACCGAGCAGACTTCGGACGTATCCGAGGACGCCGTAGCCCTGAAATGGACGCTCGACGCCGAGGCGATCGGCAAGATCGTACCGGCCACGTCGAAAGAGTACAGCATCCTGATCACCTATACCGATCCGAAAGGCGTTGCGGGCGATGTGACCTTCTCGCTGAAGTGCACCGTCAACGTCACTCTGCCGTCGATCAGCGGCTACTACGAGCAGTACTGGATCACGCCGGGAGCACTGGCTAACGTTTACCCGGTTCAGTACGAGCCGACGATGACTTCGGGGACTACCTGCGTCTACAACTACGATCTGATGCAGCTGTTCACGCCCAACGCTTGCATCGTGAAAGACTTGTTCTCCGCGTGCGGCAAGTGGGACATGCAATTCGCACTGACCCAGCCTCAGACAGGATATGCTCCGGCACTGACCGCCGAACCGGCCGGTACTGCCAACAAAGCCGGCTACACGCTGCTCAAGAACACGGAAAAAGCCGCAGAGCTGACTTTCGTTGCCGAAGGCGACAACTGGTACGCACCGAGCGTCACGAGCGCAAGCGCCGTCAACCTCTCGCTCCAAAAGAACGACGCGGGCAAAGGACTGGTCGGCAACAAAGCCACGCTGAAGGTATGGGCTGACATCAACGGATACAACAAGATGCAGGTGGCCGAGTTCGACGTGAACATCGTTGCCCCGCTGACGATCAACGCCGAACTGGAGAACGCTTCGTTCGAGGATCATGTGATCGGCGGATCGGAGATCGACTGCTCGAACGCTTTCACGATGACCGATTTCAACGGTTATCTCGTAGCCGAGAACGACATCGTAAATCCGGAAAGCGACAAGCAGAAGTATGCCGCGGAGCTTTGGGACTACTATGAAGTCGAAAGCGTCGAATGGGAAACCGACAAGGCTAAGATCGGCATGAAGCGGCAGGGAGGTAACATCGTCGTCGACGACAACCTGACGGCCGACCAAAGTATGCCGCTCACCGAAGCCTATGCCGGAGCCTCGATCACGGCAACGGGCTCCAAGCTCGTATTCACCAACAACAGCGCAGGTGCCGGCGTCGAGCGCTCCTGCAACATCTTCATCCCTGCCACGGTGAAATACGGCTGGGGCGAAACGACCCAATGGGTCAAGATACGCCTGAACCCGGGCAAATAACCGCCACCTGATTCTGTTTACGAAAGAGCGCCTCGAAGATTCGAGGCGCTCTTTTTTCTATTCCGACGACAACCGGCGTTCCCCCACGCCTCACGGAACCGACCGGCTCCGTCGGGCGATTCGTTTCGTCCGAATAAAGCGGTAGTCCGACGGGCGCACTCGTTCCGATCTCCTCCATCAAAGCATGCCCCGGGCAGGAAAGAACCGTCGCCCCGCCTAAAAAGCATCCGATCCACTCCGCAACCAGCTCGAGACGGGCATTGCGATAAAGACGGAACGGACACCCGGAAACGCCCCCGCAAGCGAAAAAGCATCCGAGTTCCCTCCCTCTTGTCCGATTCCGCGAACCGACCCGCCGAGAATCATCCCAGCGAGGCAGACCAGAAACGGCTCTATCCGTGACCGGAAAAGCGAGAACCGAGTTCTTGCCGTCCCGCCGAAGCGTAAAAACACTTGACGGAGCGATGCGACCAGCTTATGATCGCACCGGAATCCGTGCAACCGGCTCCGGCAAACTACTTTTTCTCCGGAACCCAGCAGTTCAGATGATTGCCGGGCGTCACGACGACGAACTTGTAGAAACCGTTCGGATCGTCGCCCGTATCGAACACGAAGCGCCGCTCTCCCGCTTTCACGCGGCCGGCTTTCGTCCACTGGTCGCACTGTCCGTTTTTGAAATCGTTGGTCCTCGAAACGTAAACGGTAGCCGGCGCCCGGTCGTCGAGACTTTCCCACGTCAGCTCGATCGTCCGGTTGCCGCGCACGGCCTCGAGAGCGCAGATATCGGCTTCCCCGATGAAAGGCGCTCCGTCCTGTTCCCACAACACCTCCTGAGGCACGTCGAAATCCAAAAAGCGAGCGAGCGACGGAGCGATGTCGACGATCGACAGCCATGGTTCGGCGAAGCGGGCATTTCCCCGAACGTTCGTCGCGATCCACGAGGTCCGCTCGCGCGCGGACTGTCCGCCGTGATGATGACCGTCGTCGCCCCGGCCGTGGTCGGTCGTCACGACGACCATCCACTCCTCGTCGAAATATTTCTCGCGGTATTCGACCGCTTCCCAAATGCGTTCGATCTGACGGTCGGCCTTCATCACGTACTCGTCGAAATAATCGCCGTTGCCGTAGATATGCCCGGCATCGTCGGTATACCACAGATAGACCCAGCTCAGGTCCGGCGCCTGCTCGCGGATACCGGCCGCCGCAGCCCTCGACACCGTATCGTCGATGCGATAGACTTGCAGATCGTCCTTCTCCTTGGGATAGTTCTTCTGGTCGAGATCGAAACCGTCGACGACATAGTCGATCCTCAGGTCTCCCGTCTCGGGCAACCCTTCGCCGAGCAACACGGTGCGGTTGTCGGTCCAGCTCGAATAGAGAGCCGTCGTCACGTCCCGCTTCTGCTCCTTGGCGATCCGGAAAATCGACCAGTAGCTGTAATCGGGCTTCGGAGAATTGTCCCATACGTTGTGCTTGTTGGCCCATGCGGAGGTCAGGATGCAGTTGTACCCGACAGCCGAAATGGTCGGCGTTTCGCAGTACGTGCCGGCGATCCCGCCGCAGTAGGCCCTCGAATAGCCGCCCTCGGCCGCGATCCGGCCGATTGCAGGCGGTTTCAGCCGCTCAATCATATCGGCCGGAACACCGTCCACGATGATAAATACCGCCTTTTTCGCCTTCGCCCCGTATCCGCCCCAAGGGAGCAGCAGCAGGATCGACAGAATGATCAGGATGTGTTTGCGATTCATGCTTTCCTCGTTTAAATCGTTCAATGGAAGCCCAAATTAACGATTTTTTTCGGATTCAACCTCTGCTTTGCAGGAAAAACTGAGCATGCGCCGGTCTTTTCCCTCTTAACATTCTTTTTACGTGAAGCCCGGTTCGTAACTTAAACTTCACGGTTTGGTCTCGGTACGTTAACCAGCCGTACCGCAGGGACCGGTAACTTTGCGGCATCGAAAACCAATACGCCTCTATCAACTCATGACCCGACTGACATCGTTCTTTTTCATGCTGAGCATGCTTTCCTTTCCGGCACGGGCCGACGCCCAAGCCGCTTCGGCCGTCGTGCGCGGCACCGTTGTCGATGTATCGAGCGCCCCGATCGTCGGAGCGACGGTCGCCATCGAAGGAACGACGCTCGGAGCGATCACCGACTCCGAAGGCAAATTTCTGATTCTCGGCGCCGAACCCGGAACGGCCGTTGTCACGGTGTCGTTCATCGGCTACAAACGATTCCGCAGCGAACCGCTCGAGCTGCGCAGGGACGAATATTGCGAGTTGAGCGTAACGCTCGAGCCCGAATCGTCTCGACGGAGCCGTGGTCGTCGCGACGCGCAAGGTCGACAGCGACGCGGGACTGATCGCGCAGATGCGATCGGCCCGCTACGTCGCCAGCGGCATATCGGCCCAGACGATCGCCCGCACTCAGGACAAGGACGCTTCGGAAGTAATCCGCCGCGTCCCGGGCATTTCGGTCATCGACGACAAGTTCGTCATCGTCCGCGGACTGGCCCAACGCTACAACAACGTATGGATCAACGGGGCGGCCGTGCCGAGCTCCGAAGCCGACACGCGCGCGTTCTCGTTCGACGTCCTGCCCAGTTCGCAGATCGACAACCTGCTAATCGTCAAGTCGCCCGCACCGGAACTGCCGGCCGACTTCTCGGGCGGTTTCATCCGAATCCGCACGAAAGTCGTACCCGAGGAAAACTCGCTGACGATCAGCTACGGCACAGGATTCAACAGCGTCACGCACTCGAACGATTTCCGCTATGCCCCGGGCAGCGCAACCGACTGGCTCGGCTTCGACAACGGCATGCGCTCGCTGAAAAACGTTCCGCATCGCGTGGACAACGACGACGTCACGACGGTCGACCGCGTGACCCGCACCGGTTTCAACAACGACTGGAGAGTGCTGAGCCGCCGCCCGACAATCGACCAGAAACTGAACATAGCGCTGAACCGTCGCTTCGTGACCGCCCGCCGCGACGCGGTCGGGCTGGTCGCGGCATTGAACTACTCGAACACGAACAAAAGCCTGCTGCGCATGGAAAACTCGCAGTTCGGCATCTACAACTACACCGAAGACGAACCTCTGTACAACTTCAAATACACCGACAACCAATACACGAACGACGTGAAGCTCGGCGCTATGCTGAATCTCTCTTACGTTCCGGCAGCCGACAAGCGCTCGTGCGTAAGCCGTTACGAATTCCGCAACATATTCAACCAATTGGGACGCAACCGTTTCACCGACCGCGAAGGATGGCGCAACGTCAGCGGATATTACGAGCAGCAGCAGGACGAATACTTGTACGTGAGCCGTAGCGCCTACACGGGCCAGTTCGCAGGCAGTCACGACTGGATCCGCAGCGGCGCGAAGTTCGACTGGAACGCAGCCTACTCCTACTCGAACCGCCGCCAGCCCGACCGCCGGATCGTCGAGCGCGAGAAAAATCCCGAAAACGGCATTTACGAATACTCGATCGATCAGGGCAGCGTATCGCGCTACTTTACCTCGCTCGACGAGCACGTCGCTTCGGCCGGAGCGAACCTGAGCCTGCCGCTCTTTCCCGACGGGACGCTCCGCCCCGAGTTACGCACCGGACTATACGGCGAATACAAAACGCGCCGCTACGCTACCCGCAACTTCCTCTACAAGTGGAATGCCTATCAGAACAAGCTGCCCGCCGGTTTCGGCTCGCTGCCCGCCGAGCAGATCTTCGCATCGGAAAATCTGGGCGCACCCGACAAGCTGCACGTTCAGGACGAAACGCACAACACGGACGACTACTCGGCCCACAGCGACGTGCTGGCCGCCTACGCGGCGCTGAACATGTCGCTCGGGCGCTTCAACGTCTACGCCGGCGTCCGTTTCGAAAGCTACCGCTCTTCGCTCGAAAGCTATCCGTCGGAAACCAATTTCCGGACCCGGACGAACACCTACCGATACAACAACGCGCTGCCGTCGCTCAACGCCACGTATAACCTGACGCCCCGGATGCTCGTCCGGCTGGCATACGGCATGAGCGTCAACCGGCAGGAGTTCCGCGAGCTGTCGCCGTCGACTTACTACGATTTCGACATGTTCAGCACGATTACCGGCAATCCGGACCTCCGGCAGGCCGTCGTGCAGAACGTCGACCTGCGCTACGAACTCTATCCGGCCGCCGGCGAAACGATTTCGGTCGCCGTCTTCTACAAGCATTTCAAGAATCCGATCGAATGGAACTATGTCGATGCCGGCGGCTCCTACCAGTTTTCGTTCGAGAACGCCCGCTCGGCCCGCAACTACGGCGTCGAGATCGATCTCAGGAAAAGCCTTGCGTTCATCGGCATGAACAATTTCATGCTGACGTTGAACGCCGCTTGGATCGAAAGCAAGGTTCTGTTCGGCGAGCAAAGCCGCGAACACGACCGGCCGATGCAGGGACAGTCGCCCTATCTGGTCAACGCCGGACTGTTTTACCAGAACGGCCGGATCGGCTTCGCGGCCGGCATTCTCTACAACCGCATCGGCAAACGAATCGTCGGCATCGGCCGGGTCAGCACGAGCGGAGGCGACACGTTCAACAGCAATATCCCGGACATGTACGAGATGCCGCGCAACTCGCTCGATCTGACGGTCGGCCAACGCCTCTGCAAATGGCTCGAGGCGAAGGCCGCCGCGCGCGACCTGCTCGGCGACGCGGTCCGCTTCATGCAGTTTCCGCGCTTCAGGGACTCGGAGGGCGTCGTGCACGAACGCTCCCAAACAACCAAGCGCTATTATCCGGGCCGCAGCTTCTCGCTGTCGCTGACGGCCACGTTCTGACCCTCGCGGCATACGAAAAACGAGTAAATCTCACGACTTCGGAAACACCATTCATTCCTTAACTATCTACACGATGAAAAAACAGATGATGCTGGCCATGATGGCCTCGGTCGCCATACTGGCGGCCTGTTCGGACGATGACAACGGCAACGGAAATCCCGGTCCCGGTCCGGCCCCCTCGGGCGTCTACGAAACGGGGCTCGTATTCGGCGAAAAGGAAGGATCGGACTCGGTTTACTACATAGGCAACGGCGACAAGCACTTTCCCGCACCGAAAGGCGACTACGTGCTGAACGCCTCGCGCAAGTACAAACTGCGCGGCTGGGTTTACATCGAGGACGGATCGACGATCACGATTCCGGCCGGTACCGTCATCCGGGGCGACAAGCAGACTCAGGCAGCGCTGATTATCGAGCGGGGCGGCCAGATCTTCGCCCGGGGGACCGCTTCCAAGCCGATCGTCTTCACGTCGGAAGAGGCTCCCGGCAACCGTCGGCCGGGCGACTGGGGCGGACTGATCCTCTGCGGCCGTGCCAGCAACAATAAGGGCGAGCAGCAGATCGAAGGCGGTCCCCGCTCGTATCACGGCGGAGGCAGCAACCCGGTCGACACCGACAACTCGGGCGTGCTGAGCTACGTGCGCGTCGAATTCGCCGGCTTCCCGTTCCAAACCGACAAGGAGATCAACGGCATCACGTTCGGCTCGGTCGGCAGCGGAACGACGGTCGACCACCTGCAAGTATCCTACTCGAACGACGACTCGTTCGAATGGTTCGGCGGCTCGGTCAGTTGCAAATACCTGGTAGCTTATCACGGTTGGGACGACGATTTCGACACCGACAACGGCTTCTCGGGCAACTTGCAGTTTTTGCTCGGCGTGCGCGATCCGCGCATCGCGGATAAATCGCTGTCGAACGGCTTCGAGTCGGACAACAACTCCGACGGTTCGGACGAGGAGCCTTACACGACGGCCCGTTTCTGCAACGTGACGCTGATCGGCCCGATGGGTCAGGACGCCGCATTCTATAACCAGTCGGCTTCGACCGAAAATCCCGGAGCCTACATCAACGCGGGTGAAATGTTCCCGAACAACGGCTCGGGCCTCGGCCAGTTTCAGGCAGGCGTGCAAATCCGGCGCAACTCGCGCATCAGTCTATACAATTCGATCGTAACGGGATGGCCCGTCGCGCTGATGATCGAAAAGGACAAGGGCGATTCGCCCGCGGCGGCCACAGCAGGCCTGTTCGAAATCAGTAACGTCCACTTCTCGGGGTACGACAAAGCACTCGAATCGTTCGACAACACGGCAATCGATCCGGTCGTCGGGATTCTTTCGTCCGACCAAAACAAGACATGGCTCAAGGGGAACGGCTTCACGGACGGCATCTTGCTCCGGGAAAGCTATGCCAACAAGTTCTACGACGCGATCGACGGCGTGGGACTGGCGCAACCCGTCAGCACGCGCTCGGGCTTCGATCCCCGGCCAGGCGCCGGCAGCGCTGCCGTGAACGCTTTGTACACGGTTCCTTCAGGCTTCGACGTCTCGGGCAACGGTTTCGCCGGCGCCTTCGGAACCGGAGAGAACTGGATGGACGGATGGACCAACTTCGATCCGCAGAACACGGTATACTGATCGCACCGTCGGCCGCTCGAAGGCCGCTCATAGGTAAACCGCATAGCGGCCGATGGCCGCTATGCGGTTTACCGTTCCGGAGAGAATCGGGAAAGCGGCCGAACGTCTCTATTCCCGATGCGGAAGTACGATCCGATTCGCAGGATATCAACTCGGAGAGCCTTTGCCCGGTTACGACGGCAACGTCTCGTCCGGACACACGAAGCCCCGTGCCGCTCGAGGTTCCAGAGCTCGGATGAGAGAAGTCCGGACCCTCGGTGAATGTGTGCGCACGGGGCTCGTATGGCCAAATTCCGCAGACGAACGCGCCGCCATCGGGAATCCCTACGGAACAGTCTATTCAATAATCGAGCCTTTCTGCTCTCGGTATTCCGATTTTTTATCGCGCGGGCAGACGAGGCCCTATCACCCGCCTCCAGCCGCGCCTTCGGGACGCAAACTCTCGTCTCGGAAATTGCCGAACAATCGGGTCGCCGGCCGGGCGCTCCCTCCCCCGCACTACATCGCCAAAGCCGTCCGGTACGCCGTGCCATCGACAGGATAGCCCCGATTCCGTCATCCGCGACCGCGCCTTCGCAGACCGGCTTCGGGTCGAGCCGGCACAGTAAACCTCTCGGGTTCCTGCCGCATCTGTCCGCGCGACAGAAAACCGAATCCGGGACATCGGGCCGGCCGGTGGGCGAAACCGGTCCGGCCAAACGCGACAGCCCGAACTACCCCGCTCAGACGCGCAACCTCTCCCCCGAGACTTTTCCTCCCATGCGTCCCGCGTCCTCGAATACGCGTCGACAGCCGATGCGGCAGACCGTTGACGCCGGACAATAAATGACCCGGACTTGCCTTGCCCGTTCCCAAGATCGTCAACAAATCGATCGCTCAACCTGTCATAAATCTTAAGAACGAACGAGGCAAGCCCGGGTCATTCTGCATGACAACATACCCGGCGGCAGTCCGCCCGAATTATCCGAGATAGGACTTGAGCAGCTTGCTCCGCGTACTGTGACGCAGCCGGCGGATCGCCTTTTCCTTGATCTGGCGTACCCGCTCGCGGGTAAGGCCGAACTTCTCGCCGATCTCCTCGAGCGTCATCTCGGAACATCCGATTCCGAAAAAGTATTTGATGATATCCCGCTCGCGGTCGGTCAGCGTCGACAGGGCGCGCTCGACTTCCGTGCCGAGCGACTCGTTGATCAGTCCCCGGTCGGCGATCGGCGAATCGCTGTTGACCAGCACGTCGAGCAGACTGTTGTCCTCCCCGTCCGAGAAAGGCGCGTCGACCGAGACGTGACGGCCCGATACGCGCAGCGTGTCGGTCACTTTCTCCTTCGGCAGATCGAGCTCGTCGGCCAGTTCCTCGGGCGAGGGCGTGCGTTCGTGCTCCTGCTCGAAACGGGCGAAGGCCTTGTTGATTTTGTTCAGCGACCCCACCTGGTTCAGCGGCAACCGCACGATCCGGCTCTGTTCGGCCAGCGCCTGAAGGATCGACTGGCGTATCCACCATACGGCGTACGAAATGAACTTGAATCCCCTCGTCTCGTCGAACTTCTCGGCGGCCTTGATCAGCCCGAGATTTCCCTCGTTGATCAGATCGGGCAACGACAAGCCTTGGTTCTGATACTGTTTCGCAACAGAAACGACGAACCGCAGGTTGGCGCGTGTCAGTTTTTCGAGCGCTTCCTTGTCGCCCTTCTTGATCCGCTGCGCCAGATCGACCTCTTCCTCCACGGTGATCAAATCCTCCTTACCGATCTCCTGCAGATACTTGTCCAGCGACGCGCTCTCGCGATTGGTAATGGATTTGGTGATTTTTAATTGTCTCATGTTATCCCTTTCGTTGTTACGTGTCTTCCGCCTTCGAGAGGAAAGATTGTCCGGCCTCCTTACTCCGGGAGCCGGACAACCCCTCGCAGGGCAATCACCGGGGATGACTTCGGCCGCTTACTTGACGGTAGGCGAGTAGGCCACCACACGGCCGTCGGGATATACGCCCTCGATATATTCGATCTTCGACGTGATCCGGTTCAGATCGCCGATCGAGCGAACGGGACGATCGTTGATGTTCGTGATGATATAGCCTTTGCGAATCCGCGCGCTTTCGAGTATGCCGCCCGGCTCGATACCTACCACTTGCACGCCTCCGCCGATCTTCAGCGCT
>ERZ827156.2595-NODE-2595-length-18131-cov-4.410876_pt1 | contig 18131 bp, 33 predicted proteins | sample MGYA00519919_ERZ827156 | MGnify/ENA primary metagenome ERZ827156 (study PRJEB31778, sample SAMEA3449269) | human gut metagenome | biome: human gut; feature: human-associated habitat; material: faeces | place: United Kingdom | collected 2010/2012 ... | reverse complement strand
CAACACCTGAGCATGTTCAATGCCACTCACATCCTCTCCATTCACTCGCAACAACTCCTTTCTCTTCACGTCCACTTCAATACAGCAACCCTTCGTGGTGCTGATGACTGTGGATGGCAGTTCAATCACTCCCTCGTAGTACCAGCAGGAACCTTCGTGATGATGAACAACAAGAAACTGGCTCTTTCTCGCTTCCTTTAAGCACTTCTTGAAGCGTTGCTGACTCTTAAAGGCGTTAGCTAGTTGAGCCAACACCTCGGAATAGCCATCTCTCCTGATTCTCTCCACCGACTCCCTTACGAAGGGATGCTACTCATCAACGCCTCAAACCACACTCACCTGCATCAACTCATTAACTGAGGTTCTCTGCTCCACATCGCTCACCAAACACTTCTCCACAAAGTCCTTGGAATCTTCTGACCATTTGCCTTCTGAGAAGTCGGGTTGAAACCGTTTGCGCGCACAGTCAATGGTACGCAAATTATGATCAATCAGCGGATGCACCCCTTCAACCATCTCAAGCATGGTCATGCCCAGAGACCACACATCATTCTTCCGTTCATTGGTCAGTTCCACTACATCAGACGATGTGTAGTATGAAATGTTCCATGTGGGAAAGGAGTGATATAACAGAGACATCACTCCAAAGCCACCCAGCTTGACAACTCCCTCATCGCACAGAAACAGGCTGTCCGGTTTGATCAACTACGCATTCACCACTAGAAGCAGAACCTACGCATGTCAGCTTCTTTCTCTGAAGATAGTCCATTCCCAGTAAGCAACAACTCACGATCTCACGCAGTTCACACTCGGACATCACATTCCCGTTTCCCTTGAAGGCGTACAGCGATTCCTTAACTCGCTGCTCTTGTATGATCTACGGCATTACGATTATACTCAAAGACAACCCATAATACGTCTTCCTCCCAGTATATATCTGCGTAGTTCATAACATAGGCAGAATTGCATTCTTTCATCAATTGGGCCTTAGTGTGATTGTCTGCGATCTTCCGTTGATCTGATATTGTCGTTGCATTGTAATGCGTACTAGTATCAGAATCAACAACTTCAAAGAACTCCATATACCCTCTAACGTTCAATCGCTCAGTTAGTGCAATACCCATATGCAAGTCTACCCTGCTTATGCACAACCCCTGTACGATGGATGTGCATGATACTTCAGCTCCACTGAAGAGAATACTGAGAATCTCTTCCCAACTTCATCTGTCTCCCAAAAGAGTGTACTCATCATCCTCATTCTTTGCAGCAAAAGAACAAGAAGACTGCCCACCCAGGAAGTGGAAAAAGAAACTCTCCCAGACGGGGTTGAACCGTCGACCTTGCGGTTAACAGCCGCACGCTCTAACCAACTGAGCTATGGAAGACCTAACCCCTCTTCTTTCACGTCTCCAACAAACACGCCACTTCGGATGCACAACACGATCCACGAACTCCACAATGCCCGTCACGTCACTGAAGAAGCGGTCCTTCATCGCCTTCTCCACCCCCTCCTTATGCGCTCCGTTCACCGCCTCCACAGTGATCATGCCGAAGGACTACTCCTCATTTCAACACAGAAAAAGCACATTCGGATAAATCTCGGGAATCTTGAACTCCACAACGGTTCCATCGGGGTACGCCGCCTTCAGGTGCACATCATCCTCGGAAGTCACAGACGCCATCTCGCTGAGAGATGACATCTCTGCGTGCAGTCGCTTGTGCGCGTAGAGAGCGTAAATGGTCTGGTCGGCCTACGCATCGAGTCGCCGATCCACCGTTACCATCAGTCCAATGTCATTGCGCTGGATCGAATAGGCGATTGCCTTCTGGAAGCAGGGGTAAGAGGGCTTCAGCTACAGATCAGTGAAGCGAATCAGCACGACCGTTGCAGACTTCAGAGTCACGGCGTGGTTTGCGTCACGCTCCACAATGACCTTCAGATCGTACTCCTCCTTCATGTGAATGGATACTTCATTCCCCAGCATCGCGACGGCGTCCACACTCTTCACACGGCCGAAGACGGATCGCAGGGACATCAGGAAGGAAGCCTCGTTCTCCTTCTCGACGAGGAGAGGATCATTCAGGACAGATAGGTCGAAGGACATGCCCAACGCGGGAACCTTCAGCACTGTGGGATACGAATCGGAGGACGAAACGCCCTCCTTGTACTTCTCATACACTCTGGAAGCCTCACTTTCCACTGCCTTATAGGCGTTGCGAGTGCTCGTGATACCTACGGATGAGAAGAGGCAACAAGAAATGCAGTCCATCACTCTGTCCACATCACGATCGTATGCCTCATCGACTTTGGGCGATTTCACTACGTATCAGAGCTCTGCAAATATGCTGCCATTCGCGAACAAAGACGGAAGGGAAGAGGTGCACTCTGGAAGAGTGTCCTCCATTCTTTGGAGATCTTGGTACCTTTGCTAGGATCATCATGCAACCACGCAGTTTACGTAAATGCCTTGCATTTCCTCGACGGAAGGACAGCCCGATTCCATTCTTCCCAGTTCTGCGCAGCGATTGTACAGAGACACGATTGCAATGATAAAACTACGTGATTAATGGCAGGAACGTGCATACAACGCTTCGAGACCCACCATTCTGAAAAAGAATGACATGGAACAGGATGGCTTCAACAAACACGATCCGTTCAAAAGAACGAGAAGAACATCGCTTACTCCTTCTTGGCAGCAGCGGCCTCAGCACGAGCCTGACGCATGGCGAAGCTGTTGGGGCTCTGTCTCTTGGCGCCGGGAGCGAGGACCACGTTGACGTATCTTCTGTTGTAGATCTCTCTCTTCTACGCTTCACTGACTGAAATCGAGTCCACCTTCGCACGGCCCACATGGGACTTGCCCTTCTCCTGCTTCTCGACCTTGGGGGTTTGGTTCTTCACCTTACCGGCACGAGTCAGAGAGCCATGGACCTTGCCACCTCCGCGCAGACGAAGCACCAGGTGCAGAGTGGACTCCTTCTGGATGTTGTAGTCGGACAGAGTGCGGCCGTCCTCCAGCTGCTTGCCGGCGAAGATCAGACGCTGCTGATCTGGGGGAATTCCCTCCTTGTCCTGAATCTTGGCCTTGACGTTCTCGATGGTATCCGAGGACTCGACATCAAGAGTGATGGTCTTTCCTGCGATTCACTCCCCTTCCTGAACGGTTCACCAGTAAGCGTCTTCACAAAGATTTGCATTTCAAAGTGCTGCTATGGAACAAATAATGAAGAAAGGCAGTCTTCTTTGCTCAGGCGAGTGTTAGTTCGAAGACACGAAATGATTGGACGCACCAATTCACAGCAAAGATCGAACAAACAGGGAATTAACTGAGTGAAAAACAGCTATTTCCGAAGTCCCAAGATCGCTCTAGCGGAAGGACGAAGGAGGGAAAGCAAAGCGCTCTTGTCCTCATGATTCACGGAAGTCTTGTTCATCGCGGATGACATGGCGCCCACCTCCAGCGCGATAAGGAACAGCGTAATCGCTCCTAGGAAGATGTAGAAGGAAATGGTGTTGTTCTTCGCCACGCATTGTCTATCATTCGTTCTGTATCTCAACGCCTACCCCATAAACGTGCAGTGATGGTCATATCTACACATCATCCACACAACCCACTCATACTTCAGGAAGCAAACACCACAGTCACTGCAGTGGTATGCACTGGGCGGGCGGTACACGCCGCAGATGGTACAGTACGTATACCCCAACGGCTCGAGACTGTTCTTATTCTCCTCTGAATTGTCTTCAGATGGCCGAATAATTCCAGGATCGCAGAGAGAAGTGTAGAGATAGCTCACGATTGTGACCGCGTACGATATCACCAAAAACCATCCAAATTCGGCAGAAGGAAGGCGCTGAAAGACGAAACGAACGAGAAGAGAAGCAAGGAGGAGCAGGATGGTGAATGGAATGGATACCTTCCTAAGTGTGAGTCTGACAAAATAAAAGCACCGGTCCGGTCCCATGGCAATCCACTTTCCGCCCTTTTGCGACGCATTCATCAAAACGAAGAACTTGCCCTTGTGAAAGCAAAACCTGCATGTCATTGAACAGAGCATCTCCCACTTCTCCTTGTTTCCGATCATTCGCAGTGGAAGACGAGAAATGTGCAAGCCGAAAGTACTGTGAAGAAATGGGTTTATTGGAGTGTGGGGTCTTTATGAAGGAAGAAAGAGGAGAAAGCGAGTGGATCCCAGTCATGCCGAAACAAACACACGCTACAACCCGAGAGACATTGTACAAAGAAATGGAAGCAGCGCTATTCTCCAATTGTGTACGATATGGTACCATGACGATTGTTCTTCGTATACTGCTCAATTTGCTTGAGACCAGCTTCAGCGTCCCGGATATACATGTCTACCTTCTTCGGGTCCGTTTCCTTGGCGTGGTCGTGGAACTCTAGACATCAGCCTCAGATTCAGCAGTTCAACCCTCCTTGATGGCTACGATCAGTTTCTCTCTTTTGGACGAGGGATAGGTTTTCATGTTCTATTCGTGACTCCTCTCCTAAATCCGTGCTCTCAATATCTGCTTGTACAAGCGGCACACTGCCTGCGGAGTTCGGTTCATTTCAATGGGATTGTTTGTTGGACTGGGAATGGGATCATGAGTAGGCGCTAAATGCAAAACCACATGCTGCTATCAGAGCAGTTCATCCTGTGGATGAAAAGGGATCCCTTCAACGAAGGAGGAGTATATCCGCAAGGCACATTATTTCCCAATGAAAGAGCTGAAAATCGGTTGTGTAAGCACATTCGCTCGTTATAAGCGTAGATCGAACCCTCGATGCGTGATGTGAGAGAGGTGGCGAGAACGCGCAGTGACTCAAACTCCTTCCTGATTGACAATGCCGAATTTGAGGAGAGTGTTCTCCATCTTTTACAGGATGATGAACATGCGTTGGAACTCTTCGACTCCATCTACCAGGATTACATGTACTTGCTTTAGTGATTCGTCTCCTGTAGAATGGACCGCAGCACTATTCAGTCCTTCTTTCAGGGTTTGGAATCGCTCTGCCAACTCCCGAAAGCCACGCAGATCATGGAGGTGGTGAAACTGAGCTGCCCCATTGAAAAGTACGCGGAGGTGGAGCAATTCCTCAATGCGAAGCTGTTCGTGTGTTTTCTCTGTAGTAATGTGTAGGAAGAGTGACAGTGGAGAGGAACGGCAGGCCTACGAAACGGTGTGGGCTGCATCACAGCATGAGGCGTAGCATCTGAGAGAAGAGTATCTGAGTCTGCTAGACGAGTTAACGGCGATCCAAGCGCAATGTGCAGAGCATCAGAAGGAAGTGGATCCCACAGCGCCCATCTCCAAAGCGCTGAAGCGCCTTCAGCGCAATGTGCGACGAGTGGAGAAGGAGATTCGCTGTGTGATGGAGGACGAGGAGTGCGGGTACACGGTCAATCGAGTGGAGGAGTGGGTGCGTGGCGGGTGCGTGAGGAGTAGGTACCGGCTGGAGGTGGACATGCTGAAGGTGCAGTTGAGTGACAAGATGGTGGATTGTGACTATGTGTTTGTTGGCGCAAGGAATGAGGAGTAGGTGGACGACAACTATGACCCGCTGCTCGACGATGAGTCGGTGGACTCGCTGAACCAGCAGAACCACGAGTGGATGGTGAGAGTGATCAAGCACGCGAAGGAGGGGGACTTCAAGAAGAAGCGCCTCACGCTCTTCCCTCGCTCTCGCCGCTCGCTCGAGACGCACTGCCAGTCGGGAGACTACCTGATGTGCTACTGGGAGGAGGACCAGAACAGTCGCCTGCTGTTCGAGAGTCTGTTCGTGCCCGACGGTAAGGAGACCTGCGAGGAAGTGTTGTGACTGATGAAGAGTGTCATGTTCAGGGTTCCGTTGCTGATCCGCGTCTCCAGCTACTGCTTCCTGTTCCATCCGAGCTGCGCGGGCAATCTTGTGCTGCACTGGAGCAACAAGCTGAGCTTCAAGAAGAAGAAGAGCGTCCACACGTATGTGCGTCGCTTCCACGTGGGTGCGGGAGAGAAGAATGAGTCATAGTCGAGCGAGGGAGAGAAGGTGTTCCAGAAGTACGAGAAGCGATCCTTCGATGTGCTGGACGTCCAATCGCGTTTCCTGGCGAAGCTGAGCATTGAAGTGATGGAGAGTTAAAGTGTTGAGTGAATAGAACGGCGAACTCTCCATCCTTACCAACAACTGCATTCAGATGGAGGATGGGCTGAACTACGTGTGTTCTTGCTACTGGAAGAGTTGGGCTGTCCCCTTCGGTTGACTCTCAGATGAGAAGGAGAACATGCATGTGTCATGGGAAGTGGTCCACACGTGGGAGGAATGGAAGGACTTCTTCCTGTATCTCCAGTACCAGTTTCTGGAGAAGATGGATTCGCTGCCTCCTTTCCCCAAAGCGCACCTTCTGCTGACCTCCCTTCTGATCGACGAGCGCATTCGAGGGTTCAACAGGAATGAGCAGAGAAGGCCTGTGACCAGTAGATTCGTTCAGGGCTTGATCAAGGATCCGGAGATCATGAAGGCGAGCGAGGTGAACAAGTTCTTCCGGATCACCACGCACATCCGGAGGGAGAAGTGTGCGACTCTCTGCATGGTGCGAGGGCTGAATGATGTGCGTGTCGTATGGGTGGCTCAGAAGTAGGAGAAGATTGTGGAGGGAGTCGAAGAGCGCCTCACTCTGTCCCCAGCGGAAAGCACTCTCATCGATCCCGTTTCCTATCTCGCCTCTCGATGAGTTCAGGGTTTCACGAGTGTTTGTTGAAAACAGGAAAGAGGCTTCTCTTTATTCTCCACGACGTTATACTGCCTTCGACTAGCGTTCTGTGACTCTTGTGGTAGTTCACGTAACTGCTCCACAGTTGTTCGTTGCAAAGCAAAGACGCATTACCCACGACGACCATGCCATAGCGAGCACGGGTCAGGGCCACGTTCAGACGCTTGGGGTCCTTCAAAAAGCCGACCTCCTTCCGAGTATTGGAGCGCACGCAGCTATATACGATGTAGTCCATCTCGCGGCCCTGGAACATGTTCACGCTCGAGCACTCCACGTCCTTCAGGCCGTGTTGCACCAGCAGGTTCATTAACAGCAGCCGCTGACCGGTGTACGAGGTGATCACGCCAATCCGGTTCTGGGGACACTTGCACTCGACCAGCGACCGGATCACTTCGATCACGGTCATCGCCTCCACAAAGTTCTGATACGACCCTCCCTTGCTTCCCAGGCTCTCCTTTCCAACCACGTGCCAGAACACCAGAGGACGCTTCTTGTCCGGGAATGGGAACTTGGACAGAATCGGCCGATTCCTCTCCGTGATGCCGTCCACCAGCTTGTTGTCGTAGAAGGTGGAGTTGGAGAACTCGGAGAGCACCGGGTGCATTCGATACTGCACCGACAGCAGCTGCGTCTTCATTCCCAACTCGATCAGCCGCTCGAAGAGCGACCGGTCGTACTTGCAGGCCTTGCACTGGAGGGAGATCACCACGGGCTGCAGCTGGCACTGGTCGCCCACCATGATCACGCGCTGCGCGCCGTGCACGATGGGAATCAGCACCTCCGGCTCCGTGGTCTGCGAGGCCTCATCGATCAGCACCGTCGGGAAGGGAATGCCATTCATGAGACTAGAGCCGGCCGTATCGCATGTGCACACCACCACATCCGCGTCCATCAGAATCTCCCGCTTGATTCTCCCCAGGTCCCTCAGGTACTTCCTCCATTCACTCTCTTCGATGTGTTCACCTCTCTATTGGTCACTACTCGCTCCAGTCCTCACACGACGGCGGCTCCTGATGTCCGTTTCGTCCTTTAGCAATTCCCAGGCCTGAACGTGCACGCACAGCTCCTCCACTGGGGAGGGCATCTCCTCCTTCGACACGGCCATCAGACGCACCACATTCACTCCTGTCCGGTGAATGCGGCGGCAGATTTCGTCCGCCGCCACGTTCGAGGGCGCGCAGACCAGCACTCTCCCCGGATACGTTAGCTTCCCCTTCAAGGTCGCAGAGTCGGCGTACTTCTTCTTGGGCACGTCGGGAATCTGATTGTGGGTTCGCTGCACCATCTGATAGACGATCGTGGCAGCGGTGTCTATGCCTCACTCCCTCCTCCTTCACACACTCGTTTTGCCAGTACCCGGAGGGCCCTGGATCAGTGTGAAGCGCGACTGAAGGCACTCAATGAGTGCGGCGCGCTGGGGCTCATTTAGCGGCTTTAGCTCTGGCGCGTCATAGTTGGCGCGCTTCTCCTCAGGAGTGAGAGAGAAGACGTGCTTGTTCATGGCCGCCTTGTAGCCGAGGATCACGTCGAAGATCGTCTGGTGTATGCTTGACTCCTGGTCCATCATAACGATGGCCTTCAAGCGACGATCCAGCGTGGAATTCGTATCACGCAGGCGAATGTCATAGAAACCATCCTCGAATGCAGGTTTTCCTTCCGGGATGATCTTTCTCTCCACCTTCATTGTGCACTTGAACAGACTGACCGATGGATCGACCTCCTCCAACGAGCAAATGGAGCCACCGTACTCGATGCGTTTTTCGTTCACCAGGTTGGCGTACGCCCCAGCCGGCATGTCATCCCCCTCCTGGTTGTTTTCTTCGACGATGCGCGCAGTGGCGTCCGATTCGTCCTCGTTGCGGAATCGCCGGCGGTTGTACTCCAAGTTCTTCATGTGGTTCTTGTACTCGTTGTTATCGATAGCATCGTAGTCGTCCTGAAACAGACAGTACGTAATCATCATACTGTCCCATTCACGGATGGTCCGCGAGTATTCGCACATGTGGATGCAGAAGGACGCCACAACACATTTCCGCGTGTCGTCCCTCATGAAATGGACGTTCACGTGCTTGTCTCCGTCCATCAGCTGGCTTTGCTGCATCTCGCTTGCCTCCACGCGGAGCAGCGGCTCGAACACGTTGTAGTACTCCAGCGTGCTCTCGTAGTCCAGCTTGGTCTTTTCCAGCCTTTTGGTCTGCTCCAACTGCACTTTGTTGAATGACAGAGTGGGGTAGGAAAGACACAGCACTTCATACTGCCGGATTAGGTCCACACACAGGTCATTTCTTGCATCCGGACCAAGCGGTGGCTGGGCTAAAACTGGACTTATGAAGCGCCGATCATCGATGATGGGGAACCACGAGTCATCGGCATACCGCTTGTCGTATCTCGACCTTTTCGAAATACACTTTGAAAGGCACATGAGCAACGGAGCACCGTTTCTCTCTTCATTTGGATTGAAACGAAGGTCAAATACATTTGTAGAATTGCACGAACTGCAGCGGAGAGTGCTGCCCCTGAAGACGGAAGATGGATGAGTACACACGGAATTGTGATGCGCAATCGACAGGTGAAGGAACGCATGAGATCCTTCTCGCATAGAGACACAGTTGCAGAACCATTTCTTGCACACATTACACATGATGAGACCATTTGGGTCCCTGGAACCACAATAGCAACAACTCTGGTTTTTCTTTGTTTCTCTCTTAGGCATTATTCGCAGCAAAAGCCGATGAGAAAAAAAGTGATTCGCTTCTCCCAAATGAACTCTTAACAAAAATCGGCCAGAATTTGTTGCTCCCTCATTCTCTCACTAATCGCCTTACAATGTCGCAGCAGGAAAAGGGGTACTCTCTAAAACAACTCACAGAATGCAACAAGCGGTTCGTTGCATTGGTGGAGGAGTATGAATCGCTTCTCGAAACCGTACTACTGCGGACTTGCCTGTCACGTAGCATGATTGTCTCCTGCAGAAAGCGCCTTTCTACAAAATGCTGTCGCTTGCCTCCAAACGGGACTACCTCTATCCTATTCGATTACACTATTCTACCTTTGTCTATAACTGCGGCATGCTGGAAGAGAAGTGCATGCAGCTGGTTCTCAGTCTAGATGGAGTGGAATCCTTTGGAGAAGAGTACATTCGGAGGCGACGGAGGCAGCTGGTCATGCAGATTGAGAATCTCTCCAAGTACTCCTCAGCATTGACTGTAACCACACGGTCTTTCGTTAACGCTCTAGAAGAAGTCGAAGATTCTACACAGATGGTTTAAGGAGCGACATCTGCACCCTCTGGAACGACTGAGCTACCCTCCAAAGGAGACGGCTGCATCGACACAACAGAAGCGAAACAGAGAGGAGCCGAAGCAGGGGCGGTGGAAACGGTACTGCTACTACCGATGGAACTGTTGCTTGAACAAACAACACCCCATTACTTCCACAGTTTACGCACCGATGTGTTGGCATCACTGTCACGCTTGGTCACCTTCGCCACAGCCATTTCAAAGTCCTCCTGTGTCACGTGCATGCGCTTCTCACGAATCGCGAACATTCCCGCTTCCGTGCACACCGCCTACGCTCGCAGCCCTCTCCGAACCCAACCTTGCACTCCGCGCCGCTGGCATCGCTCAGCATCGACGCAATCTTCTTCAGGTCAATTCCGCGCATCAGGTTCATCTTTCTGCTGTGGATCTGAAGGATCTGAAGCCGGCCCTATATCTTACCCGCACCGCACGCCCCCACCGCCTCGTTCGGGTTCGGGAACTCGATCTTGCGATCGATGCGGCCGGGCCGGAGCAGCGCGGGGTCCAGAATGTCGATGCGGTTGGTGGCCATGATGATCTTGATGCGATTGGAGGGCTCGAAGCCATCCAACTGGTTCAGCAGCTCCATCATCGTCCGCTGCACCTCGTTCTCGCCGCCGTGGCTCTCGCGCCGCGCGCTGCCGATGCTGTCGATCTCGTCCATGAAGATCAGGCACGGCTCGTGCTCTCTGCGGGTCAGGCGCCGTCGCCTCGCCTACCTGGCGCTGACGAACAGCTCGCGCACCATGCGCGCGCCCTCGCCAATGTACTTCTGTACCAGCTCCGAACCGCTCAGGCGAATGAAGGAGCAGTCCGTGTGGTGGGCCACCGCGCGCGCCAGCAGCGTCTTGCCCGTGCCCGGAGGGCCGTAGAGCAGCACGCCCTTGGGCTGCTGGACGCCCAGCGCCTCGAAGAGCTCGGGATGCTTGAAGGGCAGCTCGATCACCTCCTTCACTTCGGCGATTTGCTTGTCCAGGCCGCCGCACATGTCGTAGGTGCTGTCGGGGACCTTCTCCACCTTCATCAGACTCACGATGGGATCCACCTTGGAGGGCATGATCTTCGCGATCTTGTCAGAGTGGGAGTGGAGAGCCACGCGTGTATTTGGTTTCAGCTGATCTATGGGGATGCTCTCGTCAATATCGACAACGGACTCCGTGTCCTGGGCGCTTTCCTGGACCGTGAACCCGAGATACAACACCCACTTTCACGATGGCCTTGTTCTTCCCGTCCATCTTCACCACCTTTATCACCTGGGCAATCGTCCAGCTCGTCATCATCAGTCGTCGCAGCTCTTCCTGCAGACCACGTACTACGCAGTGAATGTCTCCACACAAAGAACACCCTCATCATTTAGCTGATTACGCTGCTTCTCTAACCTTCCGAGTTCTTGGCGCTTTTCGTTCACAATTCTTTGCTGATCTTCGATCCTTCTCTACACCTGTCAGCATTCACGCCCCAAATCCAACTTCATAATATGTCTCGATCCAATTACTCGTATTTGTGCTCTTCTCCACTTCCATTGCTCTTCTCTTCCTTATAGTGTCCTCTTTCATTGGGGTAGAATAATACACAGTGGGGTGGTTTATTCTACCTCTCGGGTGGGAAGCAACAAAGAAGCCACAGGGGAAAAGACTAAACTACATAGGAGGAGGAGGAAGGTCGGCAGGGAGGCGAGACGAAGCAGATTCATTTCCATACTTCTCAGTTAACTCCTATTGAATGACATTTGTCGTGAAGACCTACAGCATTGCCGACTGTGGTGATGAATCCGTCTGGACGGAGAACCGGCCTACAGTGAATGATCTCAAACACACGCTACTTTTTCCTTTGAGGAACAGGCTTCTCCTTCTGGCTCAGGGGAAACAACCTGATGTCCATTTGAGACATGGGCATCACCGTCGTTTCCCTTCCAATGGGCAGAAACATGGGGTGTGAGGCGTTCAACACGGACTTGGGAGGTGTAGGGAGCAGCATCGTGCTCTTGCTCTGAAGCGAATCGAGGAGCGCTGGATTGGACAATCGCTCCAACGGAGTGCAGCCGAGATTGTTGCGTCTCTCCAACAGGGATGGATTTGCTTCTAACTCTGAGAATGGATGAGCGGGATATACGAGCCAGCAATCGGATACACTCCACATTGTTGCTGTCGCATGCGTAGTGCATCGGAGAGTTCCCTTCACTGTCCTCCACGGAAGGATCGCACTCTTCGCGTTAACACAATGATGCGACCCTACGATTGCGCAGCAAAAACTCTACAATCGAGGGCCTTCCGTAGTGACAGGCAAGGTGCAGCAGGGTCACTCCGTTATACCGGTAGTTTTGAACGTCCACTCCACTCTGTATACACTTGTAAAAGGCAGAATCATCTCCCGATTCGAGGGCTTTCTACGGATCATGGTGAACGCCCGCTCCGACTTCAATCTTCTCATACTTTGCAGCATCGCGGTTCACTATATTTTGGAGTTTCGAGAAGAAACCCTTCCAGTCCCACATGCTACGAATGACGGTCTCTTTGCTGTATTCACTTGACGGATTGCTAATGAAGCGAGGGCTAGCAACGAAGAGAAGAAATGGGAGGAGAAAAGTGAAGTTCTTCCAGAAGGATATAGAAACAAACAACATGCATGCGTACGTCCTTAATGATACACGCAGCTGAGGAGCAGAGAAACGATCACTGTTGCCCAGATACCGATATACAAATAGAAGATAAGATCAGCGTACGGAGAGGTCTACCCATGAGTCCTTCTACCAGTCCGCACCGCCGAGGTCAGCTGGAAGACATTGCGGAGCGTGTCGATGTAGTGCTTCAGCGCGGAGGGCTTCACCGCCTCCTTCACCGTGCGCCACGCCTCCTCCACCTTCTTGCAAACCACGGGGTACTTCGCACCGACTACACGTCAGCCATACCACACACCCAAACAAATCAGAGTCACCGCCTTGCTGTAACCGGTCTTGACTGCCGCGTAGACGTCGATATGGAAAGTCGTGTTGACGAACTGAATCACGACATTCCAGTACTCCTTGACCTTCTCCCAGCCCATCGCTCCGTACTTCTTCACGAACGCCACAGACTGGATGTACGCTTCCGTCGCGCAGATCTTCTTCCACAGGTCAGACACATGCAGAATGACGAAGTTCACGCTACGAATCAACAGGGAATGCTGCGTCTACCCCTTCTCAGTGTACAGGAGCACCTCCATCACAAAGGGGTGAACATAGTCAAAGACGACGTGATTCAGCTTCCGGAAGAGATAGGAGGAGGCGATAGTGGCCTTGCACTCATCCTGCAGCTTCTTCACACGCTTCTCAAGGAGAGCGATGTTCTTGGAGCGGCGAGTGGCTTTCTACCCATGAAGCGCTTTCCGAGATTCTACAGTATCCGCGGAAGTCACGGACTTCGCGACTTCCTCGTACTCCTTCTTCAAGTCCTTTAGTGTGCTCTTCAGAGAACTCATTCTCTCCTTGTGTTCATCCTCCATCTTGGATTTCTGTGATTTCAGGGACTCCTACGAGTGATAATTGTGAATCAAAACCACAATTCGCATTTCCAATTCGGACTCCTGTTTCTTCACGATTTCCGGCTTCTACGCAACTTATAGAGATGAGAGAGAAATACTTCTATCTCGTGGTGCTGCGCCTCCACTTCCTCTGTTTGAGAAAGGACACAGCAGCATAGAATGGCGAATAAGAATACTGAATGAATAACTACAGCATGAATCATGACGAAAACAGCAACATCTCATGTCCAATGCGTTGTAATAGTAGATATTAGGCTTGAAGAAGGAGTGACAAAAAACGGGCCCATTGCCCTAATTCCAAAAACCGAGAGCCGTCTCTTTTCTGCCATTTCTCCACAGCCGATAGAGATGCTGAGTTGCAGTAGAGTTCTTCGCACAACTCTCGTGAAACGCAGCGGCGTGCAACTGACTTGCCGGTTAGAGAGCAGCGCCTCCTCGTGGGAAACGGTTCGGACAATCAAAAACAACAACTGGCCAATCCTCAAAGGAGAAGCTACTGCCGAGAAGACAAAGCTCGTGAAAGCGAACTACTTTAAGAAGCGAGTGGTGAATACCGTTCCGAAGTAAGCTACCTCTCCGAGCACCTGACGAAATAGAACAGGATGGGAAGTCAGTGCCCTTGGATATGGACGGGGAGGAAGCCGTGTAGCGAATGATGACTGGAGCGGAGAATTGCAGCGCGCTTGTCGATTTGGAACAAACCTCCTTCAGGTAATCCTTCTGCTTTCTGCTCATGTCTAGCTGACGATTAGCGAGGATTTCTTGGACGAGAACAGCAGCGGGCGCGTTTCGATTCTCTGCAATCATGCGTAGTCACGCCGCCGGATTCATTCCCGTCCATGGCATGCTCCACGGACTGCTCACAGCCGATTCTATCGACCGCGGCTCCATGGTGATTGCGTCAAAGGTGGCTCTCGTTCCTCCCTTTGTTGGTAGATCTACTCTCACCAGAGAAACGGTCGCGCCTATTCGTCGCAGATGCTTCAGAAGATGATCGACATGTCTCTAACGCAGTTCGGCGTGGACCACCTGGACATGGTGACTCTGGAGATCCCTCCCTTCATCACCGAATCGCAGCTGGCCATGGCTCTGTACCATATGAAGGCACTTCCTCCCTGTCTTCTTCACCGATAGAGCGAGATTGACTCTGGGCGTGTGGGGTACCTGACCATGGGCGGCACCTTCCCCTTCACGGCGGACGGCTTCAACCCGATGAAGGGCAAGTCGAAGAAGGAGAAGGAGAAGGTGGACGTCTCGCAGTTCTCCTTCAGCTTCACCACGCTCATGCGCGTACGCGTTGATGGTTGTGTTACCCGCAGATGATCAAGGACGTGGGCCTGCTCAACAGACTCGTCGGCATCCAGGTGCCGCTCAATATTTCGGAGGGAGACTTCGCCACCAAACCCATCACCGCGCAGCAGATGCGCGCGCTCAGCGAATACACACACTCCTTCTCCGACACGCCCAAAACCGTACCGATTTCCGCCCACTCTGATCGTAGCTTCTCGAAGTGGTAAAGGACTGCGACCTCGCCGTCTTCGCCGATCGCTGCTTCGAGGGCTACCAGGGCGATCGGCCCGTCCGGCTGATCGACTTCTCGCCGGTGGAGACCGCCAACCTGCTCGCCAACCTGAAGGAGGCGTTCGAGATCTGCCGGTACTTGGAGGACTGCTATCGCCAGAAGGTCCGTCCCGGCATCACCTCTCTCGTTCTCCTCGCCTCTCTCCATGACGCGTAGCCCAGCGACCACCCGCCGGTGCCCGACCCCGACTCCTTCCAGTTCGGGTACGTGTTGCCGTCGGTAATGGCGCAGGCAGGTTCGCACATGGTGTGGGAGGACCTGCGACACTCCGCGATCGAGCCGAACATCCGCGAGGGCATCAACCAGCTGGCGGGCATCAACGAGGAGGTGAAGAAGGTGGGGCCGCGCACGGCGGGTGAGGCGTAGTGGTGCTTCAGCTATCGGCTGGCGACGTCGAACATGCTGAATGCCATCTCGACAGCGTTCAAGGCGAAGGAGATCGGGTATGTGGCGAGTGGGTGCTGAGGAGGGGAGTGAGGGGCAGAGGTGGAGGAGGCGGTGAATGCGTTGTGTCCGAAGTACGATCACAAGGAGATCCGTTTCTACTATGTAATGACGCGATGATGATGTGATGCGCAGAAAATGCTGGATAGCGTGCTGAGCCTGGGAGTGACGTCTGTGATCACGGATATGATCCACATCCACGCAGAAGACGTCAATCCTCCGATGCTCAGCGCCGATGAGGCGAAGGAGCTCATTAGCCAGTTTAAAATGCCGGTGGACGACGTCCACCTCGTCACGATGAACGACTACCAGTTCGTTCAGAAGGAAAAGAGCATTAAGGAGATGCGGGACAAACTCTCCTACCTCGCGGACAGTGAGAAGGGGGAGAAATAGAATAGAGCAGCAACGGCTTTGTTTGTTCCAAGAGAAACCCTCATAATCAGCCCATATTTCTCCCATTACCAGAAGAAAGTGGTTTCGATTCGTTGTCTATAGCAAATACTCCCAGTATTATGTCGGATTCTAGTCAGCAACCTGAATTACCGAGACATAATGAATTGAAGGACAAGGACCTTGTGATGCAGCAGATCCATGTAAGGACTATCGGGGGCAATGATTGTTCAGGATGAGAAAAGGCAGGAAGAGTTATCAAGGAAGAAGAGCAAGCCCAAGTTCATGTCCTTCATTTCTCGCATATTTAACAAGAAATCAGGTAGAGAAAAGAGAGCGCATGCATGTTTAGAGCCTTCCATTTCAAAACCCCAAAACCCCAGGAATGTTGACCATGTTTTCGTCGACATCCACTCAAAGACAGGTAGTAGTGCCGATCTTCTGTGTTGCGTAGGCCTGTCGGGATTGCCTCCCGAGTGGGAGAGTGTGCTGAAAACATCCGACATTCCGAAAGAAGAAGTCGTGCAGAACGGGTCAGCTATGGTGGATGTTCTCCGCTTTCACTTCAATGGCGTTGACAACCTCTTTGACAGCATTCCGCGCAGCTCTCTGAGCGACATCCAGAACAGCGGTCCCTTCTTTCCCCGCCCCTGACGCCTAGAGATTGTTCTCCAAGACAAGGACCCTTCTCTGTCCTATCAAGGTCTGAACAAGATTCTTGGGCAGGGCGCCTACAGCACCGTGTATTTCTCGCCTTCCTTCTCCACCCTAGCTACAAGGCGACGCAGAAGTCGACGGGCAAGCTTGTGGCGATCAAGGTGTGTTTGGAGAAGAATTACCACTACATCCAACACGAGATTGAATTACAGAGTCAGAGTCACCATCCCTGCATTCTCACCATCTACGAGTGTTTCCGGTGGAAGGAGCACATCTATGTTCGCCCCACCCTCTCTCGTCACACACAGATCGTCATCGAGTACATGGACCGTGGGTCTCTCACAGAGATCATCTCGCCTCGCTACCCTCTTCCTGAGCAGCACATTGCTTATGTTTGCAGATGTCTTCTCCTCGCACTCGATGCCCTTCATTCCAAGAATCGCATTCATCGAGGTGTGAGAAGAAGCGCGCAGTGAGATATAGACATCAAGAGCGACAATATTCTCATCGATTCACAGGGGCACGTAAAACTGGCCGATTTCGGGTTTGCAGTCTATCTTCGCAAGAACGTGAGAGATTGCATATGTTTCGATCGTAGGACGATACGCGGAAGTCGATCGTCGGAACGCCCTTCTGGATGGCTCCTGAGGTGATTCACGGCAATGATTACGGGGTGAGCGCCGACGTGTGGAGCGCGGGAATCACCGCTCTGGAAATGGCAGAAGGGGAGCCTCCGTACTTCCACGACCCCCCAGTCAAGGCACTTCTGAAGATCTACAGCCATCCCGCCCCCCAGCTGAGAGATCCAGACAAATGGAGCAACAAGTTCAAGTCGTTCCTGCGAATGGCTCTCCAGAAGGACCCGGAGAAGAGGGCAACTGTAAAAGAGCTCCTTATGCATCCTTTTATGCAAGAAGCCTCTACGCCCGAAGTGTTCGCTGCGTATATCGACACCGCATTACTCAGAAGGAATAAGAAAGAATAGTACGGTTTGTTTGAGCCAAACAGACACACTAGAGAGAAGAATAGCCTGGATGGAGGATGGACAGCTCCCTGATCGACTGGATAGACGCTTTTACATTCTCCATCTCCTATTCATGAAGCCGTTTCTGAAATCACACCTGCGTAACCGCTTCAATGTCCTTGTCTATCATAGCAGCTTCTTTCCGGTCTCCCCTTTCCTACGAGTCAAAAATGATACGAAAAGGAACAGTGGCCCAAGATGACAGGGAAATGAGGTCTTCCTTTCTCTTCTGAAGTGCTGTCAGGTTCTACATGTCGTCAGAGAGAGGAAACGCCGACTCTGTCCAACTGCGAAAGACGCTGTCGTTTGTCGATCCAAGCCTTGATGTACTTTGATCCAAACAAAGGGATTGCAACAATGATAAAAATAGAGAGGACGACAGTAACGCTCATCAATTCACTGACTTCGATACTTCCACCTGATTTGATAGAACAGACAACACGAGGGAATTACCTCGTCT
>ERZ827156.2589-NODE-2589-length-18180-cov-3.396800_pt1 | contig 18180 bp, 16 predicted proteins | sample MGYA00519919_ERZ827156 | MGnify/ENA primary metagenome ERZ827156 (study PRJEB31778, sample SAMEA3449269) | human gut metagenome | biome: human gut; feature: human-associated habitat; material: faeces | place: United Kingdom | collected 2010/2012 ... | reverse complement strand
CGGGTATTGTAGCTAGTGCCAAAGCTGAGGTTGTGAATTCTCAGACCGCATCCGTTTCAAATTCGCAGAGATTAGAACAAAATTCTCAAGAAATCCAATATTTCACAAAACAGCAGGTTATTGAAGATATTGATTATGTAATGGATACAATAAAAAAGAATCATGTTGGATGTGTAAATAGGATTCCGGATGAGGTTTTGAAGCAAAAAGAAATTGAAATTCAAAATTTATCTGAAAGTACAAGTTCTGTCGAGGAATGGAGAATAATTTCCCGAATACTTGCTAAATTTCACGATGCTCACACTTACGTTTTAGCACCTGAATTTTTGTATCACAAACGTCTTCCGCTTGATATTGAGAACGTCGATAACAAATTTTTCTGTAAAAGTGGAGAGTTTAATGGTGCAGAAATAATCGAAATTAATGGCATAAAAATATCTGATATATATGAAAATTTTAAACTTCATTACTCGCATGAAATTGATGAATGGGTTCATGTAAACTTTTTTAGATGTCTTCCTTTTACCCAATCTAATTTAGCGCTAGCCGGAATAGATACTTTTAAACCGATAGAGGTTAGCTTTAAAACAGATAAAGGTATTGCAAAACAAAAATTTGAATTTATTAAAGTGGAAAATAAATTTACTAAAGCAGTTCCATTTGCTTCATACAAAATTGATAAGGATGATGGTGTAGGTATATTTACTCTTAATGAATGCAATTTTAATAAAGAATATTGTGATACTGTAGACAGCTTTTTTGCTGATGTTGCTAAAAATAATATAAAGAATGTAGTTGTAGATTTAAGAAAAAATACTGGTGGAAACTCCGATGTAATGTTTTATTTTGCCAAATATCTTAAAAATTTAGAAAGTGCTACTAATCAAAAAATTGAAATTAGAACTAGCAAGGGGGTAGAAACATTTGGAGGAAAAACGTTTACATCAGAAGATTTAAAAACATTTAAATTTGATAAAAATTTGTTTGACGGCAAAATATTTGTTTTAACTTCAAATTTAACTTTTAGTTCTGCGATGCTTTTTGTACAGTATTTTTCTGATAATAATTTAGCAACGATAGTAGGCGAAGTTCCAGGAAATTCTCCTACAAGTTATGGAGACATTTCTGGTCATGGATATACTACTAAAAATTCAAGATTAAAATTTTGTACAACATATAAAAAATTCTATCGTGTAGATAGCACAAAAGACCCTGATAGGATAATTCCTGATGTACAAGTGTCTGCAAAAGATGCTTTAAATAAAGCTTATGAATTGATAAAGTCTGAAAGTTAATTATAAAATATCCAAACGTAATTTACGCTTAGATATTTTAAAGATTTTAATATAAGTACTTCAATATAAAAAACGCTAGACCCTATTACATAAAAATTAGGTCTAGCGAATTATTTGGTGCCGGTGGTGGGACTTGAACCCACACGGTGTCACCACCAACGGATTTTGAGTCCGCCTCGTCTGCCATTCCAACACACCGGCTTACTTAAAGTAGTATATCATTTAAATTTACGCAAGTCAACTGTTTTTTTAAAAATATTAGAAATTAATCAAAATATTCTCAAAAATATTTTGTTTTACATCTTGACAAAAGAATTATTTAAAAATAATATATGTAAATGTAAGCAGTGAAATAATATTCAAGTAATCGGGAGGTGAATGAGTTGGTTTTAGATGAGTTAGTTTTAGAAAAGGTTAAACTTATTCTTAGCGAGCAATTTTGTTGTGACGAAAGTAAAATCAATCTTGACACTAGAATTATTGAAGATTTAGGAGCAGATTCACTAGATTTTGCTGAGCTTGTTCAAATGATAGAAGATGAGTTTGATTTTGAGGTTATGGAAGAAAATGTAGAAGATATGCACACCGTTGAAGATATTGTGAATTATATTGAAGGGAAAGTTAATAGCGAACAAAACAGTGAACAAGGCAGTAATTAATTTATTGTTTTTTAAAACTGTGGCTGGGAAGCAAAATAAAATTTTTGTTAAATTGCTTGACAATCATTTTACTAAGGTGTAGAATAATCCTTGCTACAGTTTTTAAGTTAGGGGCATAGCTCAGATGGTAGAGCAGCGGTCTCCAAAACCGCGTGCCGAGGGTTCGAGTCCTTCTGCCCCTGCCATTTTTATTATATGAAATGTTTAAATTATATCGAGTTTTTAAACAGAGTAAAAAGTTGCTGATATAGCTCAGTAGGCAGAGCACATCCTTGGTAAGGATGAGGTCGTGCGTTCGAATCGCATTATCAGCTCCATGAATTTAAATATCTGATGTTGTTAACAACATTGGATATTTTTGTTTTATTAAAAGGAAGTGTACGGATAGTGAAAGAAGAATTGTTAAAACAAGCTCCGGAAATTTTGAGAGGTTTTTTAGGATATATGCAAACTATAAGAGGAAAATCTCCAAAAACAGTTGAGGAGTATTTCATAGATTTGAGGACCTTTTTTAGATATATGAAAAAGGTAAGAGGTCTTGTAAGCAAAGACTGTGAAATGGAAGATATACCTATCGACGATGTTGACATAACTCTTATTGAAGGAATACAGCTTGTTGATGTGTTTGAGTACATGAATTATCTAATATCCGAAAGGAAAAATAATGCAAGAACACGGTCGAGAAAAGCCAGTAGTTTAAGAGCTTTTTTTAATTATCTAACTACCAAAACAGGAGATTTAAAAGAAAATCCTTTAAAAGAGCTTGAAACCCCTAAGGCTAAGGAATCCTTACCGAAATTTTTAACGTTAGAACAAAGTAAGATGTTGTTGAAAGCGGTTGATAGCTACAATAGCGTATATAAGGAAAGAGACTATTGTATTTTAACGTTACTTTTGAATTGTGGATTAAGATTGTCTGAACTCGTGGGGATAAACTTGAGCGACATACGTGAAGACAACACTTTAAAAGTAACCGGTAAAGGCAACAAGGAGCGTATGATATATCTAAACAATGCTTGCAGAAAAGCCATAGATAGATATAAAAATGTAAGAATTGTTGATAAAACAAAAGACAAGGATGCATTTTTTATAAGCAGAAATAATAGAAGGATAAGTCCTAAAACTGTTCAGCATTTAGTGAATATGTATTTAAGAGTGATAGGCTTGGGGGGACAAGGTTATTCTGTACATAAATTAAGGCATACCGCAGCAACTTTGATGTATCAATACGGCAATGTGGACGTTAGGATACTTAAAGACATACTCGGTCATGAAAATTTAGGAACGACTGAAATATATACGCATTTATCTAATAGTCAAGTGAAAAAAGCTTTTGACTTAAATCCTCTTTGCGACGAATAGTAGACAAAATAAAAAAAGTGTGTTAAAATGATATTAAAATAAATTTGAAAGCGAGGGGAACTCATGCTCGAGAGTGTCAAAAAGATTATGATTGGTGTCGTTGCTTCAATAGACGTAGTTGCTGCTTCTGGAGCTGTTGTGTTGATGATTAGAGACGTTAAAAAAGACTATGGAACTTCGATGCCAAGACTTATAAAACGTCAAAATGGAGCGTTATGGTGTGGTTATGCTGCACTGGAAGGATTACTGAATGCAAACAATATTTCTGTTTCTCAAGGTGGTTTGGTTAAACAATTAGCTGAAATTTCAAATGACTTTGAAAGTGCAGCTATAGGGTATATAAGCGATGGAAATATATGTGATTTAATCAATAAAAACGGAAAACATTCAAGGTGCGTCATAACCTCGGGCGAAAATTTTAAAAAACATTTTGAAACCGAATTAAAAATTCAAAAATTGTTTCTTTTCACTTGTAACAGTAGCATACAGAAAGGAAAGCAAAAAGATTTAGGACATTGGGTTTTGGTTCAATATGATGAAAACGGAAAAGGAGTGTTAGTTCATGATTCTTCGAAAATTTCGGATAAAGGCGGATTTTGTACCCCTACTAAATACTCAATAGATGAATTTTTGAAGAAGTATCAAGGTTATCAGCAGTATGAGATGATATCTTTGTGTGACGGAGAAAATCAGCAGAAATTTTATCTTTAATAATTTTTAAAATTAGCTCTGTAAATTCAGGGCTAGTTTTGTTTTTGAGAATGTTTTATATACTAGTAAAAAATTATTTTTTATAGTACAATATAAAATTGGAATATTTTTGATTGGGGTATGTTTATGAAACTGTATTTTTATTATGGTGTTATGGGGTCTAGTAAAACGGCGAATGCGCTGATGAAAAAATTTAATTTTGAAGAACACGGCAGGAAAGTTCTATTAATAAAACCGAGCGTAGATACTAGATACGGAGAAAAATTAGTAAAGTCCAGAATGGGATTGGAGTGTGAAGCACTGCTAATTGGCAAGGAAGACACAGTTTTAGATGTTGTTAAAAATGAGGGGGACTTTGATACTATAATAGTAGATGAAGCTCAGTTTTTAACGGCAAGTCAGGTGGACGAACTAAGAAAAATGGCTGATAACGGAATAATGGTTATGTGCTACGGGCTGAAAACCGATTATATGGGTAATTTGTTTGAGGGTAGCAAAAGATTGATTGAAATATGTGACACTATTAGAGAAATACAATCTATGTGTAGTAAGTGCAGTAAAAAAGCGATAATAAACGCAAGGTACAACGGTGATAAAATAATTTATGACGGAAAACAAATTGACATAGGTGGCAATGATAAGTATATGGCGTTGTGTTATAACTGTTGGTCAAAGGGAAAGGCTTAGAAGATGTGGTTTGGGTTTGTAATGTTTATGGGCGGTGATTTGAATGGACAATGTTAAAGTTACAACAGGATATGACGGTCTAAAGTTGCCTTATAGTTTAGATGCGGAACAATCGGTATTGGGGGCAATACTGCTAGATTCACAATGTCTTGACAGGGTAGCCGAGATATTGCCTAATCCTGAGTATTTTCATATATCAAATCACAAATTAATATATTCCGCTATGCTCGATATGTTCACCTTGGGGCAGGCTGTGGATTATGTTACAGTGCTTGAAAAACTGAAAACTGAAGGAAAAATTGAAGAAAACGTTTGTAAAACATACTTACTTCAATTAGCTCAGGTGGTTCCTTCGATTTCGAATGTTGAAACTTACGCAAAGATAGTAAGGGACAAATATGACGTCAGAACTTTAATAATAACAGCAAGAGAAATGATAGAAGATGCGTCTGGTAGTGATTTGGACGCTTCTGAATTATTAGACTCGGCTGAGCAAAGAATTTTTGATATTCGTCAAGGCAAGAGTGTGCAAGGACTTCAAAAAATTAATGAAATTGTTATTCAAACTTTTGACCGACTCGACGCTTTAAATTCTGATTTAAGCAATGAGTACAGCGGAATACCAACGGGAATAGGCGATTTAGATAGAGTAATAATGGGACTTAACAGGTCTGATTTAATACTTCTTGCGGCAAGACCGGGTATGGGAAAAACAAGTTTTGCGTTAAATATAGCTGAAAATGTTGCTATAAGAGAAGGAATGAAGGTTGCCTTTTTCTCGCTAGAAATGACAAAAGAACAATTAGTATCAAGAATGATGTCGACGCAGGGAATGGTTTCCGGTCAAAACCTTAGAACAGGAAAGTTAACTGAAGATGAGTGGGTTAGGCTTATAGAGGCAGGAGATGTTTTGTCTAAAACACAAATTTATTTAGACGACACTCCCGGAATAACGGTTCCTGAGATGAAAGCTAAATTAAGAAGACTTAAAAACGTTGACCTTGTTGTTATAGATTATCTTCAATTAATGGCTAGTGCAAAAAAAATAGATAACCGTGTTCAGGAAATTTCTGAAATTACAAGAAACTTGAAAATAATGGCAAAGGAGATAAATGCTCCGGTAATAACATTATCACAGTTGTCACGTGCCAGCGAGCAAAGAACAGACCACAGACCGTTACTTTCAGATTTAAGAGATTCCGGTTCTATTGAGCAAGACGCTGATATAGTATTATTTTTGTATAGAGAGGGATACTACACATCAGATAATGTTGAAGAAAGTGTTGATAAAAACAGTGGGGAATGTATAGTTGCGAAGAACCGTCATGGAGAAACAAGAACAGTATCGCTGCACTGGCAGGGAGAGTATATGCGTTTTACGGCTCAGGAGGTTAACAAAGTTGAATATTAGAGTGTGTCAAACAATAGAGAAATTTAATATGATTAACCACGGCGATAATATAATTGTTGGACTTTCCGGGGGAGCAGATTCTGTTTCACTTGCTCACTTTTTAGCTAATTATAATGAGCGTAATAATGTGAATGTAATCGCAGCACACGTTAATCATTGTATAAGAGGCGAAGAAGCCGATAGAGATGAAGAATTTGTAAAGAATTTTTGTGAAAAACTAGGAATAGATTTGTATGTAAAAAGAGTAGATATAAAAAGGCTTGCAAAAGATAGAGGCGTGGGTCTTGAGGAATGCGGAAGAACTGAGAGGTATAAATATTTTAACGAACTATGTGAAAAGTTTGGAGGCAAGATAGCAACGGCTCACACTTTGTCAGACAGCGAAGAAACCGTGATATTGAACATGACAAGAGGTTGTGGGCTAAAAGGTTTGTGTGGCATACCGCCAGTTAGAAAAAATATAATTCGTCCTTTAATATTTGTTTCGAGAGATGAAATAGAGAAGTATTGTCAAAAAAATAAATTAAGTTTCGTAACAGACAGCACCAATCTTACCGAAGATTACACTAGAAATAAAATAAGAATAAATGTGGTTTCTGTACTTAAAAATATTAATGAGATGTTTGACAACACCTTTAGAAGGATGATATTTCAAAATATAGAAGAAGAGAGCTATTTAGATGAATTGGCTCAAGAAAAATTTAATAAGGCTAAGCTTTTGGATGGGTATGATATAGAATGTATAAAGCCGTTGAAAAGTGTTATAAAAAATAGAGTGGTAAAAAAAATTTTAGAAGATTACTGTCCGGGTGAAATTGAAAGTAAGCATATAGAATATGCCCGAAGGATTATAGACGATGCTCACGGAGCGGTAACGTTGCCGTGCGATGTGAATATTTATGTAAATGGAACGAAACTCAGTAAAAGAGAGAGTCGAAATGAAAAAGTTGAATGGGAGCATAAATTTTTCAATACAAATGTATTGACAGAATCGGGCAGAAGGTTCATAATTAAAATATTCCCAATTAATGAATATAAAGAATTGGTTAAAAATGGTAATTTAATTAATTATGTTTCGCTTGATAGTGATAAAATTCCTAAAAATTCTGTTTTTAGAAATAGAAGACAAGGTGATGTGTTTTGTCAGGCAGGGAGAGGGCTAACTAAGAAAGTTAAAAAATTATTTAACGAGATTAAAGTCCCGGAAGAAAATCGAAACAAGATAGTGATGCTTGCAAGCGGAAGTAATGTTATATGGATTGACGGAATTGGAATATGCGAGGATTGTAAGGTTAGAGGGAATACAAAATTTGTTACTGTTATAAGGAGAGAGCATACTAATGATTAACTCTGTTGAGAAAGTTATGATAAGTGAAGAAAAAATTGCTGAGATAGTAAGCGATTTAGGGGCAAAAATAAGTGAAGACTACAAAGACAAAAATCTTTTAATGGTTAGCGTTTTAAAAGGTTCAGTTATATTTATGTCTGATTTAATGAGAAAAATAACAATACCATGTAGAATAGATTTTATGGCAGTGTCGAGCTACAACGGAGGCACAAAAAGTAGCGGAGAGGTAAAAATAATAAAAGATTTAGACAAACCCATTGAAGGTTATGACCTTTTAGTTGTTGAAGATGTGTTAGACAGCGGATTAACGCTTGATTATATCCTGAAATTATTGAAGTCAAGAAATCCGAAAAGTATAAAAATATGTACATTGCTAGACAAACCTCAAAGAAGGAAAGTTAACATAACTGCCGATTATAGTGGCTTTGAAATACCAGATGAATTTATTGTTGGTTATGGTCTTGATTATGATGAAAAATATAGAAATTTACCTTTTATAGGTTGCCTTAAGAGCGAAATATACAGCTAAAGGTAAATTGATAAAGGAGTTGGTTGAACTTTGGATAACAAAAAAATGCTAAAAAATATGGCGATGGTTTTAGGATTGCCTATTATTATAATATTGATATTTTCGGCAATAAATAGTCTAACAGCGCAAAAATCATATAATTATTCAGAAATTGTTAATAAATTCAAACAGCATGAAGTGACCGAATATAGCATGAACTTGGGTTCGGGAGACATGGAACTTAAACTAAAAGATGGGGAAACAATCTATTATTCGGCTCCGAGTGTGAATTTAATGTATATGGATATAAAGGATTATGTTGATGAATATAACAAAGAAAATCCTGATTCTCCGATGGTTTACAATTTAATAAAGGCTGCTGAAACTTCTTGGATTATAAATGCGTTAACGTTTGTATTGTTCCCGCTTTTATTCTTAGGATTAATGTCTTGGCTGTTCATGAGAAGACTGTCCATAATGGGCGACGGCGGAAGACAAATGGGTTTCGGAAAGGCTAAGTTAAAAGACATAGCCAATGAAAAGCGCAAAGCCACATTTGCTGATGTTGCTGGTGCGGATGAAGAAAAAGAAGAGCTATCTGAAATAGTGGAGTTTTTGAAAAATCCTAAAAAATATAATGAATTAGGAGCAAGAATACCAAAGGGAGTACTTTTGGTTGGACCTCCGGGTACAGGAAAAACTCTTTTGGCAAGAGCTGTGGCAGGCGAAGCGGGAGTACCGTTTTTCTCAATATCAGGTTCAGATTTCGTTGAAATGTTTGTTGGTGTGGGCGCTTCAAGAGTTAGAGATTTGTTTGACCAAGCTAAGAAAAATTCTCCGTGCATAATATTTATAGATGAAATAGATGCAGTCGGCAGGCAGAGAGGAACCGGTTTGGGCGGAGGTCACGATGAGCGTGAACAGACGTTAAACCAACTCTTAGTTGAGATGGATGGTTTTGGAGCTAACGAAGGCGTAATAATGATAGCGGCAACCAACCGTCCGGATATTTTGGACCCTGCGTTGATGCGTCCAGGTAGGTTTGACAGGCAAGTTACGGTTGGCTATCCGGATGTTAAAGGAAGAGAAGAAATTTTAAGAGTACATGCTAAAGGCAAGCCATTTGCAGCGGATGTAAAATTGAGAACGATAGCGAAAAGTACAGCCGGATTTACCGGGGCTGACTTGGAAAATTTAATAAATGAGTCGGCACTTTTGGCAGCACGTAAAAATCTAAATTTTATAACGATGAAAGAGATAGAAGAAGCAACCATAAAGGTTGTTGTGGGAACAGAGAAAAAATCTAAGGTTATAACTGAAGATGAGAAAAAGCTGACGGCTTATCACGAAGCAGGTCACGCGGTTGCAACTTATTTTTGTGAAACGCAGGATGAAGTTCATCAAATATCCATTATCCCGAGAGGTATGGCGGGGGGATATACGATGTCTTTGCCGGAGAAGGACAAAAGCTATGTATCGAGAAAGAAAATGTGGGAAGATATTGTTGTACTGCTTGGAGGAAGGGTTTCCGAAGCTCTTAACTTGGAGGATATATCCACAGGTGCATCGAACGATATAGAAAGAGCAACAAATATAGCAAGAAAAATGGTGACGCAGTACGGCATGAGCGAGAGTATTGGACCGATAGTCTACAGTTCAAAAGACAATGAAGTGTTTATAGGGCGAGACATGGGTCACGTTAAGGATTATTCAGAAAAAATAGCCGCTGAAATAGACCAAGAAGTTCGCAGTATAATAATGAAGTGCTATAAGAAGACTGAGGAAATTTTGAAAAATAATGCAGCTGCTGTTGAAAAGGTAGCTAGCTTCTTAATTCAAAATGAGAAAATGTCTGGTGAAGAGTTTAAGGAATTAATGCAGGGCGCATAATTTGACAAATAATTTAAAAGAGGTGCTTTAGGGCATCTCTTTTTTATGTTAATTAACAAATATATTTTTACTAAAATTCAAAAAAAATTCATATTTATAATAAAAGTATGGTGTATAATTTAAATGTAAAAAAATATAGGAGGTGTGCAATGCGAGAAATATGAAGAAAATAATGGTAGTGGATGACGACTGCAATATACGCGAACTTTTAAAGCTTTACTTGGAAAAAGACGAGTTCGAGGTGGTTGAATGCGGTGACGGTAGAAATGCAGCCAAAATTTTTACTGAAAATTCTCCAGACTTAGTTTTATTAGATATAATGTTACCCTATAAAGATGGTTGGAAAGTGTGTAGAGAAATAAGAGAAAAATCATCATGTCCGATAATAATGATTACAGCCAAAGGAGAGCATGTTGACAGAATACTGGGTTTGGAACTCGGAGCCGATGACTACGTTACGAAACCTTTTAATGTTAAAGAAGTAGTTGCGAGAATAAAAGCTGTTTTGAGAAGAACGTATAAAGAGAAAAGCGAAAAAAATAAGTTGGAATACGAAAATTTTAATCTCGATTTGGAAAAATATGAATTATTAATAAATGGAAAAAAAGTTGAAACGCCGCCAAAAGAGATGGAATTATTGTATTTCTTGGCGAGCAACCCGAATATGGTGTTTACGAGAGACCAGCTTTTAGACAAAGTTTGGGGGTATGAATATTACGGAGATTGCAGGACGGTTGATGTTCACATAAAAAGACTAAGGGAAAAATTAGAAGGTGTGTCTGAAAAATGGAAGCTTAAAACTGTGTGGGGAGTGGGATACAAATTTGAGGTGATAGAATAGATGTATCATGGCAAAACAATTTTCAAAAAGTATTTTCAGACCAGTATGTTAATTATTTTAGCCAGCTTTTTAGTTCTGGGGGCGATGACTGTCACGTGTGTTATAAAGTATTGGAAAGATGAAAAATATTCTTTGTTTTCAAATAATGCTTATGGTATATCCGACTTTATAGAAGGAAATAGTGCGGTAATAAACAATGGTTTTTATTTGTATAACGAGAATCTTTTAAAAACATTTATTTCAACTTTCGCTTCAAATTTAAATGCGGATATTATTATAACTGATTATTCCGGAAAAATTATAATGGATTCTTCAGATGAAAAGGATAAATACATTAATAGAAAAGTATCGGAAGAAATAATGAACACGGTTAAAAGCGGTCAGTATGAAGACACAAATACGCTTGGCGGTATTTTTGAAAACATGAATTATATAGTTGGAACTTCAATTAACAGTAAAATTAACGGTAAAATGATGGGTGCGGTGTTTATTTGTACGGACGCCGAAAATTTTTTAAGGTTTTATAAAGATATATTTTACATCTTTATATTGGCATCAATAATTTCGCTGTTGGCATCTTTTTGGATTGTGCGATGGCTGTCGTACGACCTTACAGAGCCGTTAAGACAAATTTCTGAAGTTGCGCAGAGCGTTGGAAGAGGAGATTTTTCCAAACGAGTAGACGTTAAAAGCGATGACGAAATAGGAAATTTAGCGAAAGTATTTAATGACATGACAGATTCATTATCTCGCTCTGAGCAGGTCAGACGTGATTTTATAGCGAACGTTTCTCATGAACTCAAAACTCCAATGACGACTATTTCAGGGTTTGTTGACGGGATTTTAGACGGGACTATTCCTGAAGATAAACAAAAGCATTATTTAAATATAGTGTCTACAGAGATTAAAAGGTTGTCTAGATTGGTAAAGGTTATGCTTAGCTTGTCGAGAATAGACAGCGACAGTATGAAATTAAATTTTAGAAACGTTGATATAACACAAATGATTTTGTCTGTATTGATGACGTTCGAAAATGATATAAACAGCAAAAATATAAATATTATAGGTTTTGAAAATTCAGGCAGTATAACTGCGGAATTAGACAAAGATATGATGTATCAGGTGATTTATAATCTTTTAGAAAATGCTGTGAAATTTACAGACAATGGAGGTTATATTAATATAAATATATCAGAAAATAATAATAATACACTTGAAATATCAATAAAAAATTCTGGAACGGGCATCTCAAATCAAGATATTCATTATGTTTTTGATAAATTTTATAAAACAGATAAATCTCGGAGTATAGATAAAAAAGGTTTAGGTTTAGGGCTTTATATAGTTAAAAAGATAGTAAAGCTTCATAACGGAGATATAAATGTTAAGAGTAAGATTGGGGAATACACACAGTTTAATTTGTATATTCCTAAAAAACAAAATAAAAATTTCAGATAGGAGCAAAGTAAAATGGAGAACGATTTAAATAATTTTAACAATAACAATGATAACGAAAGGTATAACTACAATAATCAGGATGAAGAAAAATCTCTTATTAATGTAGAACCGGATTATATTTATGCGGATAGAACAGACTATTCTAAAGACACAGATGATAATGATGAGCATAGTAAAAAGCCTCGCAGGGCTCAAACTATAGACAGAGGACTAAGAAATTTTTTAGTAATATCAGTAATAATAATGATAGTACTTTTAGCGCTTCTCGTTGGATATTTTATATATGCGTTAACAGGCAACAATTCAAAATCAAATATAGAGCTGCCATGGAGTACAAGCGATAATTCAAGCAAACAGGAAGATAGTAGTAGTGGCGTGGTAAATGGACCGTCAATTAGTATAGAAGAGCAGCCTCAAGACGGAAGTTTGTCTGCAGAGCAGGTTTACGATAAAGCAGCGCCATCGGTTGTGGGGGTAGTTGTTTACGATTACAATGCTGGAATTATATCAGACCCAACAAGTCAAGGTTCGGGTATAGTAATAAGCCAAGACGGATATATAGTAACAAACTCTCATGTTGTTGGAGACTCAAAACAAGCAAATATAAAAATTGTAACGAGCGACGAAAAGGAATTTTCAGGGAAAGTAATAGGCTACGACACACGAACAGATTTAGCTGTAATTAAGGCAGAGGCAACAGGCTTAACGCCGGCATCTTTTGCAGACTCAGATACTGTAAAAGTAGGTTCATGGGCGCTTGCAATAGGGAATCCTGGAGGCTTAAATTTTGCAAGTTCTCTAACAAGGGGAACAATATCTGCGGTTAATAGGTCTGTTGGTTCCTCTCAGAGTTTAGTTAAGTATATCCAAACTGATACGGCTATAAATCCGGGAAATTCAGGGGGAGCTTTACTTAATATGTACGGTCAGGTTATAGGAGTAAATTCTATAAAAATAGCATTGGCTGACTATGAAGGTATGGGATTTGCGATACCAAGTAATACGGTTAAAAGCGTTGTTGACGACATAATAGCAAAAGGATATGTTTCAGGAAGAGTAAGACTAGGAATAACAGGAAAAGCAGTAAGTAATTATCAAGCTCAAATGTATAATGTTCCGATAGGAATAATAGTATCTGAAATAGGCAGCGACAGTGATTTAAGTAATAAAGGAGTTCAAGTTGGAGATATCATCACAAAAATAAACGATACAAATGTTACTGGTTTTGACGTTTTCTACAGTGAGCTAACAAAATATAAGGCTAACGATACCGTGAAATTAACAATATTCAGACAAAGTACGAATAGATTAAATTCAAGTACATTTGAAGTAAGTGTAAAGCTTTTGGAAGACAAAGGAGAAACTCAACAACAAACGTCATACACCACAAACAGAAGATAATTTACAATAATATAAATGTCGGATATTTTAGGCTTAGCCTTTTAATATTCGACATTATTTTTTAAAAATAAGAGGAAAAAGTGCTTGACATAGCTGTCTTGATTGTGATAAACTAGTCGTAAGATAAAAATAAAGAAGGGCAAATTTGTTCTCACCTGTATGAATTTAATGTTTTTTATGGGTCAATATTTATTCTGTACTTTTTAGAGGTATGGGTTTAAGATATTGTGTGGGCAAATTTTTGCTCACGCAATTTTATTTTTATTAATATATTTTGGAGGTGCTGAAGATTATAAAGGAACATCAGACGAACGAAGATATCAGAGATAAGGAAATACGTGTAATTGATTCTGACGGCTCTCAATTGGGGATAATGCCAACAAGCAATGCGCTGTCGATGGCGATGGATAAAAGCTTAGACCTTGTAAAAATAGCTCCGAAGGCAATTCCTCCTGTTTGTAAAATTATGAACTATGGGAAATATTGTTTCGAACAATCTAAAAAGGAAAAAGAAGCAAAGAAGAATCAACGTATTGTTGATATTAAGGAAATTAGATTGTCGCTTAATATTGACGTTCATGATTTTAACACCAAGGTTAATCATGTTAAAAGGTTTATTGATGGTGGCAATAAAGTAAAGGTTTCAATACGCTTTAAGGGAAGAGAAATGGGACATTCAGAAATTGGTTATGATGTTATGAATAGATTTTCTGAAGCTTGTTCGGAATTTGCCATAGTTGAAAAATCAGCTAAGTTAGACGGTCATAATATGTTAATGTTCCTTGCGGCGAAACCGGTTCAAGAGAAAAAATCTAGTAAGCCTAAAAAACAGCAAGATAATAATGTTGTTGCGGAAACTGAAAAGCCGGTTCAAGAGGAAAAATCTAATGAACTTAAACAACAACAAGACAATAATGTTTTTTCAGAAACTCAGAAGCCGGTTCAAGGGGAAAAATCTGATAAGCCTAAACAGCAACAAGAAAACAATGCTGTTGCCGAAAACCAAGATAATAAAGTAAAATAGAAGGAGTGCAATAATAAATGCCTAAGATTAAAACACATAGCGGGGCTAAAAAACGTTTTAAAATTTCAAAGTGTGGTAAGATAATTAGAGGACACGCAAATAAGAGTCATATATTAAACAAGAAGACAAGAAAGAGAAAGAGAGCTTTAAGGCAAACTGTTTCGGCAGATAAAACAAATGTTGCTCAAATCAAACGTTTAATTCCTTATAAATAAAGATAAATTAATAACAAATTGAGATTACAAATATAAAAAATAATCGGAGGTTAATGAGATGGCACGTATAAAGGGTGCGTTAGCAACAAGAAAAAGAAGGAAAAAGGTATTAAAGCTTGCTAAAGGTTATTGGGGAGCAAAAAGCAAGCATTTTAAAATGGCTAAACAAGCCGTAATGAAATCAGGAAATTATGCTTATATTGGTCGTAGACACAGAAAACGTGATTTCCGTCGTTTATGGATTACGAGAATATCAGCAGCATGCCGTATGAACGGAATAAACTATTCAAGTTTTATGAATGGTCTAAAAAAGGCTAACATTATGTTAAACCGTAAGATGTTAGCAGAGATAGCAGTATCAGACGAAGCTGCTTTTAAAGCACTTGTTGAAAAAGTAAAGTAATTGTATTATTATTTATTGCGTCCGGAATTTTCCGGACGTGAATTTTTATTTAATTAAGTGAGTGATAGTGATAGATAGAATTACAAGTCGGGAAAATCCTAATGTTAAAGATGTAATAAAAATTGTAAAAGATAAGAAGTATAGAGATAAGTATGAAAGCTTTATTGTTGAAGGAATACGTTTGTGTAACGAAGTGATAGAGAACAATATTGGTGTTAAGAAGGTTTTTTATACGCAAAGGGCTTATGAAAAATTTGAAGATGAAATTGATAAACTTATAAATATGAGCAGTGAAAAAAGTTACTGTGTTAGCGAGGAAATAATGTCATACATGTCTGATACAAATACTCCACAAGGAATAATATGTGTATGTAAATGTATTGACAAATTTCACAAAATAGATAAAATAGAAAAATATAGAAATATAATAGCTTTGGAAAATATACAAAATCCGTCGAATTTAGGCACAATCTTGAGAACTTGCGACGCAATGGGAGCAGACGCTGTTGTTATAACCGAAGAAACTTGTGATGTGTATAACCCTAAGGTGGTTAGAGGGAGCATGGGGAGTATATTCCATTTGCCAATAATAATTATGAAAAAGTCTGAAGATGCTCTCAAAATTTTAAACGAACATGGCTTTTCCACATACGCAATGGTTTTAGATAAAAGTGCCTCTTTGATATGTGATATTAATGCGTCGGATAACAAAAAAGCTTTGTTTATAGGCAACGAAGGAAACGGTCTGCTTGCGAGTACTATTGAAAATTGCTCAGGCAAAATTACTATACCAATGAAAGGTAAGTCAGAATCTTTAAATGCGGCTGTAGCGGCTAGTATAGCCATTTGGGAGATAACTGGTAGGGGAACGTAAATTGATAAATGATGAATACAAAATATATTGGATATGGCTTCAGAAAGTATTAAAATATGGCAGTAATAAGGTAAGTTACATTGCTCAAAATTACGAGAGTGCAAAACATTTTTATGACGTCGGCGAGAGAGACTGGCGTTTAAGTGGGATATTTACTTCTAAAGAGATACGTGATATGCTTAATGCTAAGATTAGTGATGCGAGAAAAATATATAACAGATGTAAAGAATTAGGGTATAAAATTGTGACGTATCAAGATGAGGAATATCCTGATAGATTAAAAAATATACAAAATCCTCCGTGTGTTTTGTATGTCAGCGGAAGTGCGGAAATTTTGAATGGTAACAACACGAGCGTGTCGATAGTTGGGACACGAAATGCAACTGTTTACGGAATGAACACTGCTTTTGAAATGGGATTAAATCTAGCTAAATTAGGCGTAACTATAGTTAGCGGAGGAGCCATAGGTATCGACACGGCGGCACATAACGGAGCGGTCAAAGGCGGAGGGAAAACGGTGGCTGTGTTAGCTTGCGGGATAAATTACGACTATCTTAAAACCAACGCTTCTTTAAGAAATGTTATAGCACAAAATGGAGCATTGGTATCTGAATATCCCCCTGATTATCCTGTGTATTCATCAAATTTTATCATAAGAAATAGAATAGTTGCAGGCATGTCGTTGTGTACTTTAGTGGTTGAGGCGGGAGAAAAAAGCGGTTCGTTAATCACTGCCAATCTTGCTCTTGACCAAAATAGAGATGTGTTTGTGACGGTGCCACACGACGTTGAGGTTGAAACATCAAAGGGCGTAATGAGTTTAATAAGAGATGGGGCAAAGGTAGTGACAGACGCAGAACAAATATTTAAGGAATACAACCAAGATTATAGCAAAAGCTTTGAGTCAAAATTTAAAGTGAAAAAAATCAGAGATGAATTAATAGAAAAAGCAGCGAAAAATATGCAATTTACAGAGTTTGCCGAAGAAATAAAAATAAGTAAGCCTGATTTGAAAAAGCAAAATGTGAAAAAATTTCCTGAGGGTTTGTCTGAGGAAGCGGAGAAGGTATATAATTCGCTGGGCGACAAAAAGTATCACATAGACGAGCTTAGTGTGATTTTAGATATGCCTATTAAAAATCTTCTTCAGATTATGACAGAGTTAGAAATTTTTAGTCTTGTAAAATCTTATTCAGGAAGAATGTATGAAAAAATTAAGTTCTAATATTTCAGATAGTATTATTATTTAGGATGGTATTAATTATGTCGAATTTAGTTATAGTTGAGTCCCCGGCTAAAGCCAAAACAATAAAAAAATATCTTGGAAAAAATTATGAAGTAATCGCCTCAATGGGTCACGTTAGAGATTTACCCGAAAAACGATTAAGCGTTGATATAAAAAATAAATTTAAGCCTAAATATACGATAATAAATGGCAAAGAAGATGTTGTGAAAAAGCTTTGCGATAAAGCGAAAAAAAGCGAAAAAATATATCTTGCAACCGACCCTGACCGTGAAGGAGAGGCAATATCATGGCATTTGGCGTACATATTAGGCTTAGATTTAGACGACGATAACAGAGTAACGTTTAATGAAATTACGAAAACCGGGGTATCAACGGGGATGTCTGAACCAAGAAAGATAGACATAGATTTGGTTAATGCTCAGCAAGCCAGAAGAATTTTAGACAGATTAGTTGGATATAAATTAAGTCCGTTTTTGTCTAAGAAGATACACAAAGGGTTGTCGGCAGGAAGAGTACAGTCTGTTGCCGTTAGGATAATAGTTGACAGGGAAGATGAGATAAGAAAATTTATACCAAAGGAATATTGGTCTATCGACGCTCAGTTTATACCTAAAGGCTTAAGAAAGGCTTTTAATGCCTCGTTTTACGGAGGAAAAGATGGAAAACTGGAAATAGACAATGAAGAAATGGCGCTTAAAATACTAGACGACCTTGGAATAAAGAAGGATGAAAATGATAAATTTGTTGCCACTAAAGATGTTGTGGATTTTGTTATATCTAAAGTGAAAAAAGGAAAACGTAGAAAATCGCCGTCGCCACCTTTTATTACGTCTACTCTCCAACAAGA
>ERZ827156.2586-NODE-2586-length-18220-cov-3.846353_pt1 | contig 18220 bp, 13 predicted proteins | sample MGYA00519919_ERZ827156 | MGnify/ENA primary metagenome ERZ827156 (study PRJEB31778, sample SAMEA3449269) | human gut metagenome | biome: human gut; feature: human-associated habitat; material: faeces | place: United Kingdom | collected 2010/2012 ... | reverse complement strand
TGAGATGCAGGCTGCGGTTGTCAAGGTTCACTGTACCGAAGAGCGCGAAGTCGTCATCCACCGTAATGGCTTTCGTATGCAGGAGTCCCGCATCAAACCGCATGATTCGGACACCTGCGTTCATCAGGCCTTCGAAATAACGCTGGCTTGCGTAATGCACGAAGGTGGAGTCGTTTTTCATGGGGAGAAGGAGCCGTACATCCACCCCGCGGTAGGCCGCGTTCTGAAGCGCCACCGCCATCGCTTCGTTGGGCACGAAATAAGGCGTCGTGATGAGAACGGAACGGCGCGCGCAGTTCACCGCCTCAATGATGAGCCGCATGTTGGCGTCGTCCGGCGCCGTGGGTCCCGAGGGGACGACGACGACTCGGGCGTCGCCCGTTGCGGGGACGGCGGAGACGGGAAGAAAGCTTACGTTTTGGCCCGCGTCATCGGGCTGCAGCGCCCAGTCAAAGGCAAGCACGAGATTTAAGTCCGCCACGGCCGTACCCGTGACGCGCACGACGGCGTCGACCCATTCGCCGACGTTTTCGTCCTGCTTAAAGCACGCGGGGTCGATCATGTTGAGGCTTCCCGTGTAGCCCACGGTGTTGTCGATCACGATCGTCTTGCGGTGCAGCCGCAGGTCAAAGCGACCGTGCGTGGGGCCGAAAAAGCGTACGGGAAGGGCGGACAAGAGGTGAATCCCCGCATCGCGGAAATTCTTGGCCGTGGGGCTCTTCAGAAAACCGTGAGCGCCGATGTCGTCAACGAGCACCTTGCAGACGACGCCGCGGCGGGCGGCGTCAAAAAGGGCGTCTGTGACTTCGGCGACGAGCCCCCCGTCCTGCCAGATGTAAAACTCCATGGAGACGGACGACTTGGCCTGTCGGATGTCGGCGGCGATGCGCTTTAGGGCGTCGTCCGTGTTGCTGATGAGTTCCAGGCTACTGCCGTAACTCATCGGGATGTCGCCCAGTTTTTCCGCAAGGCGCACAAGCCCCTGGTGGCGCTGACTTTTGGCGGCATCTCCCGCCGGCCGCGATTTTTGCGCAAGAACCGCATTCCAACGGTCGACGGCGGCTTTCAATTTGAACTGACGCCAGCGGCCGATCGGGCGTTCCCCGATCGTGACGTAGAGAATGAATCCGACGTAAGGAAGGATCGTCGTGAGGATGATCCACGCGAGAGCCGCCGACGGCGGGTGACGCGTCAAAATCACCCGCAGAATGACGGCAACGGCCAATGCAAACTGCAGGAAGGCCGCGGCCGCGCCACCGACCACCGCCCAGTTGACGGATTCAAGAAACGCTTCCATGGGACTTAACGTTGGTTGGCTGCTTCGGATTTCGCGGTAAGTTCTTCCCAGCGGGCGTATGCGGCTTCAATGAGGCCGGGGAGCGCGTCCATCCGTTCTTTGTCGGCTTTCTGACGGGCGGGTTCGCTCTTAAAGTACGCAGGGTCGCTCATCGCCGTCATTAAGTCCGTTTGTTCGGTTTCGAGCGCTTCAATTGCCGCCGGCAGTCCCTCCAATTCCTTCGTTTCCTTGAAGCTCATGCGCACACGCTGCGGCGGAGCGTTTTTCATCTCGCGCTGCGGTTTTTCCTTGGGCTTTTCCGGCGTCTTGGGTTTCTCGGCTTCAAAGGCGGGACGCTGGCGGATCCAGTCTTCGTAGCCGCCCACGAATTCCATCCAGCGGCCGTCAGGCTGCGCAGGGTTCACGGGGGCCAAGACCTGCGTCACCACATCGTCCAGAAAGCGACGGTCGTGGCTCACGAGAATGAGGGTGCCGGGGTAGGTCTCAAGCGTCGCTTCCAGCAGTTCCAGCGAATCGATGTCGAGATCGTTCGTCGGTTCGTCAAGCACCAGTAAATTCGCGGGGAGTGCAAAAAGCCGTGCGAGGAGTAGTCGGTTGCGTTCGCCCCCGGAGAGATTCCCGACGGGCACCTTCGCGCGCTGCGGCGTGAAGAGAAAGTCCGAGAGGTAACTCATGATGTGCTTGCGTTCGCCGGCGACTTCCACCCAGTCGCTCCCCGGGCTGATGGTTTCGGCGACCGTTTTGGTGTCGTCCAACTGTTCCCGGAGCTGATCAAAGTAGGCGATGTTGAGGTTGGTTCCGAGTTTTACCGTGCCTTCGTCCGGGGTGAGTTCCCCGAGAATCAGTTTGATGAGGGTGGATTTCCCGGTGCCGTTGTGCCCCAAGAGCCCCAGCTTGTCGCCGCGCATCAGTTTGAAGTTGAGTCCTTTTACGATCGGGCGGTCGCCGAAGGACTTCGTGAGGTTCGTGACTTCGGCGACGATCTTGCCGCTTTTTTCACCGGCGTCGATCGTCAGGTTCACCGACCCCAGGCGTTCACGTCGGGCGGCGCGTTCGCGCCGTAAGGCTTCCAGGCGGCGTACGCGGCCTTCGTTGCGGGTGCGCCGGGCTTCAATCCCTTTGCGGATCCAGACTTCTTCCTGCGCGTGGAATTTGTCAAAACGGGCGCGTTCCACGGCTTCTGCGGCCAGTTCCTCGGCTTTACGGGTTTCGTAGGCGGCGAAATTGCCCGGGTAGGAACGCAGTACGCCGCGATCCAACTCTACGATGCGCGTCACGGTATCGTCCAAGAAGGCGCGGTCATGCGTAATCACCATCAGAGACCGGCCGTTTTTGTATTCCCCCGTGAGAATTTCTTCGAGGATGAGAATGGTCTCAATATCGAGATGATTCGTGGGTTCGTCCAAAAGCAGCAGATCCGGTTTCAAACTCAGGGCGAGTGCCAAGGCCGCGCGCTTTTTTTCGCCGCCGGAGGCTTTGGCGGGATCGGCGTCCGGGTTGAGTTTCAAGCGCTGCAGGTATTCTTCGAGCCGCGCAATCGCCGTCCATTTTTCTCGGTCGTCGGTAATGGCGTCAAGCGCCCCGCGCGCAATGAGGCTTTCGCGGAAGGTGGGGGCCTCAGGCAACTGCGGCTCCTGTTCGACGTAGACGGAGCGCATGCCGTCCTGCAAAATGAGTTCGCCGTCGTCCAATTTGTCCCGGCGGGCAATGACTTTCAAGAGGGAACTTTTTCCCGTGCCGTTTCGGCCGATGAGGCCCACGCGTTCGCCGGCTTCAAGGCTCATGGCGGCATGGTCCAGGAGCGGGGCTTCCCCCCAGGCGAGTTCGGCGTCGGATAACGTAAAAAGCGACATGATGAATTACTGAGGCAAGGCTTGGGTAGTGAGGTCAGGCAGCTCGTCGGCAGCCGCGGAATCTTCCGTGTCGGGCGCGGCGGGTTCCGCCGCTTCGTCCGTTTTCACGGGGGCGCGTTTGACGGGCGTCTGCTGAAAGCGGCGCAGGCGTTTATTAAACGTCACGACCTGGAAGGCCTTTAAGTCTTCGGGCGTCATCGGCACGATTTCACCGCGTTCGATCATGGCGGTTTCGCTTCGGCGCGTCACTGCGGGCGATACGTCGAGGTTGTACGTAAGGTGCCCGGTGAGTCCGTCGTAATCCTCGGTGACCGTACCGCGTGCCATTTCCTGCGCAAGGTGCAGCGCGTCCGCGCCGAGAGCGAAGAGCCGGCGGTCGAGCACGGTCGCGGGGGCCGTCGTCTTATAGGTTTCTTCAAAGGTTTCGGTGTCGAAGTTAAGCACAAAGGGACTTTCCACGAACCCTACCTGCAGCAGGTCAAACGTGAGGGCCCGCGCCTGAGAGTCGTTGACGGTATCGCCGGGGTTGACGGCGGAGGTGGCCCAGAGTCGGGAGCGAAGGGGGAGCCGCGACCGCACCAAAGAGGCGTTGGCGGCGTCAAGCGCGAGGAAAATCGCTTGGTACGGAGGTTCGGCGAGCGCGGCGCGGGCCCGAAGTCCCGCTTCCGCCCGGCGGATTCTCAGCTGTTGCTGACGCCAGCCGGCGGGATCGGCTTCCTGGTCAATCGGTTCTTCCTCGAGAACGGCCGCATTTTTCTTATCGACGACGAGTCGGAAGAAGGTGTTGACCCACTTATAGGCATCCACGTCGATCGTGAGACGGTCGGGAACGTAACCGAGGGCGCGCAGTTTCTTTTCAAAGGCGGCGGAAATGCGGGTTTCCAAGGGGGATTTTCCGTCCAAAAGAAGCACCTTGGGGCGCTTGCCGGATTCAGTCAACCGCGGAAGGGCTTCAACGCCCAACTGTGCAACGTATTGGGCATCCTCTTCCATGGAGTAGCCCAGCATCAGAAACTGACGCGGGAACTGCCGCGGTTCGTAGCGCACATTTTTTTCCGGCAGGTCTTCCGCGGCAACAAAGCCCGGAACGTTCGTGCGGGCGTCAATGGTGCCCGACGGGGTAAATTCCGTATCGATCAAGGTGTCGATTGCGGCGCGCCCCGCGGTTTCCGTCGTTTCGGGGCGGTTTAATTCGCGTTGCGCCTGATCGGCCAAGTCCTGCGCCTCTTTTTCCCGTTTCCGCGCTTCAATTTCTTCCTCGGTGAGCGGGATTTCCCGGTCGATGTCGATCTGGTTCAATGCGACGACGGGCAGCGGCAGAAAATCTTCCTTGGCAAGTACTTCGATCTTGGCGCGGTCAATCGGGCCGATCGCGGCCATGGCGCCTGCGGCCGCCGCTTTCTGAGCCTGATGCAGGATGTTGTCCGAGCTGTCCGGGTGGATGAGGAGGATTTCCGCGGGCTGGGTTGTTGCATAATTGCTGGCAAGAATGCCGTTGACGGCCGCCTCGGTTACCGGATAGAAAGGGGAGTCCTTGGTGGGCAGCAACACCGCAATTTTGAGGGGCTGCGTTTCGGCAGCGGGCGAGGCCGTTTCCTGCGGCATCAGTGCATCAATCGCGGTTTGTGCGGAAACGGTGCCGGAAAAAAACGCGAGTGCCGAGGCGCACAGGGCAAAAAACGAGTGGAAGGGACAGGTCACAATGCAGTCCGAAAATGTAAACAAGACGGAAAATGAAACGATCGGCGAAGCCGGGGGCGAACATCCCCTCGCCGGAGACGCTCTCATGAAGCAGGCCGCGCTGGCTGAACAAAGTTTTCCCCGTGCCGCCCTCTATATTGTAGGGCTTCCGATCGGGAATGCCGCGGATATTACACTGAGAGCACTGTGGATTTTGACGGCTGCCGATGCCGTTGCCTGCGAAGATACCCGTCAGACCCGAAAAATTCTGGATCGGTTCGGCATCCGTACGGCGACGATTTCCGTGCACGAACACAACGAAGTTCAGGCGAGCGAACTCTTGATTGAGCGGCTCGCAAAGGGCGAACGCATTGCCCTTGTGACCGACGCGGGAACGCCGGCCGTGAGTGACCCGGGGGCGCGGGCCGTGGAAGCCGTGCGGCGCGCGGGCTACCGCGTCGTACCGATACCGGGATGCTCGGCGGTGATTACGGCCTTAAGTGCTTCGGGGTTAAAGGCCTACAGCTTTACGTTTGCGGGGTTCGTGCCGCCGCAGGCCAAGCAGCGCAAAGCCGCACTTTCGAAATATGCGCTCCGGGGTGACGCCTTCGTACTCTACGAAGCCCCGCACCGCATCAAGGACCTGATGAAGGATTTGGCGGCACAACTCGAACCCGAGCGCCGCATCGCGGTCGCGCGTGAAATCACGAAGCGTTTTGAGACGTTTGAGGTGATGACGGCTTCGGACGTTCCGGCGTGGTGCGAAAAGCATGAGCCCCGCGGCGAGTATGTGATTGCGGTGGATGAGAAAGAAACGAAGACCGGTGACGCGGTGACGCCCGACGTAGCGGCCTGGGCCGAAGCGATTGCGAAAGAATTGCCGCTTTCGAAAGCCGCGGGTATCGCCGCACGTGTCTCGGGCGTGAAGCGCGACACGATCTACCAATTTTTGGAAACGCGGCGCAATAAAACTGAGGAATAATCCAATAATGGAGAATCAGACTATGACGGATAAGAAAAAAACGGTGTCGGAATTGACGGATAAGGAGCTTTTGAAAACCGCGGCAAAAAAAGTAGCGGAACATGCTCGGACGGCGTCGGATGCTGCGAAGGAAGAGGCACTGCATCTGCGAGAACGCGAAGCGAAGAAAAATCAAACGCGGCCCGTGTGGACGAAAGCGGAAAGGGTCGGCGGCAGTGAGCCGGTGTTCACGAGCGAAGAAGATGCCGCTCATTTTGAGATCTACAACGCGACGGAACGTGGGGAAGATACGGACAGTGAAGCGATTGCTGCGATTTTGAACGGCAAGTCGCCGAAGGATCGGAAGATCATTCTGAAAAAACTTCTTGCGGACGAAAAGTCGAAGGAAAAGAAGGAACGTACCGGTATCGATCCTGATGAAGAGCTGTCGCCTGATTGGCGACGCGGCGGTTATCCCTACAGCCACCGGTTGGATCGCAAACGTTACGAACGGGAAAAATTCGGTCTTCAGGTGGAACTTTTGAAGCTGCAGACGTGGGTGAAGGAAACCGGGGCGCGCGTCGTCATTCTTTTCGAGGGACGCGATGCTGCGGGTAAGGGCGGCACCATCAAGCGCTTCATGGAACACTTGAATCCTCGCGGCGCACGAGTGGTGGCGCTGGAAAAACCCACATCCGCCGAAAGCGGCCAGTGGTATTTCCAGCGCTATGTAGCGCATCTGCCCACGAAAGGTGAAATCGTTCTTTTTGACCGCTCTTGGTATAACCGCGCCGGGGTTGAACGCGTGATGGGCTTCTGCACGGATGAGGAATATCAGGAATTCATGCGTGAGTGCCCGGACTTCGAGCGATTTCTCGTGCGTTCCGGGATTTATCTCGTGAAGTTCTGGTTCTCCGTGTCGCAGGATGAGCAGAGAAGGCGCTTTAAAGAGCGCGAGCTGCATCCTCTGAAGCGCTGGAAGCTCTCTCCCATTGATAAGGCGTCTCTTGATAAGTGGGACGACTACACCCGCGCCAAGGAAGCGATGTTCTTTACGACGGATACGGCGGACTGCCCTTGGACGGTGGTTAAGAGCGACGACAAGAAGCGCGCCCGCTTAAACGCCATGCGGTACGTACTGAACCGCATTCCGTATGCCAACAAGGACGCGCAGATCGTGGGAACGGCCGATCCTCTCATCGTCGCCCGCGCCAGCGCCGTGTTTGAAAACGGCGTGTCGCCTGTGGGGCGGATTCTGGCGGAGAAGAAGGCGAAGAAAGCCGGAAAGACGAAGAAGGCGTAGCCGATTAAGACGGCTCTCATAGCAGGGAATTTCAGGCGCAGAGCCGCGCCCGTACGTGCCGAGATTGCTCTCTTGTGGTCTCGGCATTTTTGCAAATGTTCAGTCAAGAGGTGCCCCGGCGGAGAAATTCGCTCACAGGGCGGTCGTCGGCAGAACAAGGTAGTCGCGGTTGGTCGGATCTGGGCAAAAATCTAAAGGAAAGTCGGGCATTTTTCTAAAGCTCCCTGTAGCTATTCGATCGAACTGTGAGCGTAGAGTACTTTGTTATACTTCTTTGTGCTACTAACTAGACAACTAGACAACAAAAAAACAATTATGGTGCAAATATTTGTATAATATAAAATATGTTTATTTTCAAAAAAATATATTGATTTAATAATTTTATGTGTGTCGGTTTTAACAATCTTGCTAGTTCACTAGTAAGTCTGATTTCTCTGATTCTTGGTATAGTTGTGTCAGTTTGATGTTGTTGTTTGTTTTTGGAGACACGCCATGCAATTTCTTCCTCCCCATATTGAGGCGGAACTTGAGCGCGTAAGCAACTCTTGACTAAAGTCAGAAGCTTTATTGTTACCGTCTTAAGTAGACGGCTCAACATAAGGCTGGTCTTACTGCAGCCCTTGAGACATCAGCTGATATCCCAAACCGAGCAGGTTCCGACTCGCATTTAAGTCGGCGTGCGCCCGGTAACCACAAGAGCACTGGAAGCGGTGCTTTTTACGCACACCGATCTTCCCACAATGGGCACAAGTCTGACTCGTGTAGTGAGGATCGACAAACATCACTTCCGAACCTTCCCGTTTACATGACGGCCTTTCTCTGCCGGCATCAAACCGCGAGTTTGCGGCCGTCGTCGAGCAATCGGGCCACCGCCGTTACCATCGGCAGCTGTTTTAACTGCAGAAGCGTATGAACGAGGTGCTTGCGGTTCTTCACTTGAATGACGAGGCGGAGGTCGTGCTCTTCGAGCATGGTGCCTTTCTTCTCATCCGTCATCGTTACGCCGATGATGGATGAGCCTTCTTTGGCAAGTTCCGCGGCAACCGCGGGGAGCGCGGAGAGTTCGTCCGTGACGGTGAGTTCCACCGGTACCGGGAAACGGCTGTCGGCGGGAAGTTCCTCGCGCCAACGGGCTTCGGCCCAGTGGGGAGCCGCGTGTTCCCGGCCGTGTTTGGTATGTTCGCAGTCGGCACGGTGAATGGAGAGGCCGTGTCCCTTGCGGTTGAAGCTCCAAACGGCGTCGCCCGGTATTGGGTGGCAGCAGCTCGCAAGCTGCACGGCAATGCCTTCCGTCCCTTCGATGAGGTTGCCGGAGGAAGCGGTGTCTTTCTTTTTCTTTTCGGTGAGGTAATCAGCGACTTTGGCGATGATGGCGTCGGCGAACTGCTTGCCGAGCCCTACGTCGGCAAAAAGCGCCGCCTTATTTTCGCAGCCGGCGTTTTTGACGATCGTTGCCCAGGCGGCGTCCGGAATGTTGTCAAAGTGCAGAGATGCCTCGGCCGCGGCTTTTCTCAAAAGTTCTTCACCTAGCGTCACGCTTTCGGCGTGGTTACGGTTTCTCAGATACTGACGGATTTCGGCCCTCGCCCGACCGCTTCGCACGTAGTTGAGCCATTGAGGATCGGGGTGCGCCGTCTCGGACGTGATGATTTCCACCATGTCGCCGTTTTTAAGTTCGGATGTGAGGGACTTTTCTTCGCCGTTGACGCGGCATCCGCAGGCTTTGTTGCCGACGTCCGTGTGAATCTGGTAGGCAAAATCGACGGCGCAGGATCCTTGGGGGAGTCCCACGGTTTTGGATTTCGGCGTAAAGACGTAGATCTGATTGGGAAGTAAATCGATCTTGATGTTTTCAATGAATTCAGAGGAGTCCGTACTGGTGCGCTGAATGTCGAGAAGGCTCTGCAGCCAGGCGGCGACGAGTTTTTGCAGTTCGCTTGTGTCGAGCCCGTCGTTGTACATCCAGTGCGAAAGAAGCCCCATTTCATCAATGCGGTGCATCGCTTCGGTACGGATTTGGTATTCGATCGGGGTGCCCGAGGGGCCGATCACCGTGGTGTGCAGACTTTGGTAGCCGTTCGCTTTTGGGATGGCGATGAAGTCCTTAAAGCGCCGATGTACCGGTTTGTAGAGTTGATGAATGGCGCAGAGGGCTAGGTAGCACTCTTCCTTGGTGCGCACGATGACGCGGAAGCCGTAAATGTCCAGGACGTCGGAAAAAGAGGCGTGCGTCTCCTTCATGCGGTTGTAAATCCCATAGATCGTGCGGTCGCGCCCCTGCACCTGCGCAATGATGTGGTGCTTCGGGAGAATGTCGCGGGTTTCCCGCAGAATCCTCTCCAACACCGCGCGGCGTTTGCCGCGGGTCGCAATGACGTTGTGACGCAGCACTTCATAGCGACGCGGGTATTTGTTGTAAAACGAGAGTTCCTGCAGTTCTCGAAAAACGTGATTTAACCCCAGGCGATGTGCGATCGGAACATAAATTTCCAGGGTTTCCGTCGCAATGCGCCGACGTTTGTCGGGGCGCATGATGCCCAAGGTGCGGAGGTTGTGGATGCGGTCGGCGAGCTTCACCAAAATGACGCGCACGTCGCGGCTCATCGCGAGCAGCATCTTGCGGAAACTTTCGGCTTGGGCGATTTCGTTGGAGGAGAACTTGAGTTTGTCGAGTTTACTCACCCCGTCCACGATTTCGGTGACTTCGACGCCGAACTGCTCGGCCATTTCGATTTTGGCGACCCCCGTGTCTTCCAAGACGTCGTGCATGAGTCCGGCGCAGATTGTGATGGCATCAAGGTGCCATTCGGCAAGGATCGTCGCCACGGCGAGAGGGTGCGTAATGTAGGGTTCGCCCGACTTACGGAATTGCCCGAGGTGCGCGTCATCGGCGTAGCGGAAGGCGCTTTGAATACGTTTGACGTCGCTTTCCGAGAGGTACTGCCGGCAGCGCGCCAAAAGTTCGGCGGAGGTGGCGATGATCTTCGGCTTCACCATCGGGGTGTAAAGCGGCAGATCGGCGTCTTCGGAAACGATTTCATCGGCCCGGCGATCAAGGTACGCGTCGTCGTAATCTTCTTCGTGGCGTTGGCTTTGAGTCGGAATAACCGGTCGCGGAGCTACCGTGACATTGCGGAAGGCGGCATCGGTAAGATTGACGGATGCGGGCATGATGAATGATTCCCTGAAAAAACTTCGCCGCGCTGTCCCTTGTGTTCGGGATGCGCGGCGTTTTTATTATGTCTGATTCGGCAGGGCGTCGTTGCGAAAAGTCAGCCTGCCGGGCTCAGCGGCCCCGGGTGATGCAGGCTAAACGACGCGCTCAAGCATCTCACGGCCGACGTGGCCCTGAGCGATTTCGCGCAGAGCGACGACGCCCGGCTTATCCTTGGCTTCAACGTGCGGCGTGTGACCCTGGCTGATGAGCCGGGCGCGGTACGCTGCGCAGAGCACCAGTTCAAACCGGTTGGGGATCTTCTTGAGGCAGTCTTCAACAGTAATGCGTGCCATAGAAAGTGTGGAGTCCAGTAAGTTGAAAAAGAGGCGGAATCTTATACAGGAACGCCCAGCGCGACAAATTGCTCGCGGTGACGGACGGCCTGATGACGGTACGTCAGACGCGAAGCGGTGACGATGGACACGAGCTGAGAGAGCGCCGTATCGAAATTGTCGTTGATTATAACGAACTCAAACTCAGGAGCATGAGCAATTTCAGCGCCGGCGCCCATCAGTCGGCGCGTAATCGTCGCTTCGCTGTCGGTACCGCGTTTGTGAAGGCGGGAATTAAGGGCTTCGATGGAAGGCGGGAGGATGAAGACGCCCACGGTGTCTGCGAATTTTTCGCGTACCTGGCGCGCGCCCTGCCAGTCGATTTCAAGAAGAACGTCTTTGCCCGCGGCCATCTGCTGCTCGATCCAGATGCGGCTCGTGCCGTAGTAGTTGCCGTGCACGAGGGCGGATTCTAAGAATTCGCCCTTGGCCTTACGTTCTTCAAATTCCGTCACGGACAGAAAGTGATATTCGCGGCCGTTGACTTCACCGGGGCGAGGATCACGGGTCGTATGGGAAATGGAGAGAAGAAGGTCTGGTTCCTTCGCCAAAAGCGCGTTTACGAGCGTGCTTTTGCCGGCCCCCGAAGGTGCCGTCACCATGAAGAGTCGCCCGGAATGACGGGCGGGAGTGGCTTTTTCAGACATGGCGGTGCAGTTCAAATAGATAAGACGGGCAATTTTAGAACACCCGTAAAAATAAGAATGCATTTGAATACAAAAATGCCGGCGACGCAAGCGCCCACCGGCTAGATGTCCTGTCAACTTTATGCGTAACTGAAGTCAGAGGCTCTGCAGGAACTTTCACTGAAAATTTTACTTTAGCAAAGGAAATTTTTTCAAGTTTTTCATTGGAATTTTGTTTCGAAAAAGATGACGACAGGTGAAAAAAGCGCCCGCATACCCGATACAATGGTGGCTGCTTAATTTTTCGTCTTTTTCCTGAGGAAAAGACACTACCCATCGTTAGGGGAGAAACCTCCTATGCAGTACCACTTCCCGGTTGTCATCATTGATGAGGACTACCACTCGGAAAACGTCGCCGGTCTCGGAATCCGAGATCTCGCGAAGGCGATTGAAGCACAAGGCGTCGAAGTTCGTGCCGTGACGACCTTTTCTGATTTGTCGGGGCTTGCGAAGCAGGCGAGCCGTACGTCGGGCTTTTTGGTGAGTCTCGATGACGACGATTTTTCCGAAACCGGTGAAGAGAACGAAGCGATTCACGATCTGCGGGAATTCGTGCGTGAGGTGCGCCGTTCCAATCCCGACGTGCCGATTTTCCTTTATGGGGAAACGAAGACGGCGACGTCAATCCCGAATGACGTCCTCCGGGAACTGCACGGCTTCATTCATATGTTCGAAGACACCCCCGAATTCGTGGCGCGCTACATCGTACGAGAAGCCCGCGAATATCTGGCAAGTCTTCCGCCGCCTTTTTTTAAGGCATTGACGCACTACGCAGCCGATTCCTCTTATTCCTGGCACTGCCCGGGGCACTCGGGCGGCGTGGCGTTCTTAAAGAGTCCTGTGGGGCAGATGTTTCACCAGTTCTTCGGTGAAAACATGCTTCGTGCCGACGTCTGCAATGCCGTGGAAGAGCTGGGGCAACTGTTGGATCACACGGGACCTGTGGCGAAGTCCGAACAGAATGCCGCACGTATTTTCGGCTGCGACAACTTGTTCTTCGTGACTAACGGTACGTCCACGTCCAACAAGATCGTCTGGAACTACACGGTGGCGCCGGGCGACATCGTGATCGTCGACCGCAACTGTCATAAGTCGATCCTGCATGCCATTACGCTGACGGGGGCCGTGCCGGTGTTTCTGATGCCCACCCGCAACCACTACGGCATCATCGGACCGATCCCGAAAGAAGAATTCGAGTGGGAGACGATTCAGAAAAAAATCGCCGCCAATCCCCTCATCAAGGACAAGACGAAGAAACCGCGCATTCTGACGATTACGCAGTCCACGTACGACGGCATCGTCTACAACGACGAAGTGATCAAGGCGAAATTGGACGGCAAGGTGGACATTCTTCATTTTGATGAGGCGTGGCTGCCGCATGCGGCGTTCCATCCGTTCTATGAGAACATGCACGCCATTGATAAGAAGAAGCCGCGTACGAAGACGAGTCTCGTGTTTGCAACGCATTCGACGCATAAGCTTCTGGCCGGTATCTCACAGGCGAGCCAAATCTGCATTCAGAATTCGGAAACGGAAAAATTGGATCGTGCGGGCTTCAACGAATCCTTCATGATGCATACTTCGACGTCTCCGCAGTACGCGATTATCGCGAGTTGCGACGTCGCCGCCGCCATGATGGAAGGGCGCGCCGGGACAGCACTTGTGGAGGAATCCATTCAGGAAGCCGTGGATTTCCGCCGCGCCATGCGCGAAGTGGGGCAAAGCTATCACGACTGGTGGTTCACCGTGTGGGGCCCGGATAAACTCCCGCAGTCCGGTATGGGGACGCCGGCGGATTGGACGCTGAAGGCGAACGACGAATGGCATGGATTCGGTCCGGTGGCCGAGGGCTTTAACATGCTTGATCCCATCAAGGGGACGGTGGTGACGCCGGGTCTTTCGGTGACGGGGGACTTTGCGGAAACGGGAATCCCGGCGGCCGTCGTGACGAAATACCTCTCCGAACACGGGATCATCGTCGAAAAGACGGGGCTTTATTCTTTCTTCATCATGTTCACGATCGGTATCACGAAGGGTCGCTGGAACACGATGGTGACGGAGCTGCAGCAGTTTAAGGACGCGTACGACGCCAACAGCGAACTGTGGCGCGTGATGCCGAAATTCATTGCCGCTTTCCCGCAGTACGAAAACATGGGGTTGAAGGACTTGTGCCAGAGCATCCATACGGTTTATCGCCGTTACGATGTAGCAAGGCTCACCACCCAGATGTATGTATCCGAAATGGTGCCCGCCATGCGGCCGACGGATGCGTACGCGAAATTCGTACACGGCGAAGTCGATCGGGTGGCGATCGACGATTTGGAAAACCGTATTTCCGCGGTGCTGTTGACGCCGTATCCGCCGGGAATTCCGCTTTTGGTGCCCGGGGAACGCGTAAACGCGAAGATCATGGACTACCTGCGGTTTGCCCGTGACTTTACGCGTCAGTTCCCGGGGTTTGAAAGCGACGTGCACGGGCTTGTGAAGGTGAAGCAACCCGACGGCACCGTGAAATATATGCTCGACTGTGTTCGCGAGTAACGACTTTAGTAACAAGAAGAGAAAAAGAAAATGGCTTTGGAAATGGTTCTTTTTACCCCGGTTCCGGTGGTGACGGTGAGTGTGAAAAACGCCCCGAAGTTTATGGCGCGTCTTTTCGCAAGCGACGTCTCCAAACTCGCTTCGGGCGAAGTCGAACGCTCCGTGATGCTGAACGCATCAGGCGGCATCATCGGTCCCGCCTACGTGATGCGCACCGACGTGAATGCCTACGAAATTGTGTTGGCCGGTGAAGGCGCCGATGTGCGTCAGGCGTGGATTCATCAGGTGAGCGCTGCTTTTGATGCGGAACTCACGGTGACGACTCAGACGGGGTTTTACTACGCCGGGCAGATGCCCGTGAAGGAACTCGCCGTGGCGCCGATGGCGGCGAAGGTTTCCGAAGGCATCACGTTCCTGAACCTTCGTTGGATTTCGCTCGTGACGGGACCGGAAGCCAACATCACAGCGCTTTTTGACAACCTCATTCAGGCGGGCGCCAAAAAGGGCGAACAGTCCGGATTTGATGCCCTGCGCATTCTCGCCCGTGAACCTGCCGAAGGGCTTGAATACGACGAATCGACGACCGCGATGGAAGCGGGGTTTGAAGACGTTCCGGACTTTACGGATCCTGAACGCATCTTCATCGGCCGCGCCCTCACGGAAGCGCGTTTTAAGGAAGGCAACTCCCCGCGGCTGCACCTGGTGGCGTTTGAAACGGCCTTTGATCCGTCACTGCTGATCGACGTACCGACGATTATCGTCGGGGATATGGCCTGCCAGCTGACGAGCATTGCCCGCATCCCCGAGATGCCGTTGACGGCGGGGTTGGTGAGTTTGCCCGCTATAGTGAAAATCGGGGAAAACGTGCCCTGCGACGTGAAGACGGATCCGCGTTCGTTCTGCAGCAAGGCACTCGTGGTGGATCCTCAGCTCTGATATTGACGGTTTCATGAATTCAAGGCGGCTTGAGAACGGCTCAGCCGCCTTTTTTTAAGGGATGACTATGCCCATCAGTATTTTTGAAATGTTCCGTGTCGGCATCGGGCCGAGCTCCAGCCACACCGTGGGTCCCATGCGGGCGGCGGCTCTTTTTCTGCATGAATTGGAAAAGACGGGGGCAGCAGAGAAAGCGGCGAGGCTCACCATCGATTTAATGGGTAGCCTCGGCGCCACCGGCAAGGGCCACGCCACCGACAGTGCAACCGTGCTCGGATTAATGGGAAAGTCGCCGGAAACCGTGGACACGGCGGCCGTACCGCAGATGATCAGCGCCGTGCAGCAAGAAAAGCGACTCACGCTCGGCAACGGGAAGACGCTCGCGTTTGATTGGGGCAAAGATATTACGTTCAGTCCCGATAAGGTGGCTGCATTCCATACGAACGGCATGCAGTTGGCGGTCTATGACGACGCCGGCAACAAATTGCTGGAACGCCGTTACTACTCGGTGGGAGGCGGTTTTGTCGTCGCCGCGGATCCGGAGAACTTTGAAAAGCCCGCCAAGAGCGCGGACGCCGCGGTAGAAAAACGCGGAACGACGGCCGTACCCTTTAATTACGTGAATGCTTCCGAACTTGTGGCAATGGCCCACGCTACCGGTAAGACGATTGCGGAAGTGGTGCGTGACAATGAACGTACCCGTCGCACGGATGAAGAAATTGATGAAGCGCTCGATCATGTCTGGGACGTGATGCGGGAAGGAATAGAACGGGGTCTTGCGACGGAAGGCGTTCTTCCCGGGCCTCTGCGCGTCAAGCGTCGTGCTCCGGTACTCGTAAAGAGGCTTAAAACGAATCCGGCGGGGTACGGTCCCTTGGCTGCCTTGGATTGGGTAAACGCCTGGGGTTTTGCCACCGGGGAAGAAAATGCCGCGGGCGGGCGCATCGTGACGTGCCCCACGAACGGGGCTGCGGGGGTGGTGCCTGCCGTACTGCAGTATTACGTGAAGTACTCCGCCAACGCGAGCCCCGAAGGCATTCGGACGTTTTTGCTGACGGCGGGGGCCGTCGGGATGCTCTACAAGGAAAACGCGTCGATTTCCGGGGCCGAAGTCGGGTGCCAAGGGGAAGTGGGCGTTGCGACCTCCATGGCGGCGGCGGGACTTGCCGCGGCGCTGGGAGCGACGGTGGATCAGGTGGAAAATGCCGCGGAAATCGGTATGGAACACCAGTTGGGCCTTACCTGCGATCCGGTGGCGGGCCAGGTGCAGATTCCCTGTATCGAACGCAATGCCGTAGGGGCGGTGAAAGCCATTAATGCGGTGCATATTGCGTTGGCTGGCGACGGCCGACACGTAGTGAGCCTGGATAAAGTCATGCGTACGATGTTTGAAACCGGGCGCGACATGAAGGCGAAATATAAGGAAACGAGCCGCGGTGGTCTGGCGGTGTGCATCGTGGAATGCTGATTTTGACGGGGGTATGCCGAGAAGCGTTGCGAGGCTCGGTATACTCCCCGCATTCGTTTTTCTCTCAAAGGATTTTTGAAAAAATGGCAGAACTGAAGATCGTGGACACGGCGGTCGGTGACGGCGCCGAGGTGAAGGCGGGCGACAAAGTCCGCGTGCACTATACGGGGCGTCTCACGGATGGTACGGTGTTTGATTCGAGCGTGCCCCGTCAGCAGCCGTTCGAATTCACGGTGGGCGCCGGCATGGTGATCCGCGGTTGGGACGAGGGGCTCCTCGGCATGAAGGTGGGCGGCAAGCGTACGCTCACGATTCCGCCCGAAATGGGGTACGGCGACGCCGGCATCGGCCCCATTCCGGGAAACGCAACGTTGGTGTTTGACATCGAACTTCTCGACATCGTCGAAGTGCCGCCCGAAGGCGAACTCGAAATCGAAGAAGTAGTGGAAGGCAGCGGCAAAGAGGCCGCCTTCGGCAACACGGTGCGCGTGCACTACATCGGGCGTCTTACGGACGGGACGGTGTTTGACGAAAGCCATACCCGCGGCGAACCCATTGAATTCCCGTTGGGCGCTGGCATGGTGATCGCCGGTTGGGAAGAGGGAATCAAGGGCATGAAGGTCGGTGGCAAGCGTAAGCTCACGATTCCCTACAACCTCGCTTACGGTGAACAGGGGTATCCCGGCGCCATTCCGCCGTACGCCACGCTGATTTTTGACGTGGAACTCGTTGATGTGAAGTAAGCCTTCACAGAGACGGGAAAGAGGGCGCCTTCGGGCGCCCTCTTTGCGTTAAACGGTCGTTAATCCCAGCGGCCGCAGCAGATTTCCGGTTTCAAAGACGGGAAGCCCCATGATGCCGGTGTAACTTCCCTCGATGCGGGCAATGAAAAGACCGGCTAAGCCCTGAATGCCGTAGCCGCCCGCTTTGTCATAGGGTTCGTCAGTGGCGATGTAGCGTTCAATCTGCTCCTCAGAGAGCGACGTAAACGTTACCCGGCTCACGCTTACCGCAGAAGCGAGATTTTCCGCGTCCGTCCCTACCCAGACGGCGGTGCGGACTTCATGCGTACGGCCGGAGAGGTGCTGCATGAAACGGCGTGCTTCTTCGCGATCCGCCGGTTTCCCGAGAACGATGCCGTCGGAAATAACGACGGTATCGGCTGCGAGAACCGGGGCGGGGGTTCGGCCCTCAGCACGAATTTTGGCAATCGCCGCGAGCGCTTTTTCCCGGGCGGTACGGATGACGTAATTCTCCGCCGATTCGCCCGGAAGCTGCTCTTCATCCCCTTCGACGAAGGTGAGAACGTCCGCCATACCGACGGGCATCACTTCAAAATCCGTGACGCCGATCGTGGTGAGTAGCTCCCGACGGCGCGGGCTTTTGCTCGCAAGATATAGACTCGGCATGAATCAAACCCGGTGATAGGGGTGGTTGTTCAGAATCGACCACGCGCGGTAAATCTGCTCAACGAGCATGACGCGGGCAAAGGCGTGCGGTAGCGTCATTGAAGAGAGTCGCAGCATCATGCGGCAGCCCTTCTTTAATTCGGGATCGAGTCCGTCGGCGCCGCCGATCAAAAACGTCACGCCGCAGCCCTCGTTTTTCCACCCGTCGACTTTTTTCGCAAAGTCCATGGTAGTGAAGTCGCGCCCGTGCTCATCCATCGCGACGACGATGTCGCCGGCGGGAATCGCCTTACGAATGCGTTCCGCTTCAAGCTGCATGAGTTTGGCAGCCGGTTGTCCTGCGCGGGGTTCGGCTTTGACTTCCTTCACGACGACCGTGAAGTCTTTCGGGAAACGTCCGAGATAATCTCGGACGGCTTCATCGGCCCAGGCGGGTTGGCGCAGGCCGACGGCGACGACGGTAATGTGCATGATTTATCACCCGCGCCGTAAAACCCGTTCCTTCAGGAGGGGGATATAAGGCGCCAAAGTTGTTGT